>ERZ1740058.1492-NODE-1492-length-10878-cov-7.666174_pt1 | contig 10878 bp, 4 predicted proteins | sample MGYA00581745_ERZ1740058 | MGnify/ENA primary metagenome ERZ1740058 (study PRJEB43018, sample SAMN04849742) | marine metagenome | isolation source: floating plastic debris | place: Pacific Ocean | collected 2008-08-30 | study: EMG produced TPA metagenomics... | reverse complement strand
TATTTGAGCAAGCGTTCTACGGTTTGTAGCAGTTGGTCTGGGCATACCGGCTTGTAAAGAGCAACGTCGATACCCATTTGCTTGGCAATATCTAGCGGAGTCGAGCGTAGAAAGGGTCCCTTCTTCATTCCACTCACCCCAATGATAGGTCCACGAAAGTCTATAGATTGCAGCTTCAGCTTGGCGATTAGCGTCAGTCCGCCCTCGGCTACAAGCCTACCTCCTTGCTTGATGAGCATATCCACGATGATCAGATCTGGAGGCGTTTGCTCCATGACGATGAGTGATTCTTTCATAGTTGAACAACACTCAGCAGTATAGTCTTCGGCTTCTAGAAGCGTTTTCCAGTAGGCCGATAATCGATCGTCGTCTTCAAAAATTAAAATTTGAGTCATCTGGTGTGAGTGCTGGGTTTAACCGGCTGCTTCGGTGTGCAAGACGCTTCCAGCAGAGGAGATTTTTTAGCCGACATATATTTTTCTCCAGCGAGCATTTAACTTATCAGATTATAGATAGCCGTTTCAAGAGCTGCCATCTCAATCGGTTTTTTTAGGATAGGAATAGCCTTTAGCTCATCGGGAATCGCATACTTAGAGTCGTAGCCTGTGGTGAAGATTACCGGAGTCTGCCGCTTCATCAGCTCGGTTACAACCTCAAAGCTGGTTTCTTTTTTGAGATTCACATCTAAAACACCGATCTGGTACTGCGTCTGTTCTATTAGCTTTAGCGCACGGACCACGCTAGGGGCAGCATCTACTTGATTGAAGCCAAGATTGGAGAGCGATCGCTCCATTTCAATCGCAATTAATAAATTGTCTTCTACGACCAGTACCGCACCCAGATCTTTTTCGTCTTGCGCATTCGATGCGATCACAGCGTCTGTGCCAGCTGGCGCTAGCTGATGCCACCGGACTAGCTCACTCGGCATCCAAAACAAGGCTACCACCCCAGTTTTCTCAAAACTCAGCGTGGCTTCCCCATCAAACTCATAAGGAATCGAGCGCTCAATCAGCTCACGGCCAAATCCGCGCCGACTGGGCGCACTGACCACAGGCCCGTCGGATTCCTGCCATCGCAAGCTCAGACCGCCATTTTTCTCACGCCAGCGTATCGTCAATAAACCGTCAGACGCCGACAGCGCGCCATACTTTACCGCATTAGAAACTAGCTCGTGCAAAACCAGCACCAGCGTGGGAATAAAGTTGGCCCTCAGTCTGACGTCGGGGCCCTCTAGACTTACCCGGGGGCCGTCTTCTGCCATCAGATAGGGGCGAAGCTCGATTAGCAACAGGTTCTTCAAAGTAGGCCATTCTAATTCGTGCCCCGACACCAGGTCGTGGGCCGTTGCTAGCGCTGCGATTCGCTTCTCTAGCGTTTCTGTATACTCTGTTAGCGAATCCGTCGAGTCGTGAGTCTGCCGGGCAATAGAGCGAATTAAAGCCAGAATATTTCGCACCCGGTGATTAAGCTCCGCAATCAGCAGGTTCTGCTGCCGAACCTGAAAGACATACATTTGGCTTTCGGTTAGCCGAATCAGCTCGCTGCGAATTTCTAGAGCGATCGCCAAATCATGGCGAGTCCACGACTGGCAGCGTCCTTCTACCTGCTGGCGGTATTCTTCGAATGAAGCTCTCGGCCGGAGTCTAGGGCCAAAGGCACCGTAGGTAATTGCTTTTTTTTCTGGGTTTCCTCCCCAGCGAACGTGAGCAATCGTTTCATCTCTAAAGAAGGCCAGACATAGGGGCTGAGCAGTCATCAGCCGCAGCAGTAAAGCGCCTGCACTTTGCTCCCAGTGCTCAACCGTAGGTAAGGTTAGATCGCGCAGGCTTTCTATGGTGACAATTTCAGTATCTAGTCGAGCGTCTGCAGAATCAACCAGGGCTAAGATAGCCTGCGCTGAAGGCACCTGTCCGTGGGAGGAAAACACAGTTTGCTCAGAAATCAGGGTCAGCCCGCTTGCTGACATGAGCTGGCAGAGCCGTTCAGAGGCATGGGCGATGGTCGATTTCCAGTCTTCATCGGGCGTTTGGGTAGCGATGATGTTATTAAGCGTAGAAGCCGCTCTTTTGCGATCGCGAAACTTCTCCGTTGCCAGCATCTGCTGAAAGCGCAGCGAAAAAAGATGTCCAAACAGCTCCACAATAGAGCGTATGTCCAGCGACAACAGCCGGGGTTTGCGGTGATGAAAGGCAAAGAGTCCCCAAAGCTTACCGTCTACAGCAATCGCTACATTTACCGTGGCCGCAACGCCCATATTCTGTAAGTACTCTATATGAATCGCCGAAGGACTCCGAGATAGGGCCAGCGATAGATCCAAATCGGCTTCTACGCCTTCAGCTGCCAAAATAGGTGTTGGGGCGATCGCCACATCATCAATCACTCGAATCGAGGTCTTCAAAGCGAGATCGCGGGCCTGCTTTGGAATATCTGACGCTGGATAGCGCAGGCCTAAAAAAGGTTCGAGCGCTGCGCCCTTAGCCTCTGCGACCACCTCGCCTGCCCCATCAGGCAAAAAGCGATAGGCCATCACCCGATCAAAGCCGGTTTTATTGCGGAGCACTTGCACAGCAGTCGCCAGCATTTTGGAGGACTCTGGCAAGCTATCGAGTATGGACCTGACTTGCAGCATGGGAGCGTGCGATCGCCGCTCATAATTCACCAACGGCTCCAACTCAATGACCGGACGCGCCCCTCCAAAAAATACGCTTACCGCTACCATCTGGCTCTGCACTTCATAGACGCCTAGAGGCTCTCTTTGCTCCCTGACCGTTGGCAAACAGCACGCATTACAAATCTCATGAGCCAAATCCCTTGGCAGCACAAAATGCACAGATTGACCGAGAATATCAGCGCTTTTGAGCAAGGCCCCGTCATGCGATAGGCCCAGCAGCTGGATCAGGTTATCCGAAACATGAGTAATCGTTTCTACTGCTATATCTGTCGCTAGCAGCGCACAAAACGGTTGAATCGTTCCAGGAATGTGAATGGGCTCACGAGAACAATTAGACACGGCTAAAGATTGAAGCTGATCTGCACTTGTGGCCATTGCGCCTAATTCATTGGGGGTCTGTTGAACTCAACCCTGAGCTATTAACACTAAGATATCAGCACTAAGATATCAACACTAAAATATCAACACTGAGCCATTAAGAACAACAGCTCAAAGTCACCGAATGCAGGCGCTGAAGACAGGCGATTACGCTGCAACAACAGGCTTTAAAGTTCAATTCAGGCAAAGACACAGGGGCGCTATACAGCCTCAGAATATAGTCCAAAGCAGCTCAAAAATAGCCTAAAGATAAAAGTAGAGCAGCGAGGTAAAAGACAGCCACAAGCGCCGATATCTACACGCGATCATAGACAAGATGCACAAAATATGGCGCTAACTCATATACACAAGTATCGAATAGATTTATCCAAAAATGCTTGCACTTACGTATTTTTGCCATACACAGCATCCTTCGCTTGATATTAGTCTTTTAACAATAAGTATTGATATAAGGTTCTGAAATTATTGTTATCCCCACATCTATTGCCTATACGAATAACCCTATTCTCTCTTGAAACCAATTTTCTCTAAATAACACCGTCACGTCTTCCGGTTGACAGATATCACACCTCCATCAGCCGTCCACGTAGGATAGTCTTTCGTGGCTAGTGGCTATTAAAAACAACCACTTACTTGCTTTTACAACAAACAAGGACCTTCTCTCATGAAAAACGGCATTGATGCACTCCTAATTGAAGACAATTTGGTAGATGCACAGCTGTTTGAAGCACTTATTAACTCAACCGAATTTACTCAGCTCAAACTTCATCACACTCAACGCTTCAATGATGCACTAGACGCTATTCAATCCAACACCTTCGACGTTATACTGCTAGACCTTTGCTTACCGGATGGCCGAGGAATTGAACTGGTTAAACAGCTCAAAGAACGAACGCCTCAAATTCCGATTGTTGTGCTCACAGGAATCAAAGATGAAAACGTTGCCGTCGAAGCCTTGCAAGAAGGCGCACAGGACTATCTGGTCAAATCAGACACCTTCTCACCTCAACGCCTGCAAAAGCTGGGCTATGTTGATATCGGCAACCTGCTGATTAAGACGCTACGCTATGCTATCGAGCGCGCTGAACTCACCCAGCAGTTAGCCGTCAGCAAAGAGCGCTATCTACTGGCTGTCGAAGGCGCGCGCGATGGCATTTGGGACTGGAACCTGACGACCAATCGCGTTTACTACTCCGCTCGATGGCGCTCCATGCTCGGATTCTCAAATGTAGACGACAATAACAGTCCACAAAAATGGCTCTCTCGGATTCATCCTAAAGATAAAGCAACCTTCAACAGACTGCTCAATGACCACCTTGGCCATCCACAGCAGAAACAGTTTCACCACGAATATCGAATGCTCCATGCCGATGGCAACTACCGCTGGGTACTCACTCGCGGTATGGCGCTATGGGACGAAAACGGTGTTGCCTATCGATTTGCTGGTTCACAAACCGATATGACGTCTCGTAAATCGCTTGAAAACGAGCTGCACCAGGAAAAAGAACTCGCCCAAACGACCCTGCAATCTATCGGCGATGCGGTCATTACCACCGACGAACAGGGCTACATTAAAGATTTCAACCCGGTCGCAGAATTTCTTACGGGGTGGAGCGCTAAGGAAGCCAAACTAAAACCCATTACCCAAGTCTGCAAGCTGGTTGATGGCAGCACTCGGGAAAGTCTCAACAATCCGGCTATTCAGGCGATTGAAGAAGGTAAGACGATTAGCCTGAGTAACCATCCCACACTGATCTCAAAAAACGGTGAAGAATTCGCTATTGGCGATTCGGCCGCGCCTATTCGATCTAGCGAAGGCGATATTGTGGGTACCGTTCTTGTTTTCCACGATGTCACAGAAGAGCGCGGCCGCGCCAAGCAGCTAGCCTGGCAGGCTGCTCACGATCCGCTGACCCATCTCTTCAATCGCCAAAAGTTTATTAACTGTCTAGGCGAAGTGATTGAAGAGACCAAGCGCCAAAACACCCATCACGTGCTTTGCTACATGGACTTAGACCACTTTAAAGCCGTTAACGATACCTGTGGGCACGCTGCTGGGGACAAATTACTCCGCCAGGTCGCCGACCTGTGGCGAAGCAAAATTCGTGCTTCCGACAGCTTGGCTCGCCTGGGCGGTGACGAGTTTGGGCTACTGCTTTATGACTGTGACATAGAGCGAGCCATCGAAATCGCCAATACTTTCTGTCAAAGCATCCAATCTTTTCGTTTTGCCTGCAAAGACAAACTATTTAGCATCGGGGTCAGTATTGGGCTCGTCCCCGTTACTGAAAACAACATCAATACCGAACAGGTGTTACAGCTAGCAGATAGCGCCTGCTACAGCGCCAAAAACAAAGGTCGGAACCGTGTGCAAGTTTATTACCAGGACGACGACGAAGCGGCTCAACAGTCCGCAGACAGCCAGTGGTTTTCACGCATCACGCACGCGCTGGACAACGACCGATTTTTGCTCTACGAACAGGCCATTTCCAACACCCAGACAACCTCTACAGAAATTGAACTGTGCGAAATTCTCTTACGGCTACAGGAGAATGATGATTCACCGGTCATCCCTCCAATGGCTTTTTTGCCCACCGCAGAAAGGTACAACCTCATGCCAAGAATCGATCGATGGGTCATTCAACACTGCCTGAGGTATCTGGCCGCTCAGCCACACCCACTCAACAAGCTCTACAGTATCAATCTCTCAGGCTCTAGTCTTAATGACGAAGGCTTTATCGACTTTCTCAAAAATCAGCTAGAAAAGAACCCCGTTGACACCAAGGCTCTCTGCTTTGAAATCACAGAGACCGTTGCTATTTCCAACCTACAGAAGGTGGCAAACTTTATCTTAGAGCTTAAGAAACTGGGCTGTCACTTTGCTTTAGACGACTTTGGCAGTGGAATGTCTTCTTTTAACTATCTCAAACATTTACCGGTCGATTTTCTGAAAATTGACGGTAACTTTGTCAAAGAGGCACCGAGCGACGCAATCGTTTGCGCCATGTTAGAAGCCATCAATCAGGTCGGTCACGTTATGGGACTCAAGACAATTGCCGAGTACGTAGAAAGTCAGCCGATTCTCCAAAAAGCTATGGAGCTAGGAATCGACTATGTGCAGGGATACGAAATTCAGAAGCCTCGACGCTTTTATCCTGAGTAAAAAATTTCAAACAATTAAGAACTCGTCCCCTGTCAGATCAGCTGTCTAATCATGCTGACAGGGGAGCAAAGAGCTTTTGAAATGGTAAGTTTTCAAAGTTAAAAAAAGAGACGACATCATCGGTTTTTCTGTCTGATTTCCCTCTCCTATTTTTCTCTATTTGTAGCAAAAGAGTGTATGTAAAGAGAGAAAAATCGGGCAGAACATACATCTGCTATGAGCACACATACACGGACGAACAAATGAGGAGCATACGTAGAGCAAAAACAGAGTAAAAACGCTGCGGAAATCTTCCGTATTTTCAACATACTATGAGTTCTCAAATTATCTTAAGCTTTCTATAAGAATATCAAAAAAGCTTGATATGACTCTTTTCAGCGCTTTTTCAGTAGTTCACATGTAACCTTTTTTCTTTTTGCAACGCCTTTTTTACACTATTTAAGCTTTTTTAACGGCTTTCTTTTTTCGCGCTATAAATTAATGCCTTTGTAGTACATCACGGCTTTTAGCTGTGTGCTTGTCGGCTGCTCTTAACTATCACTTATTCAGCTTAGGAACTCTGTAGATGACGCCCGCTATTGATGCCCTTCTCATTGAAGATAATCTGTCAGACGCACAGCTGTGTCAGACACTCATTCGTGCGTCTAGCTTGAAGCAGCCGAAGCTTCATCATGCCGAGCGGTTTACCGATGCGATCGCCACCCTAAGCCAAACGCCTTTTGACGTTGCGTTACTCAACTTGAGCTCTCCTGACGGCAATGGGCTAGCCCGATTAAAACAGCTGAGAGCCTGCGCGCCGCAGCTGCCTATTGTAGCGATGAACAGTGCGACTGACCAAAGCATCGCGGTAGCCGCCCTCAAAGAAGGCGCACAAGACTACCTCATAAAACCGGACATGTTTTCGCCAGAGCGCCTGCAAAAGCTAGGCCATGCCGACATTGGGAATTTGTTGGTCACCACCTTGCAATATGCCGTTCAAAGGGCTGAGCTAACCAAACAGCTCGCCATCAGCCAGGAGCGTTACCAGCTGGCTGTTCGCGGTGCGAATGACGGTATATGGGATTGGGATTTACGCCATCAGCGAATCTATTATTCTGAACGGTGGTGTAGCATGCTAGGCCTCAAGAACAGCCAGATCAGCAGCCATCCTCAAGAATGGTTTTCTCGAATTCATCCCGACGATCGACAACAGTTTAAGCAGCGCCTGAGAGAACATCTCAATCGCACCCGCAGTCAATTCAAATGTGAGTACCGACTTCGCTACAGCGATGGCACCTACCGCTGGATGCTCTCACGAGGCACCAGTCTATGGGATGAGAATAACAACGCCTATCGCATTGCTGGATCGCAAACAGATATTACGGCTCGCAAGTCTTTAGAAAACTCTCTTCACCAGGAAAAAGAGCTCGCTCAGATCACGCTGCATTCGATTGGCGATGCGGTAATTACAACAGACCGGGAAGGCTATATAGAAGACTTTAATCCAGTCGCTGAACGGCTCACGGGTTGGAGTGCGGCAGAGGCCAAACACAAACCGATTACTGAGGTCTGCACGCTTATTGACGACAACAGCCGTCGTCCTCGTAACAACCCGGCTATTCAAGCGATTGAAGAGAGTCGATCGATATGCTTGAGCCAGCAGTCGATTCTAGTCTCAAAAACAGGAGAAGAGTTTTCGATTAGTGATTCAGCAGCGCCAATTCGCGCTAAGGATGGCGATATTATTGGCACTGTCCTGGTATTGAGAGATGTCAGTGAACAACACAGCCGTGAAAAACAGCTAGCCTGGCAGGCTTCTCACGATCCGCTTACTCAGCTAGGCAATCGTGCTAGCTTTATGAAGTCGCTTAGCCTGGCAGTCAAACAGACCCAACAGCCCCATTCTCAACACGTACTGTGCTACCTGGATTTGGATCATTTCAAAATAGTGAACGATACGTGTGGCCACGGCGCGGGCGATCAGCTGTTGCAGCAAATCGCAGACCTTTGGCGCGGCCAAATTAGAGCCTCGGACGTGTTAGCGCGTGTAGGGGGCGATGAGTTTGGTCTGCTGCTTTACAACTGCGATATAGAAAGAGCAAAGCGCATCGCTCAGAACTTTTGCGACAGCCTTCACTCTTTCCGTTTTCACTATGGAGGCAATAGTTTTCAAGTAGGGGTCAGTATCGGCGCAGCGCTGATTTCTGCCAACACCACTAGCGTGCAAGAGGCCGTTAGCTTCGCAGACCACGCCTGCTACCAGGCAAAAGAGAGTGGCCGTAACTGTGTCAAGGTATATGAGCCGACTGAGCAGCAAATTACCCAGGGGCCTAGCGCTAGTCAGTGGAAGCAACGATTGACCCTGGCGCTAGAAAGCAATGAGTTTTCTCTACATCAACAGGCGATCGCACCCATTACCCACCTCCAGTCGGCCATTCAACATAAGGAAATTTTGCTTCGACTGTACAACGGCGACATCGGGAAGCTCATGCCGCCTATGGGCTTTATTCCGACCGCTGAGCGCTACCATCTGATGATGCAAATCGATCGATGGGTCGTAGAGCACGTGCTGCAATACATAGGCAGCATAGAGCAACAGCACTTACGAGGACAGACGGTCTACAGCATTAATCTATCGGCCTCTAGTCTGCATGACGATAGCTTTGTAGACTTTTTACAGCAGCAGTTACTTCTTCATCAGGTCGCGGCCAGTGAGCTATGTTTTGAAATCACAGAGACCGTGGCGATCGCCAACTTTAAAAAAGCGACTGCTTTCACCGTAGCGCTCCGACAGCTTGGCTGCCGCATCGCCATTGATGACTTTGGCAGTAGCTTAAGCACACTTCACTATCTCAAACCGCTGTCTCTCGACTATCTCAAGATTGACGGTCGTCTTATCAAAGAAGCTGCTACCGATAGCATTGCTAGCACCGTGCTGAAAGGGATTCAGGAAGTCGCTCAAGCGATGAGCGTTAAAACGATCGCTAAATTTGTTGAAACCGAAGCCAGTCTCAAGGTTGCTAAAAATACAGGCATTAACTTTGCTCAGGGCTATAAAATCAGCAGTATCGAGCCATTGCTCAGCAGCACTTTGCAGACCTACTGCACGCATCCAATCAAAGAAAAGCTGAGTGTCTAAATTTTATAGAATGAAGCTGAAGTTTTCAGGTCATTCTCACGCACCAACAAATCAGACTTGATAAGGTGATGGCTCAGTCACTGGAAACTGGGATCTATGTCTACGGCCTATCGCAGCGCTACCGATTCATCTATAAACAGCTCACCTACTAGCCGTCCAACAGCAGCGCCGCTTGGCGATCGCTATCGGCTAGAGCGCATTCATTTAGAAGTGACAAACGTCTGTAATTTCAAGTGTGAGTTCTGCCCGGACGCCATTATGGAACGCAAGCGGGGGCATATGGATATCGCCCTGCTCGAAAAAGCGTTAGACGAAATTGCTGAAAAGCGATTGGCCAAAATCGTCGCCTTTCACCTGATGGGTGAGCCGTTGATTTATCCGCGCATTTTTGAGGCGATTGCCCTAGCAACCGCGCGCGATCTTAACCTCCACCTCACGACCAACGGCAGTACGTTTCATATCCGCCCTGAACACATTCACAAGCTGGTTGACTCTGGTATTCCCAAAGTAACCATTTCACTCCAAACGCCTGAGCCAGAGACCTTTATCATCCGAGGCGCGCCGCCAAATCTAGCCCCCGATCAGTATTTTGAGGGCATCACCCGATACGTACAGGCCAATCTCTTATCAGCGTCATCTACCCGTGTACACCTCAAATTTCTAGATACGACACCGCATCCCTTCTTAGTACCGCACAAGACAATGCATGTACTAGAAGGCAAAGAACAGATGCAAAAGCAGTTGAAAGAATGGTGCGATCGCCTTCTGGCGGTTTTGCCCTCAGACCATCCACACCGCCCGACACCACAGGTCCTTCAGCATCGACTTGCACAGCATAAACCTGGCCGCTGGCAAGTGATAGAACTCACGCCCAAGCTTGCTTTAGAGACGTTTCCGCTCGATAGCTGGGGCAACGCTGAGAGCACCACCGTTATTCCGGCTAGCTTTGGCTACTGCAATGGCACCACCGATCAAGCTGGTATCTTGTATGACGGCACCGTTGTTCCTTGTTGCAAAGACTATGAGGGAAAAATCCCCCTCGGTAATATCAACAACACTACGCTCCTAGATATCCTCGATCAGCAGCAGCCAGCCTGTGGATTACGCGCAGGATTCAACAAATTTCAGGTCACCCATCCAGTCTGCAAACGCTGTATGGGCGCGGACTCTAGGCAAAAATCACTGCTGCGTCAAGTCGGATCGATTGCCTATTTCAAGCTGTATAATCCTGTTATGAAAAGGCTAAACCCTGGCTGGGGAGAAGTTTAAGAAAACATAAACATCAAATCAACCAATCAATCTTTGTTGATTACAATCGGGAACACTTCGGTGACAGTTGACTAAAACAGTCTGACTGAAATCGTCTAGCTGAGATCGTCAGTACAAGGCGATTGGCTAATCCGTAGAAAAACGCGCTAATTAAGAAGAGCATGAACGCGAATATAGAAGTCTTGCTAGTCGAAGACAGTTTTACAGATGCTCGAATGGTTGAGGCAATTGTCAGCTCCTCTAGCCTCGACAGGCCAAAACTGCATCACGCTGGCCGCT
>ERZ1740058.1491-NODE-1491-length-10886-cov-5.993814_pt1 | contig 10886 bp, 4 predicted proteins | sample MGYA00581745_ERZ1740058 | MGnify/ENA primary metagenome ERZ1740058 (study PRJEB43018, sample SAMN04849742) | marine metagenome | isolation source: floating plastic debris | place: Pacific Ocean | collected 2008-08-30 | study: EMG produced TPA metagenomics... | reverse complement strand
TTGCCATGAAACTTACTCACAACCCTGAAGATGCTAAAGAAGTAGTACAGGAGGTGTTTCTGAAAGTTTGGGAAAGAAGAGAGCTTATTAAGCCGTATCAGAATTTAGATAGCTATCTATTCACTATTGCTAAGAATTTAGTTTATAATAAAGCCCGCCGTAGGGCTTACTGGGTGGCGTACCAGGAATACATTAATTCATTAGGTATATCAGCCGAACGCTTTACCGAAAATACGGTGCAATACAACGAGTTAGTGATGTTTTTAGAAGGGTCTTGTCAGCAATTGCCTCCGGTACGGCAAAAGGTGTTTACGTTGAGCCGGGTGGATGGGCTTAGTCACGATGAAATAGCGGAACAGCTAAATACCAGTACCAGCAACGTGAAAAATCATATTCACAAAGCCCTTCGCTTCCTGAAAGAACAAATGCAGTTACACGAAATTATTCCGGCCATTATTTTCTCTCTCGCTCACCTGCCTTTTTAGACCTTATTCAAGGTGCTGAATTGAGATATTTTGGTATTTTATCAATATATCTCTGATGCTTTAGAATAATTTCTCTTAGCGAGGTGGCCTCATTGTGAAGTTGATTGTATTACCAATACAGCAACCCTCCTTATGGACAGTCAATTATTAGAAAGGTTTTTTAGAGGCGAATGTACCTCAAAAGAGGTGGAACAGGTGCTAAACTGGTTCCGCGAACAAAACCTCTCTTCTACTAAAGAAGAAGAACTGTACGCCATGTGGAAAGAGACTGAGAAAGAGAAATCAACTCCTCGGGTAGATTATAATTCTCAAGAAATACTGGAATCTATTCACCAAAGGATAGGAAGAGGGCACACAGCTCCAGTTAGCTACCAGCAAAAACGTTTGAGGGTTTCCGGTTCCTGGGCGTATGCGTCGAGAATAGCAGCCATCCTGATAATTCCTTTCTTTTTTTCCTGGCTATACGTAACGTTTTACCAACCCGCTCCTGCGGTTCAGCCTCCCAGTATAGTTATAGTGGAGGCACCAGCGGGGGTAAAAGTTACTAAAATATTACCTGATAGCTCGCGCGTGATACTTAATGCTCGGAGCACAATCACCTACGTTGCGGGTTTTCGCGAAGACGTCCGGGAAGTAAACCTCACAGGTGAAGCATTTTTCGAAGTAGCTAAAGATTCACTGCGGCCATTCACGGTGCATTCGGGAAACCTCTCCACCACCGCCCTGGGAACATCATTTAATATTAACTACCGGCCAGGTAAGGCAACCACGGAAGTATCATTGGCAACCGGTAAAGTAGAAGTATTAGACAATACAATAGCTTTAACCAGGCTCAAGCCGGGCGAAAGATTACACTACAATAGAGATCGCGCAACTTTTCGTACCGATCATTATGATACCCTGGAAACCCTGGCCTGGAAAGATGAAACTCTGTACTTTAAAGAAGCTAATATAGAGGATGTTATCCGGAAACTGGAAGACTGGTACGGAGTGGAAATTACCCTAGAAGGAAAGGTTGAGAAGGCGAAGAATCAAGCTTGGACGTACACAGGAATGTACAAAAAACAAAATCTGGCAAACGTACTTGCCGGTATAAGCTACGTGAAAGGCTTTACTTACGAAATCAATCAGAAAAAAATAACCTTAATGTTTCATTAACCCCCTAAATGCGTATGCAATAAACCGTCCTAGTACATGCAAAATGCCCTCAAGGTAAAGCAAGATGGTGACGCATCTTTTCTCCACACAAGAGGGCTGCGTTTTAACTAATACAAAAATTAAAACTTCGTAATCTATGAAAAATTACTTACTAAGCCTACTCATCATGACTGGTAAATACGCATGTTATGGGCTCATCATTCATATGATGACGCTATCTACCCTGCTAGCAACCGACGGAGTAGCCCAGTACCGTAGTGTGAAGGAGGTGCCTATCACTTTACACATCGAGAATGCATTGTTAGCAGATGTTCTTCAGCAGATTGAGACGAAAACCTCGTTCACATTTACCTACGAAGAAAGCGACCTAATGCGGCTGAGCGGTATCACGGTTCAGGCCGACGATAAGACTTTAGACAAAGTACTGCTAAACATCGGAAAAACTGCTAGAGTCCACTTTAAGCAGATAAACGATAATATTCATGTTAAACCGGCCAAACTCCAAGCCCGCCAGCAGGTAGTGGAAGTTGCGCCGCCTATCCAAGTATCCGGTAAAGTTAGTTCAAGCACTGATGGTGAAGGCTTACCGGGAGTAAACATTCTGGTAAAAGGAAGTAGCGTCGGAACAATCACCGATGTTGATGGGAATTATAGCCTGAATGTTCCGGATGACAATGATATCCTAGTATTCTCATCGATCGGTTTCCTTACGCAAGAGGTTCCTATCAATGGTCAAAGTACCATCAACATAAGCCTCGAGGAGGATATTAGCAGCCTGGAGGAAGTAGTGGTGGTGGGCTATGGTACACAAAAGAAGAGTAATGTGAGTGGCTCGATCGTATCGATTGGATCAGAAGACATTGCGAAAGTACAAGCTCCTACTTTCGATGCAGCACTTCAGGGACGGGTACCGGGGGTGTACGTAACTACCAACGGTGGCCAGCCGGGTGGTGGAGTGTTTGTTCGCATCCGAGGTACTGGTTCCATCAATAATAGTAACCCACTGTATGTGGTAGATGGAGTGGTCGTAGGAGCGGGCAATGATGAAAATTCTAATCCTCTGGCTACGATCAACCCTAACGATATAGAAACTATCGATATTCTGAAAGATGCGGCTTCTACCGCTATTTATGGTGCCCGAGCAGCTAACGGAGTAGTTTTAATCACCACCAAGAGAGGTAAATCAGGTAAACCTAGTATAACGTACAATGCTTATGCTGGTATTCAGGAGCCAGTAAGCCAACTACCTCCACCTATGAATGCTCAACAATTTGCTGAAAATATGAATACGGCTTTCGCCGCGGCAGGAGAAGAAGAACCTTTTCCTAATCCTGCTTCCTTGGGTGAAGGTGTCAACTACATGGATGAAATTATTAGCAATGGCTTTATTACTGATCATCAACTGGCTATTTCAGGTGGTACCGAATTCAACCAGTATTATGTTTCCTTAAATTATTTCGATAATCAAGGTATTATGCTGGAAACGTTTCAGAGGCGTTTTTCCGTTCGAGCCAATACTGATAATCAGATTACTAAAGGAATTAAAATAGGTAACAGTCTAATGTACAGCCGAGGATCTCGCTTTGATAATAACGCGGGTAACCGAACGTTTATTCACGGTACTTTTACCGATCTATATCAGGCTCTACCTACCCAGCCATTATTTGATGAGTCTACCAGTACCGGCTACGGTGGTCCAACCGATACCCGATTGGAACGTCGGCGTAATGTGGTGTCTCAGACTTTACTACCTACTCGAGATGATGTTACCGATAGGATACTGGGCAATGTTTATTTAGAAATAGCTCCCATTAAGGGATTGACTTTCCGAACATCCTTTTCTACCGATATACAGAACAACAACCGCTATTTTTATTCACCGATCTGGGAAGAAGGCTTGTTGAATTCAGGAGGGCTTTCTACCATTAATCAGGATCGTTTTAATTCTCTTTTCTGGTCCTGGGAAAATACGCTTACCTACGCCAATAGTATTGGAAAAAATAATTTTACCATTACGGCGGGTACTTCCGCTCTAGAGATTGAGTTCCAAGAACTAAGAAGTACGGCCCGCTACGATACTGATGTATTTACTGAGATTGTGATGGGAGCTAACGAGTTGGTTACCACTAGTAACAGCGAAGAAGAATCTTTGGCTTCACTGTTTGGAAGAATAACCTATGATTATGATAACAAATACTTACTAACAGCAGCAGTACGGAGAGATGGCTCTTCTAAGTTTGGCCCTAATAACAAGTGGGGTGTATTTCCTTCTTTTACTGCCGGATGGCGCATTTCTCAAGAGGCATTCTTCGGTAAAGGCCTGATTAGTGATTTAAAAGTTAGAGGAGGCTGGGGGCAGGTTGGTTCAGATGCCATTGGTAACTTCCGGTATCTTGCTGCTCTCAGTACTGACTTCGGCTATGGCTTCGGTAATCAAAATGGACAAGCCTCTCTGGGTGCAGCCTTACTGGATTTAGCCAATCCGGATGTAAAGTGGGAAACCGTAACTGAATTTAATTTCGGTCTTGACGCCGGATTGCTGGACGATAGGCTTACGTTTACCGCGGAATACTATAACCGCTCGCGTACTGATATGCTGCTGGAACTACCCCTAGCAGGAGTATCGGGTTTGAACGAAACTGTTGACAATGTAGGAGAAGTGTTAAACACCGGCTTTGAATTTGGGGCGGGCTTCCGACAGATTACTGGCAAGTTCCGCTACGACTTCAATGCTAACTTATCCACGATTAACAGTAAAGTAGTTGACCTAGGAGGATTGGATGAGATTGTAGCGTACACTTACTCGGGTTCTGGGGCTACGGTAGTAATCCGGCCGGATCAGCCGTTAGGTATCTTCTTGGCTCGTAGAACCGAGGGACTCTTCCAAACGCAGGAAGAGGTTGACGCTGCCAATGCTATTGACGGCGATCCTAACTCACCTTACCAGAATGCCGGAACTGGTGCCGGAGATTTCCGGTGGAGCGATTTGAACGATGATGGCCGGGTCGATAACGACGATAAAGAAGTGGTAGGAAGCCCTATTCCGAAATTTACCTATGGCTTCGGTGGTAACCTGGGGTACGGCAATTTTGATCTTAATTTCCAGTTCTTCGGAGTTCACGGCAACGATATTTTCAATATTGCCCGTTCTCAACTGGAAGCTTCCGGTCGGGCATATAACAAAAGTAGCACTGTACTCGACGCCTGGAGTGGCCCTGGCACCAGTAATACCATTCCGCGCCCTCATTTGCAAGATCCTAACCAGAATATCATTCTGGGCGATCACTTAATTGAAGACGGTTCTTATCTAAGACTAAGAACATTGCAACTCGGGTACAATATGCCACAGAGTTTGCTGGAGCCTATCGGCATTTCTTCCGCCCGTTTCTACGTTTCGGGGCAGAATATTTTTGTGCTCACTAAGTTTACCGGTATTGACCCGGAGGTAGGGTTTGATGAAAACAATAGCGCGGTAGCCGGTATCTATCAGGATTTGTATCCGCAGGTTCGGACGTGGTCAATAGGAGTTAACGTAGGTCTTTAATTTCTAAAAATCTGCTATCATGAATAAAAAAATAATTGCTATAATTTTCTTTTCAGGTTTAAGCATACTTCTCTTCAATTCTTGCGGCGAAGAATTTGTCACTAAAGAATTTAGGAACGGAGTAGTGGATGAAAACTTTTATCAGAACGCTACTGATGCCGAGCAGGCTCTTACCGCGGTGTACGATATTATTGGTCAAAAGGGTATGTATCGCGAAGCGATCATGGTGCTAGGCGATGCTACCAGCGACGATATCAACGAACTAACCGGGGACAGCGGGGACTATGGCACTTTCTTTCGGGCGGCCAGCGATTATCGTTGGGAGCCCAATAATCCTTTCTCTTCTGCCCGTTGGTACGATGGCTACAAGGGTATATTCCGGGCGAATATACTGCTGGAAAAACTTCCCGATATAGAAATGGATGAAGGCCTGAAAGCTCGAATGGCCGGAGAAGCCAAGTATCTGCGAGCATTGTACTACTTTAACTTGGTACTCGCTTTCGTGGACGTACCCTTCACTACCACCGTGCTCACTCGCGATGAGTATAGCGAACTGGCCCGTACTGACCAATCAATTATCTATGCTCAAATGGAGCAGGATTTGACTGACGCTGCCGCCGTATTGCCCATAGAGGCCAGCGACCCGGTAGGTCGGGCTACCAAAGGGGCTGCTACCGGACTGCTAAGCCGAATCTATCTGTATCAATCTAAGTGGCAGGAAGCAGCTAATGCAGCCAAAAGCGTTATGGATCAAGGCTCTTACAGCTTGGTAGGTTCAGAAGACTTTATTAACCTTTTTAATGGTAGCTTAGAGAATAGTGTAGAGTCAGTATTTGAGTTTCAGGCTGTTTCGGAAGCGCCGAACTTCTGGGCAGGTAGTACCGAGAATTTATACTCCATTCACTGGAGTCCGGTAATTGGCTGGGCTAACTGGTTCTCCCCCAGCCCCGGTTCTTATCAGCAGTTTGAAGATGGTGACATCCGGCGCAAAGCTAGTGTTTTGCTCGTAGATGCTGACCCACCTGATTTTATTGATGTTGACGGCGACGGAGTGCAGGAGCAATTTCCTTCCGGTAATATGAATTCTAGTTACTTTAATGGAGCTAACACCCGCAAGTGGCTGCCAGAAGGCAAAAATATGACTCAACCTAATAGCTTTGATGTCAACTACACCATCCTGCGCTATGCGGAAATGTACCTTAACTACGCTGAAGCGCAGAATGAACTAGGCAATACCGCTGAAGCGCTAACAGCGGTAAATATGATTCGTATCCGGGCCCAAATACCGGAGTTCACTAGTACCAATCAGGGAGAATTACGCGATCTGATACGAGAGGAAAGGCGGAGAGAGCTTTTGTTTGAAGGCCATCGCTTCTTTGACCTACAACGGTGGGGGCTGGCAGAGGAGGTGCTAGGGCCGTTAGGTTACGTAGAAGGGCGGCATAATTACTGGCCGGTTCCTAACGCTGAACTGGACCTGATGCCCAACCTAACCCAGTATCCTCAATAATTGTTACAGTCGTACACTCTGAAAGTTGAAGATAAAGCTTAGTTTTCGGACTAGGCTTTATTGCTTTTTGAACTAAGAAAGACGAAAAATTAGCCTGTGATATGCCTACTGTTTTAACCAGATGTCTGTTGCTTTACTGCTTGGGTTGGTTAGTTTCCTGCCAACAGGATTTCCCCCAGCAGGTAGAGCAGGGGCAGATATTTAGCCTGGTTTCAGTGGAACGTTCGGGAGTAGATTTTGCCAATGAACTTCAGGAAAATGAACAGCAAAATATCCTCCGCTATCCCTACTACTACAACGGAGGAGGAGTAGCTATTGGGGATTTGAATCAGGATGGTTGGCCGGATATTTATTTCACCGGTAACCAAAAAGGCGACCGGCTTTATTTCAATCAGGAAGAGTTTAGGTTTGAAGATGTTACCAACAAAGCAGGTATACTGAAAAGTAATCTCTGGACAACCGGAGTTACCTTTGCCGATGTCAATAATGATGGCTGGCTGGATATTTACGTCTGTCGTTCTGGCACTGGTACCTACCGGAATAATCTACTGTACATCAATCAGCAAAACGGAAGGTTTTCGGAAGAAGGTAAGCGTTATGGCCTGAACGATAACGGCTATTCGGTGCAGTCTTACTTTTTCGACTACGACCGAGATGGTGACCTGGATATGTATCTGGTGAACCATTCCAACCGATTCTTTGCCAGTCAGGATTCATTGTTTGCGATGAAAAGCCAGCCTGCGCTGGAAGAGGCTGATAAACTGTACCGCAACGAGGGAAATGAGAACTTTACCGACGTGAGTCAGGGGTCAGGCATCAACCACTTTGGTTTTGGTTTAAGCGCTGCCATTGCTGACCTGAACGGCGATAATTATCCCGATATTTACGTAGCTAACGACTTTTTTGAACCAGATTTTCTGTACCTCAACAACGGTGATGGTACTTTTTCCGATGAGCTAGCCGCAAATATTGGTCACACTTCTTTTTCTAGCATGGGAACTGATGTTGCTGACTTCAACAATGATGGCTTACCCGACATTATGGTGTGCGATATGCAGGCCTCAGATAACTATCGTAAAAAAGCGAATATGGCCAGCATGGATGTTGACCGATTTGCCCGATTGGTATCCGAAGGATATCATTATCAGTACATGCAAAATACGCTGCAAATGAACGCAGGAAGTGGTCATTTTAGTGAAATTGCGGAATTAGCCGGAGTAGCCGAAACCGACTGGAGCTGGGGACCTTTATTCCTGGATGTGGATAATGACGGCTGGAAAGATCTTTTCGTTAGTAACGGAATCCGCCGCGATATTCAGTACAAAGACATTCTATTGGATTTGCAAAAAAAAGGCGTTGATCCCCGACAGGCCAGTGTGATGAATGTCATTGAAAACTTCCCAGTTCAGAAACTGAAGAATTATAGCTTTCGGAACAACCGGGATTTAACGTTCTCCGATCAGACGGAAACCTGGGGCATTGATATGGCAGGTTTTTCTACCGGAGCCGCCTACGGTGATCTGGATCGGGATGGCGATCTCGATTTGGTATTGAACAATATTGACGATCGGGCTTCTATCTACGAGAATTCGTCCGCAGCCAATTCTGACTATCTTCAAATCATGCTAAAGGGTACGGAAGATAACGTATTCGGAATTGGAGCGAAGGTTAAAATTACTACCGGCGAACTGAAGCAGTACCAACATCTTCAGCCCAGCCGAGGGTTTCAATCATCGGTAGAACCTCTCCTTCATTTCGGTTTAGGTGATACGGAAACTGTGGATAAGATAGAAGTCTACTGGCCTGATGGAAGCTATTCTTTGCTTGAAGATATTTCGGCTAATCAGCGGATAGAAATCAATCAAGAAGGTGCGCAAGAATTACCTAAAGCAGATCCTGCCGCCCCAGTACTTTTTACTGAAGTAAGCCAAGAAGTCGGAATTGATTTTAAGCATACTGAAAATCAGTTTGATGATTTCGCCCGGGAGATTTTGCTGCCGCACCGCTACTCCCAACTGGGTCCTGGTCTGGTAGTGGGCGATGTGAACGGCGACGGGCTGGACGATTTCTACGTGGGTGGTGCAAAGGATCAGGCCGGACAACTTTATGTGCAGGAAAATTCGGGAGCGTTTACGCCCGCTTCTTCCGCTACTTGGCAGCAAGATTTAGCTTATGAGGACATTGGTGGAGTATTTTTTGATAGCGATGGTGATGGCGATCAGGATCTTTACGTAGTAAGCGGAGGAAATGAAGCGAAAAAGGGTTCAGCGCTGTACCAGGATCGTTTGTTTATCAATGATGGAACCGGACAATTTACTCTTAAGGCAGACGCTCTACCTGAGCTAACCATCAGCAGTTCGGCGGCTCGTGCTGGGGACTTTGACCGAGATGGTGATTTGGATTTGTTTGTAGGGGGAAGGGTGCAGCCCAGCCACTACCCCTTGCCAGTTAGTTCCGCACTTCTTCTTAACGACGGTGGTACTTTTACTGACATTACCTCCGAAGTGGCTCCGCAACTTCTGGAAATAGGTATGGTGACCGATGCTCAGTGGACAGATTATGATCGGGATCAAGATCTTGATCTGATGCTAGTAGGGGAGTGGATGCCGATCACCTTGTTAGAAAATCAGGATGGCAAATTAACTAATGCTTCGGTTCCGGCTTTTGAGAAGACGCAGGGCTGGTGGTACAGTCTGACTCAAGCTGATATGGATAACGACGGAGACATAGATTTTCTCGCTGGAAATCTAGGACTGAACTATAAGTATCAAGCTACAGAGTCGGAACCCTTTCAGGTATACGCTCACGATTTTGACGGTAACCAAACCCTGGATATTGTGCTGGGCTACTTCAACGATGGAGAGCTGTATCCGGTCCGGGGTAAACAGTGCTCTTCCCAGCAAATGCCCTTTCTGAAGGAGAAGTTTCCGACCTACGCGGCTTTCGCCTCATCTACCCTAACCGAAATCTACGATGAACAGACCCTTTCGGAAGCTCAGCATTATCAGGCGTATACCTTTGCCAGTACCTATATTGAAAATCTGGGAGAAGGCGATTTTGCCCTGTATCCGTTACCCCAAGTAGCCCAGCTATCATCCGTAAACGCATTTGTGATTGAAGACGTAGATCAAGACGGCCATCTGGATATTGTTTTAGCGGGTAATATGTACGGCAGCGAAGTGGAAACCGCCCGCAACGATGCTGGTATGGGGCTGGTATTGACTGGAAATGGAGAAGGGGAGTTTACTCCACTTACATTAGCAAAAAGCGGTCTGTTGGCTCCTGGCGATGTGAAGAGCATGGTGAAGATCAAGAGTTCGGACGGTTCTACATTACTTTTGATAGGAAATAATGATGATTATCTTCAAGCGTTTGAGTTGAAGAACTAGCTGACGCAAATGACCTAAAGGTTATTATGAGAAGATTAACAAGAAACATACTACCCATCCTAATCATTATACTTCTATTTTTTTCCTGTCAGAAAAAAGAAAGTGTTTTTGAGCTAATATCCGCCAACCACTCAGGAGTAACGTTTTCCAACACCATTTTTGAGTCGGATTCTATCCACTACTTTAATTTTCCCTACATCTATACCGGAGCTGGAGTAGGAGTAGGGGATTTTAATAATGACGGGTTCCCCGATGTCTTCTTTGCCGGAAACATGGTTTCGTCCCGCCTGTACATTAATCGGGGAGTCGAGGGGACTGCCTCATTCCAGTTCGAGGACATGAGCCGTAGTGCTGGTGTTGAAACCGATTGTTGGGCTACCGGAGTATCCGTTGCTGATGTTAATCAGGATGGTTGGTCGGATATCTACCTCTGCGTAGGCGGGTTTGCTGAGGCGGAAGATCGGAAAAACCTACTGTTCATCAATAATCAGGACTTAACGTTCACTGAGTCGGCTGAGCAGTACGGTTTGGCCGACGATGGATTCTCAACCCAGGCGGCCTTTTTTGATTATGATCGGGATGGTGACCTGGATGTGTACGTGATGGAGCACGCCAACGAGGCGTATGCTGCCGTCAGTAAATTGTACACTTACAAAGACGGGGGCGGTCCCAGCACCGACCGACTGTACGAAAATGTAGCCACTGCTGCTGCTCCCCACCCTTACTACCGCGATGTTTCTGATTCAGTCGGAATACTGATTGAAGGCTACGGCCTGGGGTTAGCCATCTCAGATATCAAT
>ERZ1740058.1490-NODE-1490-length-10889-cov-3.407236_pt1 | contig 10889 bp, 9 predicted proteins | sample MGYA00581745_ERZ1740058 | MGnify/ENA primary metagenome ERZ1740058 (study PRJEB43018, sample SAMN04849742) | marine metagenome | isolation source: floating plastic debris | place: Pacific Ocean | collected 2008-08-30 | study: EMG produced TPA metagenomics... | reverse complement strand
GCGCGGCATGACCCGCATTGATCAGCATGGCCTTCGTCGCTACGCAAATCGAGCGTCGTGTAAATCGCACCCAGAAACAGCCAGCTCCCATGCTCTGGGCTCACGAGGTTGGTGTGCTTGCCCTGCCAGCCTAGTCCGGCGGCCTCGCCCAAAGGTTTCTCCATAACCGGCGCGGTGTCGACGAAGACCTTCACCTTTGCGCGCGGTTCCTTTTCGACAAGCCAGCGCGCGAGGGCTTTCAGCCGCTTCTTCACGACATCGTGATAATCCTTGCCCTGCGCGTAGACCGAAATGCGCGCATGAGAACGCGCGTCTTCCAGCGCCATGGGATCGCGACCGGGCGCGTAACTCATACCCAAGGCAATGACGGATCGCGCATCGGGCCATAGCCCTTGCGGCGAGCGGCGGTGATGCGCGCGCGTCTCCATCCACTCCATCGATCCTTGGTGGCCGTCGCACAGCCATTCGTCGAGCCGCTCAGCGCGCACCGGATCTTCCAATGCGCTGGCAAAGCCACAGGCTGCAAATCCCAGCTCGCGCGCCTTTTGCGTGATGGCCTGCGTCAGATCGTCGCTGACGGAATTGGTAAGCGCTGGGTTAACCATATTTAGGGTTACTCCCGTTTAGCTACGCACCTTAACCAGCGAAAACATGGATATGGCAGTAGGCGATCTCACCCAAGCGAGCAAATTGGCCAGCGCGACGACGCTAGCCGATCCTCGCCCCCTCGCAATTGAAGCGCGCGGACTGGTCAAGAGCTTCGATGGCACGCGCGCGGTCGATGGCGTGGACATCAGCGTGCCCGAAGGCGCGATTTACGGCGTGCTCGGCCCGAACGGCGCCGGCAAAACCACGACGTTGCGCATGCTCTTGGGCATTATCGATCCCGACGAAGGCGTGCGCCGTGTGTTCGGCCACGATCGCCCGCACGATATCGGGCGTCTGATAGGCTATCTGCCCGAAGAGCGCGGCCTGTATCCGGCGATGAAAGCGGTCGAAGCGATCGCTTTTATGGGCGCTTTGCGTGGGCTGTCGCTGGCCGAAGGGCGCGAACGCGGTCTCGAATTGCTCGAACGCCACGATCTTGGCCACGCGAAAGACCGCACGATCCGACAGCTTTCCAAGGGGATGGCGCAAACGGTCCAACTGCTTGGCACGCTGGTTCATCGACCGCGCCTTGTCGTTCTCGATGAGCCGTTCTCGGGCCTCGACGCCATCAACCAGGGAAAGCTGGAGCGCATGATCCGCAGCCTTGCCGAAGAAGGTGTGACCGTGATCTTCTCCACCCACGTGATCCACCACGCCGAACGCCTATGCGAAGGCGTGGCGATCATCGCGGGCGGCAAGGTGCCCTACGCGGGCAGCGTAGAAACCGCGCGTGATCGCATTCCAGCCCAAGTGCGCTTGGAAACCCGTGCGCGCGAAGGCGCGTGGACGACGGCGCTTCCCAAAGACACCCGCCGCGAAGGCGACTTCTTCTACTTCCCATTGCCCGAATCGGGCGTCGAACCGCTGCTCAAAAGCCTGATCGATGGTGAGGCTGGCATTCTCTCGCTCTCGATCGAGCGCGCGGGACTTCACGACGCGTTTGTCGCCATCGCCGGCGAAGCGGCCGCGCGGCAGCTCGAAGCCGACGCGCAACGCTGAACGGCGGAACTGAGACACAATGACCGGATACGAAACCATGGACGCCAATTCCGCCATCAGCCCTACTAGCAGCCCGCGCCTGTCGTTCTTTCAGGCCGCCTGGGTTATCGCCCGGCGCGATTTTGGCGCGGTTTTGTTCAGCCGCGCTTTCCTGTTCTTCCTAATCGGGCCGCTCTTCCCGGTGCTGGTCGGCGGGCTTGCGGGAAGCATCGGCAAATCGACCTCCCAGCAGGCAATCAGCGTCGAAGTTGGCTTGGCAATGAGTGTGGAAGACAACACGGCAATGTCAGAGGCGGCGGACACTCTGCGCCCTCAACTGGGCCGCACGCTTCCGGCGCTTAGGCCGGTGCCAGAAGCGCAAAGCGACCCAGACTTTAACGCGCGGGATTTCCTTGCGGCTCGCCGAGGAAACTACGCCGCCATCGTCACCGGCACATTGGCTCAGCCGAAGGTTATCGGCACGCAAGGTCAGGTGGATCGGTGGAGCGGACCGGTTGAACTCATGGCGGCGACTGCAATGGGCGCCTCGCCCTCCACTTTCCCAAGCGCGGGCAGCGAAGTCGTTGCCTCGAGCGCGTCCTCAGAACGCAAGACCCGCATCCACACCGCGCAAGCAGCCCAGATGGTTCTGTTCCTTCTGACCATCATGCTGGGCGGTATGGTTCTCTCGAACCTAGCAGAGGAAAAGGGCAACAAGATTATCGAAATCCTCGCCGCCGCCTTGCCGATGGACGCGGTGTTTATGGGCAAACTCTTCGCCATGCTGGGCGTCAGTTTCGTCGGGATCGCGGTTTGGGGCACGTTGGGCTGGGGCTTTTGGGCGGTCGCCGAAGACGCGATAGTCACCGTCACACAAACCAATTATCGCGAATTGCCGGGCCCGGCTGTCGGCTGGCCCGCCTTTGTGGCTCTGGGCGTTGTCTACTTTTCGATGGCGTATCTGCTCTTGGGATCGCTGTTCCTGACCATAGGCGGGATGGCTTCGAGCGTGCGCGAAGTGCAGACCATGTCGATGCCGGTCACCATGATGCAGTTGATGGTGTTCTTCATCGCCATGGCGACGGTGGCCGACACCGGATCGACCATGGAACTCTTTGCGGTCTCGTTCCCATTGTCCTCACCATTTGCGATGCTCGCGCGCGCCGCGATCGAAGATGTGCTTTGGGTCCACTTCGTGGCCATTGCTTGGCAAGCCGTCGCGGTGATCGCGCTGGTCAAAGGCGGATCACTGCTGTTCCGCAAGAAGGTGATGAAATCGGGCGGCGCTGGCAAAGCCAAGAAGTCGTTCTTTGGCCGTTCGCCTCGCGCCACTGAGAACATGCCATCTGCAGCCATAGGGGAGCCCGCAGAATAGGTAGCCAATCGCAACTGACTATTGACATGAGTGTCAGTTAGGGCAGGATGCTGTCCGGGAGCAGGATCGACCATTGGGTCGGGGAAAACACCGGCCAGCGATTCGCTCCTGAAAAGGAGAGAGAGCAGCCATGGCCACTATTGCCCCCGACAAAAAGCCGCCGATCAAGCCGTTTCCCGACCCATCTAACCCCGACGCGCCCAAAGAATGGTCGCGGTCCCCGACCGCGCACGAGGCGCTCAAAGAGTACTTCACTCAGCATCCCGAGCAGCGCCCGGTGCACCCGCACAAATGGGATCTCAGCCGCTCCGATATCTTTTACGAAGACACGTGGCAGCCAATCGTCGCCGAGATGCAGAATGCCGGGCCGCTCCACTATATCGATGAAAGCCCTTTTGGACCCTATTGGGCGGTGGTCGGTCATAAGGCTATCCAACATATCGAAGCGCTGCCCGAGGCGTTCTCGTCAAGCTGGGAATATGGCGGCATCACCATTCTCGATCCGCCCGACGACGAAGTCATCCCAGACGGCGAAGAGCGCATGCAATTGCCGATGTTCATCGCCATGGACCGGCCCAAGCACACCGGCCAACGCCGCACGATCGCCCCCAAATTTACCCCCAGCGGCATGACCGCGATGGAACCGGAAATCCGCCAGAGGACCGGCGAATTGCTCGATTCGCTGCCGCGCGGGGAAGTGTTCGATTGGGTCGACAAGGTTTCGATCGAGCTCACCACCGGCATGCTCGCGCTGCTGTTCGATTTTCCGTGGGAGGACCGCCGCCTGCTGACCTTCTGGTCCGATTGGTCGGGCGACACCGAACTGGTCACCGTGCGTGACCTTGATCCGGTGCGGCGTGGCCTGCTTCACGAGATGGCGGCCTATTTCCAGCAGCTCTGGATGCGCAAGACGCAGGAAGAACCGGGCGACGATCTCATCAGCATGATGATCCACTCCGACGCCATGAACCAGATGGAACCGCAGGAATTCATGGGCAACCTGATCCTGCTGATCGTCGGCGGCAATGACACGACGCGCAACTCGATGAGCGGCTTCGTCCACGCGCTCGACAAGTTCCCTGATCAGCGCAAGAAGTTCGAAGAGAATCCGGGCCTTATCCCGAACGCGGTTCAGGAAATGCTGCGCATGCAGACCCCGCTGGCGCATATGCGGCGCACCTGCACCGAAGACACCGAGGTGTTCGGCCAGACGATTAAGAAAGGCGACAAGGTCGTCCTTTGGTATCTCGCGGCCAACCACGAAGAGAGCGTCTTCGAAGATCCGCACAAGCTCGCCCTCGAGCGCGAAAACGCCAAACGCCATATCGCCTTCGGCTACGGCATCCACCGCTGCGTAGGCGCCCGCGTGGCTGAACTTCAGTTGCGCGTTCTTCTCGAAGAGATGCACAAGCGCCGTATGCGTGTGCACGTTGCGGGTGATGTGGAGCGGGTTCGCGCAAACTTCGTACACGGTTTCCGAAAGCTGGAAGTCGAGATCACAGAGTTCTGAAGCAAGGCTGACGGCGCGAGCCGGGTGAAACTTTTTGGTGTTTTGCGACGTATAACGAAGCGAAAACACACCAAACGGATCGTTTCGATATGACGGACACACCCGGCTCACGCCGCCGCTTTCTTGGCGGCGCCATCGCTGGCCTTTCGCTTCCCCTGCTGGGAGGCTGCGGCGCTGCGCCCGCGCAAGCCAAGAGCTATCGCATCAGCAAAACCGAATCCGAATGGCGCGCCAAGCTGACCAAGGGCGAATTCTACATCTTGCGCGAAGCGGGCACGGAACGCGCCTTTACTTCGCCGCTCAACAATGAAAAGCGCAAGGGCACCTTTGTGTGCGCGGGCTGCGGCAACAAGCTCTATTCTTCCGAGCACAAATACGACAGCGGCACCGGCTGGCCCAGCTTCTGGCAAGCGATTGACGATGGCGCCGTGGGCACCAGCACCGATTACAAGATCGGCTACCGGCGCACCGAGGTGCACTGCGCTGATTGCGGCGGTCATCTGGGTCACATTTTTGGCGATGGCCCGTCCCCGACGGGCAAACGGCACTGCATCAACGGGCTGGCGATGAACTTTCGTCCGGCGTGACGCGCCATAGGCGAAAAGAGGTCCCTTCCGCCGTTTCCACAGGCTCCAGCCATCGGGGCACACGGCCCTGAGTCAGATCGGCCGCGAAGCTATCCGGCGCGATGAAAGCGTAATTGTTCAACTCGGCCAGTCCGATACACGCGGCCACATACTGGCTTCCGCGCTCGATCAGCGCTTGTCGCGCCTCTTCGCTTGAGCCCAGAGCGGTCGCGATTACGTCCCGCATCCCGTCGTCGCCGCGGTGGTGCGAGGTGGCGGGCACAGAATGCGCACTCACCAGCAACAAAGTCGGCGCGATAGCGAGCGGGGCAAAGACTTCAGCCGTATCCAGCGCGCGAAGCGCTGCGGCTGAGCGCTCAATCTCGCATTGCGAGCTTTTGAGCGTGCTTTCGCTCGGTTGCACACTGGTAATCTCAGCGCGCGCAGGCAGGACCAGTTGTGACACCGACAGCGGAAGCGTGGGCAGAAGCGCGCACGCCACCAACGCCATAGCGCCAATGCGGGGCAAGGGGCGGTCTATCGTTCGGATGGAGCGCAACCACCGATTGAGCTGCCATGCCAGTGGAGGCGCTGCGATAAGGCAGGCCACCGCGCCCGCGCGCGCAACCAGCAGCGAAATTAGGAGGTTGGCCGCGAGGATCATCGCATAGTCGCCCCAGAAACGGCGCAGCCACTCGCGCGAGTTCGAAGCGAGATTGCTCGCAGCGAACAGTCCGATAACCGGGGTGACGACATATTGCAGCGCAACGCTCAGCGTTTGTTGCCACACCGGCATACCTTCGCCGATATGGAGATACCAGTGCTCACGCACCAGCGGATCCAGCGTGTCAAACCCGCCCCCGCTCGCGCATTGCGGCGCAGCGTAAAGCAGCAGGCCCAACGCGCCTCCGGCCGCTAGCGCAAACCCGCCAAGTCGTGCGGCCACTGGCAAAGGCTCAAGCCGTCCGAGTACGGTCAGCACCACCGCGCCCCAGCCGAACATAGCGATATGGAGAGGGCTCAGCGCGTCGCAATACGTCGCGAAATCGCCAAAGCCGCGCGTGAGCGCAAACAAAACAGCCGTAGTCAACACCAGCGACTGGATGGCGCTGAGTAAGATGGCTCGATGCTGTCGATCGCGCACCCAGCGCAGAGCTAACACGGCAAAAGTCGCCGCCGCCAAAGGCAAGCCTTCGACAGAAATGGTCAGCCACACGCCGAAACTTGCGCCGATCACGCGCCCACCCACGGCAGGGTTGCGGGCCATCAGCCCGTTCATCGCGACAAGCGCGCACACCAATTGCCAGCCGTGATGGTCAATCCGCATCGGGCCCAGTTGAAACACCACCGGCACGCACACCGCGAGAATCAGGGCGGTCAGCGTCGTTTCTTCTTCCCCCAAAAGCCGCCAGGCGATCCGCGCGGCGAGCAACATCGCTATCCCAAGCGTAACAAGCGGCACGAGGATCAACGCGGCCATCTCCGCCCCGGCACTGCCGAAGATCGGAGTGAGCACAACGATTGTCAGAGCCAGAGGGATATCAACCAGACGCGACCAATGCATGGCAACGCCGCCTTCTGGCGCGTTCACGCGGTATTGCGTGACATCGAACCAGCCCTGCCCATTGAGGAGATCGCGCACCTGAACAAGGCGCATCGTGTCGTCCGGATCGGGAAAGCGCATCGCGCTGATCGCGCTCCAGTTGATCGCGACCAACATGGCGCCGATGAGGCCCCAAGCGACGCCGACACGCAGCAGGAAGTCTGAAGGATAGGCGCCCTGGCGACGCTCGACCAACATGGCTTACGTCTCCGCCCGAAACACGACGTGACTGCGCAGCAGCCATGTGGCTGTGAAAGATACCAGAATGGCCAAACCTTTAGCCAGACGCGGATCGCCGCCGAGCCAGTCTCCAATGCCGACGATCAGGGTCGTGATGGCCAACCCGATCAAAGCCGAGATGACGAACAGCGCTTTCTGGCGGGTGCGTGCGCGGCCCCGTCGCGCCACGCTATCGTGAAACACCGCGCGGCTCGACATAAGCCAATGCGCCAAGATACCGAGAGAATATCCCGCTGCCGAAGCGGGCGCTGCGGCCAGCCCACCGGTCAAAAGCGCAAGTAAGACGCCCACATCCACAGCCTGAGCGCCCACGCTGGCAAGAATGTAGCGGACAAGGCGCGCGTCGCGCAGACGCGAGACAAGCGCGGATAGGGCGGGCGTCATCGCATTCCCCCCCTATCCCATGGCCCGACCGCGGCCTTGAAACGCTGCGGCGCGCTCACCGTCAGGCCCGCTTGCGAGCTTCTTTGTTATCGGGCTCGCTTGGCTTGATCCGTTCCGGAACGCCGCGAATAGAGGTTAGAGCAGCCACCTGGTCCTCGCTCAATGGCTTGGTGTCGGGCGCTACTTCGCGCGCGGCAATCTTGGTATCCGCGCCTTCGTCTCCGGCTTCGTGATACTCGGCGTCCTCGTTCACGCACCATGTGTCGTAGATACGTTCACCGGCCAGAATGTTCTCAACCGTGAGCATTGCAGTCATCATCGCGTGGTCTTGGTTGTTGTAACGGTGCATGCCGTTGCGACCCACGAGGTGGAGGCTGGGATACTTATCTTCCAGCTCAACGCGCATCGCCTGCACGTTGGCCTCGTAATCGTCGTCATAGACCGGATAGGCCTTTTCCTGACGCACCACGGCGCCGCTGACGACCATTTTGGGATCGCACAGGCCGAGAATTTCCATTTCTTTGGTGGCTTGCGCGATTAGGTCTTCATCAGACGACGACCACAGGCCGTCGCCTTCGAAACAGAAGTATTCGAGACCCTCGCAGGCCATGTCTTCATCGGGCACCATTTCGGGTGACCAGCTGCGGAAGTTCTGCACCCGGCCCACCTGCACGCGATCATCGTGGATGTAGCTCCAGTTATCGGGGAACAGGTCCTCGGATTTGACCATCCGCGCCACCGTCAAGAAGTCGCGATCGCGCAGCTTGCTCGCGTCGATCGAGCTCTGCGGCAGCGGATACATACGCTTGGAAAGCTCGCGCATGGGCGCGGAACTGATCGCGTGCTTCGCGCGCACCTGCACGGCGCCGCCCTCGCCCTTGGCCGTCATCGACCATCCGCCCTGACCGTCCGAGGCCAGTTGATCGAGCGCGTGGCCCATCAGCACCTGACCTTTGCCCGTGGCGATGATCTTGTCGCGCGCCGCGTCCCACATCATGCCCGGACCAAGGCGCGGATAACGGAAGGTTTCGAGCAGGGTTTTCACTTCCTGCCCATCGTTCGGCTTTTTGTTGAGCCCAAGGCTGCGCTTGAGCCCATCGGTCACCGCGTTCCACAGTGAAAGACCCTTGATGCGCTGCGCCGCCCAATCCGCGCTCATCTCGTCGCACGGCATGCCCCACACCTTCTCGGTGTAGGTCTTGAAGAAGATCGAATAGAGCTTCTTGCCGAACTGGTTCGTGGTCCAGTCTTCAAAGCTCTTCACATCCTTGATCGGAAACAGCTTGTAGCGAAGATAGCTCAGCATGCAGGCGGTCGAACGCAGGATGCCCAGATTGGAGAGCGCTTCAAAGGCGCGCAGCGGATAGCTGTAGAATTTGCCTTCGTAATAGATGCGGCTCATGCGCGGGCGCTGGATGAAATCGTCAGGCAGGATCTCGTTCCAAAGGTCCACAACGACTTGCGATTTCGAAAAGAAGCGGTGACCGCCAATATCAAAGCGATAGCCTTCGTGCTCGACCGTGCGGCTGATGCCGCCAACATAGGTTTCATCCTTCTCGATGATCGCTACGGATTTGCCTTGCTTCGTCAGCATGTATCCGGCGGTAAGGCCAGCCGGCCCCGCGCCGATAATGGCCACATCTACGTCAAGTATTCCCGCCTGTGGCGTCGGCTCAGTCATCAAGACCCCCAAATCAGATAGCGAGCCGCACCGCGCGCGGCTGTGTCATGGATGGGAGTGAAGGAAATTGGTTAGCGAGCCGTAAACGTCGGCGCTTAATCGCGTCCAAACCGCCAAAAATCGGTGATTTTCACGTAGCTGCCCGCCGTTTTTGGATTCAGATCAATCAGATAGGAGCGCAGGGGCCTGAAGTCGCGCGGCTAGTCGGGCAAAGTCGCCCAGCGTGAAGGTGTCATCAAACACTACGCCAAACTCACGGTCACGCCTCCAACGCACTTTGGCGCGCACTTCGGAAAACTCCGGAACAGGCTCGGCCGCTTCAATGCGCAGGTTCTGTTCGATTGCGAAAAGCTCGTCGCACTCGAAGCGTGCGCCTTGTTGTGACAGGTTGACGATCATCGCGTTGCTTTTCTGCGTCAAGGTAGAGATATGAATGGGAAAACAGACACCAAGGCGAAGACCGCGCTTGGGATAGGCGCTGGCTTCGTTGATCAGGCGCCCCACCTCAACATGGCTGGCAAAGCGGAAACCGACTTCGTTCGCGTCCTGTCGTACTGGTTCCACTTCATAAGAACCGCCGCCAGGCATTTGCAGCTCCAGTTTATCGCCCGAAGGCAGCGCGTGGAAAAGGCGCACACTCACCCCGGTTTCCGATACGTCGCGGATCACGCAGACAAACTCACCATTGGGCGAAACAAGTTTGGCTGCACGGATAAGCAAGGTGAAGCGCGGGGCGGCGCGTTGCTCCGAACCGCCGGGCACGCCGTCGCTATCCCGTGGAACGGAATGCGTCTGGGAAAGGGCTGCGTCTTCGATACTCATCGTGTTTCGGGGGAATAGCGTCATCGGCGCAAGCCAAAGCTCCAAACCGACCACCTTTCCTTTTGTCCTTCATGGCCTTCGAAATGGAGGCTTAGGGGCAATCAAGTTAAGGGTCGGATAACGGCTCAACCCGCATGAACCACGCGGAGGTTTCTTTCCGGAAATTTAAGCTAGCCAGTGAAAAGCGCGCACTGGGATCATCGCTTGCGCCTCGCGAAAACCTGTCACCGGCACATCGCCCGCCATAACCCAGGAATGCGCGTCCAGCGCGCCTTCTCCACGGCTGGAGGACGCGACGCCAAAGTGCACATGGTAGGCAATCCCCATCATCCGCAGACAAACCGCCGCGACAATAGCCTGAGCCAGACAGTTAGAGTTCCAAGGTGTGCGACGCGCCAGTGTCTCAATCAAAGCGCCAAGGCGGCGCGCCTTCGCGCGATATCTCGCGTCAAAGTCTGCGCTGATTATTGTGGCGTGTTCCGCGCGAGGCGCGTCCGATCCAAAAATCCCCGCATACATTCGGAATGGCACGCCAAGCACCATAGCGCGCGCGAGGCCAAGCGCGACGATGAGAAAAGGTGCGGCCAAAAGCTGTTTTGGGGTCGCTTTCATGCGCGCACCCTAAGCGATTTGCGGTCGCTTGACGAGGTTCCGTGCGATTTCGGGGATGGTGCTGCTGGAGAGAATTGAACTCTCGGCCTCACCCTTACCAAGGGTGAGGTCAAAAACACCGAGGGACGACATGAGACCCAGATAAGATTGAATTTCATAGACTTACTATTTACGATTGTCCCGGGTGATCCCCTAATGCAATTCCATACTTGTTTCAAACTGGATGAGCGGAGTGCCAAACGATGGCCTTGGATTTGAGTAGAGTTGGCAAACGGGATGAGTTGAAGCCAAGACGCGAACCTCACTGGCAACGACTTCGCAACGGTTGCTTCCTCGGTTTCAGACCCTCAAAAGCTGGCGGACCGGGCACATGGATTGCCCGCGTTTATGACGAAGACTCCAGCCGCTACCATGTAAAGTCTCTCGGTGACTTCGGGACTTTGACACCGAACCAACGTTTTACCGCTGCG
>ERZ1740058.1489-NODE-1489-length-10892-cov-5.023530_pt1 | contig 10892 bp, 11 predicted proteins | sample MGYA00581745_ERZ1740058 | MGnify/ENA primary metagenome ERZ1740058 (study PRJEB43018, sample SAMN04849742) | marine metagenome | isolation source: floating plastic debris | place: Pacific Ocean | collected 2008-08-30 | study: EMG produced TPA metagenomics... | reverse complement strand
GCTTTCCCTTCTAAAAGCGCCGCAAAAGTTCTTCAGTAAACTGATTGTTCGTCTGGACAATCATAGCGTTCAGTTAGAAGAAAACACCGTTGGTCAAGTTCAGCTAGAAGAAAAATAGATGCGCTCACCCACCGCGTTGATACCCTGACCCTCGCAATGGTGAGACCACCTTCCTTCAATGATTCGCATTCTGTTCAATCACCTGCCAATACAGCGCCTAATTCACCTGCATCCATTGCTCATCAAACGGTTTCCTTGAATGGTCGCGGCCAGGTCAACAACGGCCAGCTTCATAGCGGTGAGCTTAACTCGCATGACCTTAACTCGCCTGAGCTTGGCGCATTCAACAACGGTCGTTCTAAGCGATCTCTCGGCCCTGGATTCTCCTAAATACTCTCGCTGAATGCCCTCATTCTTCATTCCTTTGTAACTGCCATGTCACTCACGATACAAGCTGATGGCGATACAGAGCGCCAGCTCTTAGAACTTCTAACTCGCCTGAGCGCGATGCCTCCGTGGTCGCCTCCGCCTTCTGCTAGAACATCACTGGTGCCAATTACGCCAACCGATCAACCTGCTGTCAACCAGCAGCAGCTTGACGACCTTATGTACCTGGTGCAACAGCAACAGAGTCAACTAGAGCAATCTCAACGTGCGATCGCTGACTATCAGCAGGCATTCAGCTTCCTGACTGGCAATGTTCAGCCTGCACTGCCATCAGCTAGCACTGCTGCCAACAACGCAGACGAAATTGTAGAGGGATTGATAGATGGGCCTGCTGAAACAGTTGAGAGTATCGCAAGCCCCCGCTATATCACAGTTGGTTTAGGCAATGCCTCGCAAGACAAGCAGACGAGCAGTCTGGCCAACACTCAGGAGACTAACCAAACTATCAACGCCAGCTACCGCACAGCCCAGAACTCAACCCGCGCATCCGGGCAGCAGTGTCGTTCTTCTCAGGCCCCAACGAGAGCTGAGAAATGGATATGGCGCTTGTTCTCTCTATTGCTCCTCTTTACCGCAATGACAACCGTTACCTGGGTGTCGTTTAAGTGGATTGCTCCGGCTGTTGATAGCTTCTTTAATCTCGAAGCGGTTAATCCAGCAGGAGAAATCGGAGAGGAAGTAGAAGAAACCGAAGGCGAAGAACCTGCATCCAGCCTGACGGAGCCAGATTTAAACAATTCACCTGTTGCACCGCCCCCCGGTGCGCATCAACCAGGCTCTGCTCAGTCTAAAGCAGGCAGTCAACCCAACGCATTGGAGGGTCTGTAGGAAATGACCTATATCAAAAGCCCGCTTCATCAGGGCAAATCAGCGCCATCTCGTCCGAAGAAATCAGGGCCAAAAAAGCCAGGGCCAATGAGTGATGCCTTCAGCGATCCGCCTCCTATTGATAAGGACGCTAAATCAGGTAGCGATGGCAAAGCTAGCGCAGAGACTGAGGAGATGCCAGCGACTTCTGCAACGCGCCTGACCGTTGAAAAGACAAAGCTGCCAGTAAGCTGGATGCCTAAAGGGGCTATTCTGCGGCTGAATATATTCGCTGAGCTAGGGTTCTTTCTGGTTCTATGGGCGGCTTAGGGTTTTGTGATGGCCTACTTGCCGTCGAGCGTTCAAAAGATAGTGGCAATCGCATTTTCTCCCTGGGCGATCGCACTATCGCTCATCATCACCGGCAGGCTGAGCGCTCGCTTCCTTGCCTCGCTGTCCCTACTCTTAAGCGATTTGCAGCGAATGGCCTGGGCTACGCAGCGATCAGCGTCACCGGCTAAATCATCACCGACTTCCTGCAATGACAGTGAAATTCGCGAAGCCATTCTAGATATTCTCTTCGGCGCAAAAGAATCTATTGCTATTCGCCTGAACTGTTTAACCACGCTGTATTGCGCGATGGCAACGTATCAACTGATATCACTGCTCTATTGAGCCAAAGAGTGAGCTAGAGAGCGAGTGAAAGATTAAGTAGGAGAGAAAAGATGTCTTTACTTCCAAGTGTAAAATCGCGCCGTTCAACAACCCAGGTGAGAGACGAGTCAACAGTATCTACTGCTGATGAGAAGGGGGGAGATGCGATTGCTGGTTTAGAACAGCAGCTACAGACCGAGCTGCGTACAGCCATCACAGCACTATTGCAAGCTCGTTCGCCCACTCAGCAAGCCGATATCTATCGCCAGGTGGCAGCCGAACTCAATGCCGCAGGTATCGCCCACGATAGTTTTCAAAGAGCCTTAGGCGCAATTTATCCAGACAACCAGCCTGATGCCACCATTATCACCGAGAACTTAGCGGCGCATGGCTACGCTAGGCCGGAGCGTATAGCACCTCCCGGCGCGATGCAGCCTCAGTCCCACGCAGCAACTGCGCCATCTGTGCCGACGACATCTGCGAGGCAGGACACTTATCCGCTAAGCCAGAGGAAGATCCAGAGAAACGATCAGCGTGTGAGCGTACCTGAGACAGTTGCTACTAGAGAGTCAAATAGACTGCCTGTACCGACGACTACGCTGGATGGCAAGCTCGACTATTACAGCGGATTTCTACTTAGTGAAACCATTGCCAGCGGAGCGTTTAGCACGGTGATCTTGGGCGCGCCTAAGACCGGAGCAAGTACAGTGCTGCGAGCCTTCATCTGGTCAATGCTCTATGAACCCATTAGTCAGCGCCCAACGATTAACGTAATTGAGACACGCTGCAATTATTGGCAGGGCTTAGAGCAAATTAGCGGCTTGATTGCACCTATTCCTGTCGTAGACAGAGCGGCTATCGATCAGATTGCTCTGCGAATCGAGAAAGCGCACAAAGAGCTAACTAACCGGCAGCATGACTATCGGTCTAAAGGAAAGTACGCCTCGCTCTATGAATGGAAGCCCTACCTGCTCGCTGTAGATGGTTGGGGAGAGGTAATGGACTATCTTGCAAAATGCTCCACTAAACAGCTTGAAGAAGATGCCGTTTTGAAGCCGATGTTCATCCACTTGCGCCGCCTATTGTCTCTAGGCCCTGACGTTGGCATGACGACAATTCTGACGGCTCGCAGCTACGACCGTGTTCTACCGGACAATCGGTCGCTGGGCGAGACTCGGTTGATTGTGTTGGGCCGTCCCACTCCCGATTTTGGTGGTGGCTTTGAGGCCATTGAGCGGCTGATCAACGACAAGCATCAGCTACCTGGCCATAGCGATCGCGCTCGAATGGCGACGTTACTGACCCATGCCAAGCGTGTTGGCCAGCCTGTAATTATGGCTATCTCAGGCGGCGTTCGGATGGCGAAAATGCCTGATCTGTCTGAGCATAACCAACATGACTTTGCTCAAGCCTACAGAGACTTCGACACGTTCTAAGTCCTTACACTTCGATTCCTTTGACAAGAGAGAAAGTTTGAGCTGCCATGAAAATTTCACGCAGAGAATGTATTGCCATGATGAGTGCAGGCGCGATGGCCGGTATTAGCGGTCACTATTTTGGCGACGATCTGCTGGCTTTGTTTAGAAAAGCGCCGCCGAAGTTTTTGCAGTATGTCGATCGAATGCCTACAGAACTGGCTTTAGGCGACGAGATCTCACATAATGTGCCGCCGCTACTCAAAGCGAACGATATCTACTGGCTGGTGACAAAGGCATACATGGGCATGGTCGCTGCCTGCGAAGGTACGTTGATAATGGGCCAGCCCAGTGGCATCAGTCCGTATCGAATGAGCTTTGGCGGTAAAGCGATAACCTCTCTTGCAGATCATCCTCGCCAGCGCCATCGGTTCTGGGACAAGAAAAACAACAAGTGGGCCTACACCACCGCCGAGGGTGCCTTTCAAATCCTTGAAAATATCTGGGATAATTTACAGCAAATCTATGACTTTTGGTATCCCGGTGATAAATTCTCACCTGCTAACCAGGAGCTAGCGTTTTGCTATCTGCACAGCGAAACGGGGGGTAGTGCGTTACTGATGGATGGGGTAAACGTTCTCCATCAGCACATCACCGTTTCCTTTGATGCGTTTAAAGCGGCAGTCCTTTCAGATGGATCTGTTTGGGCTGCGCTGCCGTTCTCCCCAATTGGAGTGCCAACGGGTCAAAGTAGCAAGCCACTATGGAAAGCTTGGACGTGGGTCAACTGGGCGCTCTGGCGTCAGTGTGGTTATCGCCGCTCAATTACTCATCCTATAAATCCAGACAACCAGTTGAGCCTACAGCAACTGAAAGCTCTCCGAAGCGACACCATGCGCTGGCGCGAAGAGAAAAACCGGATGCACTACGGCGAAGACTACGCAGTGGCAAAAGGGACACCGATTCACGCCCCTGAGAACGGGGTGATTTCCCTGATTGATTACGATGCCGGTGCGGGCCATATCGTTTGCTTTGTGCCTGACGGCTACCCCGAGCTAGAAATTATCAGCTTTCACTGCACGGGTGAGTTTCCTTTTGGGCAAGGCGATAGGGTCAAACGTCGAGACGTGATTGGCTTTACGGGCGATAGCGGTATCGGCACTGGCGAACACTGGCATGTTGAAGTCACTGTTGATGGTGTTCATATCGATCCGAGATGGTATTTGGGCATGGCCCACTGGTTTGCTTGAGAGTCTCTTGGAGATTTCGGCCTCAAGTTCTGTTATTTTCTTTTTGTGCCTTCTGATGAAAAGCCCTCAGCCTATATACAGCTTGCTTATGTTTGCAACCGTAGTCTGTGTCATTGCCGCGAGCAGCGCTGTACATGTTCTTGTGGGGCAGGGACGAGATGTACTTTTAGTCGGAATCGGTATGGCGATGGGTATGGGTTTGAGCGCTTACATTGGCGTTAGCAACTGGCAGATATTTATGGATAGCGTTGAGCTGATTTCTGAAAACATTGGTGCGATCGCGCTATACCTACCTGGAAAAGAAGACGGCATCAGACAGTTCATCTCACCCAAAATTACGATGAGATTAGCTGTGCCTGCGGCATCTAAAGAATTTGCTTTAGAAACAGAGGTGCGCAGTCTGCTTGACGCGGTAGATCGCTTGGGTCAAGCCGTTGTCGTAGATGGGTTTTGCCATTGCTGTCAGTGCGTAGATAAACACAGCGCTGGCTGCGACTATATCCGCTCTATGCAGCTCCACGAGGCGGGTTGTAGTAAGCGCCTTGCCTGGCCTGAGTTTCGTAAGCAGTTGGAGTATCACTGATTGTTTTGCTTTAGATGCAGCGCTCAAAAGCTCACTACCGTCGAACGCCGTTTGGATAGCACTATGGTTTGTGTCAAAAGAGATGAAGATAGACAGAGGCGATGGCAAGGCCCCTCTCACGGAGGATCGCCCTCTTGTCAGTCGCCTATGCCTACGAAGCAGTCACCAGCTCGACAAACTGCGTTGGGATTCCCCTATCTCAAAGTCTCAAGCAAGCCTGCTGAGGTGCTGCCGATCTTTTTGGCTACTCCGGTAAAGCCTCTCTCAAAAAAACTATCAAGGCTTGTCAATTCAATATTTGGCATTGGTGCTGCGATAGCGATAGGACTCTCGTTGGTCTTGAGCAATACCCAGTTAAAAACGGCTCCTAGCTCTACTGATATAGAGAAACGGTCTGCTGAAGAAGTTGCGGCAGAAAACTTGTTTGACTACCTGGGTTCTCCAGAATTTAAGGCATTTCAGCAGCAGTATGCGCAGGAGAAATTAGAGGCAGACTTAGCAACTGCTGAGCGCCTGAAGCTGGAGGCGAACGATCTTAAGGACTCGGCGGTAGCAGATGCCGCGCAGACAAAGCTAAATGCGCAACAGTCAGCAACTGCTCTACGTTTCGAGGCTTCTTATGACGGGGTGAGTCAGCGCTTCCATCGGCCCGAAGGGTTTGTTATTAGTTTGAACTATCCAACAATTATTGAAAAAGCGGAAACAGAATTCGGATACAAGGTAATTGCAACGCCGACGACAGGTAAAGGCACGGTGCGCGTATACGTCAATTTGGCTAGTGCTAATGAAGGGTTCATACCTGCCGGAGGTGAGATTGGAAAGGTTGGTCAGTATCCGGTAGGAGAGGGAGTAAAAGCATTCTAGAAATCTCTAACAACGGCTTATGTAAAAGATGTCAGCACTGAGGGAGAATACCCTGGCTGCTGCCCTCTTAGTTGAGTGCAGAGGTTTGTCGAGAAGAGAGGTTTCTCACACACAAGATTAAGGACTTTTCCCAACAGAGTGGAGTCTCACTCTGACTTCGCCGTGTGGCTATGCGGATTCAACCAGGCAGTTTATTGCAAACGCCTGCCATAGCCTGCTGTCTAATTTTCTGTTGCTTACAAAGGTGTAACTGATGATGTTATTTATAGTCGATGGGCTACCTGAAGAGATTACTCAACATTTAAGGTCGTTCTCGGCCCAGCGCCCCGAGTGGACTCAGGCGCGAATTATGCGCAGTGCGCTGGCCCTGTTCCTCCTACAAAACGGTGTGAATGATAGGAAGGTGTCCCAGGTGTATTTGGAGGCAATGTTTCCTGGACACCAGAATGAGGGAGGCGTGAAATGAGCATCCGGCAGATACTACAAGTTTGGGAGCACAAGTTTTCCCACCCCCATCAGGCCGTTATGCTGGCTTTGGCGGATCATGCCCACGAAGATGGAACGGGCATTCGGCCTTCGATTAATCGCATTGCCTGGAAGACAGGGTATTCAGAGCGCTCGGTGCAGAACATTATGGCCCAGCTCCGACAGCTCGGCGTTTTGGCGATCGCTGTGCCTGCGACGCACAATACGCCTAACGAGTATCGATTCGACTGGTCAGTGGCAACACCAAAGCCTTCGTTTGATGAGTACGTGGCTCAAAAGAAGGGCCGAAAAAGCAGGGGTGCAAATTCTGCACCCCTATCAAAAGCACCTAAAAAGAAGGAAAAGAGGGGTGCAGCTCCAATGCAACAGGGGTGCAGTAGCGATGCAGAAGGGGTGCAATTGCCGTGCGATAGGGGTGCAGTAGCCGTGCAGGAGGGGTGCAGCCTGTTGCACCCGATCCGTCAAGAACCTTCTAGAGAACCGTCAATAGAAACAAAAGAACCGGATGAGAGAATTTTTCAATTTGGTGTGGTGAACTATCGGCAGCCACCGGATGAGATTGATTTTGCCGATCTGTGGGCGACGAATCCGGGGATGGCGAAGGTGGAGTTGCGGGCGATCGCACCTGGACACAGGCGCTTAGAAATGGTCGCTCATGGATTTGGCGAGTGGTGGGTTGGCCCTGGGCTAAACGATTTCGACGAATCTTTGATTAAAGCTTGCCAGAAGAGAAAGCGGAAATTTCAGCAGCCTGATAGCGTCGGCGATGCGAAGACATTCATTAACAACATGTTGAAAAGCGGAGACTGGGGAAATTTTTCGCTACGTTGTGATGAAGCTAGAACGCTTCAAGAACGAATGCGCTACGTAGACCATCGGGCAACAAGAGATGTAGTTGACAATTCTTCTATCGCTAGTGTGAAGACCTCACAATCCGATAGACTCAGCTCGTCTATCGGATTGGCCAGATTTAAAGTCTCTCAGGGCGATTATGCAAGAGCTAGAGAGATTGCTGCTCTATGCAACCTTTCGTATGAAACTATTGGATTACAAGAAGATGGAATGTGTTCAATCGTGGGCGCACAAGATTAGGAAACTCCAATAAAGGGCTTAGTTGAGAGAGACAAAAATATATCTTGCGCGATCGCTACTCTACTCAAATGAAGTGAATGTCTCATTAGAAGGCATGTCTATTTTTTCACTCGTAGAATACGACCCGCGTTCAGAATAGCCAGCAGTGCCACGCCGACATCCGCAAACACGGCTTCCCAGAGGGTGGCTAAGCCGATAGCACCCAGGGCAATGAATATGGCCTTTACCCCCATGGCGAGGATGATGTTCTGCCAGACAATTCGTAGGGTGCGACGAGCCAGTGCGATCGCCTCCGCCACCTTCGCGGGTGCATCGGTCATAATCACGACATCTGCTGTCTCAATGGCCGCATCCGATCCCAGCCCGCCCATCGCCATGCCAACATCTGCCCTGGCAATGACAGGTGCATCGTTAATGCCATCACCAACAAAAACAACTTTCTTTTTGGCTTTGTTGGCCGATTGTAAAAATCCTTCTAACGCATCTACTTTGTCTTCTGGCAACAGTTCAGCTCGGTATTGATCGAGTCCTAACTTTTGAGCCACGGTATCAGCAACAGACTGACTATCGCCTGTGAGCATAACGGTTTGAATGCCTTGCTGCTTCAAAGCATTAATAGCTTCTACAGCATCTTCCTTCAGCTCGTCAGCGATGATAATTCGTCCAGAATACACGCCATCAACAGCTAAATGCGCGACGGTTCCTTCAACATCACAAACATCGTGAGGAATATTCTCTCGGTGCAGCAGGCGGTCGTTACCCGCTAGCACGGTGCGCCCGTCTAGCCGCGCCCGAATGCCGTGACCAGCAATTTCCTCATAGTCTTTTAAGCCAGAGCTGTCTATAGGCTTCCCGTAGGCTTGTTGAATAGACTGGGCTACAGGATGGTTAGACTGTGATTCTACTTGAGCTGCAAGCTCCAGTAACTGGTGTTTCTTAAATCCATTTTGAGGAATCACTTCACTAACGCGAAAATTGCCTTTAGTTAATGTGCCTGTCTTGTCGAGGACAACCGTGTTCACCTGCGTAAGCGCATCGAGAAAGGTGGAGCCTTTGACTAGAATGCCGCGCTTGGCCGCGCCGCCAATGCCGCCAAAGTAGCCCAGTGGAATGCTAATGACTAAGCCGCATGGACAGGAAATCACGAGCAGTACGAGGGCGCGATAAGTCCACACAGACTGCGAGGCACCGGGGATAAGTAAGGGCGGCAAAATAGCGATCGCCAACGAAAGAAAAACAACGACAGGTGTGTAGTAACGGGCGAATCGAGTAATAAATTTCTCGGTATCGGCTTTCTTGCTACTGGCATTTTCTACCAGCTCTAGAATTCTAGAAATAGAAGATTCGTTAAACGCCTTTGTGACGCGAACGGTGAGCACTCCAGACTGGTTAATCATGCCAGAAAGCACCGTTTCCCCGACAGCAACAGTGCGAGGCACCGACTCCCCTGTAAGCGCGGAGGTATCCATCTGCGATTTGCCCTCTAAAATCTCGCCATCGAGGGGGACTTTTTCACCAGGGCGCACGACAACAATGTCGCCTACGCTGACAGACTCAGGAGAAACTTCGCGAATTTCGCCATCTGCTTTTAAGTTAGCCGTGTCCGGACGCACTTCTAACAGAGCTTTAATGGACTTGCGCGATCGCCCAACAGAATAGTCTTGAAACAGTTCTCCAACCTGAAAGAACAGCATGACTGCGACCGCTTCTGGTATCTCGTGAATGATGATCGCACCCAGGGTTGCAATCGTCATCAGAAAGTTCTCGTCAAAGATGCGCCCCCTCAGGATGTTGCGTCCGGCAGTACTCAGCACGCTCCAACCGCTGATTAAATAAGCAGGTATTAGAACAGCGTATTCAGCAATGGCATAGGGCGTATTGTGCAGCGACTCATTAAAAATCAATCCAATGAGAAAAAGAACTGTGGCTATGACAATCGGCGTCAGCTCTTTTCGCAGACTGAATTCTTCCGACCCATGGCTGTGACCATGTTCGTGGCTATGTTCGTGTCCACAGCCGCAGCTATCGTTGTGAGCATGTGCTTCTACCATTTCGCAATCACCTGTAGAGGAATGAGCTGTAAGTCATTTCATGAATACATGAAAGCCTGTTCATATATTACACTAAGAATCTTTTTATTCCTCTATCAACATACTCAGATTTGAGTTTGTCTATAACTATCTTTCTACGTCATTTACTTTATTGCGCCACCCGGAAAGCTTTGACGGTGCGCCCAGAAGCTGCTATGTCAGCGAGAAAGGCAACTCATTGCACAAGCGGACGAAAACACAAGATATACAGGAGTACTCATCAAGCTAACGATATTTCTTGGGCATCCTTTAAGTGATAAATCAGTAGCTTGACGGGTTGAAGTTGCTTCGATGTTACCCTTGCTAGATAAGTGCCAGCTATGAGATGCAAGATAGATCGATGGCTAGAGCGTCAAGCAGATTGGAAGATACTTAGCCTGAGTACTCTGACTTATCTGATAGTGGAAACCGCTGGCTACGCGGTGAAGATAGATCTTTCGCTTTCGTTTTTCCATCTTCTCCCGATAGCAGTTACCGCCTGGTACGTTAGTCGAAAAGCGAGCATATTGATGTCTACTTTATGCTGTGTGACATGGCTATACGTAGATATCATCTCTAGAAACTACCATCCGTCTGTTTTGCCTTTCTGGAACTTTGGTATTCGGCTGAGCTTGTTTGTATTCGTTAGCTATCTTATTTCCGCACAGAGGAGCGCATATAACAGAGAGTCTAAATTTGCTAGAGTCGATAGCCTAACGGGTATCTCTAACCGTCGAGCATTTGAAGAGGTTCTTCGATCGGAGATAGCACGCGCTCATCGCCATCAGATTCCGTTTACGTTGGCTTATATAGATATTGACAATTTCAAAGCGATTAATGACCGCCTCGGACATGGAGAAGGCGATCGTCTTCTGAAATTAGTTGCAAGACAGCTTCAAACCGTCTTAAGGGTAAGCGATACCGTCGGGCGTTTAGGCGGGGATGAGTTTGCAGTACTGCTTCCTCATACTTCGCCTGCGGAGGCTCGTACCGTGATTACACGTAGCCATGCTCATTTGAACCAGACTGTCGGTGGCGTTTGGGCCGTAGGATTTAGTATTGGCGCGGTCACCTTTACCGATTTCTCAGACTGCGTTGAAGCGATAATTACAAAGACGGATAAAGTCATGTACGACTCTAAGAAAAGCGGAAAGAACCGGATTGGATTTTGTCTCGATTACGACCTACGTTGAAGCCGGACGCTATTACATCTGTCGTATTAGTT
>ERZ1740058.1486-NODE-1486-length-10914-cov-16.277282_pt1 | contig 10914 bp, 7 predicted proteins | sample MGYA00581745_ERZ1740058 | MGnify/ENA primary metagenome ERZ1740058 (study PRJEB43018, sample SAMN04849742) | marine metagenome | isolation source: floating plastic debris | place: Pacific Ocean | collected 2008-08-30 | study: EMG produced TPA metagenomics... | reverse complement strand
CTAACAGCATTGGGCGATTGATGCAGAGCCATGACGCCAAGCAGTATGTCCAGCGTATTTTAGGGGTGTTTCCAGCGGCGATGGTGGCCGTGAGCGGGCTAGCGGTGGCGATCGCCGCCATCACCGGGCCGGGCCGCAACCTGTCGACTGCCACCCTAGAGAGTTTGGGAGGCTTAGTCAACCAGTCGAGCATCGACTTAGAAGTTTCTTTGAGCGGTCCCCTGCCGATAGAAGAAGCTGGCCCCAACGTCGCCTCTTTTTTAGTCAGCATGGTGCCTGACAATATCTTCTCGGCTCTGAGTGAAGGCCAAACCTTGAGAGTTTTGATTTTTGCCATTGTTTTTGGCGTCTCTTTAGGGTTGATCAAAACGTCCAAAACGGAAGCGTTGTTTGACATTCTTGACAGCATTTACCAAGCTTTTAACCAGGTCATTCACTGGCTGACATATCTCCTTCCCCTCGGTCTATGTAGTCTCCTGGCTACACAGCTGTCAAAAATCGGGCTGGATGTCCTGTTTTCGATGGTCAACTTTGTGGTCGTGGCGATGGCGCTTTTCGTGGCTGTCTATATTGTGGGTACAGGGGTGATTTGTTGGCGGTCTAAACAATCTGTCTGGACAGTCTTGAGAGCCCTTAAAGATCCCACCATTTTGGCGCTGGCGACGACCAGTAGCCTAGCCTGCCTGCCCGCAGCGATCACCAGTCTGCATGAAGACCTGCACTTCGATCGTCAGACCACTGATTTAGTCACGCCGCTTTCCATCACCGTGTGCCGCTTTGGCTCCATCATTTATTTCGCAGCGGCCACGATGTTTGTTATGCAGCTTTACCAAAAACCGCTCGACTTCGGCACGCTCTTGGTGATTGTGGTGGGTTCAGTTCTAGCTGGCATGGCGACGTCAGGGGTGACAGGTATTTTGACCTTAACCATGCTGGGATTGGTGCTTGACCCCCTGAAGCTGCCGCTGGATGCGGTGCTGGTACTCTTTGTGGCGATCGACCCCATTATTAACCCCTTCCGCACCCTGAGCATTGTGCATACCGGGATGGCCACTACGGCAGTAATTGCGAACCTACACGCCGAACAGCCACCAGTGAGTGCCAGTACAGCCGTGTTCCCGACCGAAGCGGTATAGGGGATTGGCTCAAATAGCGTCCCGACGCTGGTTGGGTTGGGGCACTGTCAAACCTTGACAGAAGATGCTTCGGCTCTAGGGATGTTGTTTAAGCACAGAGTCTTCAGATTGCCCTGAATCCGGTAGTCGCTGACTCAAAGTTGTCAGCCTTTTGTTCGAGTGGAATGAATCTAAGCTAGGCTGACCACTAATGCAATACCAGAGATAGCCCTATGATAGAAACCGGCAAAACCGTTAAGGTTCATTACACCGGAACCCTGAACGATGGTTCAGTTTTTGATTCTTCGCAAGGGCGTGATCCGCTCGAATTTCAAGTCGGCGCGGGCCAGGTGATTCCCGGTTTTGATGCCGCGATTCAGCAGATGGATGTGGGCACGACTCAAACCATCAAAATTCCCAGCCAAGAAGCCTATGGTGCAGTGCGTCAAGATATGATTGCGCTGATTCCTCACGAGCAATTTCCGGAAGATCTCAATCCTGAGGTGGGCCAAACACTGCAGTTGCAAACCCCTGAGGGTGCTTTGCCAGTGCGAGTGTCCGATGTCAAGGATGAGGGTGTGATTATTGATGGCAATCATCCGCTGGCTGGTGAAGACCTCACCTTTGAGTTGACCTTGGTAGAGGCCGCTTAGGCGACTAGGGGCTGTCATCAGGGTGCGGCTCAAGGTCTGTACCGCAGCGATTTCAGCCCTTAGCTTGGTCTGTGGAACGGGCGCGGTAATGGTGGTAATGCTGATCCCACGAGGTTCTGGTCATTGACTGATGACTTGCCCGAGGGCTGCAGGCTCATGAGGGCCTCTGCCTCAGGCGTCACTCAAACGATCCAACTCTATCCAATGGGCCAAGATCAGGGGCGGTGATCGCGTTACATCAGATTCAGTTGCGGTGATTTGCTGACAGCTGTCTCAGCAACAGCCAGATTTTAGGATAAAGTTCTGTCACAAACAAATTGGATAGCGGTGAGGTTCTTTACCGTTATCTTTGTTCCTAGACAAGATCATTCTGACTGTCGGCTAGAGATGAAACCATGGGCGAGTCTGAACAAATTCGGGTCGGTGTTGTAGGTGCTTCGGGTTATGGAGGCATACAGTTAGTAAGGCTGCTCAGCGAGCATCCCCAGGCAAAAATCACCTATTTAGGAGGTGATCGTAGTGCTGGCAAAGCCTACAGTGAAATTTATCCGCATCTCTCGTTGCCGCTGACGGTTGAACCCGTCGAAGTGGCCGCCTTAGCAAATCGCTGTGATGTGGTGTTTCTTTCGCTGCCCAACGGTATTGCCTGCACCTTAGCGCCAGAACTGCTGACCCGAGGCTGCAAAGTTTTAGATCTCTCCGCCGATTATCGGTTTGCAGATCTACATACCTATCAAACTTGGTATGGTAGCGATCGAACCGATGGCGAGATCAATCAGCAAGCGATCTATGGATTGCCAGAGTTGTTTGGCGATCGCCTGCCGGGGGCCAATTTGGTCGGCTGCCCAGGCTGCTATCCCACTGCCAGTTTACTGGCGATCGCGCCGCTGCTCAAACAGGGGCTAGCTCAGCCGGACAGCCTGATTATTGACGCCAAGTCGGGGACTTCTGGCGGCGGGCGTCAAGCTAAAGAGCATCTATTGTTGGCGGAGGCAGACAATTCTCTCGCGGCCTACGGTGTGACCAAACATCGCCACACGCCTGAGATTGAGCAAATTTGCTCTCAACTGGCGGGCCGAGAAGTGATGGTGCAATTCACCCCCCACTTGGTGCCGATGGTGCGAGGCATTTTATCGACGGTTTATGCCAATCTGCGCGATCCGGGTCTGGTACGCGAAGATCTGCACACAATCTATTCGGCGTTTTATCGGCGATCGCCCTGGGTCTCTGTGTTGCCCACGGGCAACTATCCTCAAACCAAATGGGCCTGGGGCACTAATCGCTGCTATATCGGCATCGAGGTAGATGCCCGCACGGGTCGGGTGATTGTGATGTCGGCCATCGATAATCTGATGAAAGGACAAGCCGCCCAAGCGGTGCAGTGCTTTAATTTGATGTATGACCTGGATGAAAAGACCGGCTTACCGCAACAAAGCTTCTATCCCTAGCACCGGTTTCACCTAAGACTGGTCTCGACTAGATTCAGACGTGCCGATACGAGCCCTGGCTGTCGCCTCAACGGTGCCGATCATCGACGATCGTGTTGGCTCTTGTCGACTGCGGTGATGGGGTGATCGCGGCGGTTTTGCCCAGCTAGAAAGCCCTCCATTGCTATGATGACGTTGGATGGAACAGTGCCCCATATTTGCGGCGGGCGCTGTGAGTCTGACCACTTGCCGAGCAATTCTGTCCGCTTTCGACAACTTTTTGTAATGACTGACCTTTTAACCCTCGACCATTTTGCCAGTTGGATTTTGAGTCCACTCTTGGGGCTTTATACTCTGCTGTTTATCGTTCGCATCGTGTTGACTTGGTATCCTGAGGCGCAGGGCGATCGCTTTCCCTTCAATGTGGTCATGGTGCCCACCGAGTTTTTGCTGATTCCCGTGCGCAAGGTCGTGCCGCCCTTTGGGGGCGTCGATATCTCGCCCATTATTTGGGTGGGCATTACGACTCTCCTGCGAGAGGTGTTGTTAGGGCAGCAGGGGCTCTTGCGCATGTTGGCCTAGGGCGCTTCCTCTCTCAGCAATCCACAATCCAAATTTCATTTGCAACTAGGCGTTTGAGTCGGTTTGCCACCGCAGCATCGGCAACTTTAACGTGGGCTAAAGCTCATCCCAATTCCTGTGGGAGAGTAGATGTTCTCGCCTTGCTCCTCGCAAGGGCTGCTGAAGTACATATAAATTGCTTGCCGTCGCTGCTGAACGAGCTTGTCTCTTTTCTAGAAGGCTGGGGGACGTCGTCTTCCAATCTCTCTAGTATTGGAGGAAAACAGGTCGTTCAGCATGACAAGTTTTGCTTGAATTGTAGGTATTTAGCAGCCTTGTCAGGGATGCTCTTTTGGAGTTGAAGCCTTTATGATCAAACGCCGAAAGTTGCTCAAATCTCTGGCCGTCAGTCGTAGGCGTATTCGCAAAATTTGGCTGAGCAATAGCGGTGATTGGCACTGGCTCGCTTCAAAGCCCGCCTCGGTACTCAGCATCAATCGACTGCTCTGGCGAGAGTCAGTGCCCTCCCTCAGCTTTTTTGTCATGCTGACGCTGTCGGGCATCATTTCTACTCTGGGGCTGCTGTCGGGGAGCACGGCGACCGTCATTGGTGCGATGATTATTGCGCCTTTGATGGGGCCAATTATCAGTATTGCTTTTGCTGTGACGGTGGCCAATCGCCGCTTGATGAAACGGGCCTTGCTGACCTTGGTTTTGGGGACGTTAGTCACTGTTCTCAGTGCGGCTCTGGTGTGTCAGCTGACAGGGTTACGAACCTTGACTGAAGAGATCGTGCTACGTACTGAGCCGACCTTGATTGACCTCTTCGTGGGGATGGCGGCCGGGGCGGCGGGCGCTTTTTCAAAATCGCGCAAGCATATTGCCGATGCTTTTCCAGGGGTGGCCATCTCGGTGGCCTTGGTACCGCCGCTGAGTACTATCGGCATTGGCATCGCGTTGCAAAATCAGACAGTCTGGCTCGGCTCATCGTTGTTGTTCGCCGCTAACCTCACTGGTGTTATCTTCAGCGGCATTTTGATCTTTTTGTGGCAAGAGTACGGTTCGCCTAAACGAGCCAAGGGCGGACTGTTGTTATCTGTCTTTGTGCTCACGGCGATTGGGATACCGCTGGGGTTCTCACTCAACCAGCTATTGTTGCAATCAAACACCCGGCAGCAGGTGCGGCGTCTGGTGCGAGACGAACTGAACTTACTGGACGGAGCTGAACTGCAGTCACTGAGGTTATCTCGCCGCGATCGCATCTTCTATATAGAGATGAAAATCATTGCCCGTCCTGATTCGATCACTGAGAGTCAGATTGCTGACGCACAGCGGTTTTTGCAGGAAGATTTGGGCTATCCTGTTCAACTTAGAGTGCAAGTGATCCCCATCCAAGAGTTTTTAATTCCGGCGGTTCCTTAATGTCGTACGCATCCTGCCCTGACTATGGTCTATGGCTGGCGACCGCGCTATAAAATACCTCGTTCAACTCCAGCGAAATCTATCGAAAGAGGGTGTTGGCCAGCGGGAAACTTCCCCATGATCGATGCGTGCGAAACATTTGTTCTACAAAACCTTATTATTTTCCGACAATAAAGTGATCGTTGCACTATGATATTTAGAAATTACCTAAACCGTTCAGTTTAATTCAGGTGTGTGGGCTATGACCTCGCCAAAGCTGGTTTCCTCCGAATCTTTGTCCTCCAGCGTTGTTCACAACCGCCCGTCGGGTCAAGGGCGCTGGTTCATTGCGGGTGGTCTCGGTATTTTGCTGCTGGGGGGCGGAGTCGTGCTTTGGCGCACGCTATCCTCAGGGCCGCCCAGTGGCATGCAGGGGCCACCAGGCGTACCAGTCGAGCTGGCACCCGTTCAAACGGGGACTGTGCAAGATAGTTCCGAATTCTTGGGCAGCTTAGAAGCCCAAGCCGGCGTCGTGCTGCAGCCCGAGGTAGCGGGACGCATCACGCAGGTCTTTGTGACGGCGGGCGATCGCGTCGCCCCAGGCCAGCCAATTATGCTGATTAGTCCTGATCGCACCCAGGCAGAAGCCGCTGCCGCTGGGGCCAATGTGACGGCGGCCCGCGCCGCCCGTGAAGCCTCCTCAGCCTCGTTGCAGTCGCTACTGTCACGACAGGCAGAATTAGAAGCCGAGCTGGCCCTAGAAGAAGCCGAATTTGAGCGCACCCAATCGCTGGTCGAACAGGGGGCGCAATCGCAGCAGGAACTTGACCTGGCGACCCGTAATCGGGAAGTCGCGCAGGCTAATCTGGCGTCAGCCCGCAACGAAATTGCGGCGCAGCAGGCGAGTCTGTCCCAGTCGGAGGCGACACTAGCCCAAGCCCAGGCCAATCAAGCGGCGGCACAGCAAAATCTGCAAGACCGCACTGTGACGGCACCGATCGCAGGCGTGGTGGGCGACTTGGCCTACAAATTGGGGGACTATGTGACCCCAAGCAATACGATTGCTAATATCACCGACAACGCCACCCTAGAGCTAGAACTGCGAGTACCCATCGAGCAGCGCGATCGCTTGCAGATGGGGCTTCCCGTCGAGCTATTGTCAGCCGATGGCACCCAAACGGCGGCAACCGGCAGCATCAGCTTTATCTCGCCGCAAACCAATGCCGATACCCAAACTGTCTTAATCAAAGCCCGCTTTGAGAACGCTCAGGGCGCTCTACAAGATTCGCAACAGGTAGAAGTGCGGCTGGTGTGGGCCGAAGATATCGGCGTTTTGGTGCCGACCACGGCCATTTACCGCATCGGTAATGAAACGTTTGTGTACGTTGCCGATGCCGGGACCCCTGAAGAACTGCCGCCCCCGGAAGCCATGCCGGAAGGCATGCCCGTGCCCGACCAAGTGGCCCGCCAGCAAGCGGTCACGCTGGGAGACATTCAGGGGAATGACTACGAGGTGCTAGAGGGGCTAGACCCCGGCGATGTGGTGGTCGTCTCTGGTATCTTGAATCTGCAAAATGGGGTGCCCCTCCTCCCGCAAGGGGAAGGCGAGCCGCCTGAGGGCGAAGGTCCTTAAGGGCAGTGCCGTTGGCTGCTCCGCCACGATAACGAGAATAGATGCTGCAATCGCCCCCTTGCTGTTAGGAAAGCTGCTTCATGTTTGTCAATTTCTTTATCAAGCGTCCGGTTTTTGCCACGGTTTGCGCTCTGATTTTGCTCTTAGTCGGGCTGATCAGCATCCCGACGCTGCCGATCGCCCAATTTCCCGACATTAGCCCCACCCAAATCAATGTAACGGCCAACTACATCGGGGCCGATGCGGAAACGGTGGAGAAAACTGTTACCAACATTCTCGAACGCGAGATTAATGGGGTTGAGGGCATGCGCTACATGACCTCTAGTAGTAGCAACAGTGGCGTGAGCACCATCACCGTGACGTTTGATGCCAGCCGCGACAAAGACATTGCGGCGGTTGATGTACAGAATCGCGTTTCGCTAGCGGAACCGCAACTGCCCGAAACGGTGTTGCAAACTGGGGTCACCGTCAGCAAAGAAAGCAGCAACATTTTGCTGGCGATGAGCCTGTATACCGAAGATGGCACCTACGACGATATCTTTCTCAGCAACTACGCCGACCTATACATCGTGGATGCGCTGCGGCGGGTTCAGGGCGTCGGCAATGTCGTCATTTTTGGCGAAAGAACCTACGCTGTGCGCCTCTGGCTCAACCCCCAGCGGCTCGCCAGTCGCAATCTGACGGCAGATGATGTCGTCGATGCCCTGCGGGAACAAAATGTGCAGGTGGGCGCGGGACAGCTCGGGCAGCCCCCTTCCGATGAATCGCAACAGTTTCAAATTGACCTGCGGGCGATCAGCCGGTTTCAAGACATCGGCGAGTTTGAGAATCTGATCATCAAGACCGGTGACAATGGCGAGCTGGTGCGCTTTAGCGATGTCGGGCGGGTTGAACTAGGGGCCGAAAACTACAGCACCTTTCTGCGGTTTAGCGGCAACGAGGCAATCGGGCTGGGGATTTATCAGCTACCGGGTAGTAATGCGCTGGAAGTGGCCCAAGGCGTCAAAGCCACCATGGAAACCCTAGCTGAACAGTTTCCCCCGGGCATGGAGTACGGCATTGGCTTTGACACCACTGAGTACGTTGAGCAATCGCTGACTGAGGTGGTTTGGACCCTGGTGCAGGCAGTGGCGCTGGTGGTTCTGGTGATTTTCATCTTTCTGCAGGACTGGCGCACCACCATCATTCCGGCGGTGACGATTCCCGTGGCGCTGATCGGCACCTTCGCCATTGTTAAAATCTTTGGCTTCTCAATTAACAGCCTGACATTGTTTGGTTTGACGCTGGCCACCGGCATGGTGGTGGATGACGCGATTGTGGTGGTCGAAGACATCGCCCGCAAAATTCAAGACTTGGGCATGTCACCCGCCCGCGCCGCGATCGCCGCGATGCAGGAACTAACCGGGGCGGTGATTGCCACCTCGCTGGTGCTGATGGCGGTATTTATTCCCGTGGCGTTCTTTCCCGGCACGACGGGGGCATTGTATCGCCAGTTTGCCTTAACTATTGCCTTTGCGATCGCTCTGTCTACCTTTAATGCTCTAACGCTGACGCCGACCCTGTCGGGCTTGCTGCTGCGCAACAAACCCCCGATTGGCGGCTGGCTTGGGGCCATCTTTGACCGCTTTAATCGCTTTTTAGACTGGCTGCGGCAGAATTATCGCGGTGCCTTAGAGCGGCTTAACGCCGTGAAACCGCTCGTGCTGGCCGCCTTTGTCGCGCTTTTGGTGATGACTGGCTGGCTTTATCGCAGCGTGCCCTCGGCCTTTTTGCCGGATGAAGATCAGGGCTACTTTATTACGCTCATTCAAGGGCCAGAGGGGGTCTCTCTCAGCTACACCGATGAGGTCATGAGCCGCGTCGAAGACATTATTCAAGAGATGCCCGGCGTGCGGGCCACCTTTGCCGTTGGGGGATTTAGCTTGACAGGCAGCGCTTCTAATAGTGGGGTGGTGTTTACAACCCTCATTCCCTGGTCAGAACGAGGGCCGGGACAAAGTGCTGAGGCCATGATTGGGCAGCTATTTGGCCAGTTTTCACAAATTACTGAGGCGCGAGTATTTCCGGTGAATCCCCCAGCCATCCAGGGTTTAGGCCAGTTTGGGGGCTTTCAATATCAGCTGCAGGATCGTCAGGGTAACCTGAGCCTGAACGATTTAGTCGCCAATATGGGAGCGATGATCGGTGCCGCCAATCAAAACCCCAACCTGCAGGGCGTCTTTAGTACCTACTCGGCCGCGACACCGCAGCTGCTGATCAATGTGAATCGCGATCGCGCCAAGTCGCTGGATGTGGATATCGATGACGTCTTTAGCACCCTGCAAACTTACCTGGGGTCGCGCTATGTCAACGACTTTACCCAGGGGCAGCGCACTTACCGAGTCTATGTGCAGGCCGATGAGCAGTTTCGTTCCGACCCGGATGACATTGCAAAGCTCTATGTTCGATCAGGGCGCGACGAGATGATTTCCCTCGGCAACCTGGTCACCATTACTCCTGCGACGGGTGCTCAACTGATTAACCATTACAACCTCTATCGATCAATTGAGATCAATGGCTCCGCAGCGCCGGGTGTCAGCTCTGGCGTCGCGCTAGACACGATGGGGCAGCTATCGTCAGAAATCTTGCCGCCCAGCATCGGCTATGAATGGGCCGGTTCGTCTCTGGAGGAAATTGAGTCGGGTAACCAAGCGCCGATTATTTTTGGTCTGGGCTTAGTCTTTGTCTTTTTGGTGCTGGCAGCCCAGTACGAGAGCTTCATTGACCCCGTAGTGATTCTGTTTGCCGTGCCATTGGCAATTTTGGGGGCGCTGCTAGCCCAAACCCTACGGGGATTGCCTAACGACGCCTACTGTCAGATCGGGTTGGTCATGCTGATTGGCCTGGCGAGCAAAAACTCTATTTTGATTGTGGAGTTTGCGAATCAGCTGCGATGCGAGGGACTCCCCATTGCCAAAGCCGCTTTTGAGGCAGCAGAACAGCGGATGCGCCCGATTTTGATGACAGCTATCTCGACCCTCAGCAGTATCTTCCCCTTGGTGATTGCTACGGGAGCCGGAGCCGGTAGCCGTCAATCGCTGGGAACGGCGGTCTTTGGCGGTATGTTTGTGGCCACGCTTTTGAGCCTATTCGTAGTGCCGATTCTCTATGTAGTGGTGAAGCAGCTGAGCAGTCGCTTCTTAGGCGGCGGCCCCCCTAAATCGCGTTTTTCGACTGATGAAGGTGAAGCTCAACAGCTCGCGTTACCCACTCAGCAGCGGTAAGAGAACGGTGTGTAACTCGCATCGCAACGATGGGAAAGGGGCGAACACTTTGCTCGCCCATACATTCTGCTCGCGTTAAAACCTGGTTTATGGATGAGTCTCGTCAGCTATAGCTGGATCTCTGCGGGAAGGGCGAGGCCCTACGGAATGAAGAATTCGGAATTCGGAAGTCAGAATTAAAAAGCTGATCTGATGGTGATTTTAGGTATTGGAGTTAACCCGATCAAACTGCGGCTTGTATATCCGGCATCGTGTGTTGATCACTGTCGTGATCGGGCTCTTCAAGCTGAGGATCTTCTGTAGGGCTTTTTTGTTCATCCCTTAGGAGTTTCGACAGGAGGCAAATCAGGGTTTTCAACCACGAGTTCACCCTCAGCCATCAGACGGGGGTAGATAAAGATAAAGAACGTCATCCACGTCATCATCGGCAACCCAACCAGGCCCGTGAGCCAATAGCGATGAAACAGTAGCCAGCTGCCAGCCGTCACGCTAAAGGCCGTTAGCGCGATCGACCAAGGCTGACACCACCAGGGTTTGTGCTGCCATACCGAAGATTCTGATGCCATCTTTAAACCCCTTTGAACATGACTTTTTCACTCATTTCCACCGGCGCTGGTTTGGGCACTGAGGCGATTTGGTTAAGCTGTCGCACCCCAATTTGATTGAGCACAATCCCGCCGATGATCACGGCACCGCCGATAAATTGAGCCGTTGTGGGCACTTCACTCAGAATCAGATAAGCCGCCAGCACCCCAGCAATAGGAGTGAAAGCAGTCGCCAGGGAAATTTCGCTCGCGGTGCTTTGCTTGAGCCCGCTGAACCAGGCCAGCTGTCCGCCAACGACGATGACAGCGCTATAAA
>ERZ1740058.1484-NODE-1484-length-10917-cov-9.861996_pt1 | contig 10917 bp, 12 predicted proteins | sample MGYA00581745_ERZ1740058 | MGnify/ENA primary metagenome ERZ1740058 (study PRJEB43018, sample SAMN04849742) | marine metagenome | isolation source: floating plastic debris | place: Pacific Ocean | collected 2008-08-30 | study: EMG produced TPA metagenomics... | reverse complement strand
AGACTAATATCAAACCGAATACAGCCCAAAGCAGCCGGGAGATTCGGGTTGTCCGGTTACCAGCAACAAGTTGGCCGATGCTTCGGGTTAAGCCATTCAGAAGAGAGAGCAGCATGGGAGAGCGGGACGCTGAGGGTTGCCTGACCATGGTAGATGGCTGGCACCGTCTAGTTCTGCTTGAATTGATGGGCTCTTGGTTTGGGCGATCGCCTCGCCGCATCGTTATGGGGGCGTTATCCCGGAGAGACAGGATGAGTCACCGGGGAGATGTGGGTTTGCCAGGGTTGCCGATGGTGCCTGCTGCCTGCTCATGCTGATGGGAGGGCGCTGGCGGGTGATGAGGGGTTCCGATGCGTTACGGCGAACTCTCTATCAGTCAGCATATGAGAGTGCTGTCATCTTCGGTTTAGGACTGTCTACTTGCTGATAGCGTCTTGTCTAATCAAGCTCAGCCTCTTCCTGAAACGCTTGAATCTTGATGGCTAAAGATTCCACTGTCTCCCCCTCAAATAACTCATCTCGCGTTTTTAGATAATTTCCCCCCTCCGAAAACCACATTGAAATGACCAACACCACCTTCGACGGGGGCATATGCTGCCATCACACCTGCATTGCTTCCTCCATCACATCCTGCTGTGTGGGAATTTACTAACCGGGTGACAACCTAGCTAAAGAGCTTGCTGCATGAGGGATAGAGCTTGTAAACCGCGCTGAAAATAGAACCGTTTATGGGGTTTGAGCGCCATAGCAAAAAACGTAGACAATACAGTCCAGAATTCAAAGCCAAAATCGCGTTAGCAGCGATTCGAGGAGAAAAAAAAGCCTCGGAATTGCCTGCTCAGTATGAAATTCATCCCACGATGTTGAATACCTGGAAACGTCAGCTGCTAGAGAATGCGAGTACGCTGTTCGATTTTACATCAGTCGTTCTAGTCTCTACTACCAAGCCGTCAGGCCCTCCATCGAGGAGCTAGCCATCCTTCGATTACTCGATGAGCAGTATCTGAAGACGCCCTTCTACGGCAGCCGGCGGATGAGCGTTCATTTGCAACAGCTCGGCCACTCGGTGAATCGCAAACGGGTGCAGCGGCTGATGCGTCAAATGGGCTTGTCTGCCATCTATCCCAAGCCCCAGCTCAGCCAACGTCATCCTGAGCAACCGATATCACTTATCTGCCGGTGCTAAAAGGCCACTTCTACCGGGTGGCCGTCATGGACTGGTTTAGTCGTAAAGTTCTGAGCTGGCAGATTTCTAACACGATGGATGGGCATTTCTGCATTGAGGCATTGGAGGCCGCTTTGAGGGACTATCACCAGCCGACGATATTCAACTCTGACCAGGGGGCTCAGTTTACCGCAAACGCTTTTACCGACTGCCTGAAGTGCTCGGAGGTGCAGATCTCAAGGGATGGTCGAGGCCGCTGTCATGACCATATTTTCATTGAACGATTATGGCGTTGGCGAAGCCTCTCCGCCGGGAGAATCACTCAAATGTGAATTGATCTATCTCAAGGCGTTTGAGGATGGCCAACACTTAGCTCAGGAAGTGAGCACTTGGTTTCGTTGGTATAACCGTCAACGTCCCCATCAGTCGCTGAATTATCGGACGCCAGATGAGATTTATTATCAAACGGGATAAGAAGGTGAATGGGATGTGCAATACTCATTGAAAGCGTATTAGTTACGTTGACCTTTCAGAGCTTAACTGTTCTCTCAAGTTGTTCAGTCTTTGAGGTTCACCTCATTATGCTGACCGCAAACGTTCAATATCTTGAATGGGTGGTGCACCGAACATACGGGAATATTCACGACTGAACTGCGATGTGCTTTCATAGCCAACCTGATAGGCCGCTTGAGTTGCGTCGGCGTTTTCAGCAAGCATCAGTCGACGTGCTTCCAACAGGCGCAGTTGCTTTTGATATTGCAGCGGGCTCATGGACGTAACTTCTTTAAAGTGACGATAGAAGGATGCCGGTGACATGTTGATCTGCTCAGCTAACTCATTGATCCGCAACGAGTTTGCAAACTCAGCCTTAAGCCTTTTAATCACCGCAGCAACACGCTGCATACTGCTACCTGTTGTAGCAATCTGGCGAATGGCTTCACTTTGTTCACCGCTCAGCAGGCGGTAATACATTTCTCGAATGATCATGGGTGCTAGGAACGAAATATCCTGGGGCGTATCTAGAAGTTGGGTCAACCGGATAGCGCAATCTATCAATGAGACATCAGCATCGCTTACGAATAAGCCTCTCCTAGAGATTTTCGGCTGGGCTGGGCTAGTTTGGATTTGACCAATGATGTCGCAAATTTGGCTGGGATCTAAACTTAACTTAAAGCCTAAATATGGCTTGTTTGGCGTCGCTTCGACAATAAACGCTCGCAGCGGCAAATCGACTGAAACGACCAAATACTGAGCTGCACTATATTGATAAATTTCCTCCCCCAGCAAGGTTTCTTTTTTACCCTGCACCATGAGAGCAAACGTCGGTTCGACTAAGCCGCTCATGTTGGTGGAAACCGTTGACTCCCGCACCAATGCCAGTTGGGGAATAGCTGTTTTGTGAGCACCATTGCCTTGTTTATCGGTTTGCTGAGTGACTAATACTGCGAGTTCCTGGCATCGACTCATTGCTCGATTGGGGCTCAGTTTTGCCGCTGTCATCATGCGCTCTCACTGGATAGCGATACTTCTATGAGTATTGTAAGAATTTCCTCAATCATTACGAGTCTATTTGAGAGGATTAGGCAATAACCTGAGAGGTTTGTGTATTTAGAACCGGCTTTACTCTACCTATGATGAACTTACATAAAACGAGATGAGACAAAAAGGCAACATCTCAATAAGTGAGAAGGTCATCATGTTGAAGGTGAAAAATAAGGTTATTGCGATTACCGGTGCTAGCAGCGGTATTGGTGAAGCAAGTGCTAATTTACTGGCGCAGAACGGTGCCAAAGTTGTTTTAGGAGCGCGGCGAACTCAAAGGCTCGCAAAAATTACCGAAGCAATTCGTGCCCAAGGCGGCACCGCAGAATTTAAAGCTCTGGATGTCAGCGATCGCGAGGACATGAAAGCTTTTATTCACTTTGCTAAAGATACGTTTGGTCGCGTCGATGTCATCTTTAATAATGCTGGCGTGATGCCACTCTCACCGATGAACGCCTTGAAGGTGGAGGAGTGGGACAAGATGATCAACGTCAACGTTTTCGGTGTATTAAATGGAATCGCCGCAGGTCTGCCGATTATGGAGGCGCAGGGCGGCGGCCAATTCATCAACACAGCCTCGATTGGTGCACATACTGTAGTGCCGACTGGAGCTGTTTATTGCGCAACCAAATATGCGGTTTGGGCCATTTCAGAAGGATTACGTCAGGAGTCACAAGCGATTCGAGTCACGACTATTTCTCCCGGCGTCGTCGAAACAGAGCTGGGCTCTGACATCACTGAATCATCAGCGAAGGACGCTCTGCAGGAATTTCGAAAAATGGCACTCACTCCAGATGCGATCGCAAGAGCTGTCTTATATGCCGTATCTCAACCCGATGGCGTTGATGTCAATGAAATCATCGTCCGGCCTACTGCTAGCGCCTTCTAAAGCGAATTAGTCAGATTTTAAGGTCGCTATCGTAGCGAAGCAAATCAATCAGCAAGGACATTGTCATGGTCAAACCATTACGGTTTTTAGCGATCGCACTACTCGTACTCGCGACAACCTATAGCGCTGTGGGCCAAACGTCGAGCCATACTAAGTCGACGACACCCAGTAAAAAGACCATTGTCGAAATGAGTTTTCAGCAGTGGCAAGCGGGCACTGGCTCTCCTTTCGAGCTTCTATCAGAAGATATGCGCTGGACAATCAGCGGCTTCAATAAGTACGCGGGCACCTACACACAAGAACCTTTTCAAGCGCTTGTTGAACCATTCAATGAGCGCATAGCTGAGCCTTTAAGACCGACGGAATGGCAGGTTTATGAGGATGGTGACGTCGTTATTATCCACTTTGATGCTGAAACGGTTCTGATTAATGGTGAGCAATACAGGAACAGCTATGCTTGGTTCTTTACCTTCGAAGGAGAAGAAGTCACGGAAGTTACTGCATTTCTGGACATGCCAGCTTTTGAAGACGTTTTGAACATGGAGATTGAAGAACAGTAAACGAAGTAATTGATCGAACAACACCTAACGTTGCGGATCACCTGCCACAGCTCACCTTGGTCGCATACCCATCAACTCACAACGGGCGGTGTGTATGAGCGTTGCTAGGCATCGGGGGTGGACGAGGGAGGCGGGCAGATTTCCATGGATTGAATCAAGTCATCCTTAAAGGTGAAACGGTGGCCGACGTGCTCATCAGCCAGCACAGCTCCAGCCAGATCGCGCACGACCTGATGTACCTCGACTAGGATCTGCCCACCCTTCTCCGGGGTAAAGGCAACCGGCTCGACGTGTGCGTCGATCTCGCTCCCTTGCTCTATCCAGTAAGCACGGACTGCTTCTGGCCCACGGACAAAACCACCTTTGAATGCTCTCGGCCAATGCACGTCGGGAGTCATGAGGGCGAGGGCGGCATCAAGGTCCCGCGCGTTAAAGGCCACGTAGGCTGCGCGTAGCAGCTCGATTTTGGGTGCAGGTTGATTTGGCATAAGCGATCGGTCAGGGAAATGGTATAACGTCCCTACCGTAGGCGTCACCTCAACCTGACGTCTCATCCAATTCTGCTAGAGTTATCCCAATCCTGCTTGGGATGTGAAGCCTTGACAGGGTGAGGCCTATGGTGAATCATGCCACTTCCACATTTGACCTAACAAACCAGGCGGACGCAGCGCGTGTGCTGCCACAAGCTCCCTTGGTCGATAGCTATGGTACTGGGTGGAAAGGATTAACTTTTACCCACTACTGCCATCCTCCCCATGAAACGGCGGAGCATCGTCTTCTACAACATTCACTGGTGATCACAGACCCCAAAAGTTGCTTTCAGGCAGAGCGTCGTTTGGACGGCAAATTTAAACACTACGCCCACGGCAACGGTCGCGTCGATGTTATTCCCGCATTTCTAAGTCATTGGACAAATTGGGATCGGGAAGTCGAATTTTCGGTGATTGCGATTTGCCCAACACTACTGAATCAAACCACTCGGGAGCAGCGTGAAGTAGACCTGATTCCACAGATTGCGATCGCTGATCCGGTCATCCAGCAATTAGCGATCGCGCTCAAGCTGGAAATCCAAACGGGTTGTCTGTCTGGCCGGTTATATGGCGAGTCCTTGGGAACAGCGCTGGCGGCTCGTTTAGTGCAGAACTATGCTGTTCCCAAGCCCCCGTCTTCACTTGAGTGCAAAGCCAACGGTTTGCCTCAGTCACAATTGGCGCGAGTCATTGATTACATGAAGGCGAATTTGTCGCAAGATTTATCGATTTTGGATTTGGCGACCCTGACCAGCATGAGCGCATCTCACTTTAGCCGCTCCTTCAAGCAATCAGTGGGCATTGCGCCCTATCAGTATTTGATGCAACAACGGGTGGAACGAGCCAAGCAATTACTGAAACAGCGATCGATTCCGATTAGCACTATTGCCCTAGATTGCGGCTTTGCCAATCAAACCCATCTCACAAAAGTTTTCCGTCAGATGACAGGGGTGACACCCAAAGCTTATCAAAAGCGATGATCCAAAATGAAGTTTGGGGTCAGAGATCTACGCACTGCAAAATGTAAGCCTAACTTTGCGATCAGTGGCGTGACCAAGTATTACGTCCGTCTGTATCGCATTGTTATATGGCGTCATTGCGATCTTCAAAATGTCCTTAAAATGTCCTTTTTGGCCAAGAGCGGCTAGTCGAAGAAACCTGATTGCTCCCGTCTGGACTGCGGCAGCCCTCCCACATCAAGACTTCCGGGCCCAGCCACAGAAGACCATCTCCCAGAGACACGTTGCGGCAGCTTCCCTGCGCTCTGCGGCTAGACGCTCATCGAGCGTTTCGACATCGATCTCAGTCTCGGTCGCAATGCCATGGTGCAGTAGGCGGGGGAGAACGGAACGAATAATGGCGGCTACAGGGTAGCTGGCCGTTGGCGTCAGCACATTTGCTTCGGCACGCACTCGTTCGACGGTAAGTCCGGTCAACGAAAGTACCGAATGAAGCTCGAAGCCCATGTGCAGATTTGCTCCTTCACGTCGGAGCATCTCTCGGAGCCAGGCGCGAATCTGGTCATGCAGCGGCAAGGAAGTACGATTGTCATTTATCACTGTCATGTCATGCTCATGAAAAGCGATGATGCCTCCAGGGCGGATCGCCCGAGCGAGTTGCGCCACGGCCCTCTCTGCATCTGACTGGTACATGAGAACGCGGCGACCCACCGCGGCGTCAAATGTGCCGTGCTCTGGAAAAGTTAAGTCGAATCCACCCTCAATGAAGGTGAGGTTCGAGACGCCGGTCTCTCTTGCTTTTGCTCGGGCTAGCTCAAGCATCTGAGGGTTGCGGTCAACGGCAAAGACATGCCCTTGATTACCGACACGCCGTGAAAGCATGAGAGACACCGCACCCGGTCCGCAGCCGATGTCGAGCACACGCATGCCCGCTCCGATGCCTGCGTCATCCAGCATTCGTTCGGTCATCTCATCGACACTGTTTGGCATCTGTGCGTGATCTCCGTTTCGTCATGTTTGGCTACCTGTCGATGGGAATAGTAGCTTGCTGGGATAGCCCGGTCGACCCGCTGGTTGTGGCAGAACGCTGGAGCAGTAAAACAGATTCTGATGGTTTGCAGGCGGTTGTTTAGGGTGGAAACGGACACGATAAAACATGCTGTCTGCACCTGATTAACGACTAAAAGAAGCAGCGGTAGAGAAGCGGCAACTTCACCAAAATCTCTCGACCGTCCACTTCCTCGACTGGTTATGCTGCGTCCTTCTCACCTCCATGCCTCATGTACTCACGCGATACACGGTGCACAAGGCTTGAAGAAACATAGAACAACGTGAAGCCAATCAGAGGATGTAGCACCTCTAAATGAAGTGGAGTCTTGAGATGAATGCTGCAAAACTGAAGTGCCAGCAGCACAGGCAGACTAGCGGCGAGCGATCTCACTCTGTCTGAAAATGGCGCAATGAATGCCCCGATCAGCAATATTAGTGAGAGTCCGCCATATCCTCGCACAAGCCAGACGTGAATCGTCCACCAGGCAGGATCAGTGAAGTAGGCAACACCAACCGTCAACACCTGAACAATCAAGCAAACGTTAAAGAGAATAGAAGTTGAGTAAAACCCAAGCTTCGCCAAGTTTGCAGCAGCAATATCTTGATTCGTTTCCGAAGTTGTGGTCATGTTAGCCTACCGATCTTGCCAGTTCTAAACTTGACATCCCCTGCATAAACAACACTGCTTTATTGACCAACTCAGATCCTGCCTTTGCCGGCGAGCCGGTATCAAATGGCGGCGCCGGGTCGTACTCCAGTAGTAATTGAACAATCTTGGCAGTTTCCTCGCCGTAGAGGATACTTACAATCGTCAGGCCAAAATCGATTCCGGCTGTCACGCCGCCACCCGTGATGCGATTGCGATCAACCACGACGCGCTCGGTGCCCACCTCAACGCCCAACTTGGCGAGTTGTTCGCGCATTCCCCAGTGCGTTGCTGCTCGATAGCCTTCCAGCAAACCCGCTTTCGCCAAAAACTCTGACCCGCCACAGACAGAGGTAATGAACTTAGCAGTGCTGCCTTGTTTGCGGAAGAACTCTAGCACCTCCGGATCGTCTACGACTGCCTGCTGTCCTAGGCCACCGCCAACACAAATCACGTCTAGGGGTGGGCAATTGGTAAAGGTGGTATATGGTAATATCACCAATCCATCATCGGCGGTAATCGGGTCTAGTGTTTTCCAGATCCGATGCAGTGTGACATTGGGCAGCGCACTAAAAACTTGATGCGGACCGACGATATCGAGTGAGGTCATGCCGGGATAAAAGACCAAACCAATGACGCAATTTTGTGAGTCAGTCATAAATTAATCTCTCTGTGGTGATTGCCATTGAAGCTATCCTTATGCTAGGAATAGCAGCCCAGCCCGTATAGTCCTCGATCGAGTACTCTTTTCACCCCTATGGCCATTTCCTTGAAGCCACTGTTTGAAGAAATTTACCAAGCTAAGGATGAAGACAATTTGCGATCGCACCTGGTGCCAAAAATTAGGGAGTACTTTGCGGCTAAGCGATCGGGAATATTTTTCTTCGACCAACTGTTAGCAGATCCAAGGTTTCAGCCTATTCTCAACCTGGCCCTAACTCTGGAGAATAACCCGGTAGCGCGTTACATCGCAGAACGCCACATTCCTGCCCATGAGGGATTGGTGACAACACCCAAGGCTTGGAAGTTAATTTGTCCGCGTCCAGATCATTGGCATGTGATGGCAGGGCCAATTATCAATCGTGGTCAAGTCGTTGGTTCTGTGGGCTGTACCCGTGAAAAATCAATGCCAGCCTTTGACACTCAGGATTTGGCCGACCTTAGTGCCATTTGTTTGCATGTATCGGTTTGGACTGCCACCACGCGATCTGGTCGAAGCGCAACTCTGGAACATCCACATCAATCGTTTCACACCAATCAATTAACACCGCGTGAGTTACAGATTGCCAATTTGGTAGCTTCGGGGCAAACCAACGCACAGATTGGGAAGGAACTTTGGATTACCGAAAATTCTGTCAAGCAAGCATTGAAGCGTATGTTCCGTAAATTGAAGGTTTCATCTCGTGCAGAAATGGTTGCACAGATTGCCGCGACACAACCTCATTTTCCAGATATAAAGCTATCTACATCTAACTTGATGCTGGATACCCACCAGTAACGTTTCGCTCGCGTCTTCACCCACCAGCCAGCAGCATAACGTTGCCCATCACCCGCTGCAGATACCTTTGAATTCTGGCGATACCCTTTTGACGGTCGGTGTGCATGGGCGTTGTTAGACTGCGTTAGGTAAGTAGGCGGTTGGAATTAAGCATAAGATATCAGGGTCGTCGAAATCAGCTTCTATGCCCGCCCCCCTCCGTATCATCTTGACCGCTGAAGAAGACCGCACCTTAAGCGAACTGCGGCAAGCCCAGACTGTGCCCTATCGCACTCGTGACCGTGCGCATATGCTGCGGTTGAATGCCCAGGGGTTCAATGTGCCCGCCATTGCGGCGATTTTTGACTGTCATCAACATACGGTCAGAGCCACCCTCAAACGGTGGGAAAGCGATGGCCTCGGCGGCTTGTGGGAAGCGCCGGGGCGGGGTGCGAAGCCGAAATGGCAGCCTGCCGATCTGGACTATTTGACGGACTGCTTGGCGCAAGAGCCGCGGACTTATAACAGTGTGCAATTGGCCCAAAAGCTGAAGCAGGAGCGGTTAGTGGACTTGGGTAGTGACCGCTTGCGCCGCTTGCTCAAAAAAGAGATATTGATGGCAACGGACGCGGCACCGCCCCCGAAGGAGGCCAGACCCCGTCCAAAAAGCCCTGAAACAGGCAGACTTAGACACTTTAGTGCGGGCGGCTGAGGACGGGCACCTGGAGCTAAAGTATCTTGATGAAGCGGGGGTCTGCCTCTTGAGCCCCGTCAGTTACAGCGATAAGTTCGATCGGAGAACAGAAGCGGCTGGAGCAGACACCCAAGCGCTATGGGCGTCGCATCAGCATTTTGGGATTGTGGCAACCGGCACAAGGGTTTGAGTATGCCCTCGCTCCAGGCGGCTTCAAAGGCAAAAGCTATATTGAAGTGATGGATTGGGTCGCCCAAAGGGCTGCCAAAACCTGGGTTCAGACGGGGCGCATCACGGTGATTGTGCAGGATAACGGCTATCTTCATAAGAGCCGTCTGGTTCAACAACAATGGCCACGGTGGCAAGAGCAAGGGCTATTCATCTTCTTTTTACCGCCCTACTGTTCGGGGATGAATCCCATCGAAACGCAATGGCGGCAGTTGAAAGCCCACGAAATTGCCGGTCAAATGTTTGACAAAGAATACGACTTGGCAATGACCGTCATTGAGGGCATGGAATCACGCAGCCAGGCCGGAGATTACCCACTGGAACGTTTTAGGTTTAATTGCACCTAGCTACTTATATCCAACACAAAACTCACTGGATTTACGGCCTTGAGTGCTCCTGCATATCGCCGCAGTGGCAACAAACATTTCCCACGTGGCCTTGACCCAAGTGTCGGTTTGAAGTGGGCAAGAGGTTGATAGTGCCATGGCAGTCATCTCGATGGGTGTGACTAGGCCAATTTGCCTGTGCTTTAGCAGAATTCGGAATGAAGAAGTCGGAAGTCAGAATTGAAAAGCTTATCTGATGGTGATTTCAGGCATTAGGGGTGACCTGATCAAACTGCGGCTTGCTATTGAATCTAGTTTGCTCAGCCAGGTAAAGGGCCGGTTGGCTAGCCCTGAGACCGCCTGAATAAGCGATTAGTGGCTGGGCAACTGCACCACATCTAAGCGAGAGATCATGAGTCGATCCATCCAATAGGCGAGAAAAGCTTGGTTTGCGGCCTGTTCTGGGGGCTCAGTGGTATCGGGGGCGTGGGGCAGCAGCCCCTGTAGCGCCGCTGACGTGACGCAAAACATCGACTTTTGAAAGCTTTGGGTAATCTGCACGCGGACATCTTCATGGCCGCGCAGGCTCTGGCGATAATAGTCAGCCAAATAGTCCGGCAAGAAATGCCGCATGTCTTGCATCAGCAGTGTGGGAGGAATGCCGCCGCCGCCTACGGGTACCGGGTCGGCATAGAGCGCTCCATAGGCAAACCGCGACTGCTCGGATGAAATTTGCTGGGCCTGGGCGTTGTAAGAAACCGTGCCTAAAAAGGGCGTGCCGCGAAAGAAAACTGCCTCCACATAGGGCACGGCGGTGTCCATCAGAAAGGTCAACCCGACCGATTCAGGGA
>ERZ1740058.1483-NODE-1483-length-10918-cov-10.689036_pt1 | contig 10918 bp, 4 predicted proteins | sample MGYA00581745_ERZ1740058 | MGnify/ENA primary metagenome ERZ1740058 (study PRJEB43018, sample SAMN04849742) | marine metagenome | isolation source: floating plastic debris | place: Pacific Ocean | collected 2008-08-30 | study: EMG produced TPA metagenomics... | reverse complement strand
ACCAGCGTCGCCCAGGCCAAGAGGCCTGCCATCACTGCGCCGATAAAGCCAAACACGTTGCCCACCACGGCTAAGAAGTCTTGGCCGCGAGGCTGTCCCCAGAGGCGGCGAATATCCCAGATCATTTTGAGAATCAAACAGAGCACAAACAGGAGTTTGAGCTCTAACGTGCCACCGCCAGTTAAGGGAATTAACCCCGCGATCGCCGCTGCTAGAGCGTAATCAAAAATCAGTCGTCGCACGTCGCCTTCACGGCCAATGAGGGCGGCCATGCCCGACAGTGCCGAATTCATCCAGGTGTCTGATGATGCACTGACTAAGGGTTGTTTGGCCAACGCTGCTGTCGTTTCAGGCAACAGCTGAAAGGTTGCCTGCAGCTCAGCGAGCACCTGGGCTTCTTGAGTGTCAATACCTTTGGATTTGACAATGGCATAGACTCCGCGATAAAGCTGCTGCTGTAGTTCTAGGCTGTGAATTTGCGGCAGTAAGTCTTGCAGAGCAGGCATCTCCTTAACCAACAGCCGTTCGGGTGTGGTGCCCACTGGTAGGGGGCGAAATGTGTTGAGAGCGGCTAAAAACGCCTCAAATTCTAGAGGGGTAGGGTCACCGTTGAGATTGGCAGCCATGGCCAATACCTTTAGGCAAGCTTGCTTTTGATGTTCCGAATCTGACATGGTGATAGCGATAGGAGGCAGAGGAGCCCGAACAGATTGCGGCCAGTTAAGGCCATCCTCAACAGCCAGGACTTTACAGGAAGCTGATTGATTCCACGAGTGACGGTAGGGCCACCATGGCTCGCTGAACTGCGAGTATGACACCCGCCTATGGTAAGGTCATTTGCCGGTTTGTACTAGCCGCAAAATGACTCACTGCCAATCCCACCATACCCATCAACGCTTCTCACCTCCATAAAAGAATTGATGGAAGTTGGGCTCCTGATACCAATTAAGCCTTGGCATATCAGGCTCGCCATCCTGTCGTTAGCTCATCTCAGTGAGCAAAGTTGTTATGGAAGGGTCAGATTATGCCACTACTGTTAGCTTGACGGACGATCGCACTTCTCCCACTGAAATTCCATTCTCCGGGCCCGAACGCCTCCTGCTGACTGAAACTGCCTTGGCGATCGCTATCCCCCTCAAGCGGGATCAATATTTCACTGCTAACCAGCCCGCCGCGACCGCTGCGCTACCCGAAGAGACCAGGCTTAAAAACAACCACCACGCTGCGATCGCCACCTGTCGGCGGGCGGCATCCGCCTGACGTTGTAAATCAGCTTTCACGGCCGCCGCTTGCTTCTGCAAGGCTTGTTGCGTGGCCGCGATTTGTTCGACGACCTGTCGGCGAGCATCGTCTAAGGTTTCTGCATCGGCATGCAGGCGATCGCCTGCCGCCGTCCACAGTGCTTGTGACCAATCGCCAATTTGCTGAGTGGCTTGTTGCCAGCCCGACTCGAACCAGTCCAGCACTTGTTGAATGTCTTCTACAGTCATGTCTCGGCGCTTTTCGAGCGCTTGTCGTAGAGCCTGCACACTGAGGAGTTGATTGAGATCAGATAGGTCAGGCCAGAGCTGGGGACTGGGGAGTAGTCGCATTGCCCCCTTGAAAATATGAGTCAAATCCTTCGCGATCTGGGCGGGCTCTAGGGCGGCTTTATCTTGAAATTGCAGATAATGACGCACCTCACGCGCTAGCTGCTGGGCAATGCTTTGGGATGACTCCCCAGCTCTTACGATCCAGCGGCGTGGAACTCGGCTGAAGTCTTGGCCAACCTCCTGCAGCCAACTCGTTAATGCCGCTTTGGTGGCGTCAGGTAATTGGAGGCGTGCCCCGATGGCTTCCCAGTCCATCTCGCCTTGCAGGTCTAGCGATCGCAACTGCGTGAGCAAGTCAGGCTTCAGGTCTTCCAGCGAAATGGTTGACCAATCGACCGTTTGCAACGTTTGATCCAAAATCTGAGTCACTCGCTCCAGCCGATTGCGATCGCGGGCGGCATCATCGACAGTCCATGCTGCCTGCAGAGTTTGACTGAGAGCTTGCATCCGATCAGGGGTGATGCCTCGCCGTCGTGACAAGACTGTTGTGATGGTCTCCAGGTCTAGCTGCGCTGCCATTTCAGCCGTGGGTTCGAGTAGGTTTTGCGCTTCGCGTAGGGTCTGAATTTTGGCAGACAGGTGCTTCGGAGTCAGAGAATCTAAGTGGGTATAGCGACAGTAGGCCAAGAGCTTGTCTTGCACCGTTGCCAGGGCAGGACCCCAGTCAGGCTCCTCTAGCTGTTCGTCGATTTGGGCGAGCACCGTTTGCTGTACTTCACTCAACTGGTGAGCGATGGCTTCTAGGCGATCGGCGGCAAGGTCACCCCGTTCTTGCAGCCACTCAACATAGTGCTGGGGGCTGAGTTTTTTGAGCTGTTGATGAACTGAGGCAGCCGCGGCTTGAGGATCATACAGGCGTTCATAAAATTCGTCTTTAAGCACCTCTGGCGTTAAGGACCAGTCAGGCGCATAGCGAATATAGTCGCGAGCATCCTGCAGAATTGCGTCGGCGAACTCTGGTGAGCGAGCAGTGGTATCGACCTCCGGTTGGCCTCGGAAGGCTTGAACTTGATGCCAAACGGTTTCTGCATCGAGATCGGATAGATCGACTTGGTTTAACACTCGCTGTAGCATCTGCTGCCAACTGGGTAGTTCCAGCTGTGACCACAGACCTGATGTCATCGAAGATGTTGTCATCTCAGCGGCCATGGATGGGCTCGGGGTGAGGGTAGGCTCCAGTTCTTCAACAACAGCGGTGGCTTCCTCTGCTGACAGTTCGGTGCGATCGCTCAGTTCCTGAATGAGCATTTCTCGCTGCTGCATCAAGAGCTGAGGCAACTGCTGTTTGAGTTCGGCGATTTGCTGGACTTCAGCTACCAACGCCTCCAATTGGGAGGATGCCGCTTCGGCCGGTTCAGGGGGGGATGATTGCAGACTATGTCGAATCGTCGTGATGAGTCGTCGCCCGCCCGCGATCGCCGTGCCGATAATCGAATTGGCAATGGCCGAAAATGTGGTTGAGCTGAGCCAGAGAAAGAGCAACCAATAGGCCGACCACAGAATTAAACCTAAAATCCCCCCCCGCCGAGCCTCGGCAATTTGACTAAACTCTGTGGCGAGTAGCGCCGCTGCAAACATGACTAGGGAGAGACTAGAAGCAACGCCGAATCCAATCAAATGGGTAAAGGGCAGCGATATCTCGGACGATGAAGATGCTGAGTCGTCTAACGTATCTGCTGTCGAAGAGAGTGAGTTCGTGGCTGATGCATCAATAGCGGAGGGTGACCAATCCAGTACCGTCAACCCCAGGGCGATGCCCAGGTTCGTCAGTAATAGCTGCAGCACAGCCGCAATCATTAATCCCGCCAGCAGGGATAACAAAACTTCCATAAAGCCCACTGATCTAGCGCTTCAGTGAGCAAGCGCCCGCTGCACGGAGGCTGACTCGCTCAAGGCTAAGTGCTAAGGATGAAAGCTCTAGTGTATCGAGCTGAGTCAAAATCCACAGGCTCGATCAGTAAGGTACAAGCCCATGTCGCATTCCTGATGGGACTACATGCCCATAATGTTGTAACCCGAGTCAACGTAGAGAATCTGCCCGGTGACACCGCTAGATAGATCGCTGCATAAGAACGCCGCCGCCTTGCCGACTTCTTCTTGGGTGACGGTGCGATGCAGGGGGGCAACATCCTCGACGTGGTGAATCATGTCTAAAATGCCCCCGACGGCAGAAGATGCCAAGGTTCGGATCGGCCCGGCTGAAATACCGTTAACGCGAATGTTGCTGCTGCCCAAATCAGCGGCTAAGTAGCGCACATTCATCTCTAAGGCGGCCTTGGCGATACCCATGACGTTGTAGTTGGGGATCACTTTTACCCCGCCTAAATAGGTCAGGGTAACGATGCTGCCACCATTGGTCATGAGTGGCTTGGCACCTCTGGCTAAGCTCACCAGCGAATAGGCGCTGATGTCTAATGCTAACTGGAAACCGGCTTTCGATGTCTCACTAAAGTCACCCATGAGGTCATCGCGATTTGCGAAGGCAAGACAGTGCACTAAAATATCGAGCTGTTCCCACTTTTCCTGGACGGCTGCAAAGGTGGCAGTGACCTGTTCTTCGTCCTGAACATTGCAGGGCAAAAACAGTGAGGGGTTTAACGGCTCCACCAGGTCTTTGACCTTCTTTTCCATCTTGCCTTTGGCATCGGGCAGGTAGGTCACACCGAGATCAGCTCCGGCTGCATGCAGCTGCTGCGCAATGCCCCAAGCGATGGAGCGGTTGTTGGCAATGCCTGTGACGAGTGCGCGTTTTCCAGTGAGATCCAGCATATTAGTTCTGATATGAGCCACTTAGGAGAATACTCAAAACTGGGGACGCCTGGATAGTCCCCCCGGCGAAATCAGCTGAGGGATCAGGCAATAGTCGAGGCAAATCGGCGATCGCGGCCAAGTGAGTGTCGCTCGTGAGTGTGCTCAACTCCGAGACCAGGAGCTGCGACTATGGGCTCGACCTGTGGAGTCGCTGAAAGCCACGGAGAGGAAAAACTGGGCAGCGATGACAGGGTGTCCGTAGCGCTCCCGCTTTCCGCATCAATCCGTTGACGGTGTCACCATCTACGGGGCCTCTTCTGCTTCTGCTTCCGCGCCGACCAGCAAAACCTCACCATGCAGCATGCGCTGAGCGGCATCTAACAGCGCTTCTTCTAAATAAGGCTTGGTGAAGTAACCGCTCGCGCCGAGGTCAACGGCCATTTGCCGGTGGCGATCGGCCCCTCGCGAGGTCAGCATGGCAATGGGGATCTGTTTCAGCAAACTATCTTTTTGCATCCGAGACAGCAGCTCTAAGCCATCCATACGAGGCATTTCAATATCGCAGAAGACGAGGTCGCAGGGTAGCCCTGAGCGCATTTTCTCCCAGGCTTCTTGACCATCGCGGGCCTGTTCGACCCGGTAGCCAACTTTGTTGAAGCTCATCGACAGCAGCTCGCGCACGGTAATAGAGTCGTCCACAATCAGGACGGTTGGCTCGGCCTTGGCCACGACGGTCTCTTCCGGCGGCAGCTCAATCTGCGACCAGATCGAAGACCCCGCTTCTCGACGGACGCGACCTTGCGCAATATCAATGAGTTCGAGCACATCGCCAATCGGCATCACGCGGCCATCACCTAGCACGGTCGCCCCGGCAATCCCCATGGGTTTGGGTACCGGCCCTTCGATTTGCTTGATCACGATTTCTTGTTCGCCGAGCACGCGATCGACTTCAATGCCGATGTAGGTGTTGGCATTCCGCAAAACGACGATGGAAACCATATTGTCATCTTGACTGCCGCCATAGACACGGCCCCGACCCAAAGCCCGGTTAAAATGCAGCAGTTCTGACAAGGGTTGGAATGACAGCAGCATATCGCGCCACTGAATCGCATTTTGGCCCTCATCGTCTGTTTGCACCCGCTCGCGAGGCACGTCGAACATATCTTCGACCCCGTCCATCGGGAAGGCAATGCGAGCTTGATTGTTCAGACAGCTCAACGCCTTCGAGATACTGAGGGTCAACGGCAGGCGAATCGTGAAGCTCGTGCCTTTGCCCATTTCCGAGTCGATGGTGATGGAGCCGCGAATTTCCGCTAGGGCGGTGCGCACCACATCCATGCCGACGCCCCGACCGGCAAAGTCATCGGCGCGATCACGCGTGCTAAAGCCGTGGCGAAAGAGGAGTTCGTAGGTTTCCAGCGTATCCATGCTATCGGCATCGGCCTGGGTGATGATGCCTCGCTGAATGGCTTTACTCTTAACCACACTGGGGTTGATGCCACCGCCATCATCTTCGATATAGATGACGGTTTGATTACCTTGATAAAAAGCGCGGACGGTGATTTTGCCTTCACGCGGCTTGCCCACAGCAGCTCGCTCTTCAGGGGGCTCAATCCCATGGGTAATGGCATTGTTGACCAAGTGGGTCATGGGGTCATAGAGCCGCTCTAGCAGCATTTTATCGATGAGCGTATCGCGACCCTCAACCACCAGGCGGGCCTCTTTGCCACATTTGATCGAAATATCCCGTACGGCTCGAGGCAGGCGATCGGCGGTCTGGGCAAAGGGCACCATGCGGGCCTTATTAAGCCCTTCTTGTAACTGGGTGGTGACTTGCCGAAACTGGCGCGCAATCTGATCCGTTGACTCCACGGTGTAGGCGATGTCAGAGGAGGATTCCCGCACTCGGACGATCAGTTCGATCATTTCCTGGGTGAGGGTATGGAAACCGGTAAAGCGATCCATCTCTAAGGCATCGAAGCTGGCTCCAGTGGCATGGCCATCGCCATTGCCACCGTGTCTGGGCGCTGGGGTCAGTCCTCCACTTTGAAAGGCTTGCCGACTCGCTAATAGGGAGCTTTCTAACAGCGATCGCTCATAGAGATCCCGCATCCGCTGGCCCACATCGTTCAACTGCTGCACTTGAAACAACAGATTGTCGAGAAACTGTCGGAAGCGATCTTGGTCTTGTTCTAAAGAATTGCGATTGACGACCAGCTCACCCACCAAGTTGTTGAGGTTGTCGAGGTGTTTGACAGACACTCGCATCGTTTGATCAACAATGCCACCGACCCGGCGGGGAGCACGTCGGGTGCTGGTGGATCGAATGGAGGCGGAGGGCCCCCCCAAGGCTTGATCAGCTTCTTCTAGAAGCTTTTCTAAATCACCAAAGTCGTCATCAGTGGTCGCGTCGGGGCCACTTGTCTCAGTCAGGTTAGCTGTGGAGTCGTCACCAATGAGGGCATCCAGCTCATCAAAGTCGACCGTACCTGCCCCTGCATCAGTGGCATCGCTGGGCGTGTCAGCACCGAGCAGGTCATCTAGCTCGTCGAAGCCAGCGGCTGTTTGAGAGTCAGGGGGAGCCTCATCGAGGAGGGCATCTAAGCCATCAAAGTCAGTAGTGTCAGTGCTAGTCGTTGAATCGGGCGGTACATCGTCGAGGAGGGCATCTAAGCCGTCAAAGTTTTCTGCCTCGATACTGGCATCCGTGTCAGTCGGAGCCTCGTCGAGCAGCGCATCGAGATCCGCTAAATCTGACTCATTGGCACCCACATCATCGGCAGCAGGCGCGTCGTCTAACAGCGCGTCGAGACCGTCTAAGTCGGCATCCTCCCCTGCATCGGCAGCGGCAGGGGCCTCGTCCAACAGCGCATCGAGATCAGCCAAGTCTTCGGCATCGCCAAAGTCATTACTGTCGCCGACATCCAAGCGATCGTCTGCAGCATCCGTAATCTCGGTTGCCAGAGCATCGCTCTCATCAAGCACGGCATCGACGGAGAGAACGTCGCCGACGTCTGACAGGGATGATTCCAGCTGATCAACACTGACCTCATCGGTGGACGATGCATCGAACAAGTCAGCACTGCCTACAGCATCCTCCAAGTCGTCGGACAGCAGGCTGTCTAACGGGTCGGCCTCGGTCATGGGGGCAGCTGCACCCAAGTCATCGATCCCGAACAGACTGTCAGCATCCGCTTGTTCGTCGGATGGTGTCAGGTCAAACTCGTTGGTGGCCGCGTTATCGTCGGCTAAAAAGTCAAGTTCGTCGCTGGTGTCGGTGGGCTCACCCACTCCCATCAAGGCGTCAAGTCCGTCGTCAAGAGCCGCAGGCGCAACGTTAGCCTCGTCAGAGACCGGGTTGTCCAGGGCCGAAAGGTCAAGTTCATGGGTATCATCGGTCGACTCACCGACATCCATCAAGGCGTCAAGCCCAGCATCACTCTCTGCTGTCGTCACGTTAGCCTCGTCAGAGACAGAACTCTCTACGGCTAAAAAGTCGAGTTCGCTGCTGGCGTCGGTCGACTCATGGTCAGACATAAAGTCGTCAAAGTCATTTGAGTCTGCAGGCGACTCTGGGGTTGCTGTTGGGGTGGCAAAAAAGTCCTCAATGTCATCCTCAGGGGTGCTACCCTCTTTCACCGCTGATGGTTCCGTTAACGGGGCTGGTTCAGAATCGAAAAAGCTCTCTTCTGCGGTTTCATCGCTGAGCGCGATCGCTGCATCGGCTTCCTCAAGAGACAGTTCCTCGGTGAGATCTTGGATGGCCTCACCGATTCCAGGTTCAGGGACTCCAGTTTCAGGTTCACTCAACAAGCTGTCAAATTCGTCAGTTGGAGCATCGAGCCCTAAATCATTGTCATCAGTTTCAGCAAATGTCAGGTCAAGGGCGGCGGCTTCATCGGTTGCCGTTTCACCTAGTGCCGCTTCATCGAAGGCAACTTCATCCAAGGAAATGGCCGCATCGTCTGTTGCAGACTTGTCGTCAGCATTGAGCAGAGCATCTAAATCGTTGTCATTAGCGCCGATTGCGTTTAACGAATCTAGGTCAGTCTCAGCAGCAGGAGCCTCTTCTGCTGTGAAGATCAGATCCTCAGCCAGATTGGGGGTGGCTTCTGTCTCCTCACTCTCGAAAAGGGCACTATCGGCGGCAATGTCTGTATCAAACAATGAGAGATCGGCGAGGTCATCTTGCTCGACCGGCGATGTGTTGTCAGCGGTGGCATCGAACAGCGAGAGATCAGCCAATTCATCGCTACCGGCATCAAGTATTTCAGGGTCGCCGATAATCGCCTCACCCATCAACTCACTCAGATCAGGATCGCTCGTGGCCTCAGAATCAGCATCCGCAGCCTCATCGTCAAACAGTCCCCCAAAATCGCCCTCCGTCTCGAAGTTGTCTATGGCAGCAACGTCGGATTCACTAACGTCAGATTCACTAGACTCGCCTGACTCCCCAAAGAGATCGGTTAAGTCACCCTCCACTTCTGCTGTAAGTGCGTCGTCGTTGGTGGGCGTATCGGCGAAGATATCAGACAGCTCTGTATCCGCAGTCTCATCCTCGTTGGCGATCGTCGAGAGAGCCTCCCCGGCATCGCTGGCGGGATCAAACAGGTCGTCCAGATCAGTCTCTCCGGTGGCTTCAGCATCGAAGCCTAGCTCGTCTAAATCGATCTCTGGGGCAGCGGCCCCCAAGTCGATGGTAGCTTCTGACTCGGCATTCAAACCGAGGTCGGTAAAGTCATCAAAGTCATCACTGGCACTGGCATCAGTGGCATCTGCCGTCAGATCCAGATCCGCGAATTCGTCAAAGTCGAGTGTGTCAGAACTGACTGTAGCCGCCGGCGGCGCCGCCGTTGACTCTTCTTCAGGCCGAGCCTCTGTCCACAGCTCGTCGAGAGCATCAAGCGCATCCTCTGCAGGGATGTCTTCTGCTGGTTCTTCAGAAGACCAAGGGTCAGAGATCGCATCGAAAGAATCATCGCTACTCTCTACCACCGCCCCCTCAGCTGAACTCACTGAGGGTTCGTCGAGGTTAGACAGTATCTCGCCAGCCTCTAAATCGCGATCGGTGCCAGGATCAGCTAGGGCGATTTCAAACGCATCTGCTGACAGCGCATCTTCTATGACCGTGGCGGGAATATCTTCGAGTTCCGCAGCTTCGTTGTCACTCGCTTCTGAGAAACTGTCGAGGAAGGCATCGAGGCCATCATCTTCGTCATCGCCGAGGGCGACCTCTGTACCGTTGATGTCAGCTGCCGGAGCGGTACTGGCTTCGAGATTGAGGAGATCATCGAGATCGTCTTCTACATTACTCGCAGCGGTCGTCGTCTCAGCGGTGGCTTCGAGGCCCGTTGTGTCGCCAAAGAGATCCGTTAAATCGGTTTGCGTCTCCGAGGCTTCTTCATCTAGAGCCCCCCCGAGCAAATCAGAAAAGTCATCGGAAATATCAATATCGGGGTTGGGATCTTCTGCGATCGCCGCCTCAGATTCGGAAATTTCTTCCCATGGGGAATCGAGTTCTGAAACTTCTCCTTCAAACAGATCGGCGAGGCTATTGAGTTCGGCCGCGCCCACAACCGGTTCGCGGGAGGTGATGGCGTCATCAGAGACGCTGGACTCAGGATTAGAGAACGCCTCTAGAGATGTCGTCAGGTCATCACTATCGAGGTCAACAGAATCAGCTTCTGAACCAGACAGATCTAACCAGTCAAGGTCAGCTTCTGCTGCAGTAGCGGGGGGGGCTTCAGTCTCAAAGAGATCGGCAAAATCAGAGTCTGCGGGGGCTGCCTGGGTATCTTCTAACAGCGCATCCATGGCCTCTAGCGGTGCTTCTGCCTCGATCATTACCGGCATCAGCGACGTCAACTCGGCCGACACGGCGATCGTCTCTGCCTGTCCTGATAACACCTGTTCTTGAGCGCGTTTCAGTTCCTTGATGACGATCGGGGCGAGCGAGCGGTAGGTTTGCTCCGGGTTGCCGACCGCTTTACTAGCGGCGGCCGTGAGTGCACACCAAGCAGTGAGGTCAAATTGTTCACCACTGCGTTTGAGCGTCTCGCAGCAGGTTTGTAGGGCAGCGCGACTAGATGCTGAGTCAGCTTGCTTAAACAGCGTCAGCATCTCCCGGAGATGACTCGGGATATCACTGGTAAAAACTAGCTTGAGGGCACTGTCTTCACGCTCGGTGGCCAAGGCGGGCACTTTCTGTACTGCCGGGGCGACCGGGGCGGCCGGGGCCGCTGCTGGGGTCGCTGTGGTCTCGGCCAAGGTGTTGAGATGGGCTTCGAGGCGATCAAACACCGGCTCGACGTCGGCCATCACCTCTTGGGCTTTGTCTTCGGTTAACCCGAATGGCCCCTGGAGTTCTTCTAAGAGCGCCTGCAGCCCATCAAAGACCTGTAAAAACATCGACTCAAGCGTTCTATCAACTTGGGTCGAAGGAGCTTCTTTGAGGATTTTGAAATAGTCTTCCAAGCGGTGAGATGTCAGCTGAATGCTGTTCAAGCTCAGCATGGCAGCACCGCCTTTCACCGAGTGAGCGGCCCGAAAAACCTCATTCATCATCTCTCGATCTT
>ERZ1740058.1482-NODE-1482-length-10920-cov-4.968063_pt1 | contig 10920 bp, 8 predicted proteins | sample MGYA00581745_ERZ1740058 | MGnify/ENA primary metagenome ERZ1740058 (study PRJEB43018, sample SAMN04849742) | marine metagenome | isolation source: floating plastic debris | place: Pacific Ocean | collected 2008-08-30 | study: EMG produced TPA metagenomics... | reverse complement strand
AGCCACCATTTAGGTGCGCACCAATGCCCTTGGCAACGGCCTCAACATAACGAGTGTCACTTTCCCCAGTCGGCAGTGGTGGGGTTCCGACAGCAATAAACAACACTTCGCCGTGCTTAACGCCTGCTGCCAAATCTGCGGAAAAGTTCAGTCGCCCAGCATTCATCGAAGACTGCATCAGTTCAGATAGACCAGGCTCATAAATTGGTGATTGGCCCGATTGCATCAATTTGACTTTTTCTGCGTTGTTATCGATGCAGATAACATCATGGCCAATGTGAGAAAGGCAGACACCTGTCACTAAGCCAACATAACCAGTTCCAATGACACAAACACGCATAATATTTCTATCCTTTCAATCGAGAGGTGAGTTTACAAAACACCCATAGCCGGAGTGACGATGGCTAGGTATAGCTTGCCCAGTTTGGGGAGTGAAACATAGATGACAGTATTGAGCAACTTGGTGAAAAAGATTTACCAGTCTGGTTAACCTCTTTCCCACAGGGCCAGCCATCATCCGCCAGAACTCACTCGCAAGCCCCCTAAGTCAGAGACGTTTCCAGAGACAGTCGCTGTTCAGACTGTAGCCGCATTTGGAAATCAGCAATTGTTTTTTCTAAACCATTTTTAAGCGGAATTGTTGGTTCCCATTCAAGGTGAGTTTTAGCCCTGGTAATGTCAGGCTTACGACGTTTCGGATCGTCTTGGGGCAGCGGTTCAAACTTTACTTCAGCGGCCGGATTGACCATTTCCTGAATCGTTTGGGCCAGTTGTAAGATGGTGTATTCACTAGGGTTGCCGAGATTAACAGGACCCACAAAATCACCATTCATGAGTCGAATCAGTCCCTCAACTAGGTCATCTACATAGCAAAAGCTGCGGGTCTGCAGGCCATCACCATAGACGGTAAGGGGAACACCTTTCAGTGCTTGCCCCACAAAGTTGCTCACTACCCGGCCATCGTTTTCTAACATGCGAGGGCCATAGGTGTTAAAAATCCGGGCGACTCGAATATCGACGCCATTTTGGCGATGGTAATCAAAGGCTAGAGTTTCAGCAACCCGCTTGCCTTCGTCATAGCAGCTACGAATCCCAATCGTGTTTACGTTGCCGCGATACTCTTCAGGCTGTGGATGAATCTCTGGATCGCCGTAGACTTCTGATGTGGATGCTAACAAAAAACGTGCTTTCACCCGCTTGGCGAGGCCAAGCATGTTGAGCGTCCCCATCACGTTGGTTTTAATCGTTTTAACGGGGTTATATTGATAATGCACCGGCGAGGCAGGGCAAGCTAAGTGATAAACCTGATCTACTTCTAAGCGAATAGGTTCAGTAATATCGTGCCGAATTAGTTCAAAGTTAGGATTGCCAAACCAGTGTTGAATATTACGCTTATGACCAGTGAAAAAATTGTCTAAGCAAATAACGTCATTTCCTGACTGCATCAGGCGATCAATCATGTGAGAGCCAATAAATCCTGCACCACCTGTGACTAAAATTCTCATATGACCCATTAAATGATTAAAAGCCTATTTCTATCATGCCCGTGATCCTACACAAACTCTCATCTTTCTGAATAGAAGCTTCTACTCAGGGACAGCTCTCTCTAGCCTTGAGAGACACTTGTATCACTCAAGGCTAGAGAGAGCTGTGGGAAGGTGGTGACTGATCACCTGAGTTGATAAGTGCCGATTGGCTAGGGGCTGAAATCATCTCTGAGCAAAGAGTTTGGCTCTAATTAATGACAGCCCCCAGCGAACAAAGTTAAGGCGGGCGCGCTAATGCGTATCCAATTAGGTTTCTAGCCTCAATTGATGATGCGCTTTAAGCTTCTGAGGTTGGAATCGTAATATCGACGTTCGTCACGGTCTGATCAGGGGTCAAGGTGGAAAGTGCGGGGTCAATATCGGCTGAGTTACCGACCACTAAGATGACCAAATCCTCAGGTTTGAGATGTTTTTGAGCAGCGACTTGAATCGCCTCAGCGGTCGTATTTGCGACTGCTTCTCGGAACTGAAAGACAAAATCTTGAGGATAATCGTAGTATTCATAGCGGACGAGTCGGGACAACGTCTGTTCTGGACTCTGGAAGTTAAACACGAAGCTATTGAGCACCGAATCTTGAGCTCGCTTAAGTTCTTCAGCAGACACAGGAGTCTGGCGAATAGCGGCAATTTCTTGCTCGACCGACTCAATAAAGGGCACTGTTGTATCTGAACTCGTCTGGCCACCCCCGATAAAAATGCCGTCGTAGTCGTAACGGGCAGCCCAAAAGGCATAGACCACATAAGCTAAGCCTTGACGAGAACGGACTTCATTAAAGAGGCGACCGCCGAAGCCATTCAAAACCTCATTCATAACCGCCATTTCGACATAATCAGGGGCATTGCGCTGACCTGCCAGGTGCCCAATTTGCACATAGCTTTGTGAAAGTTGAGGCTGGTCGATAAAGAACACACCCGCTTGAGTTTGTTCTGCTGTGGGTATCGGCGGTAACTCGGGCGCATCCGGTGCACTTTGCCAACGGCTAAATTGCTCGGCAATCAAGTCTTTCATCTGGGCTGGGTCAAAATCACCCGCGATCGCCAAAATTGTCTGCTCTGGCCTGATCGATGCCCGATAGAAAGCTTGAATATCGTCTCGGGTGATGTTGTCGATAGTGCTGAATTCGTAGGTGCGAGCATAGGGACTAGTGGCCCCGTACACTAGCTTGCGAAATTCGCGAGAGGCAATATCGTCGGGGTTGTCGTTGCGCCGCTGAATAGCTCCACGATATCGATTTTTAAGGAAATCGATGCGGTCTTGCGCAAAGGCGGGTCGCTGCACAACATCGGCAAAGATTGTAAAAACGTCCGATAAATCTTCTGTCAATGTGTTGAAAGAGGCAGAACCAGAGGCGACGTCGATAGAAGTTTCGACCGCTGCGGCCCGCTGCTCTAATGCCAGATTTAGGGCATCTGCTGGGTAGGTGGCCGTTCCGCCAAGGCGCATCGCATCACCCACAATTTCCCCTAAACCAGTTTGCTCAGCCGTTACCAGGCGTTCCCCCGTTCGGAAGGTGGCACTGCCGGTCACCAACGGTAGCTCGTGGTCTTCCATTAGATACACAACTAAGCCATTGGACAGCGCATAACGTTCAAAATCAGGAATCTGAATGTCCCGCAAGGGGGGGAACTCTAATTCCGTGTAATGCTGGGCTGTGACTGCGGATGCCGGGGCCGGCGACCATCCCAATGTCAGCACGGTGGCCAGGCTAATTACGCCTAACAACAGCGACAACCAGCGAAATCGATGAGCAGAAATTAAGGAAAAAGACCCGCGCATAGCAGCATTCACAGTGACAGGTGGACAGTAGAAAAGAGAGAGAAAATTGCGATCGCTTAGGATTCGTCGGCGGTTAGTAACTTGCCAGCTGTACGATTTTCCGGCTGGAAGGTAGTTTGGGCCACTCGCTGAATATCCTCAGCAGTAATCGCTTCAATTTCTTGCAGTTCAGTAAAAATGTTGCGCCAGGAACCGGTTTTAGCTTCGTATGCCGCCAGTAAAGAGGCCATGCCTGAGTTGGAATCGAGCTGACGGAGCAAGCCGGCCCGGGCTTGAGTTTTGACACGCTCCAGTTCTTCATTAGAGACGGGTTCGATTTTAAGGCGTTCAAGCTGCTGGTGCATCACATCAGCAATTTGGTCGGTCTCGACCCCTGGTGCGGTAATGCCATAGAGGATGAGCATATTGGGATACTTGTCACCCGGAAAACCGCTAAATCCGCCAATGTCGAGGGCCAGTTGTTGCTCTTCAACAAGGTCCTTATACAGTCGAGACGTCCGCCCCCGAATGAGAATGCCCTCAATCATGCCGTAGATGACGTGATCAGGATTAGTCAGACTGGGGCGATGATAGCCCTCCAAATACCAGGGCTCAGTTGGCAACTCTAAGGTGAAAGATTTGGGCTCAGTTTGAGGCGGTTCCTCAATGGTGACTTCAGCCGGTAGGCTGCGGGCTGGAAAGCGACCAAAGTAGGCGGCGGCCATTTCCTGAACCTCAGCGATGTCGACATCGCCAACCACGACACCAATTAAATTATTGGGACCGTAGAAGTCATCAAAAAATTGCTGGACAGTGTCGCGCGTGGCGACATACAAGACTTCTTGATAGCCAATAATGGGACGGCGGTAAGGGTGAACCTCAAAGGCTTCTTCGAGAAAAACCTCAATGAACTTGCCGATGGGAGAATTATCTACCCGCATCCGCCGCTCTTCGAGAATGACGTCTTTTTCTTCGTAGAACTCGCGGAACACAGGTTCCAAAAAGCGTTCCGACTCTAGAGTCATCCAAAGTTCTAGCTTGTTAGACGGCAGGCTATAGAAGTAGCGAGTCGCATCGGCACCAGTTGTCGCGTTTAGGCCAACGCCCCCTTCTTGCTCAATGATTTGACCATATTTGTTTTGTTCTACGTACTGGGCGGCGGCTTGACGGAGAGACTCTAGCTGTGCCTCTAATTCGGTAACTTTATCCGTTTGCCCCGTCTGCTGGGCAACTAAAATTTCGTCAAAAACGGCATCCATTTCGTCAATCAGTACTTTTTCTGCCGCATAGTTGGTGGTGCCGATTTGCTCTGTGCCCTTAAAGGCCAAATGCTCTAAGTAGTGAGCCACACCAGTTTTACCATCGGTTTCGTTCACGGCACCGACATCGGCATACAACATAAAGGAAACGACGGGGGCTTGATGGCGCTCTAGCACAATCCATTTCATGCCGTTGTCGAGGGTAAACTCGCTCACTTGGTCGGCCACTCGATCAAGGTAGGGTTGAATGTCGGTGGTGGCTGATGCTGTTCGCGCTTGAGCGATCGCGGGCCAGCCCATGAAGGTTGTCAAGCCCAGCAAGAGAGCACTCAAGAGCGTCACACTCCGGTGTGGTCTACTGGCGCAAAAAAAGTTGCCGAAAAAAAGTCTCATCGCGATCGCCTATCACCATACCTTCACAATTTCAACACATCGTGCTGGTAACTGACTATCGTATTTTGTTTGAAGGTTGATATCCCCAAGCTTCGAAGCTGTTTTGCCATTGATGATTGATTTGCTGACAAATGCTTTCATTAAGTGATGAAAACTGATTTTTTCGGTAGTGCTGGCGGGCGTTGAGATAATGTTCGACACGGGCGGCAAACGCTTGAGAGTACGGTAACTGCAGTTGTTGATAAAGGGCCTGAATCTGGGTGCCTGGAGCCTGCTCTAAATCGGCGAATGCGACCTCATGAAACTGCGCGGCTGGGATCAGCGATCGCTGCTCAAAGTAGGCATCGTACAGCAGGCGATAGCGCCGCAGGATAGCTTGGTCCAGAGTTTCCAAGTTGGGTGCTTGCAAATAGGTGAGCCAGCCAGCGGTGTGATAGTACCGCCGCATCGAGCGAAACACATCGTAGGGATGCCGATGAATATGAATGAATCGGGCCTTGGGAAATAGCTTTAGCAGCAAACGAATACGAGCGGTATGAGGTGGCGACTTTAATACGAGAGGGCGCTGATACTTCAAGGTCAGCTTTTTGAGAAACCAGAGAAATTGAGTCTGCCAGTTTTGCCGCTCTTGTGGCGATAAATCCTGTAGCGTGAGATAACGCTCATAGGTTTGCTCGACCGCAGGAAAAGAGAGTGCCAGATAGTAAGACTTGAGGGTTGTGAGGGCGATCGCGAATTCATCTTCTTGGGGAGACTGAAAGCTAATCGGCATGTTGTCCATCGGGCGTTGGGTCGGGACAAAGTTCGCAAACCAACGGCTAAACCCGTCTGCTGTCAATAAAAATGTGGTTGGGCTTAGCACTTCATACGTGTTGGGATAGGCCAGATGCTCGGTATCTAAAGCCATGAGCTCGTGCAGCAAAGTTGTGCCACTGCGCCAATGACCCAGAATGAAAATCGGGTCTGCGGGTAATTCGGTGTGTGCGATCGCCGCGTCGTAACGCCAAGACTCAAGCTGGCTGAGGGGGGTGCTGAGCAAACTGGTTAGCGTTATCACGGCGGCCCGATGCCAGTAAGCAGGGTCAATATGATGATGTGGTTGTCGGAGGAGCGATCGCCAGCGATCGAGGGAGATGCCCATGAGGTAGTTGCCCTGCAGATTCCAGCGGTGGGGCAAGGGGGTGGTAGAGGGTGGCATGATATTGAGATGGGGATGTGTGCTGCAGGGGCGAGGCATGCCTCGCCCGTACGAGATGTGGGCATGCCTCGCCCGTACGAGATGTGGGCATGCCTCAAGCAGGTTTATTCGACATCCCAAGCGCCAGCGTTGCGGATGCCGTAGTATTGGCGCAGAGTATCGAGGTTTTGATCCATCACCGCTTCCGGGTCAAGGTAGGCATCAATGCGGCGGCGCACGGTACGGCCCTGACGCATGCCGGCCAGGTAAAAGCGGCAGATTGCCAGAGGGCTGTATTGGGCTGTTGCGGTGCCCACGGTGCGGCCCCAGAGCGATCGCCACAACACTTCTAAAAATACGCCGATATTTTGTACGTAGTAAGTCCAGGGACGTCGCCAGGTCAGCCCGGTGAGAATGAAGCCCACCAGGCGCATTTCGTCGTCGAGGGTGGTGTTGTAACCGGTCACCACGTGCATGATGTCGTGACGCTGTAGGTCGCGCCAGGGAATGCGCACGAGGCCCAAATCGAGATCTTGATTTTGTATGAAGTCGAGATTTTCAGCGTAATAGCGCTGTAATCCCTGGCGGAGCGTTTGATTAGTCTTCAGTGTCATCATGGCTGGGTCTTGGTGAGTCGGGCCGGCTGGGACGATCGCGATGAGGCATCTGGACGCGCTTATAGAGTCATGATTTTTTGTTGCGGTCAGGTAGTGGGCGCTCAGGCAAGGGGGGATCAGCGACTGGTCGGTTGACGAGACGATGGAGTCCGGCGACATCACGAGTATTCTTTTGCACCGCGATCGCCCCAAATAGGCTGAGCAAAAAGGACATGCCGTAAAACCCCTTTTCGCTCAGGGGCCAACTAGCATTCCACAAGCCAATTACAAGGAGCGAGAGACACATAATGGTGGATAGCCAGGAGATGCCGTAGTACAGGTCGGTAACGGGAATATTTTCAGTGCGATCGCGCACGCTCTTTTGCACCGAGACGGCGGCGTACAATCCATACATCAGCAACGTGAAATAGAAGCCTTTTTCGGCTAGGCCCATGGACGTCGTGCGCCAGAGCCCCGTGAGAAACGCCGCCATACCAATCGACAACGCACAGTAAGACACGCCGATAAAAGCGGGAGTGGGTTTGGTGTACATGGTGAAATCCTCAGAGTTTGGAGTTCGGAATTCGGAGTTCGGAAAGTCTGCGTAGGGTAAGTGAGTGAGGTGGGGAGTGGGGGAGTGGCAAGGCCAAAGAACGAAGAACCAAGAACCAAGCACCCATCACGTCAGCCTGTTCACACGCGGTGTTTCGGACGTTTCCAGGATTTGAACAGGGCGTAGGCGATCGCGCTAAGGGTGATGAGCAACATGACTGGGGGTTACCTCCTGGGTTTGAGCAGCGGCAGCGAGTTCTAGATAACGGTGCAAATATTCCGACAGCACCCCGTGCAGCAGCAGATCATGAGCCGCTGCAAACGGGCTGTTGGGGGCCAAGGGATGGCGATTGATCACCACATGGTTCCAGCGATAGTCGCCCGTAAGCTGACTGAAATATTGGGCAAAGCTCTCGTCGAACTGCAAGGACAACACCGCCCGCTGAAACTCTTGACTGGTGACACAGAGGGAATAGCAAATCTTGAACAATTCCAGAGCCGATTCCATATCCAAGACTTGCAGCCAACCGCGTTGGGTCGTGTCCACATCAATTTCGAGGGGACGCAGGTGAGTGAAATCGATACCCCGCTGCTGCACTGCCTCCAACCAGGTGGGATGCGCGCGTTGGGCCGCGTGATAATCCAGCACAAAGTTGTAGAGAATGATGTCGTGTTCGAGAAAGGCATTGTCGGCCAAATCTGCGATCGTGCGCGGATACAGATTGGAGCGCGGCAGCGTTGGGTCAGGCCCGTTGTCAATCAAAAAGTTGACGATGTTAGAGCCAATGCCTAAGTGCCGCACAATTAAGTAGCAGGCTTCTGGCGTAGCAAAGGTGTTGAGGAACCACACGGCGAGGTGATGCATCAGCCAGTATGAGCGAAACTGAAAAGGCAGCAGCCGCTTCACCGTCATAATGGTGCCGAGCCCAATATTCGCAATGACCTTGATAGGCAGCAATAGATAATTGCGAGACCAGCTCTGTAAGTCTTTGACCATATAGGCTTTGGCCACCGGATCGACGGGAATCCCACCGTCGGCATAGAGGGCGTCCCAATGATTGGGATCTTGGCGATCGCGAGTCTCAGGCAGGTAAGTCATTTACTGAATCTCCTCAAGTTGCAGACGATAAAGGCGAGCCGTCACCTGAGCAGTCTTCACAATGCGGGCGGCAATTTCCGCCGTCATCCAATCCGCATTGAGAAAGGCATCGAGCTTTTTGACATGGGCTTCATCGTTTTCCCCGTGATAGCCCAAGAAAGAAATCTGCGATTTCTGCAGCGACAAGGTTTGCCGAATCTGCTCAGCCCACTGTCCGGCTAGGCGATTACCCAGCCCTTCCACGATAAAGATGCTGCCGAGCAAATCAATCGGATTCTCCCGCGATGCCCGCTGAAAGATGAAGGCCGAGAGCGCTTCTGACCCGATATTCTGTTCGGCATTGAGGATTTCCGTTAACGCTCCACCAACCGAAACATAATCTCGTTCCAGCATTTGAAAGTCGCGATGCTCGTCGCGGGCATGGCTGATCAGGTGCGATCGCAAGTCAAAATTTGTCATATTCGACGCTGCCCGCGTAATCCACCGGGCTCCGTCAACGACTTGAGGTCGCAAATTTCGCAACAGTGCCTGGTAATCCTCCACGGTGATAGTGCCCTGATGCAACCGCTGGACAATCGGTACCGAGCGCAATTCACGCTCAAAGGTCAGCCACACGAGCATGAGTTGTCTGAGCAACTCTGCCGACACTTCCCCAGCTACCCCGGTGTCATCATGTCGATCTCCCGCTGCGCCCTCAGGATCTTTCTGGAGCGGAGGGGGGGGTGGAATGGCACCAGGACTGACGAGAGCAGCCGGTGCTGGTGCGGCAGCGATCGTCGATTCCCCACTGTCGCTGTGCTCTTGGGAAGGCGAGCTAGCAACTGACTCAAGTACCTGGTCTCCATTGGGTTCGGGGGGAGAAAGCGTCGCCGCATCCACCACTGTCAGCAACATATACGCCGTCGTGAACCGACCACTCTCTGGCACAAAGCAAAAGATCTTTTGGCCGGGTTGCAACTTACCCGAGTGAAACAGCTCCTCCAACATTAGATAAATGGACGCACAGCCCGTATTGCCTCGCGTGTAGAGATTGGTAAACCATTTCTCTTCGGGAATCATGCAGCCAGCTTTTTCCAGCAGCTCGATAATCTGACTGCGGAAAAAATGGGAGGAATAGTGACATAACAGCCAATCCACGTCAGCGGGCTGCACCCGTCCCGCTTCAATCAAGCGCAGCCAGCCTTCGACGCCTAACTGCACCACCTTGTCCAACAGCCGAATATTTTGGCGGAGGTTGATGGCACCTTGGGTCGCGGCCTCCGCCTGCGAAGGATAATCCATCCAACTGTTGAGGGAGTCCGGCGCATCCACACCGGCATACATGCAGACAGGGTGAGCGTTCGCGTGGGAGATGGATTCGATCCACTCGACTTTGAGGCTGAGTCCCTTAGTGGCCGGGCGATCGCTCACCAAAAAGGCGCCCGCTCCATCCGATAGCATCCACCTTAAAAACTCGGTATCAAAGGGCAAGCTTGCACCCGCTTGAGTGCCCACTTCAGCCTCAAAGCGCGTGTGTTTGAACAGTCGAGAGGCCAATTCCGAGGCGACGGCAACGGCTTGGCGCTTTTGCCCTAATTGCACTTGGGTCGCAGCGTACTTTAAGGCCGCCACCCCGGCACAGCAAACGCCCAAGTGAGAGGTGGCTTCTAGTGGGGCCAGTTCTGAGAGTTCGCCGTGCACCATGCTGGCAAAGCCAGGAACTAGCTGATCGGGCCAAGTCGTGCCGCAAGCCAGTAGATCGACGGCTCTGGGATTGAGGCCAGACTGACTCAGCACGTCGCGAACGGCAGCGGCGGCCATTTGCGCATTACTGATTGTGGTGCGCTGCTGCTGATCGAGGGCGTAATAGCGTTGCTGAATGCCGTTACTTTTGAGAATTCGGGATTTGACCCGTGAGGGGCGACCGTCCACATGACCTAGATAGTCTTCCATGGCGTCATTTGCGATCGGTGCACCCGGTAAATATTTACCCACGTGGGTAATGTAAGCTGCCGGATATTGGCTAGATGAGTTTAGGGGGGCGCTGAGAGAGCAAGACTGCATATCCTGAAAAACTCCGCAATTGATGGACTATTTGAGCAAGTTGAGGCCATTGTCTTCAATGCCTCTCTGCACTGCCAATGAGAACGGTGCAGTGCACAAGAGGTGTACGTAGTACGGTGAAGTCAGGCGAAGTACCCCGAAGTTTTTGTCCTGTTGGCTGAGTGGCGAATATGCTCAGGCCTTACGTCGTTGAGCCGCTCTTGACCTCTGCATTTCCCAGATTTGGAGAATTGAGGGCGCTGGCGTAAGTTCTCATGGTGGGAGTCTTGGGCTGCCACCACAGCGGGTGCCAAATTGCCTCGACTTGCTGATCGCGACGCCTCAACCCAGAACTGGGTTGGCGGCGCTTTGGACCTGAAATGATATGTCCCACGACCAATGTGCTGAGAGACCGGCCAGTTCAGAGACTGATAGAAAAGCGGTCACGACCTGACAGGAACATAAAGATTAATGCTATTCTGTAGGTGACCTGGACCCATGCGGTCACAACGCCCAAAC
>ERZ1740058.1481-NODE-1481-length-10935-cov-4.833364_pt1 | contig 10935 bp, 9 predicted proteins | sample MGYA00581745_ERZ1740058 | MGnify/ENA primary metagenome ERZ1740058 (study PRJEB43018, sample SAMN04849742) | marine metagenome | isolation source: floating plastic debris | place: Pacific Ocean | collected 2008-08-30 | study: EMG produced TPA metagenomics... | reverse complement strand
CGACACCCTTGATGGTGGGGCTGGTACGGATACTGTCTATGGCAATAAGGGTAGCGACCTACTGATTGCCCGTGGTCGCGAAGCGGAATTTGATACCTTACATGGTCATGGCTCATCGTCTTCACCGTTTATTGGGGCTGATGATGGTGCCACAGATACGCTGGGAGTCGTCGGTTCTGCCACCCTCAATCGGTTTGACTCTACCCAAAACAGCATTGAGCGGGTGCAGTCAGTGAAATCAGTCGCGGGGCGTATCTTTCGCTATGAAACCTCAGATGCTCAAGTCACCATTCAGGGCAACAACGGAGACAACTATTTCGATTTCTCCCGCACCCGTATGGAGAATGTTGACAGTATTAACGGTGGTGCTGGGGCTGACACCATTATCGGTAGTGTCGGCGATGACGGAATTAATGGCGGTGCTGGGGCCGATGAAATTCGCGCTGGTCGTGGTGGCGATGTAGTTGAGGGTGGTGCTGGGGTTGACACAATTTTCACAAATAGCGGTAACGACACGATTGTGGTGTCGGGTACTGAAGGCGAGTTCGACGCAATTTCGGGAGGGCCAGGGTACGACACCTTGCTCACCACAACCTACGCAACCAGGCTTGACAGCTTTACCGGCAACCACATCGAAGCGATCAAACGGAGCAGCGATCGAGAATTCGTTATCTATGGCAATGGCAATGACAACACCTTAGATTTTTCTAGGGTGACATTCACCAACTTGGTCGGTATTCTCGGCGAAGACGGCGCAGACACCATCACCGGGAGCGCTGGCAGTGACCAAATTTTTGGCGGTCAGGGCAGCGACAGCTTAACTGGGGGCGATGGCCGCGATAGGTTGGTCGGCTATGGCGGCAGCGACAATGAGCAAGATGTGCTGACCGGCGGCGGCGGCGCTGATCTCTTTGTATTAGGCAACAGCAGTGGCACGTTTTATGAAGGCGAAGGCTACGCAACCATTACCGACTTGGTTGCCGCGCTTGGTGACCGTATTCAGATTTCCGGTTCCTTAAGTGACTATCGTCTAGATCAAAGCCAGAGCTTAGGTGGCAACTCTTTGCGGCGAGATACCGCAATTTATCAAGGCTCAGATTTGATTGGTGTGGTAGAAGATAGACCCGAAATCGTATTGTCTACCGATTACTTCACACCAGTGGCTTAAACGTTGGAATCTATCCTGGCCTAGATCGTTAGTCTGCCAATACCTGAGAAGCTGACTCCTCAGGTATTTTTTTGCTGCTGCCATTTGTGCGCAACGCCTCTTCTTTGTCCTGTTACGTGACTAAAACCACCCTACTGAGATGCATTCAGTGGCTGCTGAAAACAGGACGTGTAGGGTCAACTGGGTTTCAGGCACTGAGCGACTGAAAGCTAACAACCAAAAGTGATCGTTCAGGACAGTCAGAATGTCAGATTTGGTGGCATCGCTGCGCCCATTCTGAAGCTTCTGCAACCCTCAATCGCCTCCAGGCAGCTCAGACACGTCACTCAACTTTCGCTGCTGAGTCGATATTTCAAGGGGTATAGGAAGTTATGTCCCAAAATCCTCGACGTGAGAACCTGCCCCAAGGGTTCGGCAACCTAGTCTGTCAATATTTACACCAACTCTTCGACTGCAATATTTATTGAGGGAGAAAAGCCATCACACCAAAGGATATTTGAGGTAGACTCCCAATCCTTGTAACAGGGCCGCTTTGAAGAATTAACTGAAATCTTTTCTAGATGTTTGCAGAAAACTGGTTGAGCCTCCTGATAGCTAAATAGAACAACGCAAGCCTCAGTCATCAAACTGAACTGCAGTTAGCTAAATCTTGCTAAGTGGAGAAAGCCCATGCAACTGACTTATCGTGGCGTTCAATATATCTATAAACCAACTATTTTAGAGGTCAAAGACACCTTTGAAACTGGCAAATATCGGGGCGTTGACATTCGCTTTCGAACGGTCAAACAGGAAATCCTCAGGCGGCACAAGCCCTTGTTGTGTCTCAATCAAGCCCAGCTAAAGTCACTGACGAAGAATTGGTTACCACCAAGGCTTGATGCATTTTCTGAGAGCGTGGCCACTTTGCCATCAGATCAGTGAAGTGGCCCCTATTGAGCTTTAGGTTGAGGTCAATTGACCAAAGACCGGGCAGCGAAATTGGCTTATATCAATAGGCAAACTATCTAAAAATGGCAGGAGTTTGTCTCACAACCAACTGACTAAAAATCGTCAGAAATCCGAAAGGCTGAGAAGCGATTCGGCACTTAGATTTGCATCAAAATTCCTGACACTTTGTGATCTACACAGTCAGAGATATCAAATTTACCACAGTCAAAAAAGGAGAAAACCATGGCACGGGTCAATGGGACAGATGGCCATGACCGACTTGGTGGCACCCCTGAAGCAGACTACATCGTTGGCTACTCTGGCGATGATGAGCTGATTGGTGTTGCCGGAGATGACACTTTGGATGGCGGTCTCGGCAACGATACTTTGGATGGCAACTCTGGCAACGATACTTTATACGGACAGGCCGGTGACGACTTTTTGGATGGTGGGTCTGGCGACGACGGCAACGATACTTTATATGGTGGCCTTGGCAACGATCGCTTATATGGTGAATCCGGTGACGATTTTTTGAATGGCTTGGAAGACAATGACTTTTTGGATGGCGGGTCTGGCAACGATATTTTACTTGGCGAGTCCGGTAACGATGCTTTGAGAGGTGGAGTCGGCAGGGATACCCTTTTAGGCGGCGACGGGGCAGATTATCTGTTTGGCGGCTTGGGGCACGATTTGATTTATGGCGACCTTGGTGACGATCTCTTGCGGGGTAATGATGGCAATGACAGCTTAAGAGGTGGCGGTGGGAATGATGTCTTGCGTGCTGGTTTAGGCAATGATGATCTAACTGGTGGCTCAGGTGACGATAATATGGCTGGTCATGAGGGCAATGATTGGCTCTCAGGTGGAGCGGGTGACGATCGCCTCAATGGTGGAAAACAGGACGACGTTCTTGATGGGGGCGATGGCCATGACCGACTCCTCGGCGGCAAAGGAGCAGATAGTCTAGTTGGTGGTTCTGGCAATGACACCTTGTTTGGTGGTACCGGGGATGATCTCCTCATAGGTGGAGCCGGTAGTGACCAGATTATGGGTACTCGCACCAATGCCCATAAAACCAATGAACTTGATTGGCTGACCGGAGATGAGCTAGCAGGTATCTACGAGAACAACGTGCTGTTGGATATCGGGGACATTAGATACCAGGACACCTTTATTTTGGGCGATGCTGATGAGGTTTTCTATCATCGTCCCGGTCACAACGCCTATGCCGTGATTACCGATTTCGATCTGTCGGGTGGCGTCAATGACTTGATTCAGCTCGGCATGGCTGAAAATAGTAGCCTCTACTCTATTTCGAATGTGACGCAAGATGGGGTGTCGGGGGCCGGTATTCACTACGATGGCGACCTGATCGGGGTAGTGCAAAACGTGGGTGCCGCCAGCTTAGATATCAACAACACGAGCCAATTTACCTTCGCGTAAATCATGCTGTTTGAATAGGGGAGGGTGCCGCTGCATCAGGACATCATGGAAAACAGCGGTACGCTCCTTTTCGTTATTTGAATTAATTCTGCAAAATAGTGCGGCAGATATCTTCCTTCGACTTCGCTTAGCGGACGTTAGCTGAACAGAGCCGGAAGTTAGTTTTTGCCGCCATGCCAAAGATTCACAGTGCCAATGCTTGATCTGAAAGCAAATTTGGCAGCGTATTCATGTCGCCTATGGAAGTAATTTCGGAGGTTGGTAATAGCACTTTACAGCACATTTTTTGTTGCAACGCAGATTCTAAATCTTGACTAAGAACTTGAATAAGTGCAGAAATCATTAGGTTTCTACTGATAGCTATATAGCAACTTTTTTGAAACCACAGCTCTTGTTATGAGGAACTTCAACCATGATTATCAACACATTAACGGGCACTAATAACAGCGATCGCCTATTTGGCGGCAATCACCGCGATCGAATTAGCGGTGAAGGCGGCAACGATTGGCTGTATGGACGACAGAGCAATGACATCTTGCGGGGTGGTAGCGGCAATGACTGGCTTTTCGGAGGTGATGACCAAGATCAACTCTACGGCCACAGCGGCCGCGATCGTCTTTATGGCGGGGATCAGAATGACCTCCTGAGTGGGGGAAGGGGCAACGATTATCTCGATGGCGGCGCAGGCGCTGACCACATGTATGGTGCAGCAGACAGCGATCTTTATGTAGTCGACAACGTTGGAGATAGGGTTTTCGAATACTCGAATGCCGGAACGGATAAGGTCGAGTCTTCGATCTCTTACACGCTTACCGACAATGTGGAAATTTTGCTGTTAACGGGTTCTGGATCGACTAACGGCACTGGTAATGAACTCGATAATCAACTGTTTGGCAATTCAGCGAGTAATCGTTTGTCTGGCCTAAATGGCCACGATGAAATTGAGGGACAGGCGGGCCGCGATATTCTGGTCGGAGGCAACGGTAATGACACCCTGAAGGGGGGAACTGGAACGGATACTCTCATCGGTGGTCAAGGCAGCGATACCCTCATCGGCTTTGGCAAATCCAGCTTTGAGTATGATGTCCTGACTGGGGGAGATGGTGCCGACACGTTTGTTTTAGGTGACAGTAATGGGGCTTTTTATGAAGGTTGGGGATATGCCAAGATCACCGACTTTGGTTTCTCCAGTACAGTTGGCGGCAGGTTCATACCCATTGCCCACGACAAAATTCAAGTGTCCGGTTCTCTGAGTGATTACCGTCTTAGTTATGGAGCTAACTTTGGTGGCTCTAATGCGCTGGATACCTCGATTTACAAAGGCAATGATTTGATTGGTGTGATTCAGGATAGAACGGACATCACTTTGTCCTCCTTCTATTTCACACCAGCCACCTATTTAATTTAAGCCACAAGCGCATCCTCAGGGCAAATTCTCTGAGTAAATAACCTCCCAAGCAAGGCCAAAACTTAGGTAGTCATAGCGCTTTGGATACGACTATCTACAAGGATGGCAGTCTCATCAGTGTGGTGCTAGTCATAGCTGACGTTGAACTCTACCGGTTGCTTCACCACAAAGCTGACGTTGCCTGAATGCAAATTAGTCCAGCTGCCCGAGGCCCACTCCTTCGGGCTTCTTTGTGGATAACTGACAAATCTCTGCAGAAAAGTTTCTCCATTCGCTGACAAGTCATCAGCGCTCACAAAAGGAGAAGACCCATGCGCGTTTTTAATGGCACGAACAATAGCAATTCATTCACCGTCCCTCACGAACCGGCTCGTCCTGGGCGTTTCCGACCTTGGACGATTTATGGCTACGGCGGCTTTGACTACCTTCAAGGCGGCCCTGAAAATGACACGATTTACGGCGGGCAAGGGCAAGACATTCTTTACGGCATGGATGGAGATGATGTGCTCTACGCCGGTGACCCAGGATATTCGCTTGATTATTCCTCTGGTTGGCTTAACGGCGGCAATGGTAATGACATTCTCATCGGCAATGCAGGCAAAGATGATCTCTACGGCGGTAATGATAATGACCGCCTTTATGGCGGTGGCGGTGATGACAACCTCTATGGCGGCAGAGGGAACGATGTCCTGGAAGGGGATAACGGCTACGGCGTCTATGGCGACGACAAGTTAGAAGGCGGCGACGGCAACGACACCCTCAAAGGCTGGGATGGTTCGGATACTTTGGTCGGGGGTAGCGGTGATGATCGGCTCATTGGCTATGGCTCGGGCAACCAATATGGCACCATCAGCACCGATGCCGAATATGACATCCTCACGGGCGATAACGCCAACTCTCAACCGGGGGTGCAAGAGGCTGGCGATGGGGCTGACACGTTTGTACTGGGAGATGTCTATGGCGACTACTACTTAGGCGCAAGCCATGCCGTTATTACCGACTTCTATTGGCGAGAGGGCGACAAAATTCAGTTAAATCGCAGCAGCAGCGCTTACACGCTGGGAAAAACCAGCAATGTGTCTGGTGGCAGCGCCCTCGATACCCAAATCTTCTATGAAGGTGATTTGATTGCAGTTGTGGAAGATACCACTGATGTTGTTGCGAACTTAGACTTCACTTCTGCCGGGCTGATTTAGGGTCTCTGCACACACCGATATAGATAGTGCCAAAGCAGTTGGCAGCTCTACGAAAGCTTCCTTCACGATCGCGCCATCTGACATTTTTAACCAGAGCCGAACCAGGATGAACTTGGTTCGGCTTTCTTTTGCCAGAGCATGCAGAGAGTCGCTGAATGACGAGAACTATTGGCTATCAAGCCGATTGCTCCCAAATGACAGTTTGGGCAACGGCACAACGGTGGTGGGACCACGAAGCAATGTACCGAATTAGATACAGCAATGCAATAAGGGGGTTGGCAAACGGAAGCTGGCTTAAGTTCCAGTCTTTTTGCAGAAAACTTAAATAACGCCCTGATAAGTCAATAGAAACCGCTAGTTCACAGCCGAAAGCTCAACTGCTAGCGACATAAACCACATGACAATGGAGACCAATCATGCAACTTACCTATCGCGGCGTTTCATACGACTACACCCCTGCAGTTGTGGAGATGAAAGATACGTCAGAAGTCGGCACCTATCGCGGCGTTGATATGGGCTTTCGGGTGCCTACACAACCTGCTGGGCCGCAACTGGCCCATGAGTTGGTTTATCGAGGGGTCGCTTATCGCACCGGTAACGCAGTTCTAGATGCTGCGTTACCAGACACGTTATCCGCAGCCGCTGAACGTGAGCGTGACTTCTGTCAGATCACGACTGCCTAGCAAACGCTATCGCCACACTCGGAGGGTCTTAAATCTATCATCGGCACTGGTGAACCCACGGAGAATCACTTAGTCGCCGAATCCGAATTTTACAAAGTCTCTGTAAATCTACACCGCGAGCAGTCGCCGTTTTTACGATGATCTCGTGAAGCTTATGTGAATTTTCGGTCTTTCGATTGTGGAATAAATATGCTACTGAGAGAATCGCATCAAATTGCTGAATTTTTAGAAAGCCTTTTTGAAGGCGGGATGAATTCTAACAATTGATCATTGCATCACAGGCTAGCCTGTGGAGCGGTTAGAGCTTTAGATAATCCAGCTTAGGGTCAAGGTTGCCAAGGTAATGCCCTCTAGTCTGAGGCAGCTCTCGTAGTTTGACTATCAAGTATCGTGACTGATGCACCTGATGATTTTGATGTGTTCTCGAAATATTGGTTCGCTTGTCTATTCTATAACTGTCAAATTTTGGGCTTGATAAATGACTTTACGCGCATTAACCTCACTAACCCTTTGCACTGCTGCTGTTGCAACAGCAAGTACTACATGGGCGAGTCCCGCCCATGCTATTTTACTCAGGTTTACCGGATTTTCTGCCAATACGAATGAGCGGATACAATTTGGCCTTGAGACGGGATCAGAGATTAGTGATTTAAATGATCTTATTGACCTCGATCCTGGAAGCATCAATGTTTCAATTGTAGATTTCACTTACTTAAATAATATTGATGCAGAGAACAGTACTACAATTTTGACCGCAAATACAGACGCTAATTTGGAGGTCATTTCACCCATTTCAGACCGATTTCAAGATATTGCCGATCCAAATGTTTTTATTCCTGACAATGGAATCGGTTTTGGGGTTAGTCCATCTGGTGGCTTTGCCAATGATAGCGAGTACTTTCTGGAATTTGATTCTGTTATTCAAGAAACGGTCTTTCCGTCCTTATCTGCAGGGGATGTCTTGAATACTCAGATAACTTTTGGCATTGGCAATGACAGAACAAGTGAAACTCCCGATATAGGAGTCCTCACAATCGATGACTTACTAGGAACAAGGACTCCAGTATTTCGTTTTAGGTTAGATGAGGAAGTTGAGAGTGTGCCCGAGCCAACAGCGTTACTGGGCTTCGTTGCCATGAGTTTTTTCGGTGTTGCCCATGCGTCTAGAAAAGGTAAAAGAATGCCCGATGCTAAGACGAATTTTTGATGATGAGTTGAGCTGTACTTTAATACTTAGGAGGAATAAATGAATTTACGCTCTTTGACTTCGCTGGCAATCTGCACTGCCACTGTCGCTACAGCAAGTACCCTATGGGCGAGTCCTGCTCATGCAATCTTACTAAGGTTTACTGGCTTTTCTTTTAATGACACGGCTGTCAGTTTTGATTATGACTCTGACATCACCGAGCTACCTCCTAGCGAAGATGAATATACTGGCTTTATTGAGAATTTCAGCTATGAACCACTCGAATTCCCCCTTGTAGACGTCTTTTTGGAAGAAGCACCACTGCTAGTCTCATCCCCTATATCATCAGATCTTAGATTTCAAATAGACGATCCATCAGTATTTGGAAATAGAGAATACACAATCAACTTTGGAGAAATATCTACTAATGATTTTGATGGGTCACCTTTAACCCTGATTGGTTCCTATTCATTTGTTTTGCCAGCAGATCCCATTCAAGATAGTAGCGAAATCTTCGCTTTGCTAGAGTTTAATGATAAATTTTCTGGTTCTAGGGAATCGGTAACGTTTTTTACACCGGAAGAAGGTGTTATTACCATCGAGGAAATTGAAGGAGTTGCTAGTGTTCCAGAAGCACGAAATTATGTAGGGTTAGCTTTAATTGGTTTACTCGGTGTTACGCAGCTAGGTCGTAAGCGATTTAAAGCGGCGTAGATTTCTAAGTAGGGCTATCTTTGGTCTCACTAGTGATAAGACTATTCGGGCTGGTGCGGTTTTAATCCTTTAAGTGATTGCGGTAATGTATGGGCAACCTCATCGGCCATGCCTCCATTGGTCTCTGTGTCACCATGCACTCCCCCTCTCTCGCTAAGTTTCTAGTAACTAGCTGTGGCGTTTTTGCCTTACAGATAGTCGGTTCTGCCTCAGCCCAAATCATCCCTGACGCCACCCTCCCGGCCAATTCTGTGGTGCCGGGAGGGTGCATTGACTGTGATATTACCGGCGGTACTCAACAGGGCGGCAATCTCTTTCACAGCTTTGGCGAGTTCTCCATACCTACTGGGGGTTCGGCCCAGTTTGTTCATGGCGCAGACGTCAACCTCATTTTTGGTCGGGTCACGGGCGACCTGGCGTCTGATATTGATGGCTTACTTTCCACCAGCGGAGTGGCAGACCTATTTTTGCTCAACCCCAACGGCATCTTGTTTGGTCCCAACGCTGCCATCAATGTGGGGGGCTCCTTTGTCGCCACCTCCGCTGCGGGCATCAACTTTGACGATGGCACCCAGTTTGTCGCCACCCCTGAGCCTACAACATTACTGACTATGACAGCCCCAGTTGGCCTACAGTTTGGGGCTGCGCCGGGCGCTGTGGTCAATCAATCGAATGCCGGGCCGTTCCCCAATGCAGTGGGCGCGCTGTTTGGCATCGGCGCTTTGGGTTTGGCTGGCCTACAAGGCGCACCTGGCGAAACGGTAGCGCTTATTGGCGGCGAAGTCCGCTTAGAGGGCGGCAATATCACAACGCCGAGGGGCCACGTTGAGTTAGGCAGTGTCGCAGGCAATAGCACCGTGCGACTCCAACCCAGTGATCCAGGATGGCGCTTTGATTATTCCGAGGCTGCCGGTTTTCAAGACATCACCCTGTCAGACGTGGCCCTGGTTGATGTGAGTGATCTGGGCTTTGCCGACGGGGTCAGCGGTTCGGCTCATTTGCAGGGGCAAAATATTCTCATTGACGGGGGCTCTGGCATTACCGGCTTCAACTTTGGAGCAGAGCCGGGAGGCAGTATTCAGGTGGATGCGGCAGGCCTATTGCAAATCCAGGGTGCTCGGTTAGACCTCGGCTTGCAGTCGACCATTAGTACCTATGCATTGGGCTCGGCGGCGGCAGGCGACGTCCAAATCAACAGTCAAAATTTACAAATTATTGACGGTGGGAGCATTGCTTCGGTGCCTTTGGGTGGGGAGGGCGGCAACTCTGGAATTATTGAGATTGAAGTAAAAGACTTGATAGAAGTGGTTGGCACTGCCCAGGGGGCGGCCCCAAGTAGCATTTCGATTCAGGTGTTACCGGTTTTGCCAGGAATTATTGGTGATGGCCAAACCATTGAAATCGATACAGCTCGATTGCTGGTGAGCAACGGTGGCCAAATTTCCTCCACCACATTTGGTGAGGGGCAATCTGGCGACATTGACGTCACCGCTTCCCAAATTATTCAATTAGTCGGTGAAGATCCGCTCAGTGGCAGCCCCAGCGGCATCTTTACCGCCGTCGAATTTGATGGTTTCGGCGATGCCGGTAACTTAGATATTCAAACGGCCCAGCTTGAAGTGTTGGAGGGGGCACAAATTCAATCTTCTACCCGAGGGGCCACGGGCAATGGGGGCGCTTTGACAGTTAATGCCACTGAGTTCATTCGGTTAAGCGGCACCACCGAGACCGCCGATCTATTGCGAGGCAGAAGTGGCATCTTCGTCGCGGTTGACCCCGCCAGTATTAATCCCCTGACGGGAGAACTGGTGCTGCCCACTGGCAACTCTGGCAACTTACTGGTCACCACACCATTGCTCACGGTCGAGTCAGGGGGCCGAATTTCTGCTGACACCTTTAGTTCGGGGGCAGGCGGTGATGCGATCCTCAATGTTGGGCGACTGCAAGTGCTGAATGGGGGAGAAGTGCGCGCTGGTTCACGAGTCGAACCGGATGCTCCCAGCAATGTTCGGGGGGCAGGCGGGCAGCTCAACATCAACGCCAGTGAACGAGTTGATGTTACCGGCTCAGGAGCAGTGGGTGCAACGCCCATCAACAGTATCTTGTTTACCGCTGCCGAGGGGACGGGAGCCGCTGGCGATATTGTGATTGACACCCCGCAGCTAATGGTTTCAAACAGCGGCGAAATCACTGCCAGCACGGCCTGATTA
>ERZ1740058.1480-NODE-1480-length-10938-cov-7.337131_pt1 | contig 10938 bp, 11 predicted proteins | sample MGYA00581745_ERZ1740058 | MGnify/ENA primary metagenome ERZ1740058 (study PRJEB43018, sample SAMN04849742) | marine metagenome | isolation source: floating plastic debris | place: Pacific Ocean | collected 2008-08-30 | study: EMG produced TPA metagenomics... | reverse complement strand
CAGGTCGCCATCGAGCGTGTCGAGAACCTTGAGCCGTTCATCGGGCAGAAGCTCGAATGCGAGGTGCAACGCGTCGAGCGTCGCGGGCAGGGCAACGTCGTGCTCAGCCGGCGGTCGATCCTGGAGCGCGAGCGGGCAAAGGAAGCCGAGAAGCTCAAGGACACGCTGGCGGTCGGCCAGATCCTCGAGGGCACCGTGCAACGCATCGCGCCATTCGGTGCGTTCGTCGACATCGGCGGCATCGACGGCCTCGTGCATGTCTCGGACCTCTCGCACAATCGCCTTGGTCAGGGCGAGAACGCCGTGCGCAAGGTCGTGAGCGAGGGCCAGCGTGTCCGCGTTGAGGTCCTCAAGATCGACTGGGACAACCAGCGCATCGGCCTTGGAATGAAGCAGCTCGAGGCCGACCCGTTCACCGAGAGCGTGGGCTCTATCGAGGAGGGTGCCGAGGTTTCCGGTCGCGTCACCAAGATCATGGAGTTTGGGGCGTTCGTCGAGATCGCGCCGGGCGTAGAGGGCCTGGTCCACATCAGCGAGCTCGACCACAAGCGTGTCAAGGCCGTGGGCGACGCCGTGAAGGCCGACGAGGTGGTGAACGTCAAGGTGCTCAGCATCGAGCCGGGCAAGCGCCGCATCAGCCTGAGCATCAAGGCCCTCAAGCCCGCACCCGCCGGCGCGAAGGGCAAGGGCGATCGCGGGCCGAGCGCCGACGAGATCCTCAAGGAGACACCGCAGCTGCGCCGCCTCCGTGAGAAGTTCGGCAAAGGCGGGTTTAAGGGTGGTCTTGGCTGAGACTGCTTTACGGATTTGAATCGAACGCCCGCGTGAAGCGGGCGTTTTCACGCGCCGGCCGAGACGCCGGTGGAGCCAAAGCCGCCAGCGCCGCGCGCCGTGTCGTCGAGCGCTTCGACGACCACGACCTCGCACATCGCGACTGGCGCGATCACGAGTTGGGCGACGCGATCGCCATGCGCGATGGTCTGCGGCTCGCGAGACAGGTTGATCAGCGCCACGCGGAGCTCACCGCGGTAATCGGCGTCGATCGTGCCCGGGGCGTTGGGCACGGTGATCCCGCGCTTGGTGGCCAGCCCAGAACGCGGCCGGACCTGGCCCTCGAAGCCTTCGGGGATGGCGATGGCCATGCCGGTGGGCACGACGGCGATCTCGCCGGGCGCGAGCGTGAGCTCAGGGGCCGACTCGGGCAGGCACGCCACGAGGTCGAGGCCGGCGGCCTGATCGGTTTGTCGCTGGGGCACGGTGGCGCGCTCGTCGAGCACGCGAAAGCGCACGGGGGGAACGGCGGCTCGGCTCATCGGCCGCGGACCCAGTCGGCCATCGACGTGGAAACGTGGCTTGTCGCGCCGATCTCGCTCAGGCGGCGATCGACTGCGGCGATGATGCGTTCGGCATCGCGAGCCGCTCGGTCGAGGCTGCTCGTGCCGGCGATGCGCTTGAAGATCTCGCCTGCGGCACCCACGGCCGGACTGGAGCCCTGGCCCTTGGTCCGCATCTCGCTCTCGCGCTGGGCGCTACGGATCTCCGCGAGCAGGCTCTCGGCCCGCGCACGCGTCTGCCGCAGCTCGGACAGCAGCGTCGGGAGGTCGGTCGTCGCGATATCGGTGGTGGTGGCGCTGGCCATGTCGTGTGATGCGTGATCCCGGCCTGCCGCAGAGGGCGGCGGCCCTTCCCCACGAAGAACCAAAGTTTAGCCCGATCTTGTTCCGAGCGGGGGCCCGTTGGTTGCACCGCGAGAAGCCCCTCTCGATTCCTGGGCTTCCCCGAGCGTGGGCACCCACCGGCGGAGTTCGGCAAGCACGGTCTCCCGGTCGGTCGCGTGAGACACCCCCGAAAGGGCATCGAGCGCAGCCACACCATCGATCTCGTCCTGCCCACCGCTGAGCCTCAGGACCCCAGGGCACGCCGTATCGACCAATTCCTCGGCGGCGTGGACGAGGGCCTCGTGCATCTTCTCGCCCGGGCGGGCTCCGGTCTGGACGATCGCATGCCGGCCCGGCGCGGTATCGACGGCGTCCCAGATGGCGGTCAGGCCATGGGCACGGATGAATCGCTCGGCGAGTGTGGCGATCTCGACGGGCTGGCCCATATCGAGCACGAAGACGCCGCAGGTGTCGCTCGGCTCGAGTGCGCCTGCGTGCGCGACGAGCAACGCGGCCTCGCCGATGGTCATGAAGTACCGTGTCATGCGGCGGTCGGTGATGGTAATGGGCTGACCCTCGGCGACCTGCGCGCTCCAGATGCGCAGCACGCTGGCGGCCGAGCCGAGCACGTTACCGAAGCGGACGATCGCGACGCGTGTCGGTTTGCCCTGTGCTCGCGCGCGGGCATCGGCGGCAACGCCATAGGCCTCGGCCAGTCGCTTGGTCGCCCCCATGACGGATCGAGGGGCGACAGCCTTGTCGGTCGAGACGAGAACCACACGCCCGGCGCCCGCTTCGACGGCAGCGTCGACGAGCGAGGCCGTGCCCAGCAGGTTGTTGGTGATGGCCTGGGCCGGGTGATCTTCCATGAGTGGGACGTGCTTGTGCGCCGCGGTGTGGACAACCACCTCGGGGCGCTCCTGCATGAGCAGGCGCCGCGTGCCATCGCGGTCGGCGACATCGTGCAGAATGGCTCGGCGAGTCAGCTTCGGATGCGCCCAGGCAAGCCGGCGATCGATCTCGAAGAGCGCGTTCTCGGCGCGTTCCATCAGCACGATGCCGGCGGGGCCAAACCGCGCGCACAGCATGGCGAGTTCGCTGCCGATGGAGCCGCCCGCGCCGGTCACGAGCACGCGCTTGCCGCCGAGTAGCTCGCGTAAGGGTGCTTCGTCTGTGGTACGCATCGGCCGGCCGATCAGCGCCTGCAGGTCGATGACCGGCGCAGTCGCCATGGTCGCCGACGCGGTGCCGGTTGCAGGCGGGCCGCCGAGGCCAACCAGCATGGGCGGCTCGCGCTTCAGCAGATCGGCGACCGGAGGGAGGAATCGCTCCTCAAGACCCGCCCGATGGATGGCCTCGCGGACGCGGGCGATGGTGGCGTGGTCGTCCAGCGGCAGGCTGACGATGGCCACGCGGACGCCGAGCTGCTCGCGGACGCCCGCCAGGGCTTCGAGCGAGCCGAGCGTGGGCACGCCGATGAGCCCGGCATGGCCCGCCTCGCCCGCGCCGGTGGGCACCAGCCCCACCACCATTGGCCCGCCCTCGGGCAGCAGCCTGGCGACCTGGGCCGCGCTCGAAGCGTCGCCGATGATCACGCTCGGCACGCCGGCCAGCGGCGGCAACGCGCGGTGCCGGACGGGCGTGGTCGGGACCGAATTGCCGGCAATCAGGCGATTCCGATCGATGTTGGCGGCCGGGGCCGTCTGGCTCATGGTGGGTGTATCGGCCTTCAGGAGGCTCTGGGGACGCAAATCACCCGGTTTCACGCCTTCCCCTTGACTCTCCGGAAAAAGGTAATATATTTATTACCTATGGAGCACGAGCGGCTCGATCTCGTCTTTGGCGCACTGGCCGACCGCAGCCGGCGGCGGATGCTCGACGCGATCGAGGCCCAGCCCGGGTGCCTCACCCGGGAGATCGCTGAGGGCTTCGAGATCTCGAGGATCGCGGTGATGCGGCACCTGAAGGTGCTGGAGGCGGCCGGGCTGGTGACCAGCGAGAAGGTCGGCCGCGAGCGGCGGCACTACTTCAACGCCGCGCCCATCCAGATGGTGCGCGACGAGTGGATGGAGCGGTACGGCTCGTTCTGGAGCGAGCGGATGGCCGACGTGAAGCGCCGGCTCGAGGGCGACGGGGAACAGGAGGCGGCTCGCGATGTCAGTTGATCAAGGAACGACTCAAGGAACGACCACGGACCGGAAGCACTCGGTCTTCCGCACGCACATCAAGGCGTCGATCCACGACGTGTGGACCGAGATCACGCGCACCGATGCGCCCATCGCCGCGTTCTTCAACGCCCGCATGCACACGCCGATGCTCGAGGCCGGCTCGAAGCTGGCGATGCGCACGCCTGATGGGAAGTACACAGGCGTCGTCGGCGAGATCCTCGAGGTCATCCCGCCCACGAAGTTCAGCCACACGTTCAAGTTCACGAACTTCGACGACCCGCCCTGCACAGTCACGTATGAGCTGCGCGAGATCGATGGCGGGACCGAGTTCACGCTCACGGTGATCGATGCGCCACCCGGCACGAAGACCGAGAAGCAGATGAACACCGGCGGGAAGATGATCGTGAACACGCTCAAGCGCGTGATGGAGACCGGCAGGCCGAGCGTTGGCATCCGCGTGCTGTACACGATGTTCAAGATCATGCCGCAGCCCAAGCGCTGCCGCAGCGAGCACTGGCCGGTCGACTGAAGCACGAACCGACTCGAGGGGGAACACACGATGGCACAATCACCCGAAGCGATGGCGGCCGCGATGGTCGCGAACATGCCCGAGAAGACCGGCAAGAGCCTGCCGCAGTGGCTGAAGATCGCCAAGGCGTCCAAGCTGGCCAAGCACGGCGAGATCACGAAGTTCCTGAAGGCCGAGCACGGGCTGACGCACGGGTACGCGAGCCTGATCGCGCACCGGGCCCTGGGCAACACGTTCGACGGCGGCGACGAGCTGGTCGACGCCCAGTACGCGGGGGCGAAGGCGGACCTGCGGCCGATCTACGACGCGATCCTGAAGGAAGTGCGCAAGTTTGGGAACGACGTCGAGGTCTCGCCAAAGAAGGCCAACGTGAGCCTGCGCAGGAGCAAGCAATTCGCGCTCGTGCAGCCGTCGACGAGGACGCGCGTGGATGTGGGGCTGAAGCTGAAGGGCGAGCCAACGACCGAGCGGCTAGAGGCGTCGGGGAGTTTTAGTGACATGGTGAGCCACCGGGTTCGCGTGACAAGCGTGGATGAAGTGGATGCGGAGTTGGTTGGGTGGTTGCGCGAGGCGTACCAGCGGGCGTGATCGCTACGCGGCGCGTATCTTGGACGCGCCAGCACCCGAAGCGTCCGCCGCCCCGAAGCGCACGTTGAACTCCGCCGCGTCGCCCGACCGCGTGCTGGTGCGCGCGGTGATGCGGTAGGTGGCCACCGTTGCCCCGACCGGCAGCGTGCGATCGACGAACGCGCGGCGGCCGATGGTGGCGACGTATGTGAACCCCTCCTGCTCCGCACCGCATCCGCACACGTCGCGCTCGACCACGTAGGTCACGCCGCGCAGGCGGCGGTCGTGCCGGCACGCGAAGGCGCAGGCCAGCGCCCCGTCGGCGCGCAGCCGCGCCTCGAACCGCTCGGGCGTGCTGGGGGCCGGCGTGGGTTCGGGGGTCTTGCGGGCGTCCAGCAGCGCGTCGGCGAGGACGGCCTCGGGGTCGGTTTGGGTGTCGGCGTGGGCCCGCACGCGGCGCACGGCCGTCGCGGCCCGCTCCCGCAGCGCGCGGTGCTTCATTCGGTACGCGTCGCCGGCCGCCCGCGCCGCGGCGCGGGCCTGGGCGGCGGCCTCGCGGGCCTGGTCCGCCTCGTCCAGCAGCTGGTCCAGCTCGTCGACGGTCGCCTGGTCCAAGCCGATGGCCTGGGGGTCCTCGCCCCACACGCCAAAGCGTGCCCGGCACCACAGCAGCACGCCGCCCAGGGTCTCGGGGATGGTCGCCATGGGCGTGGCATCGGCGGCTTGGACGCCCGGCTTGAGCCAGGGCGGGCGGAACGTGCGCCGGCGGGGCCGTGTGGGCGACCGGGGACGGCGGGTGGCGGACCCTCTGCGGCGGATGGTCGACCGTTTGCACGGATCGGTCGACCGGCAAGGCCGAGGGCCGCACCGGGTCTCGCCACAGGTCGGCCGTCGGCCGCGGCCGGGGTGGCTCCGGGGCCGCGTCAGTCGTGGCGGGCGAGCTTGGTGAAGCTGGCGGCGAAGAGGGTGGCGATGACCCAGCCGCTGGTGATGTGCAACGGCAGGTACCAGTCCTTCGCCCACCAGCCACTGGCGGGCGTCCAGTACTCCTCCTGCTGGAAGTTCACCAGCGGCAGGAAGGCGTCCAGCGAGTAGACCCACGGGCTGAACTTCGGGTAGCCGGCGATCCAGCGGAGCTGTTGGTTGGTCAGGCCCGAGCCGTCGCCAAGGTTCGCCTGGGTATCGACCCACTCGATGATGGTCTCTGGTTGCCTGGGCGTCGCGTCCCAGTCCGCCTGCGCGGCCTGCGTCCACGCGCGGAGGACGTAGCCCTGCGTGGGCTGCATGTGGCGGCCGTCGTCTCGCGAGAACACCCAGACGCCAAACCCGAAGAAGATGACGAGCCAGATCAGCGGGCGGAAGCGGGCGTAGCCGTGGCCGACGATGATGCCGTAGGCAAAAGAGAGGATGAAGTAGGGCAACGCAACGAACTTGTCCCACGCGCTCGCCTTGAGCCTCTGGTGAAGGAGCGACCGCATCCTTCGCCAGCCGAGCCGAACCATCACCTTGTCGGCGTCGCGTTCGTGGCCCTGCTTGCGGAGTATGGAGGCGAGCCAACGGTAAGGCTCTGGATCACGATTGACTGCGTGTCCTGTCAAGCTCGCGACTGTCCGATCTTGGCTTTCGAGCCACTCAAGTCGAGCGCTTGCGGTAAGCGGCGATTGACTGTGAAGAGCATCATACTGGCACCTGTAGAGGAGAACCTGCCTTGGAAGCTGGGGCCCGTCGTGTAGATAGCACACATGGCTTCGCGTCAAGTCAACCAGACCATCAAACACGCTGTTGTTTAGGTAAAGTGCACCTCGAATTCGTGCTCCATTGGCAATCAATGCGTCATCATTTGCGCTGGAGAATCGGCTATTGCTGCACTCCAAACTCCCTCCGATTTGAGCACCTCCTAGCCATACCGTGCCAGTAGATTTAAAGCCGTGCCGCAGATAAACGCTACCCCTTGCACTCAACTGGTCCGCTCGCAAACCTGGGACAACGCTGCCTTGCAAGGACAAAGTGCCCACTCTCGCGCCTCGAACTACAACTTCTTCGTCAAAAGCGCATCGACGAAGATATAGATCAAGGTCGACGTGAGCGCCTTCGAGGTCTATCTTGCCAGTTACATGAGCGTTGAGCAATCGCACAACACCCTTGCCAAGCAAAGCTCGAGCATGCGTATGTACACAGACAACAAGAATCACGCAAGCCCGGATCGTGCGATGGTCACCCCAATCCTGCCACGCACTCCGCTGAGTCTCAGGTGTAAGTAGTGCGTCGCCGTCGCGTAGTAAGTCACATTCCCTACCCATGACCAGTGCCCAGACGAGTTTCTGCTCGGGCTCGGTCAGGCTACCGCACTCCTTGTCCAGGATTGCAAGCAACTGTTTTGCTCGCTCTCGCTGGCCCTTGGTGGCCTGTGGTTCGTCGTGCTCTGCCATAGAGACAGTCTAGCCGCCGTTCTTACATCCCCTCATCACTACTCGGTCCATAAATCGACGGCACCTTCACGCCAAGCTGGCGGAAGTACACGCTCAGGATCGCGCGGTGGTGGATGCTGTGGCTGAGGACCCAGGTGCGGAAGGCGCCCGCGCGGGGGAGGGTGAACATGACGTTGCCGGCGTCGCGGAACTCCCAGTCCTGCATCACGGCGTCGTCGGAAAACGTCTCGATGGCCTTCACGGCGTCGGCGACGTTGGCGTCGAACATCTCGAGGATCTGGGCGACGCTAGTGAGGCTGGGCGTCTCGTAGGGCTCGCCGCCGGGCGGGTTCATGTCGAAGAACGGCTGGTGGAGGATGTTGGCCGTCCAGCCGGGCATCTCGGCCAGGTGGGCGCCGTTCCAGGCCAGCGTGTGGCTGCGTTCGTCCATCTTCCAGTCGAGCTTGGCCTCGGGGATGCGCTCGAGCAGCTTGCGCGTGGTCGACATCTCGTAGGAGAACTCGGGGAGGGTCATCTGGGCGTACTGGCCGATCGTTCCTTGGGCCATGGGGAGGCTCCGTGGGTTTGGGTTGCGCTGTTGTTCGTACGAGCGAGAGGCTATCCGCAGCCCGCGTCGACCGCGCGCTGGAAGCCGAGCAGGTCGACGATGCTCAGGCGGCCGTCCTGGTTGAAGTCGGCCGAGGGGTCGGCGGCTTCGTACAGGCGGAGGAAGTCGAGCACGTCGTACACGGTGGCTCGGCCGTCGCCATCGAGGTCGGCCCGGCAGGGCAGGCAGGTGGCGATGTCGATGACGTAGACGTTCCCATCGTCGCCGAACGCCCAGAGGTTGTGGCCGATCAGCGCGATGTCTCGGCATGGCGTCGGGACGAAGTAGGCCAGTTGCATGTCACGAGGATCGCGGACGTCGTAGGCGTACACGCCCGACCGATCCGACGCGTACACATAGCCGTTGCGTTCGAGCATGGTGAACCGGCTGCCGCCCGCCACCACGCCGAGCTCCGTCGTGCGCTCGGGATCGGTGACATCGAACGCGGCGAGGAAGTTGCCCACCGGTGCCCCGCCGCGGAAGTTCCAGGAGGAGGCGTACGCCGTGGTGCCGTTGTCGCTGAGCGTGACGGAGAGCCCCTCGCCAATAAGGTCAAAGCGACCGAGCACGTCGAGCCGCTCATCGGCGACGGTCATCCATCCATCCGTGAGTTCGTATCCACCGGCGACGAAGAAGAAGCCATCGCGGCCCGCGATGTCGTTCCCGCCGAGCTCGCCGATGAGGAACGGAGCCATCGGATCGGTCACGTCGTACGCCACCGTCCGCCGCGAGCCGTTGCGTACGGCGATCAGGTCGCCGGACGCGACAGGGTTGAAGAACCCATCGGGGTGCTCGATGGTGTTGAGCACGCGCGGCTGGCCGAGCTCAGAGACATCGGCGATGACCAGCTCGCTGGCGGGCCCGGAGAAGTAGGCCGTGCTCCCGCGCAGCGCGATCTCGCCGGCGAATGACGACGCGGGCAGGCTGCCGAGCACGGCCGGACGGGTCGGGTCTCGAACGTCGAGCACGAGGAAGCCGAGTGTCGCGCTGTGGGCATAGGCCACGTCGCCCTCGACCACCACGTCACCAACCAGGCCCAGATCGTCCACGGTTTCGGCGATACGCGGGTCGCAGCCGGTCGGCAGGGGCGGGCAGCCGGCATCGAGGGCGATCTGGAATGCGTCGAGGTCCTGCGGCGTGATCGCGCCATCGCCGTCGAAGTCGGCCATTGGATCCGATCGCTCGTAGAGATTGAGGAACGCCAACAGGTCGTTGGTGTCGGCCCTGCCGTCGCCGGTGAGGTCGGCGGTGCATCGCTCGCACAAGGCGTCGATGATCGCGACGGCACCGACACCAAACACGTCGTCGACGCGGAACGCGGGGGACCCGGCGAACGCGGTTCGGCCGTCGGTTGCAAGCCCTCCGAACAGTGCGCCCGCGCCTTGGCCGTCGTCGATGCGGACAACCTCCGCGAACATGCCCTCAGCATCGCGCTCGAACGAGTAGAGGCCTCGACCGTCGGGCGCGCCCACGAGCAGGGTGTCGCCCTCGGGGCCGAGCTGCACCGTCGACCAGTAGAGGTCGCCGAGCAACGAGCCGCGCACGGCTTGGTCGTACACCCAGGCGTCGCCTCGCAGACGGAAGGTATGGGCCACGATCTGGGTGCCGTCGCGCTCGTCCTCGCCGCGCGAGGTGACGGCGAGGACGCCGTTGCGCAGGACCGGCTTGCTGATCTCCTCGATTTCTCGCGGCACGTCGACGCTGAGCACCTGAGGATCGCCGAACGTGCCATCAGTCTGTTGCGGGAAGGCGACGACAGCACCGGCTCGGTTCACGTCTCCGGCATCGGTTTGGTGGGCCGAAACCATGAGCCAGCCGTCTTGGAGCTCCAGCCAGTAGCCGTATCGATCGAGGCCGAGCCCTCGCGGATAGTCCAAGAATTGGACCTGACGCCAGCCGTCGGCTTCGAGGCGGTAGACCCAGAGGTAGCCACGCTGGCCGGCGATGGCCGTATCTCCCTCGATGGCAACGGTCTCGCCAAAAGAGCGAAACGCTGGGTCGGGCGCGGGGAGGCGCTGCTCGACGACAAACCGATCGCCATCGCGTGCGTAGATGAACGCCTCGTCGTTCCCCCCGGCGATGACCCGTTGCCCGTCGAAATCGGTCCAATCGATCCAATCCGTCGGGCCTCGACCCCCAGCAAGGTCGATCGTGTGATCGAATGCCCATCGGCCGTCGACCTGCTCGAAGACGTGCAGCCCGCCGTGTCCTCCGGCGACGAGCGTCTCGCCCTCGAGCCACACCCCGTGACCAAACTCCGCACCCTCGATCGGCCTCGGACTCTCGATCTTCTGCTCCAAGCACTGGCCCGCGGCCGGCCCGGCGAACAGCACGAGCACGAGGGTGGGCAGCGTCCAGATTCGAGCGCGGGTGGCCTTCGGGCTGGGGCGTGGCATCGCATTCCTCCTTGCCCCAATCAGTCTACCAGGAAACCCGCTTCACGCGCCCCGAAATGTACGGCCAATCCTGCCCGTTCGGGCTTCCCAAACCGGGCCTGCGGTTCACCGCGTAAGAGCTTCCATCGGTGGGGTTTGCAGGCCCGGCGTTCCTATGATATTTTCTGGCTTCGTTCCGCACCGATCCTGCCGCGAGGGATGCCCATTGATGACCAGTGTTGAGACCAACCGGGACCCCCGGAGCACCGCCTCGGCGGGGGCTTCGCTCGCCCCCACCGACACCATCGTGCCCCGCCACAAAGGGACCGCCGAGGCCGAGGAGGCCGAGACCGACGTGATGATCGAGGAAGCAGTGCGGCCCGAGCAGATTGCCGAGGTGGTCGAGCAAGTGGCTGGCCGATGAGGGCTATGATCCCGTCTACGGCGCGCGGCCGCTGAAGCGTGTGATCCAGCGCGCGCTGCAGGACCGGCTGGCAGAGATGATCCTGGCCGGGGATATCGCGGATGGCGACAGTGTCCCCGTCAGCGCGGGGGTTGATGGGCTGATCGTTGGCGATCGGATTTCGTCATCTAGCCGGACGCCACCCGAAGACACGGTCGTGCAT
>ERZ1740058.1479-NODE-1479-length-10956-cov-10.384093_pt1 | contig 10956 bp, 12 predicted proteins | sample MGYA00581745_ERZ1740058 | MGnify/ENA primary metagenome ERZ1740058 (study PRJEB43018, sample SAMN04849742) | marine metagenome | isolation source: floating plastic debris | place: Pacific Ocean | collected 2008-08-30 | study: EMG produced TPA metagenomics... | reverse complement strand
CTTAGGCTGCGGTCTCGGCCGGGGCGGGCCCGCCAAAGCGCGGGTTCACCATCGCACCGTCGCGGCTGAGCAGTGTGGCGGTCATCAGTTCGTCATCCCACTTGGGCGCGAATGCTTTGGACTCTTTGTCGATCAGCACTGTGTCGACGAACGTGTAGAGGTTTTTAGCGTACAGGACCGAGGCGCTGGCCGAGATGCGCCCCTGAACGTTGGTGTGGCCGAGGATCGTCACGCGGCCGTCGCTCACCACTTCTCCGACCTTGGAGCCTTCCACGTTGCCGCCGCGCTCCACCGCGAGGTCAACGATCACCGAGCCCGGCTGCATCGATTTGACCATCTCAGCCGTGACCAGCTGCGGCGCTGGGCGGCCCGGGATCAGCGCTGTGGTGATCACGATGTCTTGCTTGGCAATGTGGCTGGCGACCAATTCGGCCTGCTGGCGCTTGTAATCGTCGGACATCTCGGTGGCATAGCCGCCGGAGCCGACGGCCGCCTGAAACTCATCGTTTTCGACAGCCACAAATTTCGCGCCAAGCGAGGCCACCTGCTCTTTTGTGGCGGGGCGCACGTCGGTCGCGCTGACGGCAGCGCCCAGACGCCTAGCCGTGGCAATGGCCTGAAGGCCTGCGACGCCAGCGCCCATGATAAAGACCTTCGCGGCCGGGACGGTGCCAGCAGCGGTCATCATCATCGGCATAGCGCGGTCAAAGGCGGCCGCAGCGTCGATCACCGCCTGATAGCCGGCAAGGTTCGCCTGGCTCGACAGGATGTCCATGGACTGTGCGCGGGTGATGCGCGGCATCAACTCCATGGCGACCGCAGCGACGCCAGCGTTGGCGAATGCCTCAATGTCGCCGGCAAAGGGGTCAAGCGCGCCGATCACGATGGCGCCCTTTTTCATGGCGCCCATGAGCTCAGCACTCGGCCGGCGCACGGTGAGCACGATGTCTGCATCGGCCACGGTCGCTTCCGGCGAGGTCGTAATCTCAGCGCCGGCGTCCTTAAAGGCGTCGTCGGTGATGCGTGCATCAGCGCCCGCCCCGGTCTCCACCGCCACCGTGGCGCCAAGGCCCACGTAGCGTTTGATGACATCAGGGGTCGCAGCAACGCGGGTGTCGGCAGGCTCTGCCGGGACAGCGATCTTCACAGTTTCTTTCCGATCATCGTGAGCGGTCTGACACTCACACTAAGAAGATGAGCATCCCAATCAAGAGAACGATCACCGCAATGATGCCCCACTTGGTGAGGCCCAGGAACGCGCCGTAGGTGCGTTTGTGGTCGTCAATGTGTGTGCGCGGGTGCTCCTCGCCCTCGGGTGAGGGAGATTTCGTGTCGCTCGCCATAGCATGGATCTCCGGGTGCCGCTGTCTCGCACGGCCTGTCTAGTGCCCGATCGCTGTCGGAGCAACGCAGGACATCCCGTTCGCTCCCCCAAGCTCAACGCACCGCATTTACTCATGCCCGGGCGTTAGTTAACACACACACCCCCGCTGAGAGAGGAGCCCTGGATGTCTCGCGTTTTGCGCATGCTCGCGCTGGCTGGGGCTTTGGGGCTTTCAGCCCCCGCGCTTGCCCAACAGGTCCAGCCGGACACCCAAGACTTGTTCAAGCAAGCCGGTAACTTTTTGGCCAACTGCGATGCCCGCGCCAATGACGCTGGGGTCCGGCCTGAAGAGAACTTTTTGTGCCTGTCGTTCGTCGCTGGGATGATCGAGGGGTACAATTATGGCGCCGTCGCGAACGGCAACCCCCGCCCCTATTGCCTGCTGCGGCCCACCTCATTGGTGGAGCTGATGGACATGATGGCAACGGTGATTGAGCGCGGGGTGCCCGCTGACATGCCGAGCGCAGCGGTGTTCCACTTCATCATGGATCGCAACTTTCCATGCGCGGAACCCGAGGCTGAGGCCGCCACGGATGCCGCGCCGGAGGCTGCGGCCGAACCTGCTGAATAGGGTCCTGTGCGTGTTGGAAACTCAGCGGTAATGAGCCAGTTGCATACCTGCTGCGAACACGACAGTGATGTTGCGTCCAGTGGATGTCAGGGCCTGCGGTGGCCTGTGTGACGGGAGCGCGCCATGATACGCCTGCGCAAGAGTACTGCGGCAGTGGCAGAGCGGGATGAGTACCCTGACAAGGCCGAGGGGCCTGCCCCGGAGCCTCGCTCATCAGAGCGGGCGCGCGGCGGCAAGGCTGACGATGGGTTCGCGCTGGCCCGCCCGCTCACTCGGCAAAGCGCGGTCAACGTGAAGCTGATTTATGCTGGCCTTTTGGTCAGCTTGGCGTTTCCGCCGGTGGCCCTCCTTGCCGCTTTGTTCGCGCACCTTGGCCGCCAGCGCCAACCCAACAGCTGGCTTGCGACCCACTACACCTACCAAATCCGCACCTTCTGGATCGGCCTGTGCGCCACGCTGTCAGCTTACGCGCTGACATTTGTGGGGATCGGGCTCTTGCTCCTGCCGCTCATCGCAGTCTGGGTCGTGGCGCGTGCGGTCCATGGGATTGCCGCCATTGCGCAGAACCGGCCCTTGTCCGATCCCTACGCGGTGATCGTCTAGCCATTCGGCGGTGATGCTCGCGCTTGGTTGAGCGCACTTGGCTGTGCTTGATGGCGCGGTCACAACGGGCGGGCATGATGATCGACATCAAACGCGTGCGGGCCGATACCCCGGCCTGCGCCAACATCATCCACTTCAACAACGCCGGTGCCTCGCTTGTGCCGAATCCGGTGCACAGCGCGGTGGTGGATTACTTGGAGTTGGAGCGCTCCATCGGCGGCTACGAAGCGCACGCCGCGACGCAGCCGGAGCACGCCGCTCTCTACGATAATCTCGCCAAACTCCTCGGCGCAAAACCGCACGAGACGGCCTACGTGGAAAACGCCACCCGCGCCTGGGACATGGCGTTTTATGCCTTTCCGTTCCGCGAGGGCGACCGGATCCTGACCCATGGGCCGGCAGAGTACGTGTCCAATTATCTGGCGTTCCTGCAGCAGGCTGAACGGCGCGGACTGGTCATTGACCACGCCCCCTCGGATGGAAGCGGGCAGGTGGACGTGGACGCGTTGGAGCGGGCGATCAAACCACGCACGGCGCTGATCGCGGTCACGCATGTTCCGACGCAGACGGGGCTCATCAATCCGGTGGCGGACATCGGCGCTATCGCGAAGCGCCACGGCATTGCGTTCATGGTCGACGCTTGCCAGTCGGCAGGCCAAATGCCGCTTGATGTGGCCGCGATAGGCTGCGACGTTTTGTCTGGAACGGGGCGCAAATTTTTGCGCGGGCCGCGGGGCACTGGGTTTCTCTACGTCTCCGACGCGATCATCGAGAGGCTCGACCCACCCTTCATCGACCTTCACAGCGCCCGCTGGGTGGCGCCTGACGCGTACGAGTTTGTTCCGGGCGCGAAACGATTTGAGAATTGGGAGAGCTTCTTCGCGGGCCGCCTCGGCCTGTCGGCGGCCATCGATTATGCGCTGGGCATCGGGATCGAGGCCATCGAAGCACGGGTGCAGACGCTCGCTGCCCGCCTGCGGGACGAGCTAGGCGCGGTGGATGGCGTGACGGTGGCGGACCGTGGTGCGAGGCTCAGCGCAATCGTGACGTTTGGCAAGGACGGCGAGCCCGCGCCTGCCCTCGCCGCCCGGCTGAAGCGCCAGGGCATCAACGTGTCGGTGTCCTCCCTCGGCTCAGCGCGGCTCGACTTTCCGCAACGCGGGATCGAGAGCCTGGTTCGGGCGTCGGTACACTACTACAACACCGACGCCGAGATTGACCGCCTCGTTGAGGCGGTCGCTGAACGGCCTGCCTGAGCCCTACTCAGCCGCCACCGCGTGCGGCGCCGCTTGGTCGGCGGCTTGTTCGGACAAGAACCGCTCAGCCTCCAGCGCCGCCATGCAGCCCATGCCAGCCGCCGTCACCGCCTGACGGTAGATATCGTCGGTGACATCACCGGCAGCAAACACCCCGGGTATCGAGGTTTTGGTGCTGTCGGCCTCAGTCCAAACGTAGCCGGAAGGGCGCAGCGTCAGCTGGTCGATGACAAGCTCGGTCGCCGGCGCGTGGCCGATGGCAACAAACAGGCCGTCAACGTCGATGTTGGTGATCGCGCCAGTGGTGGTGTCGCGCACGCTGACACCGGTGACACCTGCGGGAATGCCGCCGCCAAGAACTTCAGCGACCTCGGCATTCCAGATCACCTTCACTTTCGGATGGGCGAACAGGCGCTCTTGCAAGATGCGCTCAGCGCGCAGGCTATCGCGGCGGTGGATCAGCGTAACAGAACTTGCGTGGTGGGTGAGGTACAGCGCCTCTTCGACGGCGGTGTTGCCGCCGCCCACCACGGCAACCGCCTTGCCGCGATAAAAGAACCCATCGCAGGTGGCGCACGCTGAAACGCCGGCCCCCTTGAACTGATCCTCCGACGGCAGCCCGAGCCATTTGGCCTGAGCGCCAGTGGCGAGCACCACGGCGTCGGCCAGATACTCCGTGCCGCCATCACCGACGAAGCGGAACGGGCGGGCGGACAGATCAGCGCTCACCAGGTGATCCTGGATCATGCGGGTGCCCACGTGCTCCGCCTGCAGGCGCATTTGCTCCATCAGCCACGGGCCTTGGATGACGTCGGCAAAACCTGGGTAATTCTCGACCTCAGTCGTGATGGTCATTTGCCCACCCGGCTGGATGCCGTGCACCAAGACCGGCTCCAACATGGCGCGCGCGGCATAGATGGCAGCCGTGTACCCGGCAGGGCCGGAGCCGATGATCAAAAGCTTTGTGCGGACGGTTTCGATGGCCATGGCGTCCTCCTCAAACGCCGTCAGAGGTGGCGGTAGACGGCGCCGGAGGCAAGCCCATGCGGCCCCGAATGGCAGTTGCAATCTCGTGTGCGGGATTAAGCGGTGGATAACTCCACAGCGGAAGGGTGCCGTCGAACCACCGCATGGCGCCGTGGGCGATGAGGCCCTCGTGCAGAGCGTCGAACTTTGAGCGGCCCGAAGGCAGACGCCAGCCGAGGATCGGTGCGCCAAACGCCGCGGCTTCTGAAAGCATAGCGAACGAGTCCGTCGTCACCACCGCCGCGTCGCATACGGACAAGAAGGTGGCGACTGGGTCCACGATCCCGGTCTCCTCGGGCTGGCGCGCATCGACGCAGAGGTGCGGGACGTCGCGCAAGGCGCGGCGAAGCGTTTCGACGGCGCCGCGCGGCGTGCGGCGGGAGGTCGCGATGAGCAGGCTGACGTCATGGGCGAGCGCGAATGCGCGCAGGCGGGTCGCCAACTCGTCGATCTCATCGCCCCGCATTCTGTGGATCCGCGTTGGGCCGCCGATGAGCACGGCCACAAGGGGACGACGGAGCTCTGCCGGAACCACCCAGGGCGCTTTTTTCGGCGATGGCGTAAGGCTCGGCGCAGTCAGCGTGAACAGGCGGACTTCCGGCGGGCGAAACAACCAGGTCGGCGCGTGGCGGTCATGTGCGGGCGACCAAATGACGTCGAAGTCAGCGGGCCGCCATTGCACGGGCTGGAGGACACAGGTGACCCCGTCACCGCGCCGCGCGGCTTTGCGCGCCGCGGAAATGGACTGCCGCCCGGCTGCGATGACATGCGACGCAGCGGTCATTTTTGCGATCGCGTTTGGGTCGCGATGATCGACGATTTGGTAAGGCAGTGCCATAGCTTGTGCCACCGCTTGGGCCTGCCGCGCATGTCCGACCTTCTCGCGGACCATGACAATCACGCCAGATTCGTTCGCCAGAGGGTTTGTGTCTTTCATCCGTAGGCATATATGACGTTTGAATGGACAGGATTTAAGACATTCGTCCTAGTCATCCCCTTTCGCGGTTCGGAGTATATCCATGAAGGTGCGGCTTGATGCGATTGACTGGAAAATTTTGGCCGCGCTCCAGTCTGATGGGCGCATGACCAACGTGGAGCTGGCCCGCCGGGCTGGCATTTCGGCACCACCATGTCTGCGCCGTGTACGCGCGCTGGAGCAATCCGGCATCATCACCGGCTATCGCACCCTGCTCAACGAGAAGGAGCTGGGTTACGACCTGACGGCATTCGCGTTTGTGGGTCTGAAAAGCCAGACAGAGGCAGACCTCGTCGATTTTGAGGAGCGTTTGCGCGGTTGGGATGTGGTGCGTGATGCGTGGATGATCTCCGGCGAGACCGATTTCATCCTGTTTTGCATGGCTGACACGCTGCGCACCTTCCAAACCTTCGTGATTGAGACGCTGACGACGGCTGAGAATGTGGCGAGCGTACGCACCGCGCTAACTATCCGGCAATCCAAGGATGAGCCGCGTGTGCCGATGCCGGCCGCGGCCAGCGCCGCCGCAAGCAGCGACCTTCGCGCCACGGCTTAAGCGACCATCCCGAGTAGCCTCAGACATTGGCAGCCAAGTTGCCCGCGCTTCGCAGCACCCGGGTGTTGATCAGCCGTACACCTCGGCGGGGGCGATGGAGATATCGCCAGCGCCGTGCCGCAGCACTTTGACTGCCGACGCTATTCCCGCCTGGTTCAGCGATTGAGCGACACTCTCTTCGAGCGGAATGGCGAGTGCGGCTGCCCCTGTCACGCGAATTGCAGAACCATTTTGGCGGATGGTGACAACGCTTCGCGGCCGGCTCTGCCGCACCAGGGTTTGCGCCAACCGTTCCACCGCATCGCCCACCGGCGCTGACACATCGGCGGTGCTGCTGTCGTTGTCTCCGACAAACAAGATCGCAAGTTCGCTGGCGATGGAGCGGACCCGGCGCACAACATCGGCCACTGATCGGCGCGGCGGCAGCGCATCGTTCGATGCTGATGGCGCCGGGGTCGGCTGCTGCGGTGCGAGATGCTCTTTGCCCTGAAGCTGCTCGCTGGCGATTGGCACCATCGCGATGGCGCACGCTGGCAGTGGTCCGAGCGCGATTGCGCGCACCTCATAGCCTTCTTCGCCCACCGACACCCGTTCGGCGCGCTGCACCGAACCGTCCACTGAGGCGAGCGCCTTATGAGTGAGCTGCTGCATCATGGGCTGACCGATTAGCGGCGACATCCCTTCTGTGGAGAGGCTGTCTTCCAGCGCGGTGTAGGCGTTGTTGGCGGCGAGCGCATCGCCCTCCGCCGTCACAATTGCGGCGGGATAGTGGCACACCTCAAGGGCCGCGCGCATTGCGGCCGCCGTCACCCCCTCGGAGCGGAACATGCGCGAAGCAGCTTCCGCGCTGTCGAGCGCAGCCGCTTGATCATCGATGGTGATCAGCACAGCGCGGCGGTTGGCCCAGCTGACCGCACCCAACGTCACCTTCGCGAGCATCGGCTCCCCCGCTGCAGTGAGCATGGGAACGAGCGCTCCGCGCCGACGACTGCGCCGGTCAAACAAGACGCCAAGTCCGCCGGTGGCGTTGATAATATCGGCGGAGCTGTGCCCGAACTTTTGCAGCGCGGTTCTGTTGAGGAACAGCACCGCATCGCCGTCGGCCACGAGGAGCGGCATGGGGATCGCGTCGAGCGCACGCATGAGCGCTGGGTCGCGCAGCGTCGTGCTATCGGTGGACCCGGTCTTCAGTCGCGGCGCTGGCGGCATCGGCACAGAGGATGGCCCTGTTCCGGCGCTGCTCACCTGGCTGTGTGACAGCGGCGCAAACGGCTTGATGTCGGCGGTTTCGCTCGCGCGGTCGCTGTGCAGGTTGGCAGGATCGGGTTCCACCGCTGCCGCTTGATCACCCGCGAAGCTCGCGCCTAAAACATGGGCGATGTAGCGGAACGCGTCTGCCTCCGGCTTGGTCAATCGATCCACATCCACGGGCGTCTCGAACATGGCCGGCGTCCTTCACACTCAATACTCATGTGGAGTGTGGCTCATCGCCCCCTGCCAAGGGGTTAAATTGGTGGGCGGACCTTGCAGAAACGCACCCTGGTTCGCACTCGCAACGAGTTTTATGTTGCACTGCACAAAAAATCTGCCTATATCCTGATCACGGCATGGGGCGAATGGGTCGCCCATCGCCCCAGACGCTGTTGAGGAGGTCCACAATGTCGACCAACGAAATGACTGAAGTTGCCGACGCTGTTGTCGAGAAGTCCGTCGCCATCGCCGAAAAGGCGGTCGAGGATTTCGCGGCAGACATCCCCGGCACCGAAGTTCCCAACATGGTTCGTGAGATGGCCGAAGCCGGCATCTCATCGGCCCGCACAATGTATGACAACGCCCGTAACGCAGCAGAGGAAGCAACGGACATGATGGAAGATACCTACGAGCACGCCCGCAAGTCGTTCACTGAGATGAACCTGAAGCTGATCGACCAGGCGCAGGCCAACACCGACCGCGTATTTGCGTTCGCCAAAGAAGTGGCTGGCGTGAAGACTGTGTCCGAGGCTGTTGAGCTGCAAACCAAATTTGCTCGCGAGCAATTCGAGGCTTTTGCCAGCCAGGCGAAGGAAATTCAGGACACTGCGTCCAAACTCGCCGCTGAGACCACTGGCCCGATGAAAGATGCTTTCGAGCGCGCCACGAGCAAGTTCCAGAACTAAGCTTCTTTTAGCTTTCTAGACTGCCGAAGGGGCACGCCAAAGCGTGCCCCTTTTGCGTTCGGGGGCGTTGCCTAAGCGAAAAAGCGGTTGGCTGCTCCCCCCATCGCAGCGCCGATTGCTCACTTTAAAGGCTCGGGCGCCCCCCACATTGAGCGGGCGCTTGGACCCAAGGTAAGCCTGTCGCCGACTAGTTGGAGTGGCTGTGGTTGCCGTGGCCATGACCACCGCCGTGCGCACCATCGTCACCGCCAAAGGGAGAGCCACCGCCCATCGGGCCTGGCGTGAACATGAGTTCCACGGTGCCGGCGCGCTCAAACTCCAGCGTCGCGATGACAGGGCTACCCTCTTCAATGCCTTCGGTCAGGCCCATGAACATGACGTGGTTGCCGCCAGGCTGCAGCTTCTCGGTGGCCCCTGGGGCAATCACAAGCCCGCCGTCGATGGGGCGCATGCGCATGGTGCCATCGATCATCGACATTTCGTGGATCTCGATGAGCGACGCAAAGGGCGCTGAGCCGCCCACTAGCACGTCAGGCTCATCGCCTGTGTTGGTGATGACGAGATAGCCGGCGCCCACGCGTGCACCCGGCGGCGTCGCGCGGGTCCAGCTCGCCTCGATCTTCAGGTCGCCCACTATGACTGGCTCGGGTATGGCGGCTGACGTGTCGCTGCTGCCGTGTCCACCATGACCGCCGTGCCCCTCATGGGCAGAGCTGGACACCATCAAGATCGGCGCTGGTCGGTCAAGGTCGTGAGGATCCTGGCCGGGTGCTGCAAGTTCACTCCACGATACTTCGCCATCCGCGCAGATCTGCGTGGTCGGGAAGGCCAGCGCCGTGCCGTCGGGCATATCGACGATCCGACCACGCACAACAAATTCGTCGTAGTGGAAGTCCTCAAGCTGACCGCCGGACCAGACGACTTCCACAGGCCCTTCGGACATCGCGGTGCCAAAGTAGTCGTAGGTTTGATCGTACGGGCCTTGCTTAACCTTCAGATCCCATCCGGCCTTCGGCATCGGCTTTGCGGCGATGAAGCCGTTGGGGAGCTGAATCGAGAGCGTGTGCGTCGCCTGGCCATCGCAGCCGTGAGGCACACGCATGACGGCTTTGTACATCGAGCCGGCTTTGGCATTCGCCTCCTCTAGCGTGGCGTGGGCTGCGGCCGCACCGGGCGTGGCGAGGATCGCGCCGGCGACGGCAAGGCGCATCAGTGAAGTGGACATGGTTTTCCTTTCATAGGCCGGCAGCGCTCAGTCGAGCGCGCGCATGCGGGCCTGCGGATAGGGGAGTCTGTGGAACCGGATGCTAGGTTTCAGACCTGGCGCGGCGGCCCACGGTTGCGGACCAGAATAGCCCGACCATGAACCCCAATGTCCGCCGCGGGATACAGCGCATCGGGTGCGCGAGCTGTCGCGGTTTCTGGCGGCCCGACCAGCGTCGGGAGCGCTGCAAAGACGCAGATACCGCAAGAGAGGGGCGAGTGCTCGGGCGCCGAAACGTCATCGTTGAGCGCCGCAGAGAAGGGCTGGCAGTAAATCGAAGCCGCCGCCGCCCTTGCTTCCGGCGGCATAATGACCGCGCCGATGAGCACCACGGCCCAAAGCGCCACCATGGGCGCGCGCAGCTGCCGGCAAAAGTTCATGGACGACGACATACGCACTTTGTAACACGCGTCGACGGGCACGCTAGGCCACGCCCTCATAACTGGCGTGTCCTAGTCCGCGATCCGATGAGGCGCTGACCGTCGCAAACACTTACGGCTTTCATGAACGAAAAAGGCATGTCATACGCAGCCTGGAAGCCGACGTAGCTCAGCTGGTTAGAGCGCTGGATTGTGGATCCAGAGGTCGCTGGTTCGAACCCAGCCGTCGGTACCATGAACGCTCTAACCGCTATCCGATCTCGAAAACAGCGGCAGGCGGCTCTTAGACCTGCATGTAAAAGCCATCTGTTGGCCCTACCGCTGACCGTCTCTCCCTAGGATTGCCCCACACGACTGACCCCCACTACCGACAGGAAAAGTCGCCGAGCGTGGCGCAGCCGCGCGCAATTCACCAGGCCTCGAAGCCTCTGTCTTCGATAGTGGGCGTGGACAGTTCCCGGTTGGCGCGGACGACGACGAGCGTTGTTCGACCGCGGGAGCGATGGTGAACGGCATTGATCGCGCGATCGTCGCTCTAACGGCGGGAGCAAGCGAAGTTCACAAAATCCCTCACCCGGGGCCGCGTTCGGTCCACCAGAGCACTTTAAATCTCTCTGCTCTACTTGATGCCGCCGAACCAACGCGCAGTATCAAATCGAGCAGTGGAGACGTCGACCAGCTCACGATGGACGTAATAAAGATCCTCTTTGTAATTTAGAACCACGACGTAGCCTTCGCGAATGAGTATCTCTTGCAGCGCCGCACTAGGACGCTCGATCGTAAT
>ERZ1740058.1478-NODE-1478-length-10961-cov-6.921328_pt1 | contig 10961 bp, 9 predicted proteins | sample MGYA00581745_ERZ1740058 | MGnify/ENA primary metagenome ERZ1740058 (study PRJEB43018, sample SAMN04849742) | marine metagenome | isolation source: floating plastic debris | place: Pacific Ocean | collected 2008-08-30 | study: EMG produced TPA metagenomics... | reverse complement strand
CTAATGCTCTTTTAAGTTTGATACCCCGTCCGCTTGCGGCGGGGTAGTTCATTGTGCGGTGACTGAGATTGACTGGTTTAATGGGTAGGTGTCCGTGCGTATGCTGCAAGGACCTGATTCTTTTGATGTTTCTACTGAGCTGACGGACTAATCACGATGCCCCGTTCGATTAAAGTTCAAGCAGGCTATTCTGATACGCTCAGAATTGCGATTAAGCGAAATGGCTTTCAAACCCAGCGCGCCCTGGCTGAGCGGGCGGGTTATTCGTTGGCAACAGTGAAAAAGTTTTTGGGCTGCAAGCCGGTCGATTTTGCAACGTTTACAGAGCTTTGCGAAACGCTGAACTTAGACTGGGAAACGATTGCTGATTTGGGCGATCGCACCGCATCGCCACCCGTCTCACCGCCCGCTGTCTCCACAGATTCCATTCAACCTTCAGGTGGCCAGACTTTAGATAGCCAGACCTTAGATAGCCAGACTTCACCCGCCCAGGCCTCAGCGACCCAACCGCCTAAAGTTAGCTGCGCTCAAGACTGGGGTGCGGCGGTCGATGTTTCTATCTTTTATGGGCGATCGCAGCCCTTAGAAACATTAGAAAACTGGATTGTGCGCGATCGCTGTCGTTTAGTCGCGCTCGGCGGCATTGGAGGAATCGGCAAAACAACGCTGACCGCTAAGCTAGCCCATCGCATCCAAGCGCACTTCGACTATCTCATCTGGCGTAGCCTGAAAAATGCACCGCCGATTCAAGAGATGATGACGAATCTGCTGACCTTTTTTGTAGAGCAGCCCGCGATCGCTCTGTCGACAAATGAGGTGCCTGAAACGTTAGATGCGCAGCTGCGGCAGCTAATTAACTGTATGCGTGCCCATCGCTGCTTGATTGTGTTGGACAATGTAGAGCCGCTGTTTGCAGAAGGCGATCGCGCAGGCACCTATCGTCCAGGATACGAAGCCTACGGCGATCTGTTCAAGACGATAGGCGAAACCGATCACAACAGCTGCCTGATGGTTACTTCTCGTGAGCTGCCTAAGGAAATTACGCTGCAATCGGGAGAGGCTTTGCCCGCTCGTTGTTTCCAGCTTTCCGGTCTGGCAGAATCGGATGGAAAAGCGCTTATTCAAGACCTCGGCGAGCTAACAGGCACGCCGTCAGAATGGGAACATCTGGTGGCCTCTTATAGCGGTAATCCGCTCGCACTCAAGATGATTGCTGCTGCGGTAAGAGACTACTTTGATGGCAGTATTGCGAGCTTTTTAGCGCTATCGCAAGAAGACTCTTTGATTTTCGGTGACATTAAACAGCTGCTGGTGCGTCAAATTGATCGCTTAACACCGCTAGAAAAAGACATCATGTTCTGGCTGGCGATCAACCGAGAGCCAGTGGCCTGGCAAACGCTTCAGTCTGACTTAGCCAAAACAGTCCCTCTGAACAAAATTCTACAGGCGATCGATTCTTTGGAGCGCCGTTCTCTGCTAGAGAGAGATCGCTCTAAAATCACTCAGCAGGCAGTGATTATGGACTACTTCACTGGCGAGCTGATCGCCCAGGTCTGTCGCGAAATTAACCATCAGAAACAGGACTCTCAGTTAGATTTTCTACGACGCTATGCACTGGTAAAAGCAAATGCAAGAGACTACATCCGCCAGGCCCAAACTCGACTCATTTTGGCCCTGGTCGTTGAGAATCTTCGAGAAAACTATGCTTCTACAGAAGCCATCTCGACTGCACTAGCAGCGTGTGTAGAGAGCATGCGAGAAGACCCTACGCTGGGCGGTTATGTCGGCGGTAATGTGCTGACCCTTTTACGCCACCTCAAAGTAGACCTGACAGGATACGACTTTTCCAACCTGGCGATTTGGCAGGCTTATCTTCAAGGCTCGACGCTGTACGATGTAAATTTTGCAGGCTCAGATCTCTCTCGATCTGTCTTTAATCAACCTTTTGGCAGCATTCGTACGATGGCGTTTAGCCCAGTCGCTGAGTCAGAGAATTCGACATTAGCTACTGGCGATACCAACAGTGAGATTTGGCTTTGGCAAACAGATCTCTCCTCAGCCTCGGGCGATATTAAGTCTCATATTTCAACATTGCGAGGGCACGAAAACTGGGTTTGTTCGGTGGCGTTTAGCCCTGATGGAACGCGCTTGGTTAGCGGCGGAGCCGATCGCACGATTAAGCTGTGGGATGTGGCGACAGGCGAGTGTTTACAAACGCTAGAAGGGCATAGCAATTGGGTGATGTCTGTAGTGTTTAGCCCCAACGGAGAGCAGTTGATTAGTGGTAGTGCCGATCGCACGATTAAGCTGTGGGACGTGGCAACGGGCAAGTGTTTGCAAACGCTGGCAGGGCATCGGCACGGGGTATGGTCAGTGGCGTTTAGTCCAGATGGACAAAGTTTTGTAAGTGGTAGCGCCGATCGCACGATTAAGCTGTGGGACGTGGCGGCGGGTGAGTGTTTGCAAACGCTAGAAGGCCATAAGCATGGGGTGTGGTCGGTGGCGTTTAGTCCAGATGGGCGATCGCTCGCGAGCGGTAGTGCGGACCAGACGGTGCGCCTGTGGGATGTCGTAACGGGTGAGAGTCAGCAGACGTTAACCGGGCATAGCAACTGGGTGTGGATGGTGGCGTTTAGTCCGGACGGGCGATCGCTCGCGAGCGGTAGCGCGGACCAGACGGTCCGCGTGTGGACTCTTGCAGAAAAGACGCCGCAGTGCCTGCGAGTTCTGTCAGGTCACAGTAACTGGGTGTGGTCGGTGGCGTTTAGCCCCGATGGCAGCTACCTAACGAGTGGTAGTGAAGACAGAACGATGCGGCTGTGGGAACTATCGCGTGGCCAGTGCCTAAAGACATTGCAAGGCAGCAGTAACTGGGTGTGGTCGGTGGCGTTTAGCCCCGATGGCACTAAGTTAGCTAGCGGCCAGGGCGATCGCCTCGTTCATCTGTGGACTGTAACATCAGGTGATACGCTCTCGGGTAAGCCGTTAGAGACCCTAGCGGGCGCTCAGAATGCTATTTGGTCAGTGACGTTTAGCCCCGATGGTAATACGCTAGCTAGCGGTAATGAGGATGGGAATGTTCATCTGTGGCAATTAAAACAAACCCATTCTGAAAAACAGAGCTCTAACAGCAGAACTCATCGTAGTTTGTCAGGGCATACCAAATCTATATGGTCAGTGGCTTTCGATGCTGACGGAGAGATGATTGCTAGCGGTAGCGCCGACCAGAGCATAAAGCTTTGGAATGTAGGCAGCGGCAAGTGTCTTCACACGTTTACAGAACATCAGCACTGGGTGTGTTCTGTTGCTTTCCACCCTCAGCAAAACATTCTGGCCAGCGGTTCTTATGATCGCACCATCAAGCTTTGGGATCTGGGTACCGGTTGTTGCACAGCTACCTGGAGTGGCCATACGAGCGGGGTTTGGTGCATTGCCTTTTCACCCGCAGGAGACTTTTTGGTGAGTAGCGGCATTGACCAAACAATTAGAGTTTGGGAGGTCGCAACTGGGACCTGTCAGCAGGTACTAACCGGACATGAAAATTGGGTGATGGCCGTTGCCATCAGTCCAGATGGGCAGTGGATTGCTAGCGGGAGCGCCGATCATACTGTAAGACTTTGGTCGGCTGAGCGTGGCGAGCTGATGCATACGCTAACGGGCCATACGAACAGCGTGTGGTCAGTGGCATTTGGTCCGGATGGGAAGCATCTTGCCAGTGGCAGCGATGACAAAACAATTAGGCTGTGGAATGTAGAAACAGGGACGTGTGTTGATACGCTTAAGAACAAAGAACCCTACGAGGGAATGAACATTACAGGAGTGAGTGGATTAACTGAGTCCGAAATATCCACGCTAGAGCAGCTAGGAGCCGTCAATCTACGTTAAAGATCTTCGAGATGAATAATCCGCAACCACACCACTCCAAATCATCTGCTGGCTCAGCTACTGGCTTGGCCACCGGTCCGGTGACGCCGTCGCCTCGATTCAGTCACTCGCGATCGCAGCCTGCAACACTACCCCCGCTGCTGTTAACGATAGTGACCGTCTCAATCGTACTGTTGATTGTCGTCGGGGGGGCGCTGTTTTGTTTCCCTGAGCTTGCGCAGTCTCGCTGGGTCTGGCCGCTCAAACCTTTTAATACTCGGTTTTTAGGTGCAATTTACCTGACAGCGCTAGTCGGTTTAGCAAGCCTGATTGTATCTAGGCGCATTGTGCTAATCCGGCTGGTTATTCCGATGATGTGGGTATTTACAACGATTGTTCTGATGGTGTCGTGCTTACAGATTCAGCAGTTCAATCCGGGGCGGCGAGCAACCGATATTTGGTTTTGGCTGTATCTGGTGGACTGCGTCGGGGCGAGCTATTACTGGGGCTACTTTAGATTTCATACCTATACTGAATTGCGTCGTTTGCCTGGTTTGTGGCCGATGGGGCTCGGGTTTCAATCCGGCGTTTTGGGGGCGTACGGGTTGAGTCTGTTATTTGCGCCGGTAGCAGCGGGTGGGGCCTGGCTGTGGCCTTTAGATGTGTTTCACTCGCAGCTGTACAGTGCTATTTTTCTGACTGGCTCGGTAGGCTCTGCTTTGCTTTCTCGCCAGGCAAGTGCTGTTGAAACCCGGGCGTTGGGCGCTGTTCAGGTGACGTTTAGTAGCCTGGTGCTGCTGGGCATTTGGCTGGTAGATAGGGAAGTTCAGGTGATTGACTGGGGGCTTTGGGTGAATTGGATGTGGGTGGTTGCGATCGCTCTACTCGGTCTTATTGGTTTAGGACTCATTAAGCAGTCAACATTGGAAAAAAGTGCGAACAATAGCTGATTTAGCTGAGTCATCAATCTGAACGGTAACTCTCTCAAAGGCAAGTCTGGGTGCTGCTGAAAGTTGCTGCGTGTGCTGGCCAGTACGATTGGTGAGTGCGATCGCTTTTTTTCGCACAACGCGGTACAGTGAATCGCATGAAACGTGCTGCAAACAACAGACCTATTGCAATCGATCTCTTTGCCGGTGCTGGCGGACTAGCGCTGGGCTTTGAGCAGGCTGGCTTTGACATTCCTGTGGCGGTCGAAATCGATCCGGTGCACGCGGCTGTTCATCAGTTCAATTTTCCGCAGTGCGAGACTATTCCTCATTCAGTTACTGAAATGACGGGTAAAGATATTCGCACCGCCGCAGGACTCTCTGCTGGGCGCAAGATTGCTGCTGTAATTGGCGGTGCGCCCTGTCAGGGATTCTCTATTATGGGGCCTCGCTCTCGTAGTGATCCGCGCAATGCTTTAGTCAAAGAGTTTGTGCGATTGGTAGGAGAGCTTCGGCCTAGCTACTTTGTTTTCGAGAATGTAAAAGGCCTGACACAGAACAGAAATCGCCTGTTTTTGCAAGAAACGGTGGCCGATATGAAGGCCATTGGCTACCAGCTGATCACACCTTGGAAAGTGCTCAACGCTTGTGACTACGGCATTCCGCAAAACCGAGAGAGATTGTTTTTGATCGGTGCAAAAAGTAACTTGCCTTTGCCCAGCTATCCTGTTCCTTTACCCGCGCAGCCGACCTGTCAGGAGGCGCTAGAAGATTTGCCAGATGCTGAAACCTTTGATGTTCTTAAGCGCGTGAGCGAAGTAAAGACCCATTTACCTCAGCCGACCAGTGAGTATGCGGCCTTGCTGCGCTGCGTTTCTACGATCGGGGCTCACGCAGACGGGCAGTCAGGGTGGCATTATGGCTATCGCCGACAGTGGGATCGTAACCAGCTAACCAACAGTATTCGCACCAATCATTCGGTTCGTACGCGCGATCGCTTTGCTACCACCCCACCCGGCAAGCGCGAACCGATCTCTCACTTTTTCCGTCTTCCGCCAGACGGCATTTGCAATACGTTGCGTGCGGGCACCGATTCAGCGCGCGGCTCCTTTACCAGCCCCAGGCCGATTCACTATCGCTATGCTCGCTGCATCACGGTAAGAGAAATGGCCAGATTACACGGCTTCCCGGATTGGTTTCGGCTACATGCTACCAAGTGGCACGGCGCCAGACAGATTGGAAATTCTGTACCGCCCCCTTTATCTAGAGCGATCGCGACGCAAATTCTACAGGCTCTTAAATACGTGCCAACGTCGCCGAATGTAACGCTGCCTGCTGGTGACGAACGGCTGCTAACGATGACGGCTGAAGCGGCGGCTCGCTATTGGGGTATTAAAAGTCCGATTCGTCAGCGCGATCGTCTCGTCAGCTAACTAATCGCTGCTAGGAAAGAGTTCACGCCCAAAAGCTGAATACCACAGTCGGCCATAGCTGCTCTCAAAACATCATCAGCACGCAAATCATCATCTCCAGAGACGATAACATCTGCTTTTCCATCAATGGCAGTTGCTAGCACAGGTAAATCTTTGATATCCCTACAGGTGGGAAGTATTGTAATGACTTCAACCCATACTGCGCGGAGTTTTAACTGTTGTTCTAGCTGCGTAGCACTGTCTAAACTAATATGCTTTCGCAACCTTGGGCGATTCCAAACGTCATGCAACTCGTCAAACAAGAATTGACTCATGATCAGTTGAAAATTATTTTGATTGAAAGATGCCAAGATTCGGTAAGGTGACGCGTCCCCTCAACAGAATGCGAATCCATATATTGGTGTCTATAACAGCTCGTAATACCATCCTAATGAGCGACACGGCGCACAGCTTTGATTTCTGCCACTATGTCAGCATCTGTAATATGATCCGCAGGCGGCTGAGCATACAGTTCCTGAATCAGTCTCTCTAAGCCTGACTGTAGTTCTGTTTTAATTAATGCCTGTGCTATTTGAGTTCGTTCGCTAGGTTGCAGTTGCTGAATAGCCGTAATCAACTGCTCTAGCGTGATAGATACCGATACCATCGAAACATCCCTTCTCTGTCAACGGCTGTGGCTAGAGTATAGCGGTTCATCAGCTTCTTTAGCTGCGTGGACTGCTTGAGGTAGAACCATACTTAGAAAGTTGATGCCACAGAGTGTTTCACCGCTGAGCCGTTCCCCATTAGGATAAAGGGGTTGAATGGCAAGCGTGCGTAGGTAATGGACATTAAATCTGGATTTGTAGGCACCGTTGGTAATACGCCCCTAATTCGGTTGAATAGCTTTAGTGAAGAGACAGGCTGCGAAATTTTAGGCAAGGCAGAATTTCTCAATCCAGGTGGCTCAGTTAAAGATCGTGCGGCGCTATTTATCATTGAGCAAGCAGAGAAGGACGGTCGGCTAAAGCCCGGTGGCACAGTTGTAGAAGGGACTGCGGGCAATACGGGCATTGGCCTGACGCACATCTGTAACGCCAAAGGCTATAAGTGTGTGATTGTGATTCCAGAAACGCAGTCGCAGGAGAAAATTGGTCTTTTGCGAACGTTGGGCGCAGAGGTTCGCACCGTACCAGCGGTCCCCTACAAAGACGACAATAACTATGTAAAGGTATCGGGCCGCTTAGCCGAAGATCTAGATAACGCCATTTGGGCAAACCAGTTTGAAAACTTGGCTAACCGCGAGGCTCACTATGCCACTACCGGGCCTGAAATGTGGGCGCAAACCGATGGCAAAATCGATGGTTGGACGGCGGCAACGGGTACAGGCGGTACCTACGCAGGCGTAGCAATGTTCTTAAAAGAGAAAAATCCTGACGCGCGCTGCGTAGTGGCCGATCCGATGGGCAGCGGTCTCTATAGCTATGTCAAAACAGGAGAGATTAAGCCGGAAGGTAATTCGGTGACTGAAGGTATCGGCAATAGCCGCATTACCGGCAATATGGAAGACGCACCGATGGATGATGCCATTCAAATAGATGACCACGAAGCGCTGCGAGTTATCTATCAGCTGTTGTACAAAGAGGGGCTGTTTATGGGTGGCTCTGTAGGGATTAATGTGGGGGCGGCTGTTGCCCTGGCTAAGCAGATGGGGCCCGGTCATACAATCGCAACGATTCTTTGTGATGGCGGCTCGCGCTATCAGTCCAAAATTTTCAATCGAGAATGGCTGGAGTCAAAAGGGCTATGGTCGGACGATTTCTTGCCTAGTTAGCGTCATTACGCCAGCGTTTGCATTATGCCAGCGTTTATTAGAGAGCCTCTGTCAATTAACGCGTCATTAATAGTGTGTCCAATGCGTACTCATAACGAGTATGATTAAGAGGTCTAAAAGATACTGCCTCTATGTCGCTACTGTGCGAAGGATGGCCAAATGAATTATGTTTTGGTGGGGTTTTTGGCAAGCTTGGGTGCGGGGCTGGCGACAGGTGTCGGTGCGCTGCCTGTGCTGCTGCCGTTTAGCCTGTCTGAGAAGGCTCAGGGCATCTTGCTGGGTATGGGTGGCGGAGTAATGCTCGCTGCGACCTCGTTTTCTCTGCTAATTCCAGGTACAGTGGCGGCGCGGGATCTGGGCTACTCAGAGACAGCGGCGGCTGGGCTTATGGTGGCAGGGGTAATGCGGGGCGGTGTGTTTTTGTGGCTAGCGCACGAGTTCTTTCCCCATGAGCACTTTTTTAAGGGGCGAGAAGGCAGCGCTTCTAAAGATTTTGCGGAGATTTGGCTGTTTGTGATTGCGATCGCGCTTCACAACTTTCCTGAAGGCATGACGGTGGGTGTGGGCCTTGGTTCTGGTACGCTCAGCGGCGGATTAGCGCTAGCCGGTGGCATTGGCTTGCAGAATATTCCAGAGGGACTGGTGGTTGCGATCGCCCTGCGAAATCTCGGCTATAGTCCCTTTTACTCGCTCGGTATCTCAACCTTAACGGGGCTAATCGAGCCTGTTGGTGGCCTGATTGGCGCTAGCCTAGTTAGCTTTTCAGCGGCGCTGCTTCCCTGGGGGATGGCCTTTGCCGCGGGCGCTATGCTGTTTGTGATTGTCGACGAAATCATTCCAGATATTGATCAAAAGGCGTTAGGACAGGTGGGCACTTTGGGCGTCATGGTCGGTTTTGTGATGATGATGTTTTTAGATGTCACGCTGGGGTAGGGCTCAAATCGAATTATCCTTAGCTGTCGCCTAGACTTATCACGCTAGATCTACCTACTACCTCAGAGCTATGGCCAACCTTGAGTACAATACGTTTGCACCTGTCCTGGTAACCGGCGCAACCGGCTACGTGGCTAGCTGGCTAGTTAAGCGGCTGTTAGAAGCGGGTTTTACAGTGCACGCAGCGGTTCGAGACCCGTCTAATCCCGACAAGCTAAAGTACTTGAACGCCTTAGCCGAAAGCTTGCCCGGCAATATTCAATATTTCAAAGCTGATTTGTTAGAAGTCGGTTCATATGCCGAAGCGATGCAAGGCTGCGCGGTGGTTTTTCATACCGCCTCTCCGTTTACGCTAAACCCAGACGATCCTCAAAAAGATTTGATTGAACCGGCTCAGAGCGGAACGCGGAACGTTCTAGAGCAGGCGAACAAAACGCCGTCTGTAAACCGAGTCGTGGTCACCAGCAGCTGCGCAGCGATTTACGGTGACAATGCTGACTTGGCTGGAGTTTCAGGAGGGGCCCTTACTGAATCTGATTGGAACACCAGCTCTTCACTAAGTCATCAGCCCTATTCTTATTCCAAGACGCTGGCGGAGCAAGAGGCCTGGAAAATTGCTAAAGCCCAAGACCGCTGGCAGCTGGTGGTTGTGAATCCGTCGCTGGTAATGGGCCCGGGGATAAACCCATTTGCTACTTCGGAGTCCTTTTCATTGCTAGAGCAGTTTGGTGATGGGACTATGAGTGCTGGTGTCGTAGATTTTGGGATGGGCGCGGTAGACGTTCGAGACGTGGCGGATGCTCATATGGCTGCGGGATTTGATCCGGCAGCGCAGGGACGATACATTACGTCTGGCTACAACTCTAGCTTTCCAGAATTTGCTGAGATTCTGCGCGATCGCTTCGGCGAAGCCTATCCTTTTCCCAAGCGCACGCTGTCAAAGTGGCTGGTGTGGATAGTCGGTCCGTGGGTCTCTGAAGGGATTACGCGTAAATATATTGCGCGTAATGTGGGTCTGCCTTTCAAGGCAGACAATAGCAAGGGCGTAAAAGAGCTGGGTTTGACCTATCGTCCGCTGCAAACTTCTTTAGCCGAAATGTTCCAACAGTTGATCGATAGCGGTAGGCTTTCCGAGTAAACTTTTATAGCTTTTGAAGCATTGCTTAAGACACTTCCTGAAGGTTGCACCCTTTAGCAAACAAGTAATGTCTCTGCGCAAACGTCCTAATGCATCAGGACGTTTGATATACCGGAAATTTTATGGGCGTCTGCTGTGGTAAGTATGCGAATCGGCCTTTGTATGATGGTTAAAAACGAGGCCAGCCGACTCGAAAATTGTCTGAAAGATATTGTTGATCTGTTTGAAGATATTGTTGTTTTTGATACCGGCTCCACTGACCATACGCAAGATATTTTGCGCGATCGCTTTAACATTGAGCCCATTCCTGCCACGCTTAATGAGCAGCGGTGCCAAAGCTTTGGTGACCTGCGCAACCACGGCATAACAAAGCTAGAAACACCCTGGATTTTTTGTTTGGATGCAGACGAGCGAGTGGAGCGATCGCAGCTACAAACCCTGATGCAGCAGCCAGAAAATCCAGAAATTTCTGGCTATTTCTGTGCCTGGCCCACCTATCAAGCCAATCAGCTGGCCTACTTAGACTACAAGCTCCCTTTGTTCAGTCGAGACATTAAGCGCGTGGGGCTCGTCCACGACAACGTCCAGCTCGATATAAGGGCCCGTCAGGGTTACGCCGCTTGGCAAGATGTTCTGGTTCTACAGCACTACCCAGAGCATAAACGAAAAAAACAAAAAGCCCAGTTTTACCTAAATCGTCTATTTTGTGCCATTCAGCTAGAGCCACAGGGCTACAGGCACTACTGGTTTATTGGCTACACCTTTTTTCAAATAAACGAGTACGACAAAGCGATTCACTATAGCGGTTCCTGATTGCGTGAGGTACGATTCTGAGACAGTGACACAGGCAA
>ERZ1740058.1477-NODE-1477-length-10962-cov-11.314752_pt1 | contig 10962 bp, 9 predicted proteins | sample MGYA00581745_ERZ1740058 | MGnify/ENA primary metagenome ERZ1740058 (study PRJEB43018, sample SAMN04849742) | marine metagenome | isolation source: floating plastic debris | place: Pacific Ocean | collected 2008-08-30 | study: EMG produced TPA metagenomics... | reverse complement strand
CATCAAGCTCTAAGCAAGCTACATTTTCATGTTTGACTTTACCCGTACTAATAAAAGCACAGATAGAAATAATCGCTTCATCCAGTAGCCGTTTGACTCGATATCGGATGGTGGCTTCCGGTGAATCAATAGAACGGGCAATGTCGCTGTAAGCAATCCGACCATTTTGCTGCAACAGCTCAATAATTTTTAGGTCTAACTGGTCGATTTCATACCCTTCAATGGCTTGGGTCTCTGAATCAGGATGAGAGATTTGCATAGTTCTATTTTTAGGCGATCGCAGTCATAAATATTCATACTACAGGCTCTGCCGAAATCACGAATTTATCGACAAGACTTATGGATACCGCATAATTCTTGTCGGCTTTAACGATATCCGCAAGAAACTGTAGCCACCTCTACGGTTATATGCAAAGTTGAGCAGTATTCTTATCCTCATAGAAAGAGTCAACCTTGGGCGATGAGCCTAACTGACTGTCTGAGACAGGTGTGATTTTTAACGACTGATTGAGATATAGAAAATCTTTCTTGCAACATTTGAGGTGTGTTCTATGAAGCAATCAGAAGCATTGACGATTAGTATTGGTGTTTTAGGTGGCGTCGACGTTTTTTTGACCGCAACGGTGATTTTGGTGCCTGTTTGGGTGACCTTTACGGCTTGGGCTTCCTTCTTTATTGTGGGCGGTGGTACCCAAGGATTCATTAAGTCTGTCGCCTGCAACATTACCGGCATTATCATCGCGGCGCTATCTTTATTAGCGATTGATTTGATTGGTGCGAGTCCAATTGTTGCGGCCATTTGTGTGGGTATTGGCAGCGCTGGGATGGTGCAAGCGTCCAAATTACCATTTACCCATGGCATTACTCCGGCGATTGTTTGGGGATTTTCTCAAACAGTCGGAACGGTTGCCGTGACGGGCTTGTCGGTGACTGCGCCGCTGCCGAATAATCCCGTTTTGATTGCGATCGCCGCCATGATTTTAGGCGCTATCTTTGGCTACCTATCCGAGGCTTGGGGCAAGGCGATGACGACCTCTGCCGCTTAGCTGAAGTTTTTGAGGTGACTAGATTTAGTCTTGAAAACGTCCCTTTAGCGAGAGGTTGTATCAATGGCAGTGATTCAGAAAGTTCCGGTGACGGTCTTGACTGGATATTTGGGTGCGGGTAAGACAACTTTGCTCAATCGCATCTTGACAGAAAATCATGGTCAACGGATTGCCGTGATTGTCAATGAATTCGGTGAAGTTGGCATTGATCACCAATTGGTGATTGACGCTGACGAGGAAATTTTTGAAATGAATAACGGCTGTATTTGTTGCACCGTTCGAGGAGATTTGATCCGGATTATTGGCAACTTAATGGCTCGGGGAGATACCTTTGACCATTTAGTGATTGAAACGACCGGGTTGGCGGATCCGGCACCGGTGATTCAGTCCTTTTTTACAGACGAAGTCATGGCTCGCCAAACTCAGTTAGATGCGGTGGTGACGGTCGTCGATGCCAAATATATTTCAGAGCATTGGGATAGTAGTGAAGCCCAAGAGCAAATTGCCTTTGCGGATGTAATTTTGCTCAATAAGTCAGATTTAGTATCGCCAGAACATCTAGAAACCCTAGAGAAAAAGGTGCGAGGTCTGAACGCGATCGCGACCATCTATTCTACGCAAAACGGTGCCATTGACTTAGAGAAGCTGCTGGGTATTCACGCCTTTGATCTCAAGAATGCCCTTAGCATCGATCCTCAGTTTCTGGATGAAGAGGCCCATGAGCATGATGAGTCGGTTTATTCAGTCGCCATTACCAAGACGGGCACCGTCGATAGTGACAAGCTTAATCGGTGGCTCTATCAGCTGGTGCAGGCGAAAGGGACTGATATTTTTCGGATGAAAGGCATTTTGGATGTGGATAATGCCCATCGTCGGTTTGTCTTTCAAGGCGTTCACATGACGTTGGATGGACGTCCAGGTAAACCCTGGCAGCCAGGTGAACGTCGCCACAGTGAATTGGTCTTTATTGGCCGCAATTTAGATGAGGCAGAGCTACGACAAGGATTTCAAGACTGTTTGACTCCAGCGTATACAGATGATCAATTTCCCAACTTTCGTGACCTTACGGAGACGGCGCTAAATCGATGAAACTACAGCACTATTTAGGGGGGCTCGAAAATTTAGACCCCGTCAACTTTGAAACCCAGGTTTTTGTCGAACCGTGGGAACAACGCATTTTTGGCATTCATACCGCCATGATGGCGCTGAGTAATCACCTAGGGGAGTCGATACCCGATTATGAAATCGAGCAGGTACCGACTCAGTTCAAAAGTTTTTGGACCTGGGGCCATTTGCGCATGGGTGCCGAAGGCATGCATCCCTTTGAATATTTTCGAATTCGCTATTACGAAAAGTGGTTAGGAGGCATCTCCGGTTTCTTTGTGGCGGAAGGCTACATTACTCAGGAAGAACTAGACCAGCGGACAGCAGCGATCTTGGCCGATGAGGCAGCAGCTCAAGCACCTCTGCCCAGCGGCGGTGAAGCGGCTATTGATGAGCAAGTGGTGAAGTATTTGGTCGAGGGCGACTCGCCGATGCGCCCCCTGCCAGCCGCCCCGATGTTTAGTGTGGGCGATCGCGTGCGGGTCAAAAATCTCGTCTCGGCTGATCACACGCGTTTGCCTGGTCATATTCGGGGTCGCGTTGTAGAAATCGTCAAAGTCTATGACGAGGCTTACACCTACTTCTTTAAGACCACGGATGGTATCGGCACGCCGATGCCGATCTATAGCATCGCCATTAAGGCCACCGACATCTGGGAAACCTCCCTGGCGGATGACAATTCGGTCTATTACAACGACATTTTTGAAGTGTATTTGGAGTATTTGGAAGAAGGTTAAAAGCGAACTGATTCACCCCAGAACGGGTTAGTCAGACCATGCCAGCGTTTTGGGGCCACCGTTTGTCCGGTGGTATCAATTCGCCAAAATCAGTCTTCCTGATCAACTGCCCCCTTTAACCCTTACGCCAGAGGAGCATGTGATGCCCAGTAACTATCCAGGATTTGGATATTCCGCAGACCGAGAGACGGTGAGTGCAGCTAAGGTCAAAGCCCTAGAATCGCTACTGATTGAAAAAGGCGTCATTACCAGCCAGACCGTTGATACCGTATTGAGTTATTTTGAGACCAAAATGGGGCCGTTTAACGGCGCGAAATTAGTGGCTCGCGCTTGGGTCGATCCTGAGTTTAAAGACCTGCTGGTGGCTGACTGTAATGCGGCCTGTCAGCAAATGGATTTTCCTGAGGGGATGTCTGGGGCCGAGGGCGAGCACATGCGCGTCGCCGAAAACACGCCCGAAGTCCATAACGTCATTGTCTGCACCTTGTGCTCTTGCTATCCCTGGCCCACCCTCGGCCTGCCCCCCTATTGGTACAAAGACCCCACTTTTCGCGCCCGCGTCACGCGAGAACCCCGCGTGGTGCTATCGGAGTTTGGCGTGGAGTTAGATGATTCGGTGGAGGTTCGCCTGTGGGATACCAGCGGTCAGATTCGCTGGTGGGTGCTGCCAATGCGCCCTCCGGGTACCGAAGACATGAGTGAAGCCGAACTCGCGGAGTTGCTGACACCAGAAGCCATGATGGGCGTGGCCACGGTCAAGGCTTAAACCAGCTCCACCCCGATCAGCGGCGAAGACGTCCGCTCAATCAGTCTTTCAGCCCGAGGCAGATCACCCTCCCCCTGACGCTAAATCATCGCCAAAGTGACTGTGTATGTTTACTAAATTTGAGCATTTTGCGGCTACCAGCTTGATGGGCTCGCCCGAAGAAGCCCCTCCCCGACAGGATGGGCATCTTCAGTTTGATCGCGATTGGGAAAAGCTCGCTTTTGGCGTGGCGATCGCCCTGTCTAAGCAAGGCTATTTTGAGTGGGAAGAGTTTCGGCAAACGTTGATTGCCACCATTGCCGAATGGGAGGCCACCCATGAGCTCGATGACCCCAATTGGGACTACTACCAATGTTGGTTAGCCGCTTTAGAAAAGCAGGTTGTCGCCTCTGGGGTGCTCGCCGCCAGTGAATGGGAAACCCTGGTGGCTCAACTACTGGATTGTAAAGACATGACAGCTGCACCGCCGACTCGTCAGTAGAGGTCTGGCGATCGTCCTCAGAATGACTGATGGATAAGCCGTAGGGTCAGCCAGGGAAGGGGATTTAGGCGTAGGAGCTGGGAATGGGAGCGGTGTCATTTACGACCCAGTTGCCGATGTCGAATAGTTTGTAGTCCAGTGGGTCATGCAGGGTCAGCGTCCGTAGATTGCGCCAGTAAAGATCATATCCGTAACGACTGGCGACCGATCGCGCTCCCATCAGGTCAAACATTTGGTTGGTGATAGCGAGCCCGATCTGAATCGACAGGGTTTTGGCCGCAGCGGCAGCGATCGCCACTTCTCCCCGTTCCTCGTGGGTCAGGGCTGCACCCTGATCCCATGCCTGCTGGAACTGCTTCGTGACCTGCTGGGTGTAGGCGATCGCCCCCTGCAATTGCGCCCACAGTTCGCCATAACGACGCAGCGCATAGGGATCGTCAGTCGCCTTTTCGACCTTGGCTGTTTCCCAGGGATGAGCCTGGGTTTGAGTATAGGCCAGGGCCTTTGCCAGGGCACCTTCGGCAATGCCTAAGAAAATCGACGACAGCATGAGCAGGCCGCCCACGCCGAGCACGGTGGGGAAGGCACTCTCTAAATTAGGCGGCGGCCCCAAAATTTCAGCGGCCTCTACGCGCACATTCTCAAAGGTGAAACTGCCGCTGGCGGTGCGGCGCTGCCCCAAAACCTCCCAATCGTGGTTGTAGGTAAGACCAGGGCGATCAGCCGGAATCACAAACATGGCAGGCAGCGGGTTACCCGATTGGGTGGCGGCGCAAACGATGCGATCGCTCACCACAGCACCGGTGCAAAAGGTTTTTACCCCGCTAGCGCGCCAGCCGTCAGCGTCCGGCTCTAATGTCAGCCGCATATCGCGGGTGTTGATGGCATTAGCCCAAAACAAATTGTGCTGAGCCGTTTCACCATAGGCGTGGGCGGCTTGTTCAGCGGTGCCGATCAAATGGGGCAGGACGGAGAGCAATAGATGATAGCCATACAGTTGGGCCGCTGAGCTATCGGCTTGGGCCAGAATTTTGACGATATCCATGGCCTCTAGCCAACTCGCGCCAGTGCCACCATAGGCTTGAGGCACCACTAGCGATAACAGTCCTGATGCTTTGAGGCACTGCACTTCTTGGTTGGGAATGCCCGCTGCGGCATCCCGTTGGTGTGTTGTGTGGCTCAGGTGGTTGGCGATTTCACGGGCCATGGTGACCGGATTGCTGTCAGAGGGCAGCGCGATCGCACTTTGATTGCGGTCGATGGCAACAGTCATGGTGTATTTGCTCCTAGGGGTGTTTGGTAATCGGGGATGACGGTTTGGTTGACTTTGTCGTGGGCTGAGACAGGGAACCCCAGCTAGACAGGGCCGGAGCCGAAATGCCCAGCGGCGGACGGCGATTGGTCAGGGGCCCGAGATGGCAAAGTTGACACATGGTAGGTAGGGATAAGGGGCTTATTTCTGAACGACGTAATAGTTGTTCTGAAAATCATGCTCTAGTTGGTTCACCTCAATGCGCGTGAACCCCGCTTCCCGCAGCATGTCAACCGCTAACTCTTCGCCCCACATGGTGCCGAGGCCGCGACCCCCGGCGGCTAGAGACACGGTCATGCAGTGGTTGCAGGAGATGGTGTAGAGCAAGGGGCCGATGGGATGGTCGAGATTGCCACCCACATCACTGCTGGCGCGAATGTCCTGCATCAGGTAAACCCCATCAGGTTTGAGGGCGCGATAAATATTGGCCAGCACGCGATCGGGTTGGGCCTGATCATGGATGGCATCAAAGGTACAAATCAGGTCGTATGGGGCGACTTCGGTAAACTGCGCCGCATCTTGAATCTGAAAGGTGACATTGTTCAGATTCAGTCGCTGGGCTTCAGTCTTGGCCCAGGCGATCGCCTCAGCGGATAGGTCATACCCTACGAAATGACTGTGGGGAAACAATCTGGCTAGGGTGTGCAAAGCCTGGCCGCGTCCGCAGCCGAGGTCGGCCACGGTGATACCCTCAGCCAGTTTTTCCCGCAGGCCCGGCACCAAAGGCAAAATGAAATCCTCTAATGCGGCAACGACGGTTTGGCCGCTATCTTCAGCCATCACTTCATGGAAGCGGGTGAAAGCAGAGTAGGGAACGCCGCCGCCGTGGTGAAAGCAATCGACAATAGCATCTTCTACTGCGCCCATCAGGGGGATGTACTGCATGATGGCGGCAATATTGTCGGGACTGGCACTGCGGGTCAGCAATGCGGCATGCTCAGCAGGCAACCCATAGAGGCGGTTGGCCGGGTCATAGGCGACGATGCGGCCGGTCACCATGGCAGCGAGCCATTCGCGCACATATCGCTCATTCAGTCCAGCGGTGGCGGCAATGGTGGCGCTGGTGGCGGCGGGCAGGGTCGCCATGGCATCCAGCAACCCGGTGCGATGGCCAATGGACAACATGCTGGCGATCGCACCACTGTTGAGAATATCCAGTAGGCGATCGGCAAACTGAGCGGTCACCTGAGGATCAGGGGCTACACTTTCGAGCTGCTGCTCGGATTGAGGAATTGCTGTGGTCATCATGATCTCCAAGGTTGGTTTGGATGGACATGATTCAACAGTAGAAACCCAGGCGTTCCGCCACCGTTCCCTCAGCGTTCCCTCGTCGTCAAAACCCTAGAGAGAAACGGCTGGAGCGGTTGCCATCCATCTTTATCAATCACCACAGCAGACTCTTCTCCCGCTCAGTTGGTAGCGCCCTGCATGGAAGGCGCAGCCAGGATTGCTAAATTGTTGTCGGTAGCGTCTCCACCAAATCAGCAGACCAGATGCGATCGTAGGGAATATCGCCCCGTTGGTAGGTCGCACGGACGGTCTCGGCGTCAGCGGCTTCCAGTTCACAAATGCTGCGTCTGCGATCGCGGGACAGATAGGTGCGCTTCCAGGTCACATCCCGTTCCGCCATACACGGTGTGCCCCGTTCAAGCAGCGCGTCCCATAGCGCTTGATCAATGGGCGGATCGTAGGTGGTTTCCACCACAATTAGAGCCATACTTTTACTCCATACAGATCATTTGGATCGTTGAGAACGATTGGATTCACCGGCATCGAGCCGTTGCCTAAACTGCATTTTAGGGTGGGCCAGGGCGTTGATATCAGCGTTGTGCCTGATCACATAAAGACTGCGCCCGAGCGCTAAGCCGCAAATCATCCATGAGTAAAGTTTGTAACCGCTGTCGATCGGCCGCTTGATCATCCTCACTTGTAGCGCTGAGGACTTGTAGTGCCGCCGCGATCACCAGATCGTTCGGATGTCCCACGACTTGAGCCGCTTGATGAGCGATCGTGGCATAGTGCTGAGCAGCGTCTCGGTGGTTATGGGCTAGGGCGATTTCGCTGGCATGGCTGGCCACAAAGACGCGTTTGCGCTGGGCATCGAGTTGCTGCAGCTGATGCAAGGACTGTGTCAAAGCCTCGGTCGCTCCAGGGTCTTTGGCGTAGGTGCTCAAGGCGATCAGTGCTTGGGCAAAGTCCCCCTCGCTGCCCTCCGGTAGCTGGGCTGACAGTGCCCATAGGGCTTGGGCATCGGCGACTTTGGGGTGATGTCCATCCCAGCCCGTCATGGCGAGATGGCTCAGAGCATGGCCCTGAAACACAAAGCTCTGCTGATTCTGAGCGAGTCGATGGGCCTGTTCTAAGTAGGTTCGCGCCTGGTCATAGTGACCGCGATACCGCTCGACACAGCCTAAGCCAGTGGCGACATCCAGCAAGCTCAGCCCGAGGCGATCAGCCAAGGTTTGGGCTTCTAATAGGACGGCTTCAGCCCGATCGATATCGCGCTCAATCTCGGCTAAGCAGCACCCATTCGCCGCCAAGCTCTGGGCTTGCAGTTGGGGGCTAGGCGGTAGAGCGTCTAGCGCCTTTAAGGTCTGTTGATGCACGGCGACGAGTTTGCCTTGCCCATAGTTCAAAATATTCAACGCCTCTTGCACCGTGATCTCGGCTGCTGGAATCGACAATCCCTCCAGATCGGCAGCTAGCTGCTGGAGTTGCGACTCTACCCCGGCAACTTCAGCGGTCGCGACACCCGCCAGGACTCGGGTCCGCAAGAGGTGGGCGGCTTGCCCAAGGCGATCGCGGCTGGGCAGGTATTCACTATGGTGCAGTCCCTGGCTCACCAGTTGCATCACATCCTGGTAAGCAAACAACCGCAAACTGCGATCGGCCGCAGCCGCATAGGCCCGCGCCGCGAGGGCATGATCGCCCGCTCGTGCCGCATGATATGCCACCTGGCTAGCAAGGTCAGCATCGACAGTTTGGCGGTTAAGGGTTTTGGCCAACTGACCGTGGACGAGTCGCCGTCGCGGTTCAGACAGTTGCTTATAGGCCACCTGACGCACCAAATCGTGCACAAAGTCATAGTGGCTTTGCCCCTCGTCGTCACTTAACGGCGTGGGACACACAATTTGCTGAGCTTCTAGCTGCTCGATCGCGGTGAGAAACTGCAGGGGGGCATAGCCTGCCGCGAGGGCCAACGTGGTGGGATCAAAGCGGCGACCCAAGGCGGCGGCCCAGGGCAATAAGTCCCGCGCTGTCGCACCTAACCGCTGCAGGCGATCGCCAATCAAGTCGGCCAGCGTGTTGTTAGTCTGGGTGACAGCGCGGGCGGCTTCCAACGCAAAGAGGGGATTGCCGCCACTATCGGCGTAGATTTTCTGAGGGTCGAGGGGATGCTTTAAGTCGTCGGATTCTAGCGGCTGCACCAACATCGATACCGCTTCAGCGGAGAGGGGCGGCACCGCAATTTCTTGCAGGCGGTTGGCCCGCCGGAGAGACTTCACCAAGTTCACCACCGCCGGATTTGCCTGTAGCTCTTGTGCTCGAGCGGCACCAGCGATGCGCAATGCCCCCTGTCCCAGCAATCGAAACACATAGTGCAGCAGGGTAGTGGAGGCTTCATCTAACCAGTGAATATCGTCGAACAGTAGCAGCAAAGGGTGGGCGGAGGTCGCCACGCTACCCAGACCCTGAACGGTGGCATCCAATAACTGCCCCCGATCCCGCAAGTTCGCCGCTGACGCCTCCCGCAGGTCGGTTGATAATGCTGTCAAATTGGGCACTTGGGCTGCAAAAGGCGCACCCCGCAGCAGATCAATCCAGACCCCGTAGGAGCGCAACTGTTCTGCGGCAAAGGCTCGCCCCCACCCCGCCTGATAATGCTGCTGGGTCGCACTTGCTGCCAGCGCTTCCAGCAGACGGGTCTTGCCGATGCCGGGCTCTCCCGTCAACAGCAACAGCGGTGCAGACGGTTCATCGGTGAACGAGAGCCACTGTTCTAAAACTAGGCAAAGCTCATCGCGACCGACCAGGGTGTTAGCGGGTGTTGGCCGAGTCAGGGGCGTTGCCGCTGGGACAGGCAGTGCTCGATGCGGTGGGGCGATCGCGGGCACAGCGGGCGGTGCCTCAGCCGCTGCTGCATCCATCAGCAACTGTTGATAGAGGTTAGCGGTGGTAGCGCTCGGCGTCACGCCCAATTCGGTTTGCAACGTGGTCATGCATTGGTGATAGAGCTGTAGCGCCGTCGCGCGATCGCCCTGTTCGCCATACAGCACCATCAAGGTTTGATAGGCCCCTTCGTCTAACGGTGCCACTGCGAGCCACTGTTGTCCTAAGGTCATGGCTTTAGCAGTTGCCCCAGTGTCCTTCAGCAGTCGAGTCGCTTGGGCCAAAGCGCGCACATGCTGCTGGCGCAGTCGTTCTTGGTCGGGATACAGCCACTCGGCATCGCTATCGGGCCAAAGGTCACCCTGATAGGCATCCAGGGCAGTTTCTAAATAGGGCAGCGCGGCTTGACCGGTGACCGCAGTGGCCGCTGCCAAAGCGGATTCAAAGATATCGACATCGACACGACAGGGCACCGTCGGCTGCCACTGCAGGGTTTGATGGGTCGTGCTGACTAGTTGCTCAATCGGTGGGTAGGTGTGCCGCAGGAGATGCAGCTCTTTGCGCAAGTTGGTGCGAGCTTGACGCTCCAAAGTGTCAGGCCAAAGGGTACTCGCCACGCGGCGGCGGGGCTGGGGGGCCTGGCGGTGCAAGATCAAATAAGCGAGCAACTGTTGCGATCGCCCACGCATGCCTGAGATGGCGGCTCCCTGATCGATCAAGCAGAAGTCGCCCAGCAAATTGATTTGTAGGGGCTGCTCCGGCTCCATCATCGGTTCAGCTAACTCAATAGCTTCTTGATCTCACCGCTATTGTAGTGTCTTGATGTGAGCACAAAAGTCTCGGTGAGACCTGATGCGATGGCCGAAGTGTTGCCCCAGCATTGTCCAAATCATCAGACTACTGGCAAGATATGGCGGAAATTGTGAATAGGGGCAATTCCTTTTTATCGAAAAGCCAGGAAAACTTTGCCGCCTCAAATTCTGAGAATTAATCCTCTGGGCTCTTCTAAAATCCTCTGGGCTCCAAAAAAACAATGCTGCAGAATTTACTGGGTGTTTGCCAGCTGTTGACGATGTCATGGCAGGGTGGAAAACAGCGAAAATGGTGATGGTGTTGCCAATATTAAGTGGGTCGCCCGAATTATCGTAGGGGGCGTCACGCCCAGCGATGACGCACCAAACCAATCCAGGCGATGCGGTGGGTTGTCGCCACAAGGCACCCGACAGCATCGTTTAATGAGGACTTTCTACTGACGAGATCTGTATTTCGCCATTGACGATAGCCTGTAGCGGCGGGCCGCGATCGCAACACCGATGCCGAGCCGGAGGCCGGAGGGTCGATGGGCCACCCAAATTTATTTTCCCTTAGGAGTTTAACTTGGGGCTCAAGACAGGTCGCAATCAATT
>ERZ1740058.1476-NODE-1476-length-10962-cov-19.139177_pt1 | contig 10962 bp, 8 predicted proteins | sample MGYA00581745_ERZ1740058 | MGnify/ENA primary metagenome ERZ1740058 (study PRJEB43018, sample SAMN04849742) | marine metagenome | isolation source: floating plastic debris | place: Pacific Ocean | collected 2008-08-30 | study: EMG produced TPA metagenomics... | reverse complement strand
GCTAAGTAATATGAGGTTCCTGGAAACCCCTACAGGATTAGCCCAGGAGGGGAAATTTTCTGGCCCGCACTGACGTTAAAGAGCTTGCTGATAAAGTCTTGTGTTTATCGCGGGCTTCGAGGCGAGGAATTTGCAGAGAGAGATTTGCGGAGAAATAAAGTCACATCAAAATGAGCTTTCTCTCTAGAGAGAAAGCTCATTCAAACGGTGCAAAAAGTCACGTCTAATGAGTTGACCAGGATTCAGATACAGAGGTATGCATCGCTCAAGCTGAGGTTAGATGATCACCATGTCAGCTAAGCTACCGCTATACCCAGTAATTTCAATCACTGCATCAGTAGCGGCTTGAAAACCGGCGACCTCATCATTCAACGCTAAAAATGTACGCTCTTGTGAGGTGGAAGTCATGCTCCCCAATAAGGGAACTGTTTCTTCCGGCAAGTCCCCTTCGATGGTGAAAGTCGCGCCCCCCATGGAGGGAAAATTTTCTTCAGTCAAGACCCCTTCGATATTTTCTGGGTCAAGGGTTTCCACAGTTCCGGCTGCCTTGATAGCCCCCGCCTCGATCGCAAACGGGCCATCAATCACATCGACGGTCGGCTCTACCTCCGGGATATTAGCAGTGGGCTCTAACTCTGAGCCATCATTGGGTGTGGAGTCAGGAGCCTCGGTTTCAGCCTCGTTGATAACTGCATCGAGATTAAAATCTGTGATGACATCGAAGTTGGATACGGACGAGTGAGTGAGTTCCTCTAAGACAAAGTTATTTGCACCTCCTCCGCCAGTTAGCTGATCACTTCCAGCACCGCCAGTAATCTGGTCGTTGCCCAGGCCGCCAATCAGCACATCATCGCCATCACCCCCACTCAAGATGAGGTCAGCCTTAGTGCCCGTCGCGTCAACCTCATCATTAAAGGGCGAACCGATAAAGGCTTCAACGCTCATGCCAGAAAACACTGCTTCGGCAAACGAAATGCCCTTCAAAGCTCCACTGGCATCAACCGTGTCAAAACCCGGCCCGCCAAAGATGCCGGGGGGTATCCCAGTAGGATTGAATACGGCCTCAACAACCGGACTGGCGGTGACCTCAAAGAGATCGTTGCCACGCTCTCCATATGAGGTGTCGACGAGAAACTCGTGGGTGATCACGTCGTCGCCATCACCGGCAAATACGAAATCGTTGCCACCGCCACCATTAATGATGTCATCTCCATCAGTACCGGAGACAAATTCAGACTTGTCGTTGCCTGTTATGGTTGCCATTGACCTTGAGAAACTGTGGTTAGTCGAGACCTGATAGATGCGTTAGCTCGGGCAAACCAATGCCCAGATTTTTGCTGCCTGATTGTTTGGGTTTGTTGCGTCTTGCGGATGTCTGAAGACAGAGCAGTGAAATGGCTCGTTAGGTGTCTAACAGACCTTCTATAACAGCATGAGCGCCTTCTAATACCTCACATACGGGTATACTCAACGCCGTCTCAGTATATCTGCCACCCCTAACCTATCGAATTAATCGACATTATTTTTATATTTGAACTATCTTCATCAAAGACTAATCGCTACTTCATAGAAAATTCATAGAATCAACATCATTGCCTGGTTCAACTTTAAATTAGCTGCTTGCCTCCTCTTTTGGTATCCCCATTTTCTGAGATTGCCACTTTAAAGAGTGATGCTCATCCGCCCATCTGATGCTGAGATCCTTTAATAGCAATGCTTTCTTGCCTGCTGATTGTCATAAAAGCGATCAGGAGTGGCCCGATCCTCTGAGGGATTCCTAGTGGAATCAGCGTCGTTAGTCGCGCGACAAATCGCTGCGAGTTTGATTAAACCGGGAACAAATGAAATACAGAATAGTTTGGGTAGGCGATCGCGTAATCGCGGTTTCTGGCCGTTGCGACATATGCCCTGGAAGTTCCACGCGAGGATTGTAGAGCGTCGTTAAGTTTGATCAAGAGGCATGACGGATACCCGTAGATTTACAGAGCTGCGCTCGAGTGCCCTGCGCCTTGGGCTCGTGGTTTGTGCGGAGGAGTGCAGGGGCGAGCGGGGAGTCAACGGCTCATAGCCGCTGCAGACCGTGCCAAGATGGGGGCATGACACTCAGCAAAGGAAGGGGAGAAGTTTGGAGATCACCTTTTTGGGAACGAGCTCTGGTGTGCCAACGCGATCACGCAACGTTTCAAGCGTGGCGTTGCGGCTGACTCAGCGCGGGGAAATTTGGCTATTTGACTGTGGCGAGGGCACCCAGCATCAGTTTTTGCGCAGTGAGTTTAAAGCGAGTCAGATTCGTCGCATTTTTATTACTCACATGCATGGTGACCACATTTTTGGGCTGATGGGGCTGTTAGCCAGCTGCGGACTTGCCGGTAACCCCCAGCAAAAGGTTGATATCTATGGCCCCCCCAAGCTGAATGACTATCTGCAGGCTTGCCGTCGTTACTCTCAGACCCACTTTTCGTTTCCCATCAAAGTTCACACGGTGGAGCCGGGTCGAGTTTATGAAGACGATGAGTTTGCAGTGACCTGCGCCCTGCTAGAGCACCGGGTGCCCGCCCACGGCTATCGCGTTAGCGAAAAGGATCGTCCGGGGCGCTTGGACGTCAAACGGGCTCAGGGATTGGGCATTCCTCCGGGGCCGATTTACGGCAAGTTGAAGAATGGCGAGGTGGTGACGCTGCCGGATGGGCGGCGCATCAACGGCAAAGACCTCTGCGGGCCAACGTTGCCGGGGCGCAGTTTAGCCTATTGCACCGACACGGTTTTTTGCGAACGGGCGGTGGAACTGGCTCAGAACGTTGATGTGCTGATTCACGAAGCGACCTTTGCCCATCAAGATGCGGAGATGGCTTATCAACGCCTGCACTCAACCTCGACGATGGCGGCTCAAACCGCCCTGCTGGCTCAAGCGAACCAGCTCATCATGACCCACTTCAGCCCGCGCTATGCACCGGGCAATGCCGTTGAATTGAAAGACCTCTTAGCTGAGGCGCGGTCAATTTTTCCCAACACGGTCATGGCGCGTGATTTTGACACGTATCCCATTACCCGTCGTGAACCGGCGGCACTGGTAGCCCTGTAGGGACGATTTGAGCGAGCTGACGGGTTAAACGGATAGCTCCGGACTCTGGTGCCGCCGGTCGGGCAGGCGATCGCCCAACCGTTGACGAATGTCATCCAGCTGTTGACTGCTGCAAACACCGGCTCGGGGCTGCGGCACTTCGCTGTTGGGCCAAGAGTCTAAGTCCCCACAGGGGCAAGGCGATGATTTGATGCCGTGAACGAGCATGGGGAGCGGCATCACGCAGCGCGCACAATCAACAATGTCCCACTCGTCGCTCAGTAAATCAGCGATGCTTTCATCGGTACCGCGCAGAAAGCTATCGGCTGAGTTTTGCAGGATGGTTTGCCAACAGTGGTGGAACGCCACACTCAGCTGCGAGCCTTGAAAAATGGGGCTGGGCAAGCACTGAGTTTGGCTGTGCTGGAAGACGACCGGTTTGCCCAGCTGAAACCAGTAAGCCAGGTAAGACTGAACTTTTTGAACAGAGGCCATAGATTTCCTTCCAGCTAGGGTTGACGACCGGCTGGTTGATGCAACGCGTTCTTCATTTAGATCGTAGTCGGTTAGCTAGAAAGATGGTCTGTTATCAAGGGTTTGCAAGATGTTGTAATAATCAGCGGAGCGGCTCTTTACCCGCTTTGAGAACGGGAACGCCAAGTTGACTGAGATCAACGGCAAAGCCAGCGACGACGAGATAGGTGACGTCGGCAACGGCCCCGACCTGGCGGGTCAACGTTCCTAAGCGATCGCGAAACGTGCGGCCCAGCGGATAAGCGGGCACCACTCCCCAACCTGTTTCTTCTGCCACCAGAATGAGCGTGCCGCGAAAGTGGGCGATCGCCTGCAGCAGCCCGTCAACCTGCGGCTGCCAATCACCATGAGCGGCCGCCAGACCATTGGCAACCCACGTGCCCAAAGAGTCCACCAGCCAGCATTCTGTAGCCTCTGCTCGGCCTAGCGTGAGAGCTAAATCGACCGGTACTTCTAGCGTTTGCCACTGAGTCGAACGCCGCTGACGATGGGCCGCAATACGAGCTTGCCACTCAGCATCATCCGCCTTTGGACGCGCCGTTGCCACATAGGTCACCGGCCGCGCCGACTGCAAGGCCAGCTGCTCTGCCCATTCGCTTTTCCCCGATTTCGTCGGGCCTGACACTAAAATCCGTTTACCCATGGCTGCGGTTATTTTTCACTGATTACCAGCCCTCGATCGGCGGATTTGTCCACACTATTCTGTGGTGCTGTTGTCTGGAGCGGTGTGCCGCCAAGGACTTTGTATTGATTTCATGCCGTATTCATGCCGTGCGGCTCCGAAGAGTTTGATAGATTATGGATCGCCGATTTGTTTTCCTATAAGAGATCGCATTCATGGTGTTTGCTGCCGATAACCCGTTTTTTCTCCGCAATATTTGGTATCACGCCATGCCCAGCCGGGAACTCAAATCGGGCAAGACGATCGCCAAAACCCTGCTCAACGAGCCGATTTTGTTTGGCCGTACCGATCAGGGCAAGCCCTTTGCCATCAAAGATCTGTGTCCTCACCGGGCGGTGCCGCTCAGCTGTGGCACGTTCAACGGCGCTGACGTGCAGTGTTGCTACCACGGTTGGCGGTTTGGCCCGACGGGTCAATGTTTAGAAATTCCCTCGCTGATGGCCGACCAGCAGATGGATCTGAGCCGCTTCGACGTGCCGCACTATCGGGTGCAAGAAGTGCAGGGCAACCTGTGGATTTATATGGCCGAGTCCACCACCGTCGCGTCTCCGCCGCCCGCGCTCGAGATTCCGCGAGTGCCCGGTTTTGCCGATGATGTGCAGCCCGCCATTACCTATCGGATGCGGTTTCCCTGCTTTATTGACCATGCCGTAGTCGGTTTGATGGATCCGGCCCATTCCCCGTTTGTGCACCGCAGTTGGTGGTGGCGGGGCACTCAGCTCAATCCTGAAATCAAGTGGTTTGATCCATCGCCCTATGGGTTTACGATGCGGCGGCACCAGATGCCAGACACGATGGGGCGCGGGTATTGGCTAATTGGTGGCGTGCCGGAGAACGAAATCATCTTTTATCTGCCGGGAGTGCGGACGGAAGAAACCACCACCGCTAAATATCGAGCGGTCAATTTAACGACGGTCACGCCCCTCAACGATGACGAAACCGATGTGACGTTTGAGTTTTATTGGGACATTCCCTGGGGATTTTTGCTCAAACCGGCCATGCGATATCTGATTCCAGAATTTTTGGGCCAGGATCGAGACGTGGTTGCCCACCAACAGATTGGCTTGCAACACGAACCGGTTCTCCGTTTGATCAAAGACTCAGATGTGCTCGCTCGCTGGTACTACCAGTTGAAAGCAGAATATCAGAGATCGCAACAGGAGCAGCGAGAATTTGTATCTCCCGTGAAGACCCAACAACTGCGCTGGATGGCCTAATCCCAGTGAACGGAGTCGTTTACTCACTGCCCTTTACTCACTAATGCATGAGGCCCCGTTTGCCATTGGGATAAACGGTCGCCCAATTGGTGCGGGCCAGGGTTAATTGCTCGGTGGTCACTCGGGCTCCGGTGAGATCAGCACCACAGAGATTCGCATCACGCAGATTCGCATTGGATAGTGTGGCGTAATTGAGGTTGGCCCCCCGCAAATCAGCCTTGTTGAGATTGGCGTTGCTAAAGTAGGTGCGGCCCAGATTGGCCCCCCGCAAAGAGGCTTGAGTGAGGTCAGTGCGCCCAAAGTTGGCCCCGCTCAGATCGGCGTTCTGGAAGTTGGCCTTCTTTAACTTGGCCTCCGCAAAGTTGCTGCCGGTTAAAGACAGCTTTTGCAAATCGATCGCATTGAGCACCAGTTGAGAAAAGTCGCGACGTCCCTTGCTGTAGGCTGACTTAACACCATCGCTGTTGAGATTGCCGTTCCCCCCAGAGCGGGTGCCTGAGCTCAGGCGATCGCCCTTCGAACGGGCAATGCTATTCATATTGAACTGATTCGGCCCCTTGGCTTTCCCCCCGCTGCTACCGGTACGTGAATTGGCCCGCTCGCGCCTGGCCCGAATGGCCGCCGCCATCCGTGAGGAGGGCGAATCTTGACGCGTTGAAGCTTTGCCATCTCGTAAGCTGCGATAGTCAGAATTGCCGTTAGCGCCCGAGTTGGCCCCATCCCCCCGACCATTAGTGGCGTTGGGGAAAGCCATATTCTGCGCGAGACTATCCATATAGGGTTCTAAATCTAAGTCACGCAAAATGGATTCCACGGTCTGATAGCGATGGCGCACCGAAATTTCGAGCATTTTCTGAAGCACCCCAGCGAAATGATCGCTCACGTGAACCAGGTTGCGCCACATCATTTCCCCGGTGGTGGGGTCGTAGTCTAAATCTTTGGGCGACTTCCCCGTTAATAAATAAATGCAGGTGACCCCCATCGCATAGAGATCGCTGGCATAGACTGGCCGCATGGCCATCTGCTCCGGCGGGGCATACCCTGGCGTCCCGATCGCATAGGCCGTCAGCGCCGTTTGATCGGAGGATTCCTGTACCGGGGCCACTTTGTCTTTGACCGCGCCAAAGTCGATCAAAACGAGCTTCTTATCTTCATCGCGACGAATCAGGTTAGCGGGCTTGATATCACGATGAATAATTTTGCTGTCGTGAACGTATTGAATGAGCGGCAGGGCTTCACTAAGAAACTGTCTGACCCCGGCTTCACTAAACGGGCCGCCCTGTCTGACCTCTTGCTGCAGCGTTTTGCCGTTAATAAACTCTTGGACGAGAAAAAACTCTTGGTTAGTTTCAAAATAATCAAGCAGCCGAGGCAGCTGGGGATGATTCCCAATTTTCCCCAGAATCTTGGCTTCTCGCTGAAACAGATCGCGAGCCATATCGAGAATATGTTGCGCGTCGGCCGAGGGCCGCAACTGCTTGATGACGCACAAAGGATGCCCTGGCAACGATTCATCGCGCGCTAAAAAGGTGGCACCAAACCCGCCTCGGCCCAATGCTCGCAGGGCTCGATAGCGATCGCGCAGCCGTAAAGCAGACCCGCAGGCTTGGCAGTGGGTGACGCGGGGCGGGTTCTTCGGTTTTGGGCAATCCAAATTAGTGCAGTAACTCATGCGGCCCGAGGTGCGATTTTTGCCTGCGCAACACAACTAGAAGCCATCGGTGTAGGGATCAGCCCTAGCGTTAGAAGACCATTCACCGGTAACTCCCTGCAGCTTACATAACCGCTTGTCCGTTCTATAAGCTGCTTCATCATGAAAGCTAATGTGATTAGTGTCACACTACCTTAATTATTCCCAGCTTCCCATAGGGGTTTGATGCCTTATTTGACTTTCTGGTGAAGTTCACCGGTGGATTGATTGAAAGTTTCCTCTACGTAGAAAAAATCGAGTAATTACTGAGACGAAAAGAACAATCAATACTAGTGAATTCAACGACAACACGCTGAGAATAACTTCACATTAGTGGCAATCAGGCTAGGCGTGGAGCAGTGGCACTCGATTGACCGCTCTCCAGTAAGACATGGCACCCGGTTTCATATTCATCATAACGGCTGGCTAGTCGGTCCGTCTGTGCCCGTACATCAGCCCAATTAAGGGTAGCCAGTCGTCGGATTCTTTTGGCGGCGCGCTCAGCTTGCGCCGATCGCTGCAGTAGACTAACGAAAGGCGCGATCGCGCCCCTGACTGCGGTTGGCTGGCTGTTGAACGATACGTAAAAGAAGCGATGCGGATTTCTCTGAATTGGCTACGAGACCTGGTTTCGATCACCCTCTCGCCAGCAGCGCTGGCCGATGCCCTGACGATGGCAGGGTTCGAAGTCGAAGATATTGAAGATCGAACGACCTGGGCAGATGGCGTCGTGGTCGGCTATGTGACTGACCGCCAACCCCATCCCAATTCCGATAAGCTCAGCCTCTGTACGGTGGATATTGGTGCCGCAGAGCCCTCTAGCATTGTCTGTGGGGCAGCTAACGTGCGAGCCGATAGTTACGTCTCAGTAGCTCAGGTTGGCACCTATTTGCCCATTCCCGACTTAAAAATCAAGTCCAGAGAAGTCAGAGGCGTTCTGTCAGCGGGGATGATCTGTTCGCTAGCGGAGTTGGGACTCACTAAAGACTCTGAGGGCATTCATATTTTTGACGCGTCAGATCTGACGGTGGGGGCCGATGCGCGCCCGCTGTTGGGGCTGGATGATGTGGTGCTTGACGTCACGTCAACAGCGAATCGGGCTGATGCGCTCAGCCTGGTGGGCATCGCCCGAGAAGTGGCGGCCATTACCGGTGCTCAGCTCAAACTCCCGACGGCCCCGCGTCCCCAACCGCAACAGCCACAATCGACAGTGACGGTCGCACTCAGTGATGAGAAGGCCTGCCCGATTTATATCGCGACGGTATTAGATCAGGTGCAGATTGGGCCATCGCCCACCTGGCTACAGCAGCGTTTGCAGGCAGCCGGGACTCGCCCCATCAACAACATTGTGGATGTGACTAACTATGTGCTGCTGGAATGGGGCCAGCCACTGCATGCCTTCGATCGCGATCGCCTGGCAGCGGTCACGGGCAGCGATGACTATGCCCTTGGTGTGCGCTACGGTCAGCCCGGAGAAACCCTGACCACGCTGGATAGTCAGCAGCGATCGCTCAAAGCTGAATCTCTGGTGATCACGGCCAATGACCAGCCGGTTGCCCTGGCCGGGGTGATGGGCGGCGAAACGACGGAAGTCTTTGAGGACACCGTCGCTGTCATGCTAGAGGCCGCCTATTTTGACTCTGCCGCCATTCGCAAATCCGCCCGCAGTCAGGGGCTGCGCACGGAAGCCTCGGCCCGCTACGAGCGCGGTGTCAACCCCGCCGAACTCAGTCTGGCCTGCGATCGCGCTATCCACCTAATGCAAACGTTGGCACAGGCTCAAGTCGTGTCTCAAGTGACGGGGCGTATCCCCATCGGTGAGATCACCCCCACCCGCACGCTGCCCCTCCGATTGGCCAGAGTGCATGCGGTCTTAGGGCCAGTGGTGAATCTAGACACGCCTGCGCCTGCCCCGATCCCGGCTGACAAAATTCAGGCAGTGCTCGAAACGCTGGGCTGCACGGTCGAACCCGGTGCGGAATCCGGTGTTTGGAACGTCACCGTGCCCGCATTTCGCTATCGCGATTTAGAACGAGAAATTGACCTGATCGAAGAGGTCGCCCGCATCTATGGCTATGACCACTTTGCTAACACCTTGCCTCAGGCCGCAGTGGGGGGCGTGTTGTCGCCCGCTGCCGCCCTGTCGCAAAAGCTGCGGCAGACCCTACGCGGCGTCGGACTGACGGAACTGATTCACTACTCACTGACTAAAACTGAATCAGACCAGCAGGTGGTGTTGGCCAATCCGCTCTTTACAGAGTATTCGGCCCTACGCACCAACCTAATGGATGGATTAGTAGAGGCTTTTAAATTCAATCTGGAGCAGGGCAACGGGCCGCTCAACGGGTTTGAAATCGGCCGCATCTTTTGGCTCGACGGCGAGCAACCGCAAGAAGTTGAAGTGGTGGGGGGCATCCTCGGTGGTGATGTGCGACAGGGCAAGTGGGTCAGTAGCGATCGCCCCGAGCCGCTGTCGTGGTTTGCGGCCAAGGGCGTGTTGGAATCGGTCTTTCAACGACTCGGGTTGAGCGTCAATTATCGATCGGATAGTGAAGATGAGCGCCTGCATCCCGGTCGCACCGCCTCCCTCTGGGTGCGCGGTCGCTTGCGCCTGGGCACCTTTGGCCAACTGCACCCCCAACTGCGGCAAGCGCAAGATTTGCCTGATGAGGTCTATGTGTTTCAGTTGAACTGGTCGGTGTTGATGACCTGCTTGGCCACGGGACAGCGCAAAGCGGTGAAATTTAGTCCCTACTCGACCTTCCCCGCCAGCGATCGCGATATTGCGTTTTATGCGCCTGTGACCGTTTCCGTCGCCGACTTAGCCAAAGCCATGACCAAAGCTGGCGGCAAACTGCTCAATACGGTGACCCTGTTTGACGAATATCAGGGCGAATCGGTCCCCGCAGGACAGCGAAGCCTCGCCTTTCGCCTGGTTTATCGCGCCCTCGATCGCACCTTGACTGACGAAGATGTTGAACCCGTACATCAAAAAGTTAGGGCAGCCCTCGAAAAACAGTTTCAAGTGGCTTTGCGCAGTTAACGAGCTGGTGGAGTCGCTCCTGACCGCTCCTGCAACATCACACCCGGTGGGTGAATTCCCTTCAACCGGGTCGGTGCTGTGGCGACAGCAACTACTCCATCGTTTCTGGGAAAATGATGCTTCTCTTTGCCTTCTGCTCAAAGCGTTGCAACTTCTTGCGGAAATATAGTCTTTGTAACTGCCAGGTCATTCCCGCTGCTGCTAGGGCCGCGATGATGGCCCAGAGCCAAGAGGCGAAAGAAAAAATCACAGCAGAAATAACCGCAACACTGGCAATATTGATCGCAAAAACGGTGACTTCTGCACCTCGATAGGCCAGACTACTCGGCAAGTTGATGTGGGGTAGCGAATCACTCGCTTCAAAGGGAAGATAGACTTTGATATCACTGGCTTGGGTCAGAAAAAATCGTCTGATTTTTCCGGCGCGTCTATATAGCCGAATAATATTGACGGCTTGATTAACGGAATGATCCAGTGTGAGTAATCCAACCGCGAAAATGAAAGAAAACATCGCGATAAGTACCAGCCGTACAGCTTCTGCAGGGACAAGACTCAAGACTCCAGGAATGCCGGCAATGGTGGCGGCTACTATGACCAAATAAAAATTAATGCTGCTTGACTTGGATTGTTCAATCTGGATGGCACGCTGTTGAATCGCATTGAACTCTGCCAAAAGAAATTCGGTAGTGCATTTTAGTAAAGGACAGAGAAAAAGATAGACTCATCTCGTTCTGG
>ERZ1740058.1475-NODE-1475-length-10964-cov-5.383078_pt1 | contig 10964 bp, 10 predicted proteins | sample MGYA00581745_ERZ1740058 | MGnify/ENA primary metagenome ERZ1740058 (study PRJEB43018, sample SAMN04849742) | marine metagenome | isolation source: floating plastic debris | place: Pacific Ocean | collected 2008-08-30 | study: EMG produced TPA metagenomics... | reverse complement strand
TTTCGCTTGAGTCATGCCGCGTTCCTCGTGCTCCTTCGTGCGTGATGCTTTCAAATCAAAGGCTTGTACAGCTTAGCACTCTGCTTTTGTCATCGCCTCAGGGCAAGATGTCGTCAAATGCTTGCAAGCTATTAACAACATACTTAGATGAGATAAGAACACGTCTTTAATGACAAACTCAAAGCAACATATAGAGCTGGACGAAAAGCCTTTTAATTAAATATTGGCAGGCTAGCCAGACTACTTTGCAATCTGAGTCTGTGACCTGCCTCACATGATTGTAGCCGCACAATCATGTTGACTACCACTCTTCTTCCGTACAAATCCAATAAAGTTCATCCAAAAGACATAATTCAAGGTAGTTTTTCTGTACTAAGACTAGGCAATAAAACTTACCTCAATAATCCTTTTTAAGTCTATCTGTTCAAGGCTGTGAACAGCTTTAAGTTAGTGACAATGAAGCTTGCCTCGATTATTACTAACTTATGAGTAAAATATCTAAACATCACAAATCATGATCTGAATAGTGGTTTTTAACGTGTAAGAGCTGCGTGTCAACTGAGTCTATCGTTGTCATTGCAATAGTTTAGTGATGGTCAACAACAGTCCTGAATGATGTGCTCAAGCTGCTAATGGCTGATTCGAGTACACGACCGAACTGGGAAAAGCAGTTTCTGTCCTCAGCTCACTCCACGCTAGAATCAACTCCAAGATCAACAATGACAGCATATGGAGGTTCAACGGTTCCTGATGAATCCAGAAACGCTGACTGAGACTATTCAAAAGGGGGTTCGTGTCACCCTCGGGGCAACCGCTTCTCTAGTAGATGTGCTGCGAGATCCCCAAGCTTCTCAGGAAAAGTTTGGCAACATTTCTGACTTTGAGGTGTTGACTCAAGAACTTGAAGCTAAAGGAACTGATGCAGAACGAGAAGCGCGGGCTGTTGTGGATTCTTTGATGAGTCAAATGGGACAAATGCCCAATCCGTTTGCGCAGCCTTCAGCTTCGGAAGCAACGGTTGATGCCTATGCCAGTCCCGTCGCTGATGTTTCTGTGCAAACGGAATTGGAAACCCTGACCCAAGAGTTGTCGACCCTGCGTCAAGAAATTGAAACTTTGAAGTCTCAATCAGGCAACGGCTAGGCATTTTCATTCGGACTTACGCAAAGGCCACTCTGATTCCCCAAAATCGGCTGTCACTGCGTAAGTCCTATTCATATTGATGGTGAGATGCAAAGGTCAGCTGCACTGCTGACCTTTCGTTGTGTATGGGGTGTTAGGCAAAGGAAGAATCGAGATCGGGAGGGATATCTTGCCATCGCCCTGGCCCAATTGCCCGCAGTGCCTCTTTGAGCACGATGTCGCCCGTGTAGAGAGCTTTGCCAATAATGGCACCGCTGACCCCTAGTCTTTCTAGCGTGAGAAGGCTCAGCAAGTCGGTCACTGAGCTCATGCCCCCTGACGCAATGATGGGAATTGAGGTGGCTTCAGCGATCGCTCTGAGGGCTTCCAGATTGGGCCCTTTGAGGGTGCCATCTCGCTTGATGTCGGTGTAGATAACGGCTGCTGCCCCCCGCTCAGTCATCGCTTGGGCGAGGGCGATCGCATCTAATTCTGAGGTTTCGAGCCAGCCCCGAGTAGCGACTTTACCGTCACGAGCGTCGATGCCCACAATAATCTGCCCAGGATATTCCCGGCTGAGACGATTGACCAAATCGGGATTTTCGACCGCTGCAGTGCCCAAAATGGCGTATCGCACACCGAGATCGAACAGGGCCGCGACCCGATCGCGATCGCGTAACCCGCCGCCGACCTCAATGGGAATATCGACTGCCGCCGCGATGGCCGCGATCGCTTGGCTGTTTTCGGGTTTGCCGGCTTTGGCCCCGTCTAAGTCAACCAGGTGCAGACGGGTCGCCCCTTCGTCAGCCCAGCGTCGAGCGACCTCAACCGGATTGTCGTTGAACACCTCTGATTGTTCATAGTCGCCCTGATAAAGGCGGACGCAGCGACCTTCGAGCAAATCAATAGCGGGGATAACTTCCATAAGGAAAATTGGTGTCAGCAGAAGCCTTATTGTATCGGTTAGGGAGTTGCGCTTAAATAACATCCCACCGACCCTGCTACCCATCCACCCTGCCACAGTCTTGTCCGGGTCCTTTATTTTCAAGCCGATCCCTTAGCTATCCCCTTACTTCGCCCCTAAGGTGACTAAAAGCTGGTTCGATACTGCAGAAAGAATTGGCTGTCATCAGAAAAATTTGTCGACGCTCCGAAATTGAATTCATGGTTGAGGCGATATCGCAAATTCAATTGATAAGGCTGGTCGCGATTAAGCAATTGTAAAAGCTGAGCCGCAAAGGTCTCGGTAATGTCGGCATTGATGCCGAGCCCCACCCCAAACAGATCGCCTTCGGCTGCTGGAATGGTCGTAGTGGCATCAAACCGGAAGTGTCTTAGACCTAACGCGTTACCGATCGCCTCTTGCTGCTCTGTCAACAAAGCAAATAACAGACTGGTACTAGCGGCCACCAGCGGTTCGGCGGCTGGCAAGTCGGCTAAATTGCCCCCAGATATCATACTCAGCAGGCGGTCCTCAGGGTAATTGGGAGTGCTAGTTAGGTTAAGAAGAGCCAGTCCGTCACTCAAAAACCCATGGAGTTCTGCCTGAATCAAAATCTCATCGAATAGGGTCAAACTGGCGAGCGGATCAAGCTCGGGAATCTCAGCGATATTACCCAGCCCATATGGATTGGGGGATGGCAGGTCTAGCTGCCGCTGCAGGGGTAATTCGCCTTGATAGAGGAGATCAATGTGGGGATCGAAACCCTGATCAGGCTCTAGAGTAATGAGATTGCGGCGATCGGCCGTCACGAGAAATAGGTTGGTCGTGATCGTATTCACCGAACTGTTCAGCAGCTCAATATAGCCATCCCCTGTCGGTTGAACTAGCGGCCCCGACAAAGCGACTTGGCCCGTGAGGTCGGCTTGCCAGAGCGGGTAAACCTGGATTTTTGCGATATCGGCGATCGCAATGTGAAAGTCAGCAAACCGTCCTGTCGGCAGTCCCTCACTCAGTCCTAGGGTGACTAACCGCTGCTCAATATCGGTGAGAACGTTAGAAAGTGGGGGCGCTGATAGTAAGAAATCCGCGATTTCGAAACTCCGTTGTCCAGGATTGAACCGGACTCCTTGAAGGGTAATCCCACCGCTGAGTACAGGAGACTGCAAAGACTGACCCACGACGACATTACCTGCAAGCTGGCTCACGATTTCATTCTCGAAGTTAAAGGCGAGCGCATCCAGGTCTAGCGTTAAGGGGGTGACTGCCGGCTGAGCCTGTGCCGTGGCATCAAGCCAGGGAAGTTCTCCCCTGAGGCTAAACTGACCACCGAGTAAGGAACCTTGCAACTCTCTGGCGAACAAGCGATCGCCCTCAAACCCCATCGAACCATTGAGAGCGGTGAGCGATTCTCCTAAAAAGTCACTGGTCACCTGGGCGTTTTGGAACTCAATACGACCCTGTACGGCCGGTTGCGTTATGGGGCCTTGAGCTTCGATGAGTAAATTGCCATCGCCGCCACCCCAAGCAATATAGGGGGCAAACATATCTAGTAAAGCCAAACCCCCGCTCCCTAAACTGGCCCTGACCAACATTTCATCACTGCTGGGCAGCGTGGCCATAAAGGGCAAAGCATAGGGAATTTGCCCCTGTACGATGAGTGGCTCATCCGGTTCGCCTTGAACTCGGGTGTCAAATCGCCACCAGGCATCGCGATAGCTGAACTCACCCTCAATTGCCAGCGGATAATGATTAGCGGCGGCATTATCAATTACCCAAGTTCCCAGCATTGTGGGGTTATTCAAGGCTCCGCTCAGGGTGGCGAGGGCATGTACTTGACCTTGGATGGGCACGGGCAGAGAGAGCCACTCGGCTATGGGGGCTAAGTCAAAGTTGGCAATCTGGAGTTCCGTCACCAAATCTTCGCAACCGAATTGGCCAGCCAGATTTAGCCAGGCGTCGCCTGATGTGAGGCGAATGGGAGACAACGTTAAGACTTGATCGCGTAATGTCCCTCGGGCAACCAACTGATTAACCGCTACGTACTGTCCCCAATGCCAGTTTTGACCATTGACATCAAAGGCGGCTTTGAGTCCATCCACTTCGGAAGCGTCGAGGGAAATGTCGGCAGAAAAGGTACCGGTTAAATCGGCGATTGGGGGCAGTAGTTGCTCAGCCGCCGCCGCCCCTTGTTCTTCTTGTAAGGCTTTAGCGGCAGTCACTCGCTCTAATTGCTCAGGAAGATTTTGAGGATCAGTGATGATGGGCACAGTTTCTAGATCCGCAGCAGTGCCTAAATGGGGAGGCGCGAAGGTGGCTCTCAGATCGCTCAAATCGTCAATCTGTAACGCGGTCAAAATATCGGCAATATGAGCATCAGTCGTCGTGAGATGGACTGCAGCGGAGAACGGCGATCGCACATTTGCCGTCGCCGCCACGGCAAACTGGCTATGCGGCAAGGCCAAAAAAGTATCTTGGAGAGAAATACGGCCATTCGCCAGCTGTAAGTCTCCGTTTAGGGCCGTAGCGCGATAACCCCCTAACGCGGGACGATGGAGCGTAAAGCTGGCGGTGGCGGTGGGGTTACGAAACAACTCCGTCAGTTGCAAGGTAAAGTCACTATTGAGAGTGCCGCCCAAAACCCCGAAATCAGGTTCAGAAAAGGGTCGAAAGCCGAGGTCCGCGATCGGGAAATTGCGAACTTGACCGCTCAATGAGTCTCCTTGTCGCTGAGCCGCAGCTAACACAGGGCCATTTTGAAAGAGCAGATCAGTCGGCCATTAATCAGCTCCCATCTCTGCCCGCATCTTGGTCATTGCCCCCATTAAATTAAGGCTGCCACCCTGGCGTCGGGATAGGTCAATCGGGCCTGTAATGTCTGAAAGGAGCGCAAAATGACCGATCGCCGCTTCTCGGAGCAGGATATCGCCTTGCAATTGGGGATCAGCAGCCGGTCCCCGGAGCGTTCCGTTAAAACCGAGGCGTCCCTGCAACAGCACCCCATAGTCAGTAGTGGGCAGCAGCGGATTGAGCTGGGCCAAGTCGAAATCGACAAGTCGCGCGGTGAAATCATAATGACTGGGCACTGGCCAACCGCTTTGCGGATGTATGCGGGTGGTCAATTGCCCACTGGCGGATAGCCCCAACCCTGTGACCTTTGGAATCCTCAGAATCTGCCCATCCCAATCAAAAGCTGCGGCTAACGGGCCACTGGCGAAATGGCGATCGCCCATCAACGAGACTCGAAAACCTTCCGAGGAATCTAAGTTCCCCTCCGCTTGCATACCGGCCGGACTCAAATTCGCGAGCGAGCCAGCTGCCCGGAACGCTAGATCGGTAGCGCCTAACACTTGGGGGGAAACGGCACTGAGCTGCAACCCTCGTCCTAACGTCTCCAAATGCCAGTGACCAGTGTCCAGGTCAGCTGTGCCGGTCGCGCTCAGACGCCCGTCTCCGAAAGCAAAAGTCGTATTGTGGAGGGTCGCTATTGCATCGGTGTAAAGTAAGCGTCCTTGTGCGGGCACATTGCCGTCCCGCAATTGCCAAATTGCCTCAGCCCTGGGGTTTAAGAGGGGGCCGGTGGCATGGGCACGTGTGCTGAAGGTGCCAAGCGTAAGACCGGGTGGCAGGGCGATCGCGGCCTGTTGAGCAATTTCGTCTAGAGCGATGCGAGCGTCTACTTCAACGTCGAGCAACCGACTCGCGAGATCCGCTTGACCAGTCGCTGTGACTATTCCAGAATCGGCGATCGCCAATCGAGTATTGGCCAATATCGCTCGACTGTCAGCGTAATTTACTTGCCCTGAGCCCCTGGCAACTCCATCGGTCAGTTGCCAGTTAATCTGCCCGATGGGAGCTAACAGTGGCCCAGTGGCTTCTGCGACAGCGGTCAAACGTCCGAACGGTATGGGTGAATTGACACCATACAGTTCAGCGAGTGGTGTCAAAGGCAGATCAACATTGCTGCTCAAGTTCAGGACTGTGGGGGGGCGCTGCCGCGTTGCTAAGGGATTTTCAACAAAATCGACTTGGCCCTGAGCCGTAATACTGCCGCCAGTAGTCGGGATAATGCTCAGGGCATCTAACGAGAGAGCCTTGGCATCGCCAGAGAAGTTAGCCGTTACTTGCTCTAGTCCGAGGCGATCAACCGTAATGGGGGTGAGGTGAGCCAACTTGCCGGAAAATTGAGGCGATCGCAACGGCCCAGTGACTTGCGTGGTTAGGTTGAAGCTACCGGCGGCATCAACCGGTGCTGAGTAGGCAAAGGCGGTTTCCAGTTGCTCTAAGCTCATATCGGGCACATCCACATTGACCCGAAAGCCCTCTTGCAGAGAAACGTCCCCCTGTATCTGTACTGCGATTGGTCCGAACTTTAAGTCAGTGTCATCAACGGTGACTTGCTGCCCATTAAACCGCAGCTGTCCGTAAATATTTTCAAACTGGCTCGGTAAAGCGGTGATTAGGGCTTCTCCATTTTGTAAGCGCGCGGTCCCCGTAATAGCGACTGAAGGCGATTGACTGGGGCGCACGTTCATTTCTAGGTTGGCATAGACATATCCCTTGCCCATGAAGAGGTTGCCGCCAAGAAACGGATTGAGCGTATCAATATTCAGACTGGCGCCCCGAATTACGAGATTTGCTTCGCGGGTATCAAGATTCCCCTCCCCTCTAATCTGAAAAGTGCCGTTTTTGCGGCGGCTGCCTAAATTGCGCGCAAACTGCTCATTTTGCTCTCCAAAAAAGCGGAGATGATGATTAACGTTCTCTAACACAATGAGGTGAGCGCTGGAGAAGCCCTCTGGAGCTTGGACGATCTGCCCACGGGTAAAAGGGCCAACTGAGATCGTCCCACTGCGTACGCGGATACTGCCAATTTCGGTGATGATTTTGCCCTCTTGATCGACTGAGTTGAGGGGGTCTAACACCCAGTTTCGATCAACGCTTTGTTTGATCGAAACTTCCGGACGAATGAACAAGAGATGAGGACGAAACGTTCGCCTCAGCAATAAGTCGAAGGGATTGAGCCGAATATCCGTTTTTTGTACGCGAGCCCACGTGAAATTCTCTGGTGTCGGGGGCAAAATCGTTTCGCCAAAGCGGAGTCCGGTCAAGCTAAATCGTTCGAGCTGCCCCAGCTTGATCGGCCGCCCCAAGGCTCCACTCAACTCATTGCTCACTAAATTAGGTAGGCTTTGTTGTAGTCTGCGCCAGCCTAACCAACCCCCAACTCCACCGGCGATCGCAACGGCTCCAGCCAGTGCTAGCCAGGCTTTTAACCGGCGGCGAGAGCGTAGAAATCGAGTGACTTTGAGCCTTTGATGTTCAGAGTCAGTCACGACACGTAGCCTTTCCCCATCACAGGAAAATTATCGCGACCTTTACTGGATTTGCGCTGCTAGACCATACATAAATTTATCGCTGACAATTGTCACAGTGCCCGCAACGCCAAGCCGTCTGACCGCCGTGGCGAAACCCAAACTGCTGAATGATGGCGTGCCAACGACAGCCCCGCCCATACAGCAGTTTGGCCATGGACTTGTCAGCGATGGGATTTACCCGAGGAGCCTTAGACGGGAACGATATGAGACGGTAGTGAAACGGGTCTGTCCATGCCAAATGGCCTTGGCTATGAAGGTAGGACAGTGCGATCGCGCCGTCTTTAAAGTCTTGCTGAACGGCTTGCAGTGTCCCTTTGGGTGGAATTTGCGTCGCCAACTTAGCGGCTGCTAGTTGAAGTTTTTGATGCTGTTGCTGAAAGAAGTTGGTTCGCTGCCGGTCAGTGGGATCGAGCATGCCCGTCCGCTCGCTGACTAGCGACAGGGCTTCTGCCGACTGGCCGTCTCGCCCGGCACGACCAATTTCTTGCACATATTCCGTGAGCAACGTCGGGACGTGATAATGCACAACCCAACGCAGATTTGGCTTGTTGACTCCCATGCCAAAGGCATTTGTGGCTACCACAATGGGAACTTGATCGCTCATCCAGGCGCTTTCGCGCTGGCGGCGATCGCTGGCTGACAGCCCAGCATGATAGCCTATCGCTCGATAACCCTGCTGCCGCAACTTATCTGCCAGCGCTTCACTGTCGCGACGGGTGCGCACGTAGACCAATCCCGTTTGCTGTCGATGCTGCTGAACAAACTTTAGGAGTTGCTGGGTGCGTCCACGGGGGGTGTAAACAGTACGCATGGCCAGGTTCAAGTTAGCCCGATAGGGACTGAGTCGCACCACCTGCGGCGATCGCAATTGCAGCGTCGAGCCAATATTTGCTTGCGCTTGAGGAGCCGCCGTCGCCGTAAAAGCCGCGATGGGAATTGGGGTACGGTCTGGTTGGCGATGCTCTAATGCTTGCCGGGCCGCGCCTAAGCGTCGGTAAGCTGGACGAAAGGTATCGCCCCATTGGGCTAAGCAGTGGGCTTCATCCAACACCAGGCCGTTGATTAGCAAATCGGCTCGTGTTAACTGCCGCCAAACCGATGCACTCAAAAGCGTCTCTGGTGACAAATAGAGTAGGCGAAGCCGCTGTTGTTCTAGGGCATTCAGCACCCGAGACTTGTCGCGTCTGGATAATTCACTATGGAGCGCTGCCGCCGGCAGGTGGCGATCGCGCAAGTCTTGGACTTGATTTTCCATGAGTGCTACCAGCGGCGAGACGACCAGCGTCAGCCCGCTTTGCAACAGCGCCGGGAGTTGGAAACAAAGCGACTTACCACCCCCGGTGGGCAAAACGATCAGAGCATCTTGGTGCTGTAGCAGGGCTTGAATCACCGTATCTTGAGGGGGACGAAAGGTGGCGTAGCCCCAGATTTCTTGCAGACGGGTTTGGGCGATCGCTAAATCAGGTCGCGGGAGTCTGGTCACAACTTTATTGCCAATGCACCTGTCACCAGCGTGCCCGAAATGATTTCAAGACTAGAGACTCGTCTCGGCCAGCTAAGGGATCGGCGTGAAAATAAAGTACCTGGACAAGACTGGGGCTGGGGAGCTGGGGAGCTGGGGATGTTATTTCAGCGCGACGCCCTAAGGTTGCGTCATCTGCCACTGCCAGGCTGGGGAAATCAGGTTGGGAAACCCCTCCCAGTTGCCAAGCCGCGATCGCCTGGCAACACAATCGAAACCTAACTTCCCGATGTCAGAATTGCTTGACATTATGCTGCGCTCACCCACTGAGAACCGTGCGGATGATAACGGACATGAAGCATTTCAATTACAAGAGACAAATTCGTATTAAATTTAGGTAATCTGACGGTTGATAAAACTCAAGAGTTGAAAGCAAACAGAGGGATACGACTCACAATCGCAACCCTGAATCGAAATGCAATCCCAGGAGGATATTGTGTCAAGGGTATTTAAAGAGGCACAGACCTTGAACACCATGGTCGATCAGCTGATGACGTCGAGAAAAATCACCCATCAGCAGTACCAACATCTCTCACAATTGGTCTTGGCGGATGGCAGCGTCGATGACCAAGAGTTACACCAAATCAATCGGTTGTTCGATGCCATTCAAACCGGACAGATCAAAGTTTTGGACTGCGCTGGAGTCGCGGCTAAGTGCGCTGCCCCAGCCTCATTCCTCCTAAGCAAACGTCTTATCGTCAAAACCGGGTAGTCCGTTTGTCAATCATGTCTGCCAGCAGCGCGAAGATGGTGATTTGAATGGCGGTGACACACATCAGCAGTGTGGTGTCAGGGATATCTTGTAAAGCCACGATGTCGATCAGCAGCGACACCCCAAAGGCGGCAAAAAATCCGCCCGCGATCGGCAAAAAATCCGCAGCGGTGCAAAGTACACCCCTGTGCGCAAAATCAGTTGCACAAACCGCAGCGTATCGCGAATTGGTTTGATTTTGCTGCGGCCCTGGCGATGAAAATAATCAATGGGATGATAATGCACCAGATAATTGTTGGTCAGCATTGTCAGTGTGATGGTGGTGGTAAAGCTAAACGTGTCTGGTAAGATTCCCAAAAACTTTTTGAGGACACTGGTTCGAAAGACGCGCATACCGCTATTGATATCTGGAACGGGCTGCTGCGCAATCCATTGCGCAAACGCCACTAAGAAATATTTGGGAATGCTGCGGCGCTTGGAGTCAGTAAGTAGGTGGGTTGAATCTTTTGTAGAACGAGTCGATGATGACAAAATCCCTTTGAGTGTTGGGTTTCGTTCCTCAACCGCAACCTACATCATTTGCAATTTAATAACGCCTGCCTACTTAACATTGGCACCCGTGCGAGCACCAGCTACCATACCAGCTTCTTGAGTCAGGACAATAAGTTCTGACAGGCGCTCATTGGGATACGTGCCGTCAGCATCGGTAATGGCGACTAATGGATATCTGGCGTGGGCGATCCCCGTTTTAAGTGCCGCTCCATACCCACGATTGCGGCGATGCTGCAGCAGTTGAATATCAGAGCGAGCCGTCAGAATGTCCGCCGTGCGATCGCGTGAACCATCATCTACCACCACAATCTCATAGACATCCCCGGTCTGCGCTAGCACTCGGTATAGCTCATTCAAGGTTTGAGCCACCCCATCTTCTTCGTTAAAAACGGGAACAACTACCGAGACGGCATTTAAGAGCGTGGCCTTAGCAACGCCCCCAACCTGCTCACTGGCTAACTCACCCATACCCTGCATTCCAGAAAAACTTGGTTTCGGGCCTGATTACCCAAAATCATCGTCGGGCTATTACAGCACAAAACCAGCATGGCCTTTCTGGACTTTTGTGTCTTAGATAAGTAGAAACCGGTGCTGTCAGGGCTGCCGCCGTTGCATCCGCTCTCCCCATCATTTGAGATGCAGGAGCCAAGATTTGGATGCAGTTGCAGAAGTATTGGGGATATTTAGTACTCTGTAAATTAAGTTTATTCGGTTTTTATGTTTGCTTTCTGGGGATAG
>ERZ1740058.1474-NODE-1474-length-10966-cov-5.067547_pt1 | contig 10966 bp, 6 predicted proteins | sample MGYA00581745_ERZ1740058 | MGnify/ENA primary metagenome ERZ1740058 (study PRJEB43018, sample SAMN04849742) | marine metagenome | isolation source: floating plastic debris | place: Pacific Ocean | collected 2008-08-30 | study: EMG produced TPA metagenomics... | reverse complement strand
GCTACATGCGCGGTGTGCTCAAAGCCATGGCCGAAGATGGGGAAGAATTCTTCCCTGGCGACGTGATTATCCACAATCATCCCTACTACGGCGCTTCCCACGGCCCCGATATTGGTATCGGCATTCCCATCTTTAAAGACAACAACCTGATTGGTTACTCCTTCACGACCGCCCATCACTTGGATATTGGCTCCTCTTCGCCGGGTAGCTGCGGCATCGTGGATGCCGTGGATGCCTTTGCGGAAGGCCTGCAGTTCAAAGCGGTGAAGCTGTACGAAAAAGGCGTCAAGAATCGCCAAGTCTGGCGCATGCTGCGCCAAAACATTCGCAGCGCCAACGTGGTGGTGGGGGATATCGAGGCTCAGGTGGCCTCCTGCCGCGTGGGAGAACAGCGGTTTTTGGAGCTGGTCGAGCAGTACGGGCTCGATACGGTCCTCGCCGCCAGCGACGAGCTGATGCACTATTCTGAACGGATGATGCGGCAGGCCATTGAGCGGCTACCAGACGGTACCTACGCTGCCGAAGGCTTCATTGATGGCTTTTTGGATGACCCCGACCCAAGCAAAAAGGATCTCAAAATTGCCTTAACCGTCACGATTGCTGGCAGTGACATGACCATTGACCTCACCGGCACTGCCTCCCAAGTGGACGATCGCCCCATCAATATGCCCTTCGTCGGCACGGTGGATATCGCCATTTTTGTGACGTTGCGATCGGTGCTGCTCGATACGGCCCTGATGGAGTACGTCCCCCAAAACTCCGGCCTGACCCGCCCCGTCCACATTGTGGCGCCCAAGGGGTGTCTGGCTAATCCCATCTACCCAGCTCCCGTCATTGCCCGCTGCTGCCCCGGCAACATTGTGGCCGACACCCTGATGAAAGCCCTGGCCCAGGTTGCCCCCCAAAACGTCAGCGGCGGCATCGGTAATATCAAAGTCACCTCCTACAGCGGGGCGCTAGACGAAGACTACTGGGTGTATATGGACATCACCGAAGGCAGCTACGGTGGCCGCTTTGGCAAAGATGGCATGGATGGGGTGGATACCCTCTACGCCAATACCCGCAACAACCCCATTGAAGACATTGAGGCGCACCTGCCCCTGCGGGTGACCCGCTACGAATTGATTGAAGACGCCAGCGGGGCGGGGAAGTATCGCGGCGGACTCGGCTCCATTCGGGATATTCAGTTCCTCGCACCGGGGCAAATGTCACTAGAAGGGGAAGGTAATAAGTACGCGCCTTGGGGCATCTTTGGCGGCAATGACGGGACTCCTGGTGCGGTGCAAGTGCTGAATCCCTATGAGGAAACGGCAGCCGATTTGCCCTCAAAGTTTCCCTGTCGCAAGACCAAACTGGGAGACACATTGCGCACCGTAAGCCCCTGTGGAGGGGGGTATGGCAATCCCTTAGAACGCGATCCGGCACTGGTGCTCGAAGACGTGCTGGATGAATTCCTCAGTCTTGAGTCGGCCAAGCGCGATTACGGAGTGGTGATTGACGCCGCTAAGATGACCCTCGATCAAGCGGCCACGATCGCCCTTCGCCAAGCCATGGCACCAGCATCATGACCATGCCGACCTGCCGCATCAAAGTTATCAACGGCAACACCTGTGAGCCGATGACCCAGAACATCGATGCTTCAGCCCAAGCGGCAAAATTTCCCTACACCGAAATCATCACAGTCACGCCCAACGTGGGACCGATTTCGATTGAGGGCTTTTACGATGAGTATTTAGCGATTCCCGGCATCTTAGAACAGATTATTTTGGATACCGATGCCGATGCCTTTATCCTTGCCTGCTGGGGCGATCCGGGCATTGAGGCGGCGCGAGAAATTACGTCTAAACCGGTGGTCGGCATTGCCGAAGCTAGCTTGTACGTGGCGAATATGCTAGCCGCCAAGTGGAGTGTGGTCACAACCTTGCACCGCGCCCGCGACATGGTGGAAAAGACCGTGCATAAAGCTGGTATGACCGATCGCTGTGCCTCCGTGCGGACGACATCGCTATCGGTATTAGAAACGGAAAACGATCGCGCTCACACCGTCGAAGTCTTAGCTGCTGCTAGCAAATTAGCGATCGCAGAAGATGGTGCAGAAGCGATTTGTTTAGGCTGCGCTGGCATGAGCGGTTTAGAGAATCAACAGGAAGAGCGACTGGGGGTGCCTGTTATCGACTCGGTGGCAGCTGCAGTAAAAATGGCGGAGTCACTGGTGAGTTTAGGCAAGCGCACCAGCAAACAACTTACCTATCGAACCCCAGAGCCAAAAGTGATCCGGGGCTATGGTGAGCACTTCCAAGCGGAAAACCTCCTTTAAGTCCGTCTTCGATCATGTCGTGATCCTGCTCCAGCGAAGGGATCACTTTCATAAGACCACAACCGTCTCACCGTTTCCTGATCTGATGAGCCCATTGGTTGAAGGCGATCGCTGATGTCTGCACTGTATACCCGCGATTTCTGGGGGTATGGGCCAACGCCGCCCCATGCCCAGTGGCCCCATGATGCCCAGGTGGCCATTTCCTTTGTTTTGAATTTAGAAGAAGGGGCGGAGTTAGCCATTTCTGCTGGGGATAAGGGCAACGAGTCCGTCTATGAAATTGTTCTAGAGACGAAAGGGGTTCCTGATCGATCGATGGAATCCCACTTTGAATATGGGGCGCGGGTCGGGTTTTGGCGGGTTCTTGAGCTGTTCGATCGCTACGACGTGCAGGCCACGATGAATGTGTGTGGGCGAGCAGTCGAAATTTCCCCCTGGATGGCTCAAGAGCCGGTAAAGCGGGGGCACGAACTGTGCTGCCATGGCTACCGCTGGGAATCGCTAGTTTACCCGGGCGGGTGGCACACCAAATCACCGAGCACCCCCAATCCCCGCCGCTTGCTGCTCGAGCATGGGGGATTTTTGTACGATTCGGATGCCTATAACGACGAGTTGCCCTACTTCGTAGAGGTGGCGGGGCAGCCCCACCTGGTGTTGCCCTACAGCTTTGATACGAACGATATGCGCTTCACTAATGCCGAAACGTTTCGATTGGCTCAGGACTTTGCCACGTATCTGATCAATAGCTTTGATTGGCTCTATCAAGCAGGGGAGCGTACTCCGCGCATGATGACCGTGGGCCTCCACCCCCGCATCATTGGCCGTCCAGGCCGAATTGGGGCGCTTCAGCAATTTTTAGAGCATATTCGGCAACATGACCGAGTTTGGGTGGCCCGGCGAGATGCGATCGCCCACCACTGGCTTACGCTGCAAGAACCAGATGATTCGCATCAATAAACAGTACTCGCTAAACAGTACTCGCTAACGCACGACGAACCGAGAGAGTGCAACAAAATCATTCCACAATCACCATCAACGCGACTGTCAGTACCACTAAAACGACTAAATCGAAAGCCATTCTAATGTCCAAACATTCTGAATCAGCGATCACAGGCACCTATGGAAAAGCGGAGTACGGGCATCAGAGACAAACAACGATGCAGCAATGTTTTTGAAGAAAATCCAACAGATGGCAAAACCTTACTGACTCACATCAACTTGAATTGCCGCGTTGGTTTTAGACCAATTCCACAAACTGCCTAAAAGGCATAACGACTAGGATAACCAGCGACAGCAAGCGCTGGTATTCGTCACCGCTATCTTGATGCTGGCGATGGAACGGTTTGTGAACCTGTCTCGCTTTGTGGTGAGCGATCGCTAATTAAACCGCATCCAGATTCAGATCTGGAATCTTGTACTAGACCACACCTCACCGCCTACAGTACTTCTACTTGAGAAAGGAGCCGTTTAGGAAAATCCTAGTTTTACTCTTCACGAAAGGTCTTCAGGACTCCGGTTCCGCTCCTAAGTCCTAGCACCTTGGGAGCGGCTTCGCCTACGGGCAGGCTGCGCCAAAGACAAGGAAAGACTAGATGAGGTTAATACAGGCTTAATTTTAGCAGCGGAAAAATTCTGGTCGTTAAGGCTGAGATATTTACGGCACGCGGCAACTATTCAACCGGCTCAATGAGATTGGAGATGGCTGTACATCCTGCAAAGTGCTTTAGTGACTGACAAGGACTGAGTACAACGAGACGTTTAATGGACAGAAATAATTACAGAAGATTGTTCTAACAGCTACTTTAGGGCGATCGCTTATCTGAAGATGATTGAATTTGCAGTAGGCTTTCAACAGCAGGAATGGAGCGAGCCCAGACTAGCTCGTATTTCAGCTCAAATAGCGGTACTTGTCTCAAGACAGTAACCCCTGGATAGAGAATTCCAGAGACAACTGGGGCATGACCAATGCCTACACCAGCGGCGACCATGGCGAAGGTATCGGCCATCGTCGAAACATCGATTGCAATCTTGGGTTCAAACCCGGCTTCGGCGGTAAATCGCCGATACGTATCGTAGATCACCGGGTGGCGATCGCGAGCTGGCAGAATAATTGGGTAATCGGCTAGGTGTTCTAAGCTAACGGGAGCTTTTCTTTCCAACGGGTGGCCTGACTGCACGAGTACGGATAATGGAACAGTGCCGAGATGCTGGCGATATAACCCGGTCGGAATTGAATCTTCCCACGCGATCTCCACATCCACTTCACCGTCGGCCAAGGCGGCTCCGATGGAGCGCTCATCGAGTTGACACAAGGTGATGCGCGTCTCAGGATGCCTCTTTTGGAACTGACTAATGAGCTGGCCGACAGGCGGTTGAGCAGTACCAATCCCCATCCCGATGGTTAACGTATGGATGCCGTCAACGGCTCCAGCCTGCGCTGCCCGCACGGCCATATCGGCGTAGGCGACCGCTTTTCGGGCTGACTCTAAAAAGCCGCGCCCAGCTTGGGTAAGGGACACTTCGCGAGAGGTGCGGTCGAGCAGCTTGACCCCAACATCCGATTCCAAATCGCTCAGTAAACGGCTCATAGCGGGTTGTGAGATGCCGCATTTGGTCGCCGCTCGCCCGAAGTGCAGTTCTTCGGCCAACACAATAAAGGAGTTTAGTGTTTTTAAATTCATTGATATCAAGATTGATATTAAATCATGCAGATTTGATATTTTTCATATTATTAATATCATGCTACTTATTAATATGTCGGGTTTTGATGCAGATTTTCATACTGCTGGCGATCGCTGAGATCTTTAGAGCAATGTTTTGTATTACCCGTCGTTGTCAAAAAGAGAGCAGAGAGAGATGGCCGATCTCGACTTTACGCCCAGGTCGTTTGAATTGCTGGAGGAACTCGCAGCCAATAATGAAAAGGCTTGGTATGAAAAGCACCGAGACGAATTTCAGGCTTGCCTAAGAAAGCCTTTCGCCACAGTTCTAGAGCTGGCAACTGATCAGCTTGCGGAAACTTCAGTGCCGTTTGTGGGCGGAGCTAAAACGATGTTTCGTCAACACCGCGACATTCGCTTTGCTAAAGACAAATCACCCTACAGTACTCACGTCAGCGGTTTACTAACGCCATCGGGTATCAAGGCTGAAAAAGAGGGCGTGGTTTATGTTCAACTTGATTGCTCAGGTGGACTAATTGCTTGCGGATATTATCAGCTTAAAGCAGCCGAATTAGGTCCCATTCGCGATCGCCTTCTCGCCCAACCAGCACAATTCTCCCAAGTGCTACAAGACCTCAAAAACGCAGGTCTCGCCCTGAGTGAAGACGACAAATTGACTGCCATGCCGCGCGGCTACGGCCAATATGAAGATCACAAACATGCTGACTTTCTCAAGCTGAAAAGTTTCATTGTCAAAGTTGAACTAGGTCGGGGCGCATGGCTCGCCGGGGACATCGTTGACTGCATTGCGGAATATGCTAAAAACTGTGCTTCACTGTTGGAGTTTGGTCGCGCCGCGAAAGCAGCAGAAGTATTGAGATAGCGCTCTATTTATTTAGCTTAATTCGACCATTTATTCCCTCATGACTAAGACCGAAATTTTTCAAACAGAGGAAGTGAAACCCGTTCAGAAATTACGGGAATGGTTAATAGCTAATCATTCTCAAACAGAAAGTATCTGGCTAGTGACTTACAAAAAACACATGGGGGCCAATTACGTTTCAGTGCAAGAGATTTTAGATGAAGTGCTGTGTTTTGGCTGGGTAGACGGCATTCGGCGCAAGCTAGATGACGATCACACTAGGCAAATGATTTCGTCGCGCCAGACCCAACATTGGGCCAAAAGCTACCAAGAGCAAGCAGCCAAGCTAATTACCGCCGGTCGTATGCAGGCAGCGGGTTTAGCCGCCATTGAAGCCTCAAAGCAGAAAGGCCTCTGGAACTTGATGGATGATGTGGATGCGTTGATTCAGCCAGCAGATTTAGTGACCGCGTTAGACGATCATCCCCCTGCCAGTGAAAATTGCACCGCTGCGGCATCCTCCTATCAGCGCAATATTTTGCGGTGGAGCAAGCTGGCTAAAACGCCCAAAACGCAGGCTAAGCGCATTCAAGAAACGGCAGTAACAGCGGCTCAAAACCGCAAGATCTCTCAAATGTAGGGGCTTTGGTTTTCCCTTTTTCTTTCATCTGTCTAGTCTGCCATTCGACGCGATCGCCTGACCGATTTCTTTGTCATGGAGTTTCTCTCAATGTCTAACCCAACAGCGCCCTCAGAAACAATGGAATCTGCGCCTCAAACAGATCTTGCTAGTGGCTCAAAGTCGTGGCTAAATCCGCGATCTCGATGGCTTATCGGCTTAGGGGCAGTCGGATTGCTATTGGCCGTGGGCGTACCTATTCTTCAGACCCGGCTAGCCGCCCAACCTGTCGTAACTGCCGACGCCAGTGGTAATAGTCTATTGGTCGTTGAGACATTGACGGTGACAGTGGTGGATAGCTACTCGGTGTCTCGTGCCTATACTGGCGAGATTGCGGCCCTCCGCAGCAGCGACCTGGGGTTTACTCGCGGGGGGGAACTGGTTCAGGTCTTGGTGAGCGAGGGCGATCTCGTCAGTGCCGGACAGCCCCTAGCCCAGCTTGATACCCAAAACTTGCTGACCCAGCGACGCCAACTCGAAGCCCAACTCGCAGAAGCCCAGGCTCGACTGCTAGAGCTAGAGCGTGGCGCTCGCCAGGAAGACATTGCCGCCGCCCAAGCGAAAGTGCGCGATATTGAGAGCCAGCTACAGCTGCAGCAACAGCAGCGATCGCGCCGCGAATATTTGTATGCGGAAGGAGCCATCTCGCGGGAGCAACTGGATGAATTTGCATTCGGAGCCGAAACCCTAGAAGCACGGCTAGATCGGGCTAAGAGCAACCTCGACGAACTTTTGAACGGCACTCGTCCCGAGCAGGTTGCCGCTCAGCAGGCGGTTGTGCAGCAGCTCGAAGCCAGCATTGTCGATGTGGATATCAACCTGAACAAAAGCACCCTGAAAGCCCCTTTTGACGGCATTGTGTCAGCGCAAGAGGCGGATGAGGGTGTTGTCGTCGGAGCCGGACAGTCGGTGGTGCGACTGGTGGAAAGTAAAGCCCCGGAAGCTCGCATCGGCATGCCGGATAGCGCTGCCAGTACCTTGAAACCGGGGCTGCCCGTTACCGTCAGCTTGGGCAGTGAACAATACGCCGCGACGGTCAAATCCGTTCTACCCGAAGTAGATTCTGACACCCGCACGCAAATGGTCGTCTTTCAGCTTGAACCAGGGGCGATCGCACGCCTTTCTCCCGGTGAGACAGCGCGGGTCGAACTGAGCGAAACGATTTCAACGAGTGGGCTTTGGGTACCCACCCAAGCGTTAACGCAAGATATTCGCGGCCTGTGGAGCGCGTACACCCTCGTTCCTGGTGAAGCGGACGCGGGTGAAGACCGCTTTATCGTTGAGGCTCAATCGCTGGAGATTTTGCATCAAGAGAGCGATCGCGTGTTGGAGCGCGGCACGCTGCAGGCGGGCGATCGTATCGTTGCCGACGGCGTTCATCGACTGGTGCCAGGTCAGCAAGTGAGACCGCTGGACTAGTGCAGCGTCAAGTCTAAGAATTCGGGTTGGCAGTTCTCACAGTGCTTGCCAGACAGGGCTTCTGGAAAGAGTTGACTCAAAAATTTAGCGTTGACAGACCACTAGTTTAAAATTCAAAACTCAAAATTGGGAATTCAAACTTTTAACTTTTCTTCTCTCTCTATCACCCATGGTTCGCCCCTTTTTTACTAACCTCCGTCTCCTCGCTCTGACTATCATCCTGCTCTTAGGTTGGGGTCTCTCCTCCTATCAATCTTTGCCGCGCCAAGAAGATCCACAGTTGGTGTCGCGGGTGGCAGTCGTTACCACGGCGTTTCCAGGGGCGAGTGCCGAGCGGGTCGAAGCGCTGGTCAGCACAGTATTAGAGGAGGAGCTGTCGGAAATTGAAGAAATCAGCGTCATTGCCTCCGACTCGCGGGTGGGCTTCTCGACGGTAACCGTAGAGCTATCGGAGTCGATTGATGATGCCCAGCCAATTTGGTCAAAGGTCCGCGACGAAATGGAGGACGCGACCACTCGGTTTCCCACCGGGGTGGCAGAATCAGAACTCTCAGAGGTGTTGATCAAGGCGTATACCTTTGTTCCGGCGCTGACGTGGAACTTACCCGATGAGCCGAACTACGCTGTATTGAGCCGCTACGCCGAGGAGCTAGGCATTCGGATGCGGGGATTGAACGGTACCGAAGAGGTGGATTTCTTTGGCGATCCAGATGAAGAGATTTTGGTGGAGATCAACGCGCCGGACCTCGTAGCTGTGGGACTATCGCCTCAGGCGTTAGCCAACCAAATTAGCTTAAACGATGCGAAAGCTAGCGCGGGTCAGCTACGCACGGCAGCAGAGACGTTTGCGATCGAAGTCGAAAGCGAACTGGAAACTACGGAGCAGATTCGTCAGATTCCGATTCGGGCCAGCAGTGGTCAGTTCACCCGCTTGAGCGATATTGCCAGGGTCAGTCGCGGTGTCCGCTATCCCCTCAGTGACCTGGCGATCATCGGTGATCGACCCGCTATCGCGCTGGGCGTGATGATGCAGTCGGGCATTCGCATTGACCAGTGGGGCGCTAGTGCGCGGACCGCTATCGACGAGTTTCGCGATCGCCTCCCGGCCGGAGTGGGGCTCGACATTATCTTTGACCAAAGCAGTTACGTCGAAGACCGCATCAATCGGCTGATGATCAACTTGGTGCTAGGGGCCTTGCTGGTATTTGGCGTCACCCTTGTGGCGATGGGCTGGCGGTCAGCGTTGGTGGTGGGCACGGCTTTGCCGTTCACCATCTTTGCCGTGTTTGGCTGGATGGCGCTGCTCGGCGTGCCCATTCATCAAATGTCGGTTACGGGACTGATCATTGCGCTGGGTTTGTTGATCGACAATGCGATTGTGGTAGTAGACGAGATTCAGGCAGAGATTGAGCACGGGGCAGAGCCGCTTCAGGCTGCCACCAAAACAGTAAGCTATCTGCGGGTGCCGCTGCTGGCGTCTACGGTGACGACTGTTTTGACCTTTCTGCCGATTTATCTGCTGCCGGGGAGTGCCGGAGAATTCGTCGGCACGATCGCGCTGGGGGTCATTCTGGCTATCCTCTCGTCGTTAGCCTTATCACTGACCGTGATCGCCGCGCTGGCCGCTCGCGTATTGAAGCGCGCCCCGATCTCCCATGAGCAGCGGTCGTCGGAACGAGGCCTTGGAGTCCGCATTCGGCGTTTTCTCAATCAGCCTGGAGCCTGGTGGAATGAGGGTCTGTCGCTGTCCCGAGTTTCGCGTCTATATCGCTGGTCAGTAGGAAGAACCGTGGCTCGACCGCTGCTAGCAATCGCCATTACGTTAGCCATTCCCCTGGTCGGCTTCATCTCAGCGGGAACGTTGGAGAACCAGTTTTTTCCCCTGCTGGATCGCGACCAGTTCCAACTCGAAATGGAGTTTGCTCCCCAAACTTCCATTGAGCAAACGCGCCAGCAGGTGATGCAGGCCCGTGAGGTGATTTTGCAACATGAGAATGTGGAGGACGTGTACTGGTTTGTGGGGGAGAGTGCGCCCCGTTTTTATTATAATTTGACGGGCGATCGTGAAAACGAACCCTACTATGCTCAGGCGATGGTCCAGCTCAAATCAGAGGATGGCATGGAAGCTCTGGTGCGCGATCTGCAAGTCGAGCTGAGCGATCGTTTCCCTGCAGCTCGGGTGATTGCACAAAAATTTCAGCAGGGACCGCCGTTTGATGCTCCTGTCGAGATGCGGATCTATGGCCCCAACCTAGAAGAGTTGCGCCGACTGGGCATGGCCGTGCGCCAAATGATGACTACGATTCCCGATGTGATTCAGGTGCGGGATGACTTGACTGAAGGGCAGCCAAAACTGGGGCTGTATCTGGATGACGAACAGGTACGTCAAGCGGGCTTGACGAATACCGACATTGCTCAGCAGCTCAACGCTTATTCTGAAGGCATTACGGGTGGAGCCATTCTCGAATCGACGGAAAATCTGCCGGTGCGGGTGCGGCTCAATCAGGGCGATCTCGCGAGCCTCGACACCCTAACATCCCTGGATTTGCAAGCTCCTCAAGCAGGCGATCGCGGCTTTCGACCAACATCTGCGTTGGGCGAGTTTGAGCTAGTTCCGCAGCTCGCAGGGATTGCCCGTCGTAATGAGCAGCGAGTCAATACCGTTCAAGCTTTCATCACCGCTGGCGTCTTGCCCAGCACGGTACTCACGGCACTGCAAGCGCGGTTGGAAGCGGCCAACTTTGAACTGCCCCCCGGCTATCGCTACGAGTTTGGCGGCGAGTATGAAGAACAAAACTCAGCCGTCGGTAACTTGCTCCTATTCGTGCCCATCTTGATCCTAGGCATGGTGACGGCTTTGGTACTATCACTGGGGTCTTTTCGGCAGGCGGGCATTATCGCTGTAGTCGCGATCGGCGCCATCGGGATGGCGCTGCTCTCCCTAAAGATATTTGGGGCCGTGCTGGGTTTTATGGCGATCGTCGGCACCATGGGCCTGATCGGCATTGCTATCAACGACTCCATCGTGG
>ERZ1740058.1473-NODE-1473-length-10987-cov-8.994877_pt1 | contig 10987 bp, 11 predicted proteins | sample MGYA00581745_ERZ1740058 | MGnify/ENA primary metagenome ERZ1740058 (study PRJEB43018, sample SAMN04849742) | marine metagenome | isolation source: floating plastic debris | place: Pacific Ocean | collected 2008-08-30 | study: EMG produced TPA metagenomics... | reverse complement strand
GCCCGGGCCGTTCCGGGTTCATCGACGATAAATATGCGCCGCATAATGTGGCCGATATGAACGACATAAAAACCATCGGAATTATCGGCTCTGGCCACATGGGAGGCGGGATCGCCCACGTCTCGGCCCTTGCCGGCTTTGAGGTTCGCCTCCACGACCTCGCTGAAGATCAAATTGCGTCAGGCCTTGCCACCATCACCGGCAACATGGCCCGGCAAGTAGCTTCCGGCCGGATCAGCGATGCCGACCGGAAAGCCGCCGTGGAGCGCATCAAACCGGCAGCCAACCTCGACGATCTGTCAGACATGGACCTCGTGATCGAGGCAGTCACCGAGAATGAGCAGGTGAAGCGCAAGATCTACGCGCAGGTTTGCCCGCTCCTCAAATCCGACACTGTGCTGGGTACCAACACGTCGTCCCTCTCCATCACACGGCTCGCCGCCGCCACAGACCGCCCGGAGCGGTTCATCGGCATCCATTTCATGAACCCCGTGCCGGTCATGGAGTTCGTTGAGCTGGTCCGCGGCATCGCCACATCCGACGAGACCTATGGCCTTGCGGAGCGCTATGTGTCGGCGCTTGGCAAAGTGTCCGCGACCGCTGAGGACTTTCCCGCGTTCATCGTCAACCGCATCTTGCTGCCGATGATCAATGAGGCGATTTACACGCTCTACGAAGGCGTCGGCACCGTGGAAGCCATCGACACTGGCATGCGCCTTGGCGCGAACCACAAGATGGGCCCGCTGCAGCTCGCCGACTTCATCGGTCTCGATACGTGCCTGTCGATCATGCAGGTCCTCCACGACGGTCTTGCCGACAGCAAATACCGGCCTTGCCCGTTGCTAGTGAAATACGTCGAAGCCGGCTGGCTGGGCCGCAAAGTCGGGCGCGGTTTCTACGATTATCGGGGCGAACGCCCTGTCCCGACGCGCTAACGCCCTCGCGCTTCTCCTAAGCTGCGCCGCTAGCGTACCGCTATGGTGCAGTGCCGCTCAAGCCTGCCTGGCACGCGCTGAACCCGTTGAAATCGCAAGCCAAAACCGCACCGCCATCACACTCGCCGACGGACGCGTCGTGGTCCTTGCTGATGTCGTCACGGTCGGCGACACGGCCCCCGCTCTCCCGCAGCCCGCAACCCTGCGTAGCGCCGACCAACAGGACCGCTACGGCCGCATCGTCGGCGATCTTTGGTTGGGCGCCGGCGACACACTGTCCTCGATGTCACTTGAGCTGTTGCGATCCGGCCTTGCGCTTGTGGACCCCGCTGTTATGCCCATGACGTGTTTGGAGGCTGCCTTCGACGCGGAGCGAGAGGCTGAGGCCGAAGCGCGAGGACTGTGGAGTGACCCGCCGCTGGCGAGCGCGACCAACCCCCGCCTGGATGCTGAGGCTGGCGCCTACCGTCTGGTCGAGGGCCGCATCATCAGCACAGGAGAGACACAGCGGACCATCTATCTGAACTTCGGCCGTGACTACCGCACCGACTTCACTGTGCTGGTGGCAAAGTCCGATGCAAAAGGGTGGGACGTCGATCTTCAGGCCCTTGAGGGCCGACGAGTGCGCGTAAGAGGCGTGGTAGAAGCGTGGAACGGAGCCATGATCCGGGTCGAGCACCCGGGCCAGATCGAACGGCGCTGACCCACAGCGTGGCCAGAAAGTGGCCGCGCCTTGCTGCGTTCGCGCTCGTTCTTGTCCTGGCAGGCTGCGCCGGCCGCGTGTTCGATGCGCCATTTCGCGAAAGCCAGGCTCTGCCCGACACAAATGCGCCATTGCCAGCCATGGGCGAACCTGAGCCTGGCGCCAATGACAGCGTCGAACATCGCAAGCTTATGGCCGAGTATGGCGGACGCTACGAAGACCCCAAAGTCGCGGCCATGGTGGCTGGCATCGTGGGCCGTCTCAGTGCTGCCGCCGGTCCCACCAATTCACCGCTTCGGCTGACCCTCCTGAACAGCGCCACGGTCAACGCCTTCGCGCTGCCGGATGGCGGCCTTTATGTGACCCGCGGCCTCATTGCCCTTGCCAACGATGAGAGTGAGCTTGCGGCCGTCATCGCGCACGAGATTGCCCACGTGCAGGCCGATCATGCTCGGCTGCGGCAACGCCAGGCGTCCGCCGCGCAGCTCGCCCAGCGGGTGAGCGAGGTGGTCAACGATCCGATGATCCGCGCCGACAGCGCCGGGCAGGCGGTGACGAGCCTCGCCCGGTTTAGTCAGCAGCAGGAATTGGAGGCCGACGAAGAGGGCGTCAAACTGATGGCCGCCGCTGGGTTTGACCCGTTCGCGGCCGCGCGGTTCCTGCGCTCGATGGAGCGTTTCGCAGCCCTGCCAACGCTGAACTCAGTCTCCGCGGAGCAACCCGGCTTCCTCTCCACCCACCCGTCAGCGCCCGACCGGATCGAGCGGGCCACCCAAACGGCGCGCCAATTCGGCTCACCCGGCGCGACGAGGAAGCCGTCCGGCCCCTTCTTGCGCTCCCTCGACGGCATGATGTTCGGCGACGACCCCTCCGAGGGTTTTGTCCGCGGTCGCGAGTTCGTCCACGTCGACATGGGGATCGCGTTCACCGTTCCGGACGGTTACACGCTGCGCAACACCTCCGCGGCTGTGCTCGCCACCGATGGTGAAAACACCGCGATCCGGTTCGATGCTGCCCGCGACACAGCCCGCGGCGATCTGGAGGCTTACCTGAAGTCCGGATGGGTGCGCGGCCTCATCCCCGATTCGGTGCGTGTGACGGAAGAAGGCGGCAAACGCGTCGCCACCGGCTCAGCGCTGGTGGACGGGTGGTCGTTCCGCATCGGCGTCGTGCAGGGGAGGGCGTTCCTCTACCGCTTTATCTTCGCGTCATCGAAGGCCGCGTCGAGCTACGAGCCCGCGTTCCAGTCCACGCTCGCCTCGTTCCGGATCCTGTCTCCGGCGCAAAAAGCGTCCATGCGTCCCTTACGCATCCGCACCGTCGCAGTTCGCCCTAACGACACCATTCCAGGCCTTGCGGCCCGCATGCGTGGCGTGACCCGCGAGATGCAGCGTCCGTTGTTCGAAGCCCTGAACGCGGTCGACGCCACCAACCCTCCGACGGTCGGCCAACTCGTCAAAATCGTGACGGAGTGAGCCCGCCACTGACGGGGGCGTGAGCTTAAACGCGCTCGATGATCCGCTCGCCAAACAGGCCTTGGGGGCGGAACAGCAGGAAAATCAGGGCGATCATGTAGGCAAACCAGCTTTCGATGCCGCCGCCCACAAGCTGACCCCAATAGATCTCGCCGATTTTCTCGCCAATGCCGATGATGAGGCCGCCAACAATGGCGCCGGGGATGGAGGTGAAGCCGCCAAGGATCAGCACCGGCAGCGCTTTGAAGGCGATGATTTCCAGCGCAAACGACACGTCGGAGCGCGCGCCCCACATGATGCCGGTGAACAGCGCCACCACGCCGGCCGCAAACCACACGATCACCCAGATCTGGTTGAGCGAAATGCCCACCGACAGCGCCGCCTGGTGGTCGTCCGCCACCGCGCGCAGCGCCCGCCCGATCCGCGTTTTTGAGAAGAAGAAGCCGAGCGCGCCGACCATCACGATCGCAATGGCTGCCGCCGCCACATCCAAATGCTGGAACAAGATGAAGCCCGGCGAGCCGTCAGGCCCCAATCCAGCCGGTTCCCAAACTGACGATCCGGTCGGCAGGAACAGCGCTTCGGTCACCATCACCTTCGGCTCGCCGCCAAAGATCAGTTCGCCAAGCCCGATCAGGAAAAAGGTGAGCCCGATGGTCGCCATAAACAGGATAATGTCGGGCTGGTTGACCAGCGGGCGCAGCACAAAGCGCTCCACGCTGACGGCCAGCAAAAACATGATCCCAAGGCAGAGGAAGAAGGCCACCGGGGCCGGCACGCCAAGTTCGGTTAGACCCACCAGCGACAGCGCCGCAAACACCACCATGATGCCCTGGGCGAAGTTGAAGACGCCCGACGCCTTGAAGATCAGCACGAAGCCGAGCGCGATCAGCGCGTAGAGCACCCCGCCCACAAAGCCTTCCCACAACACTTGGAGGAAGAAGTCCGGCGCCGACGCCATTTCCACGAACGGATTGATGAATATGTCGGCGAGGAGGTTCATGCGGCGTCTTCCCTAGGGCGCCGTTGATCGCGCGCCTTGCCTGCCGAGTAAGCGACATCGCTCGCGCTGTGACAACCGCCGAAGCCAAAAAACGCCCTGTCGGCACGTCGTCTTGGCCGCGTGGGGATGACCTAGAGCAACGGCAAAATCAGCGACAGCAGGACGAGAGCCGCCATCACCGGGATGAGCGTCAGCGTGATCGTCATCCCACGAATGCGCCAGACATAGCGGGCGATCCCCTCCCGCCCGTTATCGGCGGTCTCGCTGAAGAGCACGCTGAAGGCGTGCACGGCTCGGCCCGCGCAAAAGGCAACCGCGAACGGTGTAAGCACCCACCAGGGCATTCCGTTCGTCTCCGCCAGCGCAAGGAGCCCGAGAAAAACGAGGCTGTACTCCAACAAGTTGCCCTGCGCGCGGTTGGCGCGTATCACCGCCTCATTGCCCTCATCGCCGATGCCGATCCCTTCGCGGCGCCGCGCTTTGATCACGTTGAGGCTGAGGTACTGAAACAGGATCGCTAGCGGCACTGCTGTGAGGCTCGTCACGATCAACACGGCGGCGGTCCCGCTTTAAACATCTGCAGGTGCAAATTCCCGCTGGGCAAGCGCGCGTCGTTCCCGGCCCGACATCGCCTCGGAGGCCGACTTTAGCTGCCCGCAGGCTGCCAATATGTCTTCTCCCCGTGGCGTGCGCACGGGGGAGGCGTATCCTGCCCGGTTCACCACGTCGGCAAACGCTTCGATCTGCTCCCAGTCGGAGCACTCGTAGATGGTGCCGGGCCAAGGGTTAAACGGGATCAGATTGATCTTTGCCGGAATGCCCTTGATGAGCTCCACCAGCGCGCGTGCATCGGCAAGGCTGTCGTTCACCCCCTTCAGCATCACGTACTCGAACGTGATCCGGCGCGCGTTCGACAGCCCAGGATAGGTCCTGCAGGCCTCCATCAGCTCTGCAAGCGGATACTTGCGGTTGATGGGCACTAACTCGTCGCGCAGATCATCGCGCACGGCATGGAGCGAGATGGCGAGAAGCACGTTCATCTCCGCACCAACGCGAGAGATCATCGGCACAATGCCTGACGTCGACAGCGTGATCCGCCGGCGCGACAGCGCGAGACCATCTCCGTCAGACACCACGGCCATGGCGGCCTTCACATTGTCGAAATTATAGAGCGGCTCGCCCATGCCCATCAGCACGATGTTGGAGACCATCCGGCCGGTGGTCGGGCCGCCGGGTGCCCGCTCGTCGCCAAAGTCACCAAGCCGGCGGCGCGCGAAAACCACCTGTTCAACAATCTCTTCGGCCGTCAGGTTGCGCACCAAACGCTGGGTTCCGGTGTGGCAGAACGTGCAGTTCAGCGTGCAGCCCACTTGGCTCGATACGCACAGCGTCCCGCGCCCTTCCTCGGGGATGTAGACCACCTCCACCTCGACCGGGCGGCCAGCGCCGCGCGGCGGGAATCTGAGGAGCCACTTGCGGGTGCCGTCGGTGGAAATCTGCTCCGCCGCCATCTCGGCGCGCCCCACCGGGACGGTCTCACTTAGCCGCTCGCGCAGTGGGGCCGCGATGTTGGTCATAGCGTCGAAGTCACTCGACCCACGCGTATAGAGCCAATGCCACAGCTGCGCGGTGCGCATCTTGATCTGGCGCTCAGGCACGCCCGCGCCGGCGAGATAGCCCGCCAGCATCTCCCGCGAGGCTCCGATGAGCTGCGGCTCAGTGCGCTCCTCGGCCTGCGCTGTGCGCACGGGCGGCGTCACCGCGGCCTGTCCGCCACGGCGAAGGAGCGCGAGGTTCGCCATTGGCTAGCAGTTGCCCGCGATGCGATTGGACCCAGCCGTCACACCCGACAGCGAGAATGTGTAGCTGACACTGGTCCCGCGCGAAGATGTGCCGGAGACCGTCATGTTGCTGCCGGCGCGCATGGCCTGCACCAGCTGCTGCTCATCGGCGGTCGATTGCATCCAAGCACCATCGTCTTTGGTGAACATGGCGAATGAGCGGCCGTCCACGGTGACCGTGACCTGACTGTCTGGCTGGAATTCGTAACCCACCAGGACGCTCACTTCGTTCCGTACGTCTTCAGCGGGGCGTGAGGTGACGAAGAAGAACACGTCACCATGGTTGCGGTTGGACGGCGAAAGGGTCTTCGGCTTGGACAAAATGTAGCAGGTGTCCTGCCCATTTGCGTTGTGCTTGTACGCCTCCCAGTCGCGGAAGGTCTCCAACAGCTGCGGCGCGTTCTGGCCATAGGCGGCGAGCGGCGCCGCAAAAACGGTGAAGGTCAACACCAGGGTCGCGATAATGCGCATACGCTTGGGTCCTCAAACTCAGCTACCGTCCTGTTTCAGGACGAAATCCTTGGGGTCAAGGCCTGCAACCTTACAGTCTTGCCATACTGCTATGGTAAGGCACTGCAACGCCGCCGCCACCGCCCCTTCATGCCGCAGAAACGTTGAAGTGTGAGTGAACAATTATCGAGCGGGTGTAGTGTCAGGCGCTGCGGGCACGCCAATGTTGGGCAGCGGGCCGAGAGCACGACCGTCTGCCAGGCCAGGCGCGGTCCACCGGTCCTCCACAATATCGGCCAAACGCTCGGCAAGCTCCGCCTTTGGCCCCTTCGCCGTGTAAAGCGCCACCTTCATCACCGGCAGTTGCGGCAGCGCGCCACCGTGATCGATGGCCCGCAGCTCATGGGGGATCGTGAACGACAGCGCGGCGTGGACGGCAAAGTCGGCCAGAACGCTCGCTTCGACAGTGCGAATGGACATGGAATCCACCGCCATCGTCCACGGAATGTCTGCGTTATCGAGCGCTCGCTGCACGCTGGGGCGGAAGATACAATTGTGCTCGAAAGCCAGCGGTAGCGGGCGCTGGCGCCAAGCCGTCCCGTCCGGCGCGCCGACAAACATGAGCTGACTTTCGGCAAGCACTCTCGCCTCCGGGCCAGGACGTGATTCGGTGGTCAGGATCACATCCACCTCGCCGCGCTCGAACTGCGCTTTCAGGCTGTACGTATAGGTGGATTGAAGCGACACCCGTATGCGCGGGTAGGCGCGCTTAAAGGTACGCAAAATGTCCGGCACGTGCGGATACACGATGTCATGAGGTGCGCCCAGAATCAGCTCGCCCTCAAAATCGGTGTCCGTCATGCGCCGCCAAACCTCTTCATTGAGGTCCAGCATGCGCCGTGCGTAGGACAGGAGCTGCTCGCCGTGCGCGGTCGGCGTCATCCCACGCGGGTCCCGCTCAAATAGCGGCTGTCCTAACGCTTCTTCTAGCCGCTTCAGCTGCATCGAGACGGCCGACTGGGTGAGATTCAGCCGACGCGCAGCGCGCGTCACCCCGCCGGTTTCGGCGATGGCCACGAAAGAGCGCAGGGCGGCGAGATCCAAAGTGCGGTTGGTCATCAGTCTTTGTGATGGCTGCGATGAAAACGTTTCGTTTTTCATATGGCACGAACGACTCCATCTTCCAATGGCCGATGGGTATCGGTGTCGAAAAGAGCAATCTTAACAAGGAGTAAAGTTATGGCTCTCGCTCTCTCACGGCACGAACACCTGATCACAAGCTCGAAGCCGGTATCGCTTTGGAAGCGTCTGCGCCTATGGCTTGCCATGCGGGAAGAACGTGCCGCCCTCGCAAAGCTCGATGCGCGAATGCTCGCCGATATTGGGCTCGACGAGTCTGCGGTGTACCAAGAAGTGCAACGCACAGCCTGGGACATCCCGAAACACCGGTGGACCGTCTAGTGGGCTGGATCGCGGAACTTTTCTTTCGCGGCTGGACCATGAACGTCGGCAACCAGCCCGCCGATAAGGCAAACGAACAGCGCCGCTAACCCGGCTATTGCGCCGGCGGGGTTACACTCCCGCCGGCCAGTGCCGCCGACGCTTTGCGCCGATGCTCGTCAGTGATGTGGCTCGCGACCATGGCGATGGCGGCCAGAAGAACCGTCGCATCGTCGCTAAAGCCGATCCCCGCCAAAATGTCCGGCACCGCATCGAACGGCATGACAAAGTAGGCGAGCGCTCCGAGCAGCGTTCCGCGCACGCGCAAGGGAACCGCCGGGTCCATCGCGCAATAGTAGGCCGCCACCAAGTCTTCGCTAAACGGGATCTGCCGCAACGCGCGCTTGAGCGTCGGCCAAAAACTTGACCTCACCCGCGCCTCTTCGCGCACCGCCTCCTCCGGCGGCAAAACCTCGCCATGGAGCACGTTCTTGGTCATGCGGCACCATCGATGAGTTCGGCGAGGCTCAGATCCTTCTCCGTCAGCCCGCCCGCGTCGTGAGTAGTCAGCTTGATGTCGACCCGATTGTAAACGTTGAACCATTCAGGGTGGTGGTCATGCTTCTCCGCGTAGAGCGCCACGCGCGACATAAAGGCAAAAGCCGCCGTGAAGTCTGAAAACTTGAATGAGCGCTCAATGGCTTTCGCATCGTCGCTCTACGACCACGCAGGCACGCGGGACATCGCGCTTTTGGCATCTTCAGGGGACAGGGCTGACATGCGTCGGACCTCATCGTTCGGGCATCACCCAACAAAATATCACTGCGAAAGCCCCGCGCCAGCCCCGATGGCCACGTCCTGCGCTTCCGCCAGCGTCGGCGCCGTTTACGCTAAAGCCGCGGCGGTTGGCAGCGGCACGACGCAACCCCTGGCTGCGCCGTCAATTCTAGTTTACAATTAGTCCCGTTATCCGATCCATACATCGAAGGGGTTCATGGAAGACCACTCCACCACGTCATCCTTCTTCGTCTTGGCAATCGCATTCTTGTCGGCCGCGATCGTCTTTGTACCGCTCTTCAAACGGGTTGGGCTCGGCTCGGTGCTCGGTTACCTGTTCGCCGGGATGGTGCTCAACCTGCCCGGCCTCGATCTGGTGGAGCACCCGGAAGAAATCCTACACTTCGCTGAGTTTGGCGTTGTACTGCTCCTCTTCCTCATCGGTTTGGAACTCAACCCGTCGCGGCTTTGGGCGATGCGCCGCGATATCTTCGGTCTCGGCGCCCTCCAAATCGTCGCCTGTACCGCCGTGCTGATGCTCTATCCGTTGATCGTCGGCCGGCCGTGGACCGTCTCGCTGGTGGCGGGCTTGGGGCTCGCGTTATCCTCCACCGCGCTCGTCATGCAGATCATCGAAGAGCGCAACGCCATGCGCTTGCCCTACGGCCAAAAAACCTTCGCAGTCCTCCTCATGCAGGACATTGCGATCGTCCCGCTCCTGGTCATCATCACGCTCCTCGCCCCCGGCGCCGATGACGACATGAGCCCAGGCAATGTCGCCGCGTCCATCGCGCTGGCCCTTGCGGCAGTCGGCGTGGTGATCGCGATCGGGCAGTACGCGCTGAACCCGATCTTCCGCATACTTGCCCGCTATGGCGGGTCGGAAATCATGACCGGCGCTGCCCTTTTGGTCGTCATCGCTGCCGGGACAGCCATGGTGTCAGTGGGTCTATCGATGGCGACCGGCGCATTCATCGCCGGCGTGCTCCTCGCCGAAAGCAACTATCGCAACGAGCTGGAAGCTGACCTTGAGCCGTTTCGCGGGCTGCTCCTGGGCCTCTTCTTCATTTCCGTCGGCCTCTCCATCGACCTTAACCTTGTCTACCAGAATCTCGGCCTCATCGCCGGTTCCGTGGGCAGCCTCCTCCTGCTGAAGGGGGTCGTGATCTACGTCCTCGTGCGCCTTTTTAGTGGCGATCACCGCACAGGCGTCAAATCGGGCATCCTCCTCAGCCAAGGCGGCGAATTTGGCTTTGTGCTGTTCACAGCGGCGGCCATGCAAGGAGTTGTTACCGCCGAAGATGCCAGCCTCATGAGCGTGACGGTCATCTTGTCGATGATCTCCACGCCGATCCTCATCCGCATCTTGCCGCCGCTCCTAATCCCAGCCGCACCCACACCGCAGGAGCCCGACGAAACCTTCGACGGCGCGGATGGCGAAGTGCTCATCATCGGCTTCGGCCGCTTTGGGCAGCTGGTGTCTCAAATGCTGCTGGCGGGCGGCTACGTCCCAACGCTGCTTGATGCCGATCCGGACCGGGTTCGCGAAGCGCAGCGCTTTGGCACTCGCGTCTATTATGGCGATGGCACGCGCTTGGATGTGCTCCGGGCCGCGGGGGCGGAGCGTTGCAAGTTGATTGCGGTGTGCACAACGCCGGCGGACGTCACGACGCGGATCGTCGATCACGTCCACAAAGCCTTCCCGCAGGCGCAGATCTTTGCCCGCAGCTACGACCGCCGCCATGCGCTTTTGCTGGCGGACCATCAGGTGGACTACGAGCGGCGGGAAACCTTCGACTCTGCCCTGCGCTTTGGCCGCGACGCGCTCGTGTCGCTGGGCATGACGGCCAACGAAGCGAAAGAATCGGAGATCACCGTGCGCCGGCGGGACCGCGAGCGCATGGAGTATCAGCGCATCGAGGGCATCACCGAGGGCCACCGCAAGTGGAAAGAGGTGACGCCCGAACCGCTCACAAAGCGCGTGGACGCCGAGCACCCCGACGACCGCGCCGAAGCCGCAGAGTAGCGGCCAGAGAAGTGATTCAGCGCATCTGAAAGCCGCGGAACCCGTCTGCGACGACGTCGTCGCAAATGCTGGCATACCGGTTCATCCCACCAGCGTAAGGCATGAAGATCCGCGGCTTTCCGGGAATGTTTGCGCCCAAATACCACGAGCTGCTCGCCTCCATCAGCAGCGTGCCGTTCGCAGCCTCGTTGGCATGGGCGACCCACTCATCGGTCGCTTCAGCGCTCGGCTCGATGACGCTGAGCCCCTCCTCAACCATGTGCCCGATACAGCCTGCGATCCACTCTACGTGTTGCTCGATGGCCACCGGCATGTTGCACAACACCGAGGGGCTACC
>ERZ1740058.1472-NODE-1472-length-10989-cov-9.832907_pt1 | contig 10989 bp, 7 predicted proteins | sample MGYA00581745_ERZ1740058 | MGnify/ENA primary metagenome ERZ1740058 (study PRJEB43018, sample SAMN04849742) | marine metagenome | isolation source: floating plastic debris | place: Pacific Ocean | collected 2008-08-30 | study: EMG produced TPA metagenomics... | reverse complement strand
CTAAAAGCTTGACATTTGATAACTGATGGAACACTTACCTCAAAACAAACTAGAGGAAGTTGTTCAGCTAGTGGAAGTCTTATCCGAAACCGCTGCTCAGCCAACCAATGACCCTAAGGAATGCCGTCTGTTAGGGGGCGTTCAAAAACGCTTACCGGAGTCAGAGCAAGTTTGCCTGAATGAATTAGGTGATCGCCAGGAATGGGTTGAGTTATCTGAGGCAGAACATCAAGAACTTATGCACGCCAAATGCATACGCCGCCGATGCGCCATGAGGGGGCGATTCCTCGCAGACTGATTTGCTCGATTGTCGTTTCTGCTGTGCCATAACATTTAAGTGCGCACGAGTGCGTAAAACCTCAGGCTGTTCAGCGAGACCTTTGTAGAGGTGCAACTGTCACCGTTAGGGTTATCCAATTACACGCCAGATTCTATGGACGAGTTATCTCTAGATGACTATTTACAACAGCTAGCGACGACAGCTCAAAGGCACCCGCCAGGCAGTCGAGATCGCAAAAAAGCACTTGCTCAGCTTGTCAGTGCATTGCAAAAGTCTGGACAACTGACACGTCCCCGGCGCGGACAGTTTCAGGGATTTTATGAAGAGATTTACCGCGAGGCTTTGCAGCGATTGTTTGTTTATGTGTGCGATCGCATCGATGACTACAATCCTACCCGAGGTCGTATGTTGCAGTGGGTCAACTTCTTACTAGGTCGACGTTTTTTTATTGAAGCGAGCCGAGAAGTCCTGCCCACGGTGCCCAAAGGCGTTGATGCCAAAACAATCATCCGGCTCAGCTTGGATGATCTGGACTCTAATAATCCAAGCGAGCTCAACCCTCAACTCACACAGTCATTGTCGGAAGACTTGAAAGACTACCTTCAAGAAGATCCGGATGGTGTATTTGTGACCACTTGTATTGCCAAGCACGCTAACGCCAACTTTCAACACATTGCCTTACGAAGATTAGATGGTTACTCGTGGAAAGAACTTTCAGAGGAGCTCGATCTAGGAATCTCGACCCTGAGTAGCTTTTATCAGCGGTGCATCACCCGATTTGGCCCCAAATGTAAACAGGACTTAATGCTTTGAAGAAGTCATTTCTATAGAGATTTTTATCGCCATGAACGCCAATACCCACAACCATCCATTCATGATGTCTATTTCATTAGAGGCCCATCGGACTGCGCAAATCTTTCGCTCTCGCCATACTGACTCAGCCAGGGGAAAGCAGATTTATCTCAATACCTTGGCCGTTTATGCTGTCCATGATTATCTTGAAATGCTGGGCATCGAAACTAATTTAGCTGACAGCAGTAGCTGGGATCCCATCACACAAATGCTTGCTGATACGGGTGCTCTGCAGGTTGGCACCCAAGGGCTGCTCGAATGTCGGCCGGTGTTGCCCAATGCTGATGCTGTTTATGTGCCTCCAGAAACCTGGTCTGATCGTCTAGGATATGTCGCGGTACAGCTTGACCAAGGCCTCGAAACCGCTACCTTATTAGGTTTTTTGCCCAACGCCACCACAGAAGAAATTGCTTTGGAGCAACTTGCTCCACTTGAGGATTGCCTAGATGTCATAGAAGCATCCTCTAGCGTTGTTACTCACCTAAGTGAGTGGCTACAAAACACTGTAGAGGCTGGTTGGCAAACTGTAGAAGAGCTATTCCAATTACCGCAGCCGGCATTTGCATTTCGAGGCAATATGTCTCCTTTGTACAAAATCATTGCTAGCGATGAGTCAATTGTGCGTTGCCGACCATTAGCTTTACAGGGCAACGAACCTGGAGGCGATTTCGCTTTAGTCGTTAGTGTCAAACCCCACAATAAGAGCGAGCTAGATATTTGGGTCAAGGTATTGCCTTTGGGTGATCAGACGCATCTCCCTAGCGATTTGGAACTCAAGCTGATTGATACTGGTGGTGAGCCCGTTATGCAGGCGCAATCGCGTGAGACAGAGTCGATGGGGCTAAAGTTTCGAGGGGGCTGGGGCGATTACTTCAGTATCAACATTACGACTAGCAAGACAACCATAGTTGAGCATTTTATGATTTAGCGAACTGTGAGCAATGCTGTGATGTCTGCACCCACCAAAGTTGTAGTTCTGGAACTCGACGGCGATTGTCGCGTTGAGCCAGTACGGGTGCGGTTGACCTTGGGAAATGAGGGTGAGCGACTAACCGTACAACAGCGTGGCGAACTGCCCCCCTGTCCAGAATTGATTGAGGCTTTGGAGCGATGGCGCGATCTCTATCGCCACCTGGGACAGTTGAATCGGGCGCTGAAACCGCAGGAGATTCTCTATGAAGGTCGGATTTGGTCTAAACCTGAGGAATGCAGAGCGGCCACAACAGAACTGACTGAGAAGTTTCGAGCTTGGTTATCGGCTACGTCATTTCGGAAAATAGACGAGCAATTGCGTGAGGAATTTAGCCGCGATGAATCGATTCAAGTTTCAATTTGCACAACCCATCATGATCTTCAGCGACTCCCCTGGCACCAATGGCGATTTGTGGAACGTTACCCGCACGCGGAAGTTGGGCTGAGTGCTCCGGTTGCTGAGTTACCGCCGTCCCCATCACCCTCGCTGGGGCAAAAAGTCAGGATTCTAGCGATTCTAGGCCACAGCGATGGCATTGATATTGAAACTGATCGACGACTACTCAAGGCAATCCCTGATGCCGATGTTTGCTTTTTGCCAACCCCTGATAGGCAGTCCCTAAGTCAAGTTCTCTGGGATCAACCTTGGGACATTTTGTTTTTTGCGGGGCATAGTGAAACTGACAACGCTCAAGGACGAATTCACTTAAATCCTGACGAAAGTCTAACGCTGGATGAGCTAAAACATAGTCTTCGAGCCGCGATCTCTCACGGTCTCAGACTTGCCATTTTCAACTCCTGTGACGGCTTAGGACTGGCTTACGAGTTAGAACAGCTCAACATTCCTCAAATGATTGTGATGCGAGAGCCCGTGCCGGATCAGGTCGCTCAAGCATTCCTGAAAGGATTCTTACAAGCATTTTCTCAGGGGCGATCGCTCTACGAAGCAGTGCGTGAGGCCCGAGAGCGCCTCGAAGGCATAGAAGGAGACTTCCCTTGCGCTAGCTGGCTACCCGTCATTTATGACAATCCAGTAACACCTTCCCTAAATTGGCATTCTCCAGAAATTTTGCCCCAAAATAAATTGGTCATACAGTGGTCAGCGTTGTTTAAAGTCGTATTAATTGCATTTATGGTAACCAGTCTAGTATTAGGCATGAGGTCTCAAGGCTGGCTACAAGCTTCCGAACTCAAGACATATGACCGCCTCGTACAGCTGCGTCCTAAAGTTCCGGCGGATGAACGTCTCCTAATCATTACTGTAGATGAAGAAGACATTGCCTACCAAGACCAACATCATATGGAACGTAGAGCAGGTTGGTCTTTATCTGATGGCGCCTTAGCACAGGTTTTTCAAAACACCTCTAATCAGGCTCGTGTGATTGGACTCGATATTTATCATCCCTACGCGTTTGAGCCTAAACTAGCCGATTTAATTAAAAGCACTCCTTCCGCATTTGTGGGCATCTGCGAAATGGATTCTCCGTACAGTACGCCAGATTCCATGACACCACCCCCTATTTTAAATGAGGAGCAAATCGGTTTCTCTGATCTGGTTGCCGATCCTGACGGGGTTATTCGTCGCCATTTGATCTCGATGACTGCTGGGGAGAATTGTCAAACCTCTCATGCCTTTAGTCTTCAGATCGTTGAACAGTATTTACAGTCAGCAGGACTAATGCCGATCAAACGACTATCCGATGGTCGGCAACAGATACATAACTTTATTCTGAAACGGTTTGAACATAATTCGGGCGGCTATCAACTTCCTCCTGTTGATGCTAATGGATATCAAGTTCTATTAAATTATCGGTATTCGCCTCCCCATACTGTTCCATTAAGAGAGCTTCTAGAACAATCTACAGGATGGTCGCTAGATGAGGATTCTATTGTTCTGATTGGTGTAAAACAAGCTTGGCAAGATCAGCACCTGACTCCCTTGAAATTTGGCCGTATACCGGGTGTTGAGGTTCACGCTCATATGATCTCTCAGCTCTTAGATGCGGCTTTGAAAAATCGAGGGATTTTATGGTGGTTACCCAAATGGCAGGAAAGCTTATGGATATTTTTCTGGGCGTTGCTGGCTGGTATCTGGGCAGTCAGTGTGAAATCACCCCTGCATATAGGACTGGGGAGCGCTGTCATTATCGGTAGCCTATTTACGATATGTTGGCTCTTGCTACTTATCGATGGTTGGGTACCCCTGATGCCCGCTCTCCTTGGGATAATGGGAACACCCGTTGCCCTCATCATCCGAGATCGAGTTTGTCAACGTATTGGGATATAGCTAATGAAACTAATGGGTTTGGTTTTGTTTACCAGTCTAAGTCTGCTTCCTGCAGAACCAACAATTCGTCACGACTTTTTAGGCCCTTGGCGTCCCAATAATCTGCTTGCCAGCGACAATAATGGCGATGATGGTCGTCCCCCGCGCCCTAGCCGAGTTCCAGGGGGCGGACGTAATCCCTGCCTAGATATGTTAGTTGCCCTAGTACCGGGAATAGATACGATTGCGCTGGATGAGGAAAACTGTCAACCTACCTCTCTCGCCAGTATTGCTATGACTCGGGAGGCAAATCCAACGCTCTGGGTTTACGTCCCAGAATCTGATGACGTCAATTTAACTGCGGAAGTCACGTTGATTCAAAATCAGCGGGCGGTGGCTCAATGGTTGGCAACTGTCCCCGAATCTTCTGGCGTCACGTGTCTACAACTACCCTATGAGTTAGAGACAGAGACACTCTATGAGTGGCGGTTGGCATTACGGCTTACAGATAGTCCAGCGGACAATCCTAAAGTGGGTGGCCTCATTCAATATGTGAACCAAACAGACAGCTATTGGAGTGATGATTTGACTATGGTAGGCCAACAGCTTATGGCGCAACCAGAAGAAGGCTCTTTAAATGATGCCTGGAAGCAGCTCTTAGCAGAGCAGGGACTAGAAGCAATTAGCCAAATACCAATTGTGGATAATTGTCTAGCCTTAGAAGAAGTCGATTAAAGCTATCAAAGCCAGTTGCCAACGAGTACAAAAGGGACCCAGTACGTTGGTGCTTGGTACTTTTCCAAGAGTTGTAGTTGGGCTCTACGCAGGGCATCTGCTCGACTAACTTGGCTATCGCTTTGTGTGAGGGCTTGATAAAACGCCCCAACAAACTCAGCGGTTGCAGCATCATCAACTGTCCAGAGCGAAGCGACCGTACTTTGAGCACCGGCCTGCAGAGCTAAGCCAGCAAGTCCTAAAGTGGCGCGATTGTCACCGTTTGCCGTTTTACACGCGCTCAAGACTAAAAGTTCAATATTGAAGTTTGCAGGTGTATCTCGCAGAAGAACGTTCAACTCGTTGCTGTTAATTTGTTTGTTCCAAGCAAGAATGAAAGTCTCATCAGGATCAGAGCTAAATTCGCCGTGGGTCGCTAGATGAACCACCTTGGCTGGGTTATTCTGTAGCGTCTCATTCAGAACTTCGCTGGTGAACTGATCATTGAGAAAGACCTGACTAACTAGGGATGAATCAACCTGTTGAGCTTCCTCCTGGACAAATGGAAGGGGGCCAAACTTACTTTTGAAAGCCTCTGGGATTTCTGCTAATCCAAAAAACAACGCGTCCAATCCGGAAGTTTGTAGTGGTTGCGGGGTTTGCAGTTGGAGACGGGGGGTGAGAGCGATCGCATATTTTTTGATCAAATATTGGCCTTCAGCATCGCGTAAAGCCGCTGGTGGAACATTCCTTAAAGTACTGTCCAGCACGAAGACTAACGTATCAACGCCACTACTTGCCAAAATTGTTTCTTGCGGTTGTAATAACCATCGATACACCTCTTCCGCAAGGCTTTCTCCGTTATCCGTAATATAGTCTCTCTCTAGTTCCTGTCGGAGACGGGTAAGCGTTGCATTGAGCTCGGTGTAAGGTTGCTGAGTACGATGATGCAGAAGGTTTGTCTGATTAGGTAGTTGAACTATGACTTCTAATCGATCCGCGAGCATCACAGTGTACAGGACAGCAGAGGTATCAGGAATGTCTGCTTTCGTGAGTTCAACAGTTCCTGTAAGGTCACATTGCAAAAAGCTTTCTAACTCTGCTAGTTGAATGCTGTCGATCAAACCGATAACTTCCTCAAGGGCTGATTGGCTCGGAATATCATCTCTAAACAATAGGTCAACAAGCTCTCGATACACGGGCTCAACATTATCGCGAAAGGAGAATTGCACATCGGAATCAACAGTAAGCAGATTACCCCGCACTGCCTCCAGGGTTTTGACTGCCTGCTTGTAGAGGGCGATCGCCTCTGCTGGTTTCCCTTCCGCTTTAGCGAGCCGTGCCAACTGCCACTGCCATTGAAACGCGATATCAGGTAAAGTCGCGGGCTGAGCAAGAAATAGTGCCTGTTCCGTCAGCATTTGGGCCGTCTCTCGCCAAGTAACCGATTCGCCGACTGCTTTTGTCTGGGCTAGCTTTGCCTGCGCAGAAGTCTCCAAAGTGGCGAAATATTCATACAGACCACCGAGGTTGCCCCGAGCATACGATTCGGCAGCCGGGTCGGCGATCGCCTGCGCACTGGCAATGGCCCGTTCCAGTAAATCCTGAATATCAGCCCAGGTAACGGACTCATCCTGACGGGCTTGTTTTAGACAGGCTCCTCGCTGAGCCAGATTGATGTTGGCAAAGACTTGGCCTCGACTGGGCGATAGATCTTTGATATCCGATTGCAGTCGCCACCAGTCGGATTGCATGTCGTCCACCCGATTGAGCGTTTGCAAAATCATCAAACGATTGAGGTTGGCAGCGACTTGATTGGGGGCATAGTTGTCGGCGATCTGGTACTGGGCGATCGCATCCTGATAGTGAGGCACCGCCGACTCGGGCGTTTCCACAAAGGAGCAAACCCACGGCGACAAGCCTTGGCGATTGACAGTGGTCAGGCGTTCGGTTTCACGATCGCCCAGCGCTTGATAAGTTGCGCCGAGGCTGAGGGCGATCGCGCTAGTCAATTCGGGATTCGCTAATGGCTGAGCCGCCGTCTGGGACTCTTGCAGCGTTATTTCAGACTCTGTCAGCTGGCCAATTGCTCGCTCCACATTACCGAAATTGAGTAGTCCTTTAGCCTTGAAGAGAGAAGTGTCCTGCGCTTCAATGGCAACACGAATTTGGTCTCCGAGACCTTGCGCTTGTTGGAAGAGTCCTAGAGATTGCAAAGCCTGCAGCTGATTGATTTGGCTAGTGATCTGGCCGTCACTATCACCCAATGCTCCGTAAACCTGAGTCGCCTGTCGCCAAGCTGCCAGCGCTGCCTCCGCATCCCCCTGTTGCAGATGTCCTTTGCCTTCCGCATTGAGCAAAACTGCCGCAATCCGCAGAGTATCAGGTTCGAGATCTAGAAGTGCTGCGTCTGTCAAGCTGCTCCGTTCGATTGCCAACCGACGAAATCCGGTTGTCAGAGCCGCTTCGGCATCGTTCCACTCGCCTAGAGCTTGGTGAACCAGGGCCAGATTACTAAGGGCGATCGCCTGTCGCAATGGTTGATCTCGGGCTGCAAAGATGGCGATCGCCGCGTTTAGTGATTGAGCCGCTTGGGTGTATTTTCCGGCCTCATAGTGCTGCCGTCCCTGCTCAAACTCAACGGCAGGATCCGTCTGAGCCTGGACAGAGATTGGAGCGAGTGACAAGGAAAGAAACAGGGCGATCGTACATCCTAATGTCAGGATGGCACTCAATCGCTGCCAGCGCTTCCACCTCAAAACGGTGTGTACAGCACGGAAAAGTGAACGCCATTTTCTTGCCATGTGTTTCCCCTTGAGCCCGCATCAATGAGCGGAATGCCATAGTCGAGTCGAGCAGTAAAGTTGTTGTTCGTTTGCCATTGCAGTCCCATCCCCACTGACGCCAGCGTGTTTGGGTCTGGGTCACTTTCATCACCACTATTCCATCCCCTGCCAAAGTCTAAAAACGGTGCTAGCTGTACCGTACTGCGCCATTCAGGAATGCGAAAGACAGGAATGCGAACTTCTGCCGAGGCAAAAAAGCCATTATCGGTCAGCAATCGATCTTGCCGATAGCCGCGTACGCTGCCCTGCCCACCAATGCCAAATTGTTCCGATGACAATAGCCTTTGATCGGCAAGCTGCAGGTTAGTGCGCAGAACGAGGAGAGTTTCAGGCGCTAGCACCCGTACCCACTGCACCTGCCCCGTCCAAGAGAAAAAGTCGCTGTCAGGAATGACCACTGCACCCGGAATCGGATCGTTAATCGTAGAGTCGAAGGCGTCGAGGCCGAAATTGAAGCGAGATCGCACAGCCAACACCTGAACCGCATCCCGTAGCGTATAGTCTTGCCCCAACCGCAGTGCCACCACACGAGTTTTGCCATCTGCTGAGGCTCCTGCGGATAGCGGGAAAGGCTCATCCAGCAAAAAAGAGCGACTATTGCGCAGCGACCCAATTACGCTGAAGCCGAGTTCTTGATAAGTCTGGTCTTGAATCGAACGAATTGCCGGATATCGGAGCTGCACTTCATAAGTCTCCGATTCCGACTGAATATCTGGCCCTTCGCCATCGCGGTCAATGTCAAAAAAATTGTCATCGACAATATCGTTCCAGCCGGGACTGTAGCTCAGACTAAGGGTGGTGCCGTCGCTACCTAGGGGCACCTCATAAAAGGCACTAATGGTGTCGCTGCCGTCAGTTCGGGAATAGCCTATGTTGATGCTGTCGCCGATGCCGAGCAGATTCGCCTGGGTCAAGAATACCTGCTGCTGAAAGGTACTGACACTGGGTGGGCGGCTATTGTTAAGGCCCGTAGAAGCGCTGATAGTGCGGGCTTCTTCAAGACTGATAGTAACCAGGCTGCTGGTTGGCGTGGCCCCTTGATTCACCTCGGCGCGGATTTGATCAATTAGCGGATCGAGTTGCAAGAGCTGCAGCTTTTCCTGAAACTCAGCGACGTTTAAGGGCTGACCTTCAGTAATGCCCAGACGCGATCGCACATAGCCTTCTCGCAGTCGCCGTGTCCCGATAATGCCAATCTCTTCGACCACACCTTCTTGAATATCGAAAATGACGCTGCCAATGCCGTTCGCTCGGGTGGCTTCGGGAATACGCACTAGGGCACCGGAGGCGGTGTAGCCCGCGTCGGCATACTGGTCAGAAATCAGCTGGGCTAACTCCAGCAAATCACTCACCGTAAGTCGCTGAGGTGTCCAAGTCGGTGACGGATCGTTCAAGACCTCGCGCACCAGTTGGGCTAACGTTGCCGTCTCAAAAATCGTGTTGCCCTGAAATTCGATGCCGGTAACGAACAGCGTCACGTCCAACACTTCGGGGGGGACGGTTGGGTCGGCGGGCGCAGGTGGTTCCGGCAGCAGCTCGTCCGGATCTCCGGGCACTTCGGGTGGGCGCTCCGGATCGGGTGGCTCCGGCGGCAGCGGCACAATATCTCGGGGATTGATGTCTTCAGCCTGCGGATTAAGGTTCTCAGTTTCAGTTTGGGCCAGCGTTGCGATCGCTCCCATCTCCACGAGCATCACCGCTGCTGCACCGACAACCATAGTGTCCTTGATGACTCTGGAGAAAGGCTGTAGTCGCAATCGCGTCATGATTGAACTCGGTGCTCGCTGAAACGTCTATTGAGATCTCATCGAAACAGGAAAGGTTTTACGCAGGGATATGGGCGATCTATATTCGTCAGCTAGTGATCCGCAGGTCGCGAGTAGATAAGGGGCAGGAGTTAAGGCAAGGGGCGATCGGGCTGATTCTCCAGCTTCACTATCCGTCGCAATCAAATCTAGGGATGTCCACTCCACGATAGTGGCGTCTGTCGTGATTAGGTCATCCGGCCCCGGCAACCGCCCTCCGCGACCCAAGTCAAAGAAACCTACCGCCTCAGTATTGCCCTGCACCGCGCAGCCCTCAATCACTTCTGGCCCTTGTGGTTCATTAGGCAAGGCATCAATTCCTTGTGTCGGGTCAGTATCAAGCTCTGCAATAATAACGATGCCCTGTTCACCTTGTGCTGAGCTAGCAGTGATATCACTCAGGGGAGTTAGTCCGTCTCGAAATTCAATTCCAAACACTTGAATGGCCTCAATGTTAACTCGCCCACCATTGCCAGAGAAAGCGTTAGCAATAATGTCGCTATTTTCTTGGGGTACGGCAAAGATAAAGTCAGATTGAATTGTGATATTTCCTCCGTTTCCACTGCCTGCCTGTTGTCCTGCTTCTGCAGAAATCAAGCTAGCTCTGCGCATAGTTAAGACACCAATATCTCGCAGAATAATGTTGCCACCGTTCACTGCAAAAGAATCTGCCAAAAGGCTTGATTCGTTATCTAGAGAAACCTGAGGAAACCCCTGAATATCAACATTTCCTGCCAATCCAGTAGACTCACTTCTGACGAGCAAACTGGATTCATCTAGTAGTACACCTTCTGTACTATTTTCAGTAGAATTGAGCCCTATATTTATAGATCCACCATTTCCCGAGCCTGGAAAATTTGGGTTGGAAGCAGTATTAGTGCTTGCGTCAAAGAAAGAACCTTCAGTTAAAGCAAGATATGCTGCTGAAATGTTGATGTTTCCACCTTTATTCAAGTTCTCATTTGAAGCACTTGAGCTCTGTAAGACACGACTCAAAATCCTGCCATTACTGAAAGATATGCTGCCAGCATCAATCATCACGTCGCCAGCAGTGCCGTTACCTGCAGTACTTGTTTCAAGAGTCGCCATGTTTTCAACGCTTACCATATCCGCAATGATTTCGATGCCATCGCTGTTCCCGATAGCATTAACATTGGCTACAGCACTTGTGACTGCAGATCCATCTCCACTTAATCGAAAAGTATCATTTGCGTTGACCCGGACTCTTCCTGCATTTCCTTGACCAAAAGTGCT
>ERZ1740058.1471-NODE-1471-length-10990-cov-7.643804_pt1 | contig 10990 bp, 5 predicted proteins | sample MGYA00581745_ERZ1740058 | MGnify/ENA primary metagenome ERZ1740058 (study PRJEB43018, sample SAMN04849742) | marine metagenome | isolation source: floating plastic debris | place: Pacific Ocean | collected 2008-08-30 | study: EMG produced TPA metagenomics... | reverse complement strand
CCGTAGCCAAAAACCCCCGGCTTGCCCACGGCGTCGAGCGCAGCCTGCATTTGCGCCGAAACAGATTTTTGGGTCGCGGCAGGAAGGTCGGCGGCCATCGCCGAATAGAAAGCCTGCGCTGTCACGACGAGCGTTGAGGCTGTCTGGTAAGTGCCAATGTTTGATTCCGCGCCCGACAACCTGCGTTCAATCTGATCGACCGTCGCCCGTCGGAGCGCCGCTTTCGCCGCGTCGCTATCCTTGTTTTTGACCGCGTCCGTGAAGGCGGCACCGATGCCCGGGTCCCCCGAAAACGCATCGTCTCCCGCCTCCAGCACCTTAATGTCGGGGCCGAATGATGTGACCGCCGCGCTGGCTGCGGACCAATCACCTTTGTTGACCGCATCGAGAAAGGCCTCACGCTGGGCGATCAGCGGATCGGATTGCGGCGATGCGTAGGAGTAAGCGTGCGCGCCGGTGGTGGACGTCGCAATTGTCCCGACGACTAAGAGCGCTGCCAGTACTGTTCTCATTGTCAGTCTCCTCATTGCGTTACGCGATGCTCCCAGCCTCGATCACAATGCGTTCGTTGCGATGATCGCGAATGTCGGCACGCAGATCCTGCCGTGTAATAATCGCTTCCGCCGCCATTTGCCCCATCTCCATGGCCGTGTCGGTGAAGACGTAGCGGAAGCTCCCTTGGCGACCACACTGGTAAAGGTTTTCGATGGCGCCGAGGTGCGCGAATGCTTGGGAACGCGCGCGCTGGTAGCCGTTGACCAACAGCGGGTAAGCTTGTGCGGCCCGCACAGAAAAATACTCGCCGCTCGCCATGGATGGATCGATCCCGAGGGTTCGGAGATCGGCGCAGACCTTAGCGAACAGCACGTCGTCAGGCATCTGCCACATTGCGGTTCCTGGATCGCACGGGATTTCCAGCATCAGCGACGTACGGCCGGCCGGTGCCATTTCGGGCGAGCGACGCTTGGGTTCCTGCAGCCTGGTCGCCAGAATGTGTTCATCGGACAAATACTGCCAAGTGTTCGGTGAGACGTCTTCAGCATCCATCATCATGTTGAAGAAACGAAGACCGCGGAACCTCAGCGGAGATGAACCTCCGGTCATCGCGACCATGGCCGGCAGAGCCATTGTGGAGATGACCGCATCGCAGGAAACGGGCCCTTGATCGGTCTCGACCGCGCGCACTGCACCGCTGCGCACATCGAGCCCTTCAACCGACACGCCGCGCCTGATCGTGGCGCCGCTATCGCGCACATGGTCGGCCAGGCGGTCAAAAAGCATACCAAAGCCGAGCCGCGGATAGCGGTAGGTTCGCGCGTAGGTGCGCAAACCCTTGCCGCCTGCGGGCAGCAGCCGCCTGGCGACGTCCTTTAGGTCCATGAGACTAATGCGCTGGTCGGCCCAATCGCCAGACAACTCGGTGGGTTCGATGCCCCAAAGCTTGCGAGTATAGCCCTCAAAGAAGGTGCGGTAGAGCGTTGGACCGAACCGCGCCTTCGTCCAGCTTGCAAAGTTTGCATCGCTGTCCACGAGCTGATGACGCACAAGCGCTTTCAGAAGGTCGAACGACGCCCCGGCAAGCAATGTGGGTGGGGCGTTGATCAGCAGATTTTTGATGTTGAGCGGGTAGTCGTAAGTGCGCCCACCAAGGCGTATGACCGAGCGGCGCTGCGCAAGCAGGAAGTCGTGACCCATCAAGTCTTCAACAAGGGTGAGGAGTGCGCGGTTGCTCGTAATAAAGCGATGCCCACCGAAGTCGAAGCGGTAGGTTCCCGCGCGCCCTTCAAACGTGGTCGTACCGCCCAAGCCGCCGAGCGCAGCCCGGCGCTCGAGCACGGTAACATCGACGCCCGCTGAGATCAGCGTATGGGCTGCCATCAAGCCGGCTGGGCCAGCCCCGATGACGACGACATGCCGAGCCGAGGGTCTCATGGCAGGCTCAGTGACTGTCGTGTCTCCACCGGCAGGCTCAAGCCGGTTTCAGGGCTTTGGGCTGGGCGTAGGCGCGCGCCCAAAGGATCAACGCGCAGACCAGGAATGTGAGCCAAACTCCGAATTGTAACGGCGTCGGTGTTGCGTCGTAGCCGAACAGCCCGCGCAGGAATTCACCAGCGCCGCCAGTATCTGGCACGATGCCCGACAAGTCGAACAGCGCAGTCGTAGGTCCGGGGAGATAGCTAAGCCCCTGAAGAATGTTCGTCGCTGACGCGAGGAGCCCGGCGGCGATGATGATCAGGAGCAAGCTCGACCAGCGGAAGAAGGCCCGCAGCGGCAGCCCGCGCGCGCCCCGCAGCAAAAGCGACACCACCGCGAGGGCGAGGCACAACCCGGCCAGACCACCGAGCCAGGAGATTGCTACGCCGCTGTACATGAGCGCGGAGAGGAAAAGAATAGTCTCCATAGACTCCCGCCACACGGAGATGAAGGACAGGAATGCGACGCCAAAGATGTTCCCTGCCGACACGTAGTTGCGCAATTGGTTCTTCGCCGCGCCAGCCGCCTCCTTGGCCTGCTTCTGCATCCACACCGCCATGTAGGACAACACACAGGCGGCAAGCACCATGATCGTCGCTGTAAGGATGAGCCGGTATGTGTCGCTGTGGAACTTGCTGATGACAAACTCCAGGACCACCGCCGTCCCGAGTGCCACGAGTGCCCCTGCTACCGCGCCGATAAAGATCCACGCCGAATACCGTGTTGCATCGAGTTGTCGTAGGTACGCCAGCAGGATTCCGACCAATAAAAACGCTTCCAGGCCTTCACGAAATACGATTAAGAACGTGCCGAACATTGATTAAGTGTTTCCCAGTGTTGTCGTGATAGCCTGCAACTCCACCGCATCCGGGGGCGGCATGTTGGGATAACGCTCGCGGACCTTATCGGTGATCCACTGCGGGAACGTCCGGAACATGAGTTTCACGTCCGCCGTCAGAGGTGTCTTGGCGCTGTCTGGAAGTACAAAGGCTTCATCACGGTGACCGTTGGCCGGGATGCGTGTGTCCTCCGCCATCTTTCGGTACCGCCAAAAGTCCAGGCCCAGAGCGTGCCCGGCGCCATCATCAAAGACGTTGGCGAACAACCTCGCGTTATTGTCAAGGTTACCATCCTTGTCCAACTTGCCCGAGGCGAACACTTCCTTGCCGTCGGCATCGATGACAGACACGTCGAGCCACAGCTGCCGGAAATCCGAAACGCCGGTGGGAAGGTTGTGGCCCGCGCCGGTGTTTGCGACGCGAACCACCAGCTCCTGCCCGCCTTGATCGCCGGCCTTTGTCGAGGTGGTGAGCGTTGCAGCTGACTTTAGGAGGTTGATCGTCATCTCCCGTCGCTCAGGGCTGCGAAGGCCAAGAAGGTGGTATTGCGCACCGACAAAATGGTGCGCGCGGTAGTTGGGAACGATCGGCCCTTGGTTGGTCGCAACGCCCGCCACCGCAGTCCCGATGGACGCAACGCTCGTGTGCATGTGGCAGTCGTTGCAGGTCACCGACGCGGCGGGGTTTTCGGTGTTGTTGTAGCTTGAGTTGGCCCACTCGGTGTACGTGGACGTCGTTTGCGCGCCAACGCCTGGTGTAAACTCCTCGTGGCACGCGGAACAGAATTCCGGACCGTTTAACGCGGCCGGCGTGAAGGAGCGCTTGTGCTCGTCAGGCTCGGCACGGATGGTGCGGTTTGAAAGCCAGCGGACGAGGCGCAGTCGCGCGTCCTCACCCGGATAGGTGATCCTGTCGGCGAGGTTGATTTCAAGGCTGGCGTTCCCGGCCGCGACCGGCCCCGCCATTTCAACGCGCTGAGTGCGGTGGCAGAACACACAGCCCATGCCTTCGTCGACCGCAGCTGTGCTGTGTTCCAGTTCGTCGAAGAGCGACTGGCCGTCGGTCTCAAACAGGTGCGAAGTGCCTTGCGTTTTCGTGGCGCCCGAAAGCAACGCCTGCGGCGCGTGACAGCCCATGCACCACGCTCTGAACGGCTCGCCCACGTTTTGCGCTGCGAGGTCCTCCAGCACCACATAGTACGGGTTCGACTCGCCCATGAGCCGATGCATTGATCCGCTCCACTCATCAAAGATCTGAGTGTGGCACTGACTGCAAAGGGCTGGATTGACCCATTTTGAATGGTCCACTGACCCCTTCCCGCCATCAGCCCGGAGCCAGGTGGACAAGAGCGGCAAGTTTCCAGCAGACGTCACATAATGGTGCAGGTCGTGCATCATGGAAACGACCGCAGCGGGTGGGTTCTCTGGGTCGATATCGGGCGCATCGAACTTGGTGTCGAAGCCCATCCCACCTTGCGTTTGCTTGATCATCCGGATGTATTCCGCAACGAAATTTCCAGCAACAAATTCCTTTAAGCTGAAATGGCCGGGAACAGCGTCTGTTTTGACGTCCAATGTGGTGGAGCGGAACAGAAAGCCGTTGGTGTAGTTAAAGCCGGAGAGATGGCAGCTGGAGCAGCTCATCCAGCTGCGTCCCGCCATCGGCGCATCGGGAAAGGCCGAGGTCTTCGCTAGATGAAACAGGCGCAGGCCCCTGCGCATTTGAGGCTCAAGCGGGTCCTTTTCGACCACCTTTGCAAAGCTGGCCTTTTCGACCGCCATCGCCGCGAAAGGCCCCCCTCCCCCCGTTGTAATCGTCGACAGGTCGAGGCTCATCGCGTTTTGGACAATAATGTCATCGCCATCGATGGTCAGGCTTCGGGGGTTCTGACCGGGTAAACCAAAGATCTGCGACGCGTTCGCGCCAGTTGAGCCGTTCGGACCCTCGTTTCCGGTGATGGGTGCGGCGCGTGAAAGATCGAACGTGACAAGATCTTCGCTGCCGGACATGACCGCATAGACCTTGCTGCCATCGTCTGAAAACACCGCATCGGTTGGATTAGAGACAATACGCTGAATATTACCGCTTTCGATGATGTTGATTTGGATGAACATCTCTTTGCGGCGGTTCACCACCTCGTGCTCATTACCCTTTTCCATCCAAAGCACGGAAATGGCTGGGAAGACTATGGATTGAAATTGGAATGGGTGGTCGAAGTTCCACAGGTGATGGGGGAGCCAGGCTTGCTTTAAGTCCGGGCTGAGGACGATCCGGTCAAGAACCCGCGGCAAGCCCTGCGAGATGGTGGGGTCTGAGTTTTGCGACACATGAAGCGTGATGGTCTTGTCGAGCTTGGGCGTGCCGCCAACCGTGTCGTAAATCGCGACTTTGCCGATCAGGGAATGGGTGATGACGAGCCGCCCGTCGGGCAAGAGAGCCAGTCCTTGCGGGGTGTCCTCCACGTCAATCACGCGCTGGATACGAGCGGCCTGGTCTACGCCATAGAGCCTGGCGGTCTCGGCGGTCGTCACCCAGAACAGGTTGTTGCGCGGATCGTGGACCACACCGTAGGGCCTCCCCCCGAGCGCGCGTTCCGCCACGGGCTTCAACGTCTTTGCGTTCAAGATGTGAAAGCCATTGCCGGCGTGGTCGGTGGCCGCCAGGAGCGTTTCGTCGCTGTTAAGGGCGACCGTTTTGATGTCTTTTCCAAGGGCGGCTTCGGCGAGACGGTCGCCCGTTTTCCGATCGATCTTCGAGACCGAACCCGCTTCAAAGTTCGCGCTGTACAAAAGGCTCTTGTCGGCTGACAGCTGTAACGAGCCGCTGGACGTGGCCGTATACTGAGCGGTGCCATCGGTTGCCCCAACGCCGATCGGATTGCTGACCGCGACGAGCATGACGGTGCTTGAGATAAGCCCCACCGCCACAAGAGCCTTTCTGACAACGCTGAGCCGCCACGAATGCCAAATGATGAAAGCAACTAAGGGGATCGCGGTTATGAGATGCGCGAAGTGCGCGATCGCCCCCAGGCGCGAGTGATCCTCGCCGATGAACAGCAACCAAAGACCGCACAAGAACATGATTGTGAGGCACGCTTCGATCAGTTGCCCGGTGCGGCGGTTAAATGGCCGCCGGGAGAAGTTGAGATTGCCGCGATGCAGCAGCCAAAATGAGAGAATGATCGTCGGGAAAAATATGATGGCCGTGACGATATGAATGAGTAACGCCCAACGCTTCACCTCAAACGGCACGTGCGTGTATTCGGTGATCATTAATCCGGTGGCGAGCAGCAGAAAGACGCAAAGCTCCACCGGTTGCATGAGCTTAGTCGAGGTGTTGATACGGAACTGGCGGACTTTCCTCTGAAACGGCGTGAGTTTTTGCGTTGGTCTGCGACGCACTGGTCGTTTGCCGGTCGCTGTGATCCGCGACGACGAGGGCCCGGAACCACCACCTGTCGGCGCAGTGCTCACAGCCAGATCCTCAAAGGCCGCCATCTCAATCCCATGTCTCAGCGAAAGCCACAGCTCAAGGGCTTGCGCTCACCGTGATTTTTGATGCCATCACCGCTGCCGTCCCATGCGGCCCCCCCGCGAAGGTGATGGACTTCACTCCATTCTGATTGACGTCGCCATCATAATCTTTGGCGGTCATATGCTCGCCCGTGTCGTTGAGCCATTCCGCAAGCTGCAGATTGCGGGCAACGATGGTGAACCAGTCCGTGTAGCGACCGGCCAAGTGGGCCAGTGATAGGTTCTGGTCGGACTCGCCAGAGCGCGCCACCATGTTGAGCATCAACTCACGGATGCCGCCGCTGACAACACCTGCAATGTAGGGGTCGATTGCCATCGGTTGGCCCGGCTTATCGTTGAAGATCTTGAGCGCCGGATCGTAGAAGGTCTTTTCGGCCGCAATATAAAGATTGCGTGCAGCCTCCCTATACTTCTGGTCGCCTGTGGCGAGGAACGCGGCACCAAAGCCCCGAATACCCGCAAATTGGGTCAAAACGGAGTTGGTTCCGGACGGCCCTTTCCCAATCTCAAAGCTGTCGGCAAGCAAACCATCAGCGTTTATCATGTTCTTCAGCATGAAATCGGCCTGTTGAGTCAACGCTTTGAGCGCCGCTTTTCCTTCCTCAGTGCCGAGCGGCTTACCACTCGTTGCCGAGGCGTAGCCTACCGGCAGCGCATCAATTGCCCGCTGATAAACTTGGAGGGCGACAAGCGCGTAGGACGCATCCAAGCTTGTCACTGTCGTACCGGGTTTTCCGTCCGCCCAAGTATCGACAAACGTCCCAGCACTTTCGTTGAAATGGAGGGTGAGGAGGTTTTGTGCCGTGAGGTTGGTCAGGAGCTGCACGATCGAGAACGGGTCATCGGCCACCACAGTAGCGAACGGCCCGATTCCCAGATTTTCTTTTGGGGCGGAGGGAAAGGGAGCGCCGTCGAACATTGCCGCGAAGGTAAGCCGTTGATTCTTATTGACCGACCTTTGATCGGCGTAGCCATAGAATTCGCCCAACGCCCAAAGCATGGTCCAAACTGACCGCAGCGAGGATCCCCCCTCCTCCACCTTCAATTCTCCCAACGCAGAGACACCGTTTTTCTGGTCAAGGGTGACCGACACCCGGTTTGGGAACCAAATTGGTGATTTCGATGCGTCGTAATCGGCTGGGATCTTCGCGCCAAGCGCGTTCCCATCGTAGGCGAAACTGTCACGAAGCATCGTGATCTTGTCCCACGAGATTTCCGTCAGCATGTTGCCGTTAAAGCCATCCGCACCAACGTCGCCGAGGGCAACATTGGGGTCCTTGTCAGCGTCGATGCTTGAGATGGAATCGAGAGCCGTATCGGTTTTGACGTTGTGCATCTGGCGCATGTAGTCCTGCGCCCAAAGCACAACTTTCATAAACTCCATCCCGACAGCGTGTGGCGTGAACGACTTATCCCATCCGCCCTCTGGCCAGCGCAGCGTTTTGTAGTCTCGGAAGTAGGCTGGCAACGTTGCTTGGATTGACTTGGATTCACCCTTGTCGGTCAAGATTGTCATGGGCGTTGTGGCCTCGACTTTAACATCGACCGGCCCGGCATACTGCGGATTGCCTTGAGCGAAGGGGAACGAGATAGGATAGAAATTCTGTGGCAGATCCGCAGGCGTCTGCCCGGCGGCCGCTGCTAACTCCACGACGCGCTTTCCGAGTGTTGTCATCGGATTGTCGGAGCCTGCACGCTTCAGATTGACCGGCCCATTCGCCAGATGTGGACCCATTCCCGACTGATAATTGACCGAATACATCGCCTCTTCTGAAAACTCGTATGAGAGGATCCCAGCTGTGAAATCGAACGGGTCAGGTTTGTTCGCCTGATCAGGATCGAGCACATCAAGATTTAAGCCTAGACCCTCTGCGAGTGGCTCTCCTGAGAATTCGAACTCCACGTAAGCAAAGTGTCCTGCGCCTGTGTTCCAAGTATGGTCATCCACCTTCGTGGTTATACCATCGGCATAGAGTGTACTCTGCACTGAAAATGTGAAACAAAAAATGATTGCAAGGCGCGCGCAACAGTTCATATGACTTATTGGCCTCCCTCAGCGCATGTTTGATCTATGCCAATCATGACGGCGTATACAAGAGCTTGCAGCAGAGCCGCAGCTTGCGAAGCTATCAGCTTAAAAATACCGTCGCAAATTAATTCTGGAGGCGCCCAGAGCCCAATAATAAGAAACTGACTGGACCGCGATACTTTAACTTTTCAAATTAAAACTCAGTGCCCTCGCCTGCGGCCGCTCGTCGTCCTCCTTTGGTTCCGGACAGCAGCATCGCGTCCGGCTGCTAGCCTGAAGGGGCTCATCCGATAACGGTGAGCGGAAGGCGTGCTTCCAGCTACCCCTAAGACTCACCTTTACAGCAGCGAACTGAGCGACATAGTGCAAGCCGGCATCCAATTCGTAGCCCCTTAAGGTTCTGCCAAGAAAAAACACCTCCGGATAGGGGCGTCCTATCCGCCATTGATCTCTTTGCCGGGCTATTGGAGCATAACCTCGGTAAGATGTGAGCGCAGTCTAATGACGTGATACGCCTTTGTTGTCGACCCTGATCGTGTGACGCAGATACTTCCTCGGGACCAATATTCATTCTCACACGATGAAACGGCGATCACCTTCTATATGTCTATGCCTGCTGACCATGAGGCAAGTGAAGGCTCGCCGCTGACCACTCAATGTCAGTCAGCCCCTACGCACCGCCTCCCGCAGGCGTTGCGCTGGCGGCCGCAACCGCGGCGGCGGCAATCTTAGCAATCTCAGTATCAATATAATATAGGCTATGAGGCCCGTCACCAATCACAGCCGCCCGATCAAGAATGCCACGAAACAGCATTTCCTCTTCACGCTGCTCAACAATGAACCACTGAAGAAACTCAAATGTGCTAAGATCGCCAGCCTGGTCAGCCTCTTTTGTTGCTTTAATGAAGCGCTCACTCACCAGCTTCTCATGCTGATAAATCTCTTGAAGTAGTGAAACAAGCGAGTTCGCTTCAATTTTTGGCTCTGGCAAAGCCTCAAACCTGGCGGACAGATCCGCATCGACGATGTACTGATATATCTTTTGCATATGCATCATTTCTTCGGATGCATGCGTCAGGAAAAACTGTGCGCTCCCAGCTAGCTTAGCATCTTCGCACCACGCTGCTGCCTGGAAGTAAATGTGAGCCGCGCGAAATTCCCCATTCATCAACATATTGAGGGTTGGGGCCAGTGCTTCTGAGTTCGTCTGAGGCATGAGCGTCATCCTTTTTCAAATCTCATAAAATGTTACCAGCGACCACAGTCAACCCTTGCATAGCACGGAATCCAGTAGGAATACTTTTATTGGACTGATGTGACCACATAGCGTTCGTAGGCATTGAAACTCTAAGGAATTTTCCAACGGGCGGAATCTTAATTTGAATTATTCAAGACTAGTCCGACCGAGACAGCGTTTGGTGAACGCTTAGGTATCGCATGAGTTGATCTGCCTCCCGCTTTGATCCGGTTGCCGCTGCATCTTAAATCACCCGGCTACATCAACTGAGATTGCCGACTTCAGTGTCGGTGCGTCGGCAACACGCTAGTTGCTGCAGCGGCCGCTATCGGCAACAGAGCGCGTTGGCGTTACGCCCCGCATCCGTCGGGTGACGTGGCCCAAGTCGGCCGGCGCGCGTGCCGTCGATCTGGCTACCCATGACACTCTTGCATTCATCCGCCATTGCCTTCCCCCGAGTGAAGCTGGCGGTGCGTCCAATGCATGTCTGTCGCTCGTCCATCAAATGCTGAAGAGCGACCGGGTCAACTCCGCAACACCGGATCAGGTGGATGTGGCGAGCCGTCACCAACCCTGTGGTTGTTCACACTGCCCTAGCATCGCTCAGACGCCCGTGAGATGCTGGTGGATCACGTTTGGGAGGACGTGGCCCATGGCAGGCTCGACACTTTTGGTGCGGAACAGCCGCCGCGTTCGCGGCGCGCCCGTTCCCCGATGGCAATGGCATGATGCCGCGACGGTTGGCGTCTAAATGCGTTCGCACGCTTTGGCCCCCCGATCCTTGCCGGCGCAAGTCGACTATGACGACTTGACTGCTGATTTGGCCGGCGCGTCGATCCTTGTGATCGACGATGAGCCGGGCATGCGCAACTTCCTGGCAAAGACGATCAGGCCCACGTGTGCCCGGCTCGACGTCGCCGAACGCACTGCCGAAGGGGCCGCTCTACTCGACAGCCATAGCTATGACGTGATCATCCTCGACAACATCATGCCCGATCAAACCGGGCTGGAGTGGCTGACCGATCAACGGGCCGTGGGGCTTTATTCCGACGCGATCCTCATCACTGCGCACGCCGACCTGGAGACCGCTATTGCCGCGCTGCGGGCCGGAGCATCCGACTTTCTGCTGAAGCCGTTTCGCGGCAATCAAATCCTGAACGCGCTCGCCAACAGCCTTCGGCGCAAGCGAATGCGTCGGCAAAACACGATCCTGCACCATGAGCTGCAGGCTGGATCAGAGGGAATGCTACGCGGGGCAACGCTGCTTGGCTCGTCACCCCAGATCGTGGCCGTCCGCGATGCCGTGGAACGCGCCGCGACAGCGCCCTCACCGGTGCTCATCCAGGGCGAGGTCGGGACAGGCAAGCAGACCGCAGCG
>ERZ1740058.1470-NODE-1470-length-10993-cov-24.038307_pt1 | contig 10993 bp, 7 predicted proteins | sample MGYA00581745_ERZ1740058 | MGnify/ENA primary metagenome ERZ1740058 (study PRJEB43018, sample SAMN04849742) | marine metagenome | isolation source: floating plastic debris | place: Pacific Ocean | collected 2008-08-30 | study: EMG produced TPA metagenomics... | reverse complement strand
GGGTTAGATTACCAGGCCACCGCCTACGGACTGGTCGGTGAAGACGTGGAGATCATCGGGCAAGCCTTTAGTCGGGAATGCGAAACCTGGATTCAAGTCCGGTTTCCCGGCTCCGAGCACGTGGGTTGGGTGCACAACGACTTTATTGGCCTCGACTACGCCCGAGGCTGGTGGGACTGAGAATGGAATAATTAACGGTTTGCCTTAAGTCCGCGATCGCCCCAATATCGACTTTTATCGGGTCATGCTCGGGCATCTTAAAAGAGCGGTCATCGCTACGACGAAGGTCGCTAAATCCGCCGTCCATTTACTCAACGTCATTTTTGCGTGGGGCTAGAGATACCGTGGAATTCTCTCAAATCCCTGAGTCGTTTGCTGTAGAGATCAAGCAGCGGCTCGCTCAAACAGAATTAGAGCACAACGTCAAAATTTTGTATGCCTGTGAGTCGGGCAGTCGGGCCTGGGGATTCGCCTCGCCTGATTCTGACTACGACGTGAGGTTTATCTACGCTCACCCGGCAGACTGGTACTTGTCATTTGACGTGGAGCGACGCCGTGACGTGATCGAGTACCCCATCGTTGACGAAATCGATTGCAACGGCTGGGATATTCGCAAGGCGCTTTACCTCTTTACTCGCACTAACGGTGCTCTTTTGGAATGGCTAAACAGCCCGATTCGTTACATCGAGGTGGGGGACTGCGCTGAGCAGCTGCGAGCCCTAGCAGAGGTCACCGCTAACAGTGTGGCGCTGGGTTATCACTACAGTCACATGGCACGAGGACAGTCCGCGAAGATTCTACATCGTGACCAAGTTCGTTTGAAGAAGTATTTCTATGTTTTGCGTCCGCTACTCGCCATTCGTCATCTGGAGCAGGGGCTTGGTGTCCCCCCGGTCGAGTTTCGGCGGTTAGTCGATAAGACTGCGCCCAAGTCATTGGTGCCCCTCATTGAGGAGCTGTTGGCGTTAAAAATCCAGTCTCCAGAACTGGGCCTGGGTAAACCCGTGCCAGAGCTTAACGAATTTATCGAGCATGAGTTAGATCGCCACAGCGATGAGTACGACGGGTTAGGCCGCCCTGACCTCGTGGACAAGAGCGCAGTTCTGGAACGTTTGAACGAAATATTCAGAAAGGCCGTCTGTGAAGTGCCCGGTGATGAAAAATTCTTCCGCTCTCTTAGTATCTAAAGGAAATCTCATGGCAAGATCATGAGGTAATCGACTGCCCCGAACGAGAACTCTACCCCCATGACGGCCACCATCCCCAATCTTCCCAGTCAATACGACCCCTCTCTGACGGAAGAGAAATGGCAAGCAGCTTGGGAAGCCCGCCATGTCTTCAAGGCTGACCCCGATCATCCGGGAGAGCCCTTTTGTGTGGTTATTCCGCCGCCCAATGTTACGGGCAGTCTGCACATGGGCCATGCCTTTGAAAACGCCCTGATTGATACGCTCGTGCGTTATCAGCGGATGCAAGGACGGAACGCGCTGTGGTTACCAGGTACTGACCACGCCAGCATTGCCGTGCAAACCATTCTTGAACGCCAGCTCAAAGCCGAGGATAAAACTCTGGCAGACTTGGGCCGCGACCAGTTTTTGGAGCGCGCTTGGCAGTGGAAGGCCGAATCGGGCGGCACCATCGTCGGTCAGCTGCGCAAGCTCGGCGTTTCGGTTGACTGGAGCCGCGAACGCTTCACGATGGATGCTGGGTTGTCGAAAGCGGTGGTTAAAGCGTTTACCCAACTCTACGAAGAGGGACTAATCTACCGGGGCAACTACATGGTGAACTGGTGCCCCGCGAGCCAGTCAGCTGTGTCTGATCTAGAAGTGGAGCCCACGGAGGTTAACGGTCATCTGTGGCATTTTCGCTATCCGCTGACGGATGGCTCCGGCTATTTGGAAGTGGCGACCACGCGCCCCGAGACGATGCTGGGCGATACCGCCGTGGCGGTGAATCCGGAGGACGATCGCTATCGTGACTTTGTGGGCAAAACCCTAACCTTGCCCATCATGGAACGCGAAATTCCGATCATTGCCGATGACTATGTGGACAAGGAATTTGGCACCGGCTGCGTTAAAGTAACGCCCGCCCACGACCTCAATGACTTTGCTATGGGCCAGCGCCACGACCTGCCCCGCATCACCATCATGAACAAAGACGGCACGATGAGTTCTGACGCCGGGCCGTTTGAAGGGATGGATCGGTTTGAAGCGCGCAAAGCCGTGGTCGATCGCCTGCGGGATGACGGCTTTTTGGTGCGCATTGAAGACTATCAGCACACGGTGCCCTACAGCGATCGCGGCAAGGTGCCCGTGGAGCCCCTGCTGTCGACCCAGTGGTTTGTCAAAATTGAGCCCCTGGCCAAAAAAGCACTGGCGGCATTGGATCAGCACCACTCCCCGAAGTTTGTGCCTGAACGGTGGACGAAGGTTTACCGCGATTGGTTGGTGAGCCTGCGCGACTGGTGCATTTCCCGGCAGCTGTGGTGGGGGCACCAGATTCCGGCCTGGTATGCCGTCAGCGAAACCGATGGCGAGATTCGTGATAATACGCCCTTTGTGGTGGCGGCGAATTTTGACGAAGCGGAAGAGAAGGCGATCGCCCAGTTTGGCGAAGATGTCTTGCTGGCCCAAGATCCGGACGTGCTGGATACGTGGTTTTCGTCGGGGTTATGGCCGTTTTCGACGATGGGCTGGCCCGATGAGAGCGCCCCAGATTTTCAAACCTATTACCCCACCACGACGTTGGTGACCGGGTTTGACATCATCTTTTTCTGGGTGGCTCGCATGACGATGATGGCCGGACATTTCACCGACCAAATGCCCTTCGAGGCGGTTTACATTCACGGTCTGGTGCGGGACGAAAATAATCAAAAGATGTCGAAGTCCAAGGGCAACGGCATTGATCCGCTCATTTTGATCAACAAGTACGGCACCGATGCCCTCCGCTACGCGCTGATTCGTGAGGTCGCTGGGGCCGGTCAAGACATTCGCCTGGAATACGATCGCAAAACTGACGAGTCCGTCTCGGTGGAGGCCTCACGCAACTTCACCAACAAGCTGTGGAACGCGGCCCGGTTCGTGATGATGAACCTCGAAGGACAAACCCCAGCACAGCTTGGCGACCCCAATCTGGCCACCCTCGAACTCGCCGACCGCTGGATTTTGTCGCGCTACAGCGGTGTCTTGCAGCAGGTTCATGCCGACATGCAGAAGTATGGCTTTGGTGAAGCGGCCAAGCATCTCTATGATTTTGTCTGGGGCGATTTTTGCGACTGGTATATCGAGCTGGTGAAGCCGCGTCTACAGGGTGATGGCGACTCTAAACGAGGGGCTCAGCAGACCCTGGCCACAGTGCTCGACGGCATTTTGCGATCGCTGCATCCCTTTATGCCCCACATTACCGAAGAGATCTGGCACACCCTTAACCAGGCGGCTGAGGATGAGTTTTTAGCGCAGCAGGTTTATCCCACGGCTGACACCGGGGCGATCAAGCCGACGCTGGAACAGGAGTTTGACCTGCTGTTTGGCACAATTCGTACAATTCGCAACCTGCGAGCGGAGGCCGGCATCAAGCCTAGTGCTCGCATTGAGATCATTTTGCAGTCAGCCAATCCCGCTGAACAGCGGATTTTGGCATCCACCCAGCCCTACATTCAAGCGTTGGGCAAAGTTGAAACGCTGACGATTCGAGGTGATGCGGCTCCCCAACCACCCGCTACCGCCTCGGTTATGAACTCAGACTCGTCAACTGACCCACGTGATGCGCCGCACATGAGTGCTGCCGTCAGCCCCGAGGTGGCCTCAGAAACGGCGGATCTTCTGAATGCGCCTGCTCGTTCGCGATCGGATACCGACCCGGCTGATGGGCTCAGTGTCAGTACGATCGCGGCTGAGATCACTGATTTTTGGGTAACGATGCGTCCCCTGTTAGAGGAGCCGTTAACCTATATCCAGCGATTTTTTAGCGATTTTCGGCGACCCGCTGGCTCGTTGATCTTGTTCGCAGCGCTCTTAATTACATTGCAGGTGTTGTCTGCGATCGTCAGCACCTTAGAAAGTCTGCCGCTGGTGGCGCCAGTTCTTGAGTTGGTCGGTATCGGTTACACTGCCTGGTTTGTCAGTAAAAATCTGCTGTATGCCCCCAAGCGCCGCCAAACCTGGCAGCAGTTGGCCCACTGGCGTCAAGAGGTGATGGGCGAGGCTAAAGACTGGATCAACCGCCAAACAGCAGCTCAGCCAGCGACCTCTACAGTGGTAGTACCACCTACTCCCCCAGCGTCAGCAACTGCCGCTCCAGCCGCTGTCTCAGATCCTCCTGCGGCTTCGTCCGTCGCCGCCTCATCGACACCCCCACCCAAAATGTTCGCCGGTGTAGTGGGAACGGTGCAGGTGTTGATTCCATTGACGGGGCTTGTTGATGTTGATGCCCTTAAGGCCAAGCTCGAAAAAGACCTGGCTAAAGTCGAGGGTGAAATTAAATCGCTCTCGGGGCGGTTGGGAAATCCCGGATTTGTTAATAAAGCCCCTGAAGATGTGGTGCAGGGAGCCCGCGACGCCCTGACCGAAGCGGAGACTCAAGCCGAGATTTTGCAATCTCGTTTAGCTCTGCTTTGACTTTTTGAAACTTGTCCTCGAAGTCATCCAGAACACTGGAAACTTTAACAGGGCAATGGCTGGAGCTATTGACTCGCTTCTAGATATCGGGTTTGACTGCCGACAGTTTGTTTGTAGTCAGCGACCTACTAGCACATCATAAGAACTGACACATTGGTTACCTGAAATTTAACCCTGCTGAGGGACATTGGAGACAATTCCTCAACAGAGCACGAGGGGATACCCTCATTTAGGGCTCTCAGCTCTCAATCAAGAACGACTCCTGATTTGGTTACTACCCACAATTTGCAGTGAAATTCAGTATTGTTATCACCACCTACAACCGACTTGAGTTTCTGAAGCGCGCGATCGCCTCTGCCCTCAATCAAACGGTGCCCTGCGAAGTCGTCGTCGTCGATGATGCCTCAACGGATGATACCGAGGCCTATGTTCGCAGTCTGGGAAACCCGGTTATTTACCATCGCAATGCGACCAACCTCAACCATGCTGGCAGTGTGAACGCGGGTGTCGAGGTCTCCACCGGAGACTGGATCAAGTTCCTCGATGATGATGATTACCTGGCCGAAGACTGCGTTGAGAAAATGGGCCAAGCGATCGCCCAGCATCCGCAAGCGGTGCTCTGTTCCTGCCGGTCGATTCAAGTTGATGAGCATGGCCATGAGCTGCGCCGGACCGGTGCAGTGGGGCCTGGTCAGATGTTTTATGTGCCCCAAGCCGCCATTCACTATGGCATGCTGCTTGAGCAAACGCCCATCGGCACGCCTGTACAAGTGGCGGCCCAACGCCAAGCCTTTTTGAAAGCGGGTGGGTGGGATATCACAATGACCACTAACTACGACGATATTGACGCTTGGGTTAGAATTGCGGCCTATGGCGACGCGTTATTTCTCAATGACCATCTGGCCTACCGCACCCTATGGTCAGGTGGATTTGAGCAAAGGAAGAATTTCAAAGGCCGGGCCGAGCTGAACGTCATTATTAAAGAGCGGATCTATAGCCACATACCTGCAGAGGAAGCTCAGCAATCCAACTATCCTTCCATCGACATCATCAGCCAATACGTGTATTTACACTGGGGGTTAGTTGCCCTCTCGCAACGCAAACTCTCCATGGCTAGCGCTCTTTTGTTTCCGGTTTGCCTGAAACTGGCTCCTTGGCGTTTACTTTGGCAAATTCGTCGCACTCGCCGTCATGCTGAGCAAACGCTGGTGCCCAAACTTCCGATCGCGTAAATCATCGCTTTGGCCCAATTGCTCAGGACACCTCGTCAGGAAATCGGACTCAGTGCATCCGCAATCAGGTTCGTAGTCTCGTCCTAACTGGAGTGATGACTGCTATATGGCTCCTCTAGTCTGGCCGCCTTATACCCGTTCTCAGTGATCGGACTCCCGATGCAATCTTGGAAAAGCTGGGGGGCGAGGGGCAGGGGAGCCAGATCTGTAGCCTTGTTTCAGAGAATCGGTAAGTAGGTTGGTGTATAAAGTTCGAGGCACTTTAAGAAAGGTAAACAACCTTGAACCCTTGTCCACAAACGCTTTTAGGTGATAGGCGCGTTGTTATGTACCTCGGTTTAATTAGCCCAACTTACTTGTTACCCACATTTCGCAGGTTGAAAGACATAAAAAGGTATTTTATCGGATACCCTGAAACGCTTACCGTGTAAGCATTTTACCATTTTTGGGATGTTCAATTCTTAACCGCTGAAAAGCAGACTCACATTGAAGCAGAGCTTCCGGCATAAACGCCAGTAACGCTGACCTTTCAGTCCGACCTGTCGACCGCGATCTCGCTCAGAAAACCCAACCAGCGTTCATCAAGACACCCAAATTGATGCAGAACGCAGCGAGCCCAAGATTACTCCATTCCAGTCCCTATTGCTGAAAGCCTTATTGGACAAGGCTTTGAAAACCATGCGGTTTGGTGAGAGGACCTGCGAAATGTCGGTTGTTAGACAATTCTCTGAACCCGCCGATTCTAAAAACTTCTAGGGTCTGTGTGTGATCGCATTGAGCCCTTGAGGCATCTGTACTCTCTTCAATTCAATGCGCCTACCTCCCAAGCCTTGCCGATATTTCGCCCCGTTCAATCCGCTCTATGGTTAACTACCGAGGCAGCTTGCTCCCCTGATACTGCTTGGGCGTCACGCCTACTATGGCCTTAAACGTCTTGGTGAAATGGCTCTGGTCTGTGAATCCGACCTCACATGCGACGGTGACCGATGAGTACCCGCTGGTCAACAGTGTTTTAGCCTTAGCAATCCGCACGTGAATCAGATAAGCATGGGGCGGCAACCCCGTTGCGCGTTGAAACACCCGTGAAAGATGATAAGGACTCAAGCCGGGCAATTTAGTCTAATCCTGCAGCACAATCTTGTCTGCATAATAGACGTGCAGGTAGCCGCGGAGTTGGCTGTCCGCCCTCGATTCATGACCCTGTTGATCCGTCAATCTAGACTGACTGTGCCGCTGGACGAGTTGGGCCAAAGCTTCTAGTAAGACTGATTCGGCGGGGAGGGCTGTTTGTGGATTGGCCTGCGACAGCAGCTGGTGAAAATTGACAAATTTCCTGGCCAGTAGCGGATCGGTAATAATCGGTTCTTGAAAGCAGGGTGGCGATGCCCCAAAACCTAGCTGGGCAAACAGAGTGACCCTGGGATAGCAGACTCGGAAGCTCCAGCCAGTGGCATCGGCGGCCACATTACTGTGAACCGCTTCGGGCGGAATCACCACTAAACTGCCCACTGCCGCTAAATGGGTTGCGCCTCGATAGCCTACCTGCTCCGCTCCCTGCGTAATGACGCCGATGCAAAATTCCTCATGCAGATGGCGGGGGAAGCGATGGTGACGATAGGTCGCATGGAGCACCTCTAAATCCTGAAAGAGGTCAGTTCGCCAGGCTTGGGCGTGTTCGCCTAGCTGTTGGCCATGCGGGTCGGGTATGCAGTTGACAGTCATGCGGATTTGGGATTTAGGGTCAGCAGCGTGATCGCACTCAGCAAGAGGACGGCCCCGAGTACGCCTGTCAGCGACATCGGCTCTCGAAAGAAAAAGACGCCTAGCAAGGTTGCCGTTAGGGGCTCTAGCAATACCAAAACGCCCGCTGCTGTCGCTGACGTATGCCTCAAGCCAATCATATAAATACCGTAGGCGATCGCGGTGGTGACGATGCCCAAATACAGCAGCCAGGGCAGAACTTTCACCCAATCTTGCCAGGGCGGTTGCCAGGCCAATGTCGGCAATAAAAATAGGGCGGCGATAGTGAACCCAGAGGCGGCGATCGCCAGCGGTGGCTGGCTAGCTAGCTGCACTTTTGCCATCACCGCGTAGCCCGCATAGCCAAGGGCGGCCCCAAACGACAGCACAACGCCGAGGAAAAAACGAGGGTTGGCCGCGATCACCTCCGGCCTAGCCACCAGCAAAACAGTCCCAGTAATCCCCAAAAACAGCGCCCCATAAACTTTTGGGGTCAGACGCTCGCCCAAGCGCCAGGCGGCCAATAGGGCAATAATCAAAGGCGACGAACAAATTGCCACCAGAGCGGTAACCGCCACACCGCTGAGGGGCACCGCACAGAAGTAGCAGACCTGATAGGCGGCGATGCAGGCGCCCATCCCTAGCTGTGTTGTGCCCCTCTGACGGGGCCAGTGCCAAAAGTCAGGGTCGCGGCCAGCCATCAGCAACAGCCACGGTGAAGCCAGCGCCATGCGCCAAAACCCCACCACTAAAGGGTTCAGACTGGTCGTTTGATTGAGCAGCACCATCGCAGTGCCCGTGGTGCCCCAAGCAATTGCAGCCAAACAAATCAGCAATAAATTAACCGACATCAGACTCGACGGAATCAGCTTCGCTACTCTATCGAAGCAGCCAACCCGAGTCTTGTAATTTCTTGCGGTGAGGTGCTGTTACTTGAAAAGTCCGTTTGGGGCTGACTCAACGTGTCTGATCGGCAAGTAGGGCTCCAGCAGAGACTGAATTAGAAGGGCGTTATACCAGTTCTCAGAGATCGGATTCCCCATGCAATCCTGGCAACGCCGGGGAGCTGGGGGGTAGGGGAGCCAGATCGGTAGCCTTGTTTCAGAGCATCGAGATTAACGGTTCTGATGCCCGAATTGTCATCTCAAAATCTCATTGTTTTTCTACTTGCCGGCGGCGAGGCCGCGATCGAGGAGTGCCTGTGATGACCAGTCGGCTCGTGCCCAAACGCTACCCTTCGGCAGTGGCGGACAGGCCTAACAGCTCCATCATTTCTGCATGCATCGTGGCAATGGCGGGATAGTTTTGTACCGCTCGCTGATAGCGCACTGCCGTTTCGCTGTCAGCCGCTGATTCCAGAGGCAGCAGGTCGCGGGCGGCTTCTAACAGGACGTGAAGCTGATTTGGCGAGACCGGTTCTTTCGAGCTAAGGGTTTCGTCAATGCGCACGATGAACTGTGAGATGGGGCGTAACCAGTCGAACCACTCATCGCTGATCACTAGCTGAAACAGCTCTCCCTTAGATGTGATGGGGCCATGTACCCGTTCGTAACTGTCTTGTTCAGCGTCGAGTAGGGCTTTATGCAACTTCAGCAACAGTGAGCGGAGGGTTCTGAGTTTTTCGTAGGCGGGCATAGAGCGAAAGGTTGAGTCAGTCATGCGATCAAGCTGGGCATTTACGGTCACGTTGTCCATCTTGTCATATCCTGCCAAAGTCTTTAAGCGGGCTTCAGTTGGCATCCTTCATCCTCTAGGGTCGGTCCGGATACCAACTGGCCGTGGTCTAGATTTCAGGCTTGGACGCCGACTGTTCTGCCGAATTACGGTTGAGTTTGCCGGTGATCTCAGCTTTGATCCGATTGAGAATAGACGCTTCGTCGAGATTCTCTAAAATGTTGTGAACCACAGGTTTGGGGCCATTAGGGCCCCATTGAGCGCCGTTGGCGAGATACTGCTGGGTGACTAAGCCGATGCCATAGGTGGCGACGCCAACGACGGTGGCTTGTGTGACCGCCACCGTGGTGTAAGGCGCGAGGGACAGGCCGCCAGTGGCCGGCACGCTTACCCCCAATACCCCTTTGAGTGAACTCAAGCCGAGGGTGACCAGCAGCTCGCTGGCTGAGAGACCGCCCAGCTCCACCGCGATGCTTTTGAGCAGTTGCACAGCTCCGGCGCGAGTCATGGGCAAGCCATAAAGGCGAGATAGCATGAGAATCATGGCCACATCGACGATCGCCCCAGTGAGCACATCCAGCATGGTAACGGGGTTCAGGGCGACCGCGATCGCCTTGGTCATGACGCTGTTCCAGATCACTTCTTGGGCGGCCTGGTCGCGGATTTTGAGCTTGCGCTGCACGATGGTGTCGTTTAGTTCATCGGCATAGAGCAGAGTATTGAGGGCCACGAGGGCTAACCCTTCGCGCTGCAAAACTTCTAAAATTTTGAGCTTAAGCGCTGCGACCTGAGGCTGACCGCGCTGAATTTGGGGGCGTCGCGCTCCGGTCTCTGCCTGCATCACCGCTACCAGGGGAGCCGCTGCCGTCATGACGATTTCGTCGGGAGAGATCAAGTCACGCAGGCGCTCATCCTTTAAGGCCGCGTAAATCGTGTCGCGATCGGCGTCGGGATACTGATCAACTTTGTTGAAGGCCAGCAGGATGGGTTTACTGGCTGTGCGCAGCTGCACCAAAGCCTCGTATTCGACGCGGGTAATATCGCCCGCAATCACAAAGAGAATCAGGTCGGCGGCAGCGGCAATCTGGTGAGCCAGCTGGGCCCGCGCCTCACCGTTGACTTCATCTAGGCCGGGGGTGTCGATCAGTTCAATGCGAGATCGTCCCGGCCCGCCCAAACTGACGCGGGAGACGGTGGGGCCAGCGGCCAGCGTTTCTTGCTCCACTTGCCAGTCAGCGGTTTGCACGGTCTGCGTGATGCCATGGGTAGGGCCAGTGGCAAACACGGGCTGACCGACTAAGGCATTGAGTAGCGATGACTTGCCCCGTCCCACTAAGCCAAAAACCGCAATTTGCACCACCGCCTGGTCGAGCTTTTGCAGCAGGCTCGTCAGATGTTGCACTTCACGCCCTAAGCTGGAAGCCTCTCGGGGCGTTAACTCCAGCTGATCTAAGAGCGATTGCAAAACGCCTTTGGCCTGGCGGTAGGTGAATTCTGACTGGAGGTCTTCAAACTCTAGAATGACCTGGTCTAGTTCATCGACTAAGTTGTCAGACGTGTCGCCAGCCGGTGGCCCCGAGGATGCCATAGGCAAAATCCAATGACTGTTTTTAAGATACTGGCTTTGCGGTCGCGGTGGCTTTGTTGCACCGAAGCGGTCTTAAGGGTGCCCCATCAATGAGAAAATACCTGACAAGATTAGTTTGCAAGTGTATAGGAATTACAGACCTC
>ERZ1740058.1468-NODE-1468-length-11018-cov-3.238256_pt1 | contig 11018 bp, 10 predicted proteins | sample MGYA00581745_ERZ1740058 | MGnify/ENA primary metagenome ERZ1740058 (study PRJEB43018, sample SAMN04849742) | marine metagenome | isolation source: floating plastic debris | place: Pacific Ocean | collected 2008-08-30 | study: EMG produced TPA metagenomics... | reverse complement strand
AGCCGATGCCGTCCTCCATCAGCTTGCTGGTCACGCTCTGAATCTTGATGATGGCTCGACTCAAAACGAAGCGCTTAGCCTCGGTCCACTTCTTTCGCTTCACCCAGACCGTCACCTTGGAGCCCGGCTTTCCACGTAGACGTTGCACCGCTTCTTCCAGGCTCATGTTGACTGTCGACTCCTCGTTGATCTTGACGATTTGATCCAACGCGTTGAGCCCAGCGCGAGCAGCCGGGGTGTCTTCGATCGGCGAGATGATGGTCAGCGCGGCATCACGGATCGAGATCACGATGCCCAATCCCCCGAACTCGCCTTTCGTCGAGAGCTTTACTTCGTTGAAGCTTTCGGGCTTGAGCAGCACGGAGTGCGGGTCGAGAGTCGAGAGCATGCCGTTGATGGCGGCGTATTCAATGTCACGTCGCTTGTCGGCATCGTCGACGTGAAGCTGGAGAAAGCGAAAGATATCGCGCAGTGCGAGGGTAACCTCCCACAGCTGATCCAAGCCGCCGAGACGTTCCAGGTCGAAGACATGCTCTTCACTGCCGACCGCGACCGTGATCTGCTGCGGAGCCTTGGCATCGTCGACGATGACCTCGGCTACCGTCTTTTCGATGTAATCGAGCGCGGCATGAAACATCTCGTAGGGCCGGATACGCTCGGGCTCGACGTAGTTCTCTTTGATCAAGATGATCACTCGGCTCAGCGTCTGATGCGCGCTGAGGTCGTACCCGTCAGCAGGGGCCCCGCTGACCACCCCGGATGGGGCCAACGATGAGCCCGCAGATAGGCTCGCGCGTGATTCACCGAGAACCTGTTCCGAAGAGCTGTGAGCGAAGACGGCGTAACCGACCCCGGCGACGGTCGCTAGAGCGACAAGGGCCACAGTGAGAATCAAACCGCGTTTCAAAATGATCTCCGCACGCGCTCGACCAAACTCCCCTCTCTGGCAGAGGGACGACGCCCGAGCGTGTTCATGCTACCTCACAGTCGCAGGAGCGACACCAACCGCTCGCCGCATTCACCCGCGGCACAGCCGTGCGGCCAATACGTCTCAGGTTAGTATGGCCCCTCCAGAGGCGCAAGCAAATCCAAACCTCGCAAACCCCGACAAAGCGCCGTTCTTCTCCGATCGTATTCACTTTCGGAGAACTTGGCGGCGAACTTCTCACAGAGGTATACGTCGCGAATGAGCTTCTCATTCCCAAGATTCGGAAGCGGTTCGACGCTTTGCGCGCTCCTCTGGGTGGGTTGCACCGCACAGCCCGAGACGCAGACCAGGAACCGCCGGATCGCCGAGCGCTACGATACGTCGCCGCTCGACGTCAACGCGCTGGACACGGACTCCGCCGCCCGCATTCGAGTCTTGGCGATGCCGGTCGGCGAGGTGGTGACTCGACTCGACTCGCTGCGGTTCAAAGCGCGATCGTACTTCGCGTTCTCGCGTGGAAATCGTGAATTGACCCAAGCCGACCGATACGAGGCCCATTTCGACGCCAACAACAATTATCACGCGGTGATCGACGGTGGCGATGAGAAGGTCGAGGCGATCGGAGTCGGTGATACGCTCTACGTCCGGCACAACCGTGGGCACTTCCGCCGAAAGGCGAGTCGAGAAGCAGAAGCACGTGACCGCTGGGGAGCGCTGGCATGGTCGAGTCTGCGCGGTGCGCTCGAGCCATTCTTCGGTCGGCTCGTGCTCGAGAAAGGGCCGAGTGAGTCGCTGCAGGGGCGACAAACCATACGCTATCGATTAAAGCTCGGGGCTCGATCACGCGAAGATGAGCAGGTGGTGAGCGCCCTTCCGGTCCGAACCCTTCCGACCGCGCCGCCCAGCCGCTGGCGAGAAACCGCAAAAGCGCTAGGCTTGAGCGGCGATATCTGGGTCGATGCAGACACCGGCGTGGTGCTGCAGAGCAAGTTTGAGGGCCGGCTCGAAGTCGAAGATCGAGATGTTCGACCGACCCAGCTGATCGTGCGCTATCAGAGCGAAATCCTTGAGCCGAGTATCGCCCCCTCAGTCGAACCACCGCCCAACTCTCGAGAGGAGTACAGCCGCACCCCGAGGCCGGTCGACCGCTTGAGTTTTTTCCGCGATCGGATCCCTCTCGAAGAAGCCGAGACCGAGAACAGACCGCCGTGAGCGGCATTGTCAGCGCTTGAGACTCGACATAGACTCGCCGGGATGGGCGCGTAGAGACGCGTCGGGAGGGAAATACTCTGGATTCCAAAGATCTGGCTCACGCTCTCGGTCTCGTGATCCTCGACCGCAAGGGGATTTATCCGGTCCTGATCGATCTGAGCGACCGCGGAAGCTACACCGACTTTCTCATCGTCTGCGCCGGCACCAGCGATCGCCATGTGCAGTCAGTGGCCGAAGCAGTCTTAAAGAAGGCGAAGGAATTGAAAGTGAGTGTCGTCGGGTCCGAAGGTATCCGCGAAGGTCAATGGGCGCTGATCGACGTTGGCAACGTCGTGGTCCACGTGTTTCACCAGTTCACCCGAGATGTGTACGCACTCGAAACGCTCTGGCCCGGTGCACCTCGCGAGGTGCACCGGGAGGCGCAGGACACTGCGAACGCTTGAGAGCGATATCGCATCATTGCGGATGGTCGACGAGCCCAGGATCCTTTGGTCGAAGCCACCGACGGCTATCTTAAACGCCTCAGCCGCTATGTATCGACCGAGCTGGTTTTGGTGCGCGACTCCGACGCCAGCCGCGAATCGAGACTGCTCCTCGATAAACTCGACGCGCGTGATCATTTGGTCGCACTCGACCAGCGCGGCGTCCAATGGAACACCGAGCAGTTCTCGGAGCACCTCCGAAACATCGCAGAGCGCGGAGCACCGCGCATCGTGTTCGCGATCGGCGGGGCGTACGGACATGCCGAGCCCACCCGAAAGCGCGCAGACCTGCTGTTAGCGCTGTCTTCGACGACCCTTCCTCACCGCTTGGCCTGGACGGTTTTGGCAGAACAGCTGTATCGCGCCCACACCTACTTGAAGGGCGAGCGCTACCACCACGGCTCTGCGTAACGATGAAGGGTGGCGATCCGACTCGAACCTCAAACGTGAATCAGTTGCAGTCCGGCACACAGACCGAATAACGCGCCTGCCCAATTTCACGAGGACAACAGATCTCGTTCTCGCCGCAGATGCTGTTGATGGGATCACAGCGCTGACGACATCGCGGCGTCGATTCGGTCAGGTCACAGGTCAGTCCGATCGTTGAACCTGGGCTTGGCAAGGCGTCAGTACCGGGTTGCACGTTGAGTCGCGCGCTCCGGCGTCGAGACCGCTGCTGGTGTCGGCGGCGTCAAAGCATACGAGCTGAGCCCCACGGATCGGATCATCGCGACCGATGGGTTGACAGTAAACCGGCGGCCCGCCGGGCTCGCTCAAGCAACTGTCGACGTAGTCCGGGACGAAACTATCGATCTCGCAGGTTGAGAAGCACGCCCCCGCTCCCAACTTGATCGCAACACACGTCTGTACCGCGGTGCCGACCGTGCACTCGTCGTCGCGTTGGCACTGTGATGGAACACAGAAACCGTCCTCCTCATCGGGAAACGGCGCGCAGTACTCGTCGGCGAGGCATCCGTCGTTGTTTGCTTGATAGAAAGATCCGCCACACGGTGGCGTACAACGCGCATTCTTGCAGTCCAACCCCGGCTGGCACTGCCCATCGGCTGAGCATTCTTCGCCGCGCACCAACGTCCCGTCGGCGACGCACGTCGTGAAAGCGCATGAAAAGTTATCTGGACATTGAGGGTCGGCTTGGGCGCACGGACCGCCGTTCGAGTCCCAATCCAAAATCAACGAGCAGCCACTGAAGAGCAGCCCTACGACGGCGATCGCTGCGCGCATCAAAAATCCCATGTCCCCATCAGCATCCCACCCCGCGAACGTGTTGGCACCACGGAGAAAGCCGAACCAAGCCTGCCCTCGACGATGTCTGCAGCTGACGTCGAGGGGCGATAGAAGAAGTAGATCCCGAGCGACGTCAAAGCGAGCACGGCGCCGGTGCCATACAGTACGTCAGCAACCACAGCTCGGGTTTTACCCGAGTCTTCCAGCTCTTCCGCACGCGGGTCGACCTGTGGTGTGTCTTGAAAGTCACTGTTGTCGGAATCCGCCAAGATGCCGAAAACCAATCCAGTACCCGCGGCCGCGATGGCGGTCGCCCCGCCGATCAGCAAGACGTTGGTGCGGAATGTGTCGCAGTTCATCCCGAAGCAGCGCGGGGTCGCGGTCAGATCGATCGACTGCTCGTCCCATTGTACAGAGTCCGAGCCGCCGGTGCTTTCCTCTGGCGGGGCGAAATTCTGGCGCAAGAAACGCTCGATTCGCTGTGCATAGCTCGCGCCGTCTGCGTCGTACACGAAGCGAGTCTCGCGAACACGCGACATGAGCTGCCCCGATAGATTGAACTGGCCAGCCAAGACCCGAACCTGCTCACCGTCGATCCGTACCTCGACCAAGAACAAATCATCGACATCGGCAAGGGCGGAGAGCTGTTCCAGCAAGGTCTCCACCCCGCGTGGTTTTTTTCCGCCGTTGAGACCCTTGAAGATGCGGTCGCAGAGTTGGTCGAACGCATCGAACGATTTGGTCATCGGCAAGACCGCTCGGTCCGTGACCTCGACGGTGCCTCGAACGTCCGCGCTCTTCATTCCAAACGGTCGACGACCATCCTTGACGGCTCGAAGGTAGTGAGGACCCTCGGCAACGTCGAGAACCGTTTCCGGCGACACCCCGATGAACGTACCGTCGAGGTAGAGCTCCGCCCCGGTCGGCTCGGTTTCGATCACCAACGAACCACGGCGCCCGCCCAAAACCTCGTTCTTGGCTTCGTCGAAAATCGCACGCATGTCGGGGTTGACGATTCGCGCGTCGGGCTCGATCTCGGGAAACAGAATGGCGGCTTGACTGAAGCGTTGCTTGCCACGCAGCTCTTCGTCCCTTCGGTCCCTTCCCCGCGATTCTTGTTGCCGCAAAATGTGGGTAGCACCGAGTAAGAGAAGGGTCTCCGCGACGGGTCGAAAATCGGTGACGTAGGCCGCGTTGTTGTCGTAGGCGCGCACCGCAGCATTCAGACTCTCGACCGCGGTGTCGAGCTCGAGATTAAAACACGCCTCACGACCTCGCTCCGCGCTGTCGACCGCCGCTTGCAGCTCCAAGCGCGCCGTTTCCGCGGTGGCGTCGCCGAGTGCGGTAGCCAGAGACTTGACCGTGTAGCGCGGGTCGTCACGGAAATGCTCTCGCACGTGGTGGGCGATGAAGCCGGCTGCACGGTCCGAACCTGCGCCCGACACCCGGGTGATGGGGACGATCCCGGTCTTCTCCGAATCGGTGCCCGACGTTTCACCGTCTCCGGCTTCCTCTTCCCCCTGAGCGCGTGCCGTTGATGACACCGAGCCCAAACCAGCCCCGATGATAAGAAGCGCTAGGTGCACCGCGAACCCGTGTGTGCGATTATTCATGGCGAACGAAATCATCCCCGACAAGAAAACCCGGGGACGTTAACAGAGCCGACATACGCCAGCAAGCAGCTGAATTATCGTCAAAGACGCGCGATAGGGTCGAAACCAGTCATGTTCAAGCTCATTCAACTCGCGTTGCTGGTTCTTGTCGCCTACACCCTGGGACGCCGATTTCTACGCTCGCTCAACCCACCGAACAAGGAGTCGCCCCCCGCGCCAAAGGTCGACGAGCGCGATCCGCATGACATTCTTGGCGTGAGCCCAGGCGCGAGCGAGACCGATCTACGCCGCGCCTATCAAGCTCAGATCCGCAGATACCATCCGGACTACCTAGAAAACATGGCCCCTGAGTTACGGCGGCTCGCGGAACAGCGCACCAAAGAGATCAATCGCGCCTACGAGGCCTTGCGACGGCACATCACATCGTGACCCGGCCGAAGAATGGGTTGGAGACCCCGTCGCACGACTCTGACCTCGTTTCATGGATTCAGTGTCCGACCGATGTTCCTTTCCCTGATGCACCCCGCCTGGGCGGACGCTACAAGTGTCGGCCCGAGGACTTTCAGGTCGAGGAGATCCCGCGGTTTGACCCCGACGGGAAGCCTGGACACCGTTGGCTTTGGGTCGAGAAGCTCGGCGTGTCCACTCCGGAGCTGATCCGTCGTCTGGCCCGTGGTCTCAAGTGCTCGCCCGAAGACATTGGCACCGCTGGTCTAAAGGATTCGGTTTCGCTATCCAGACAATGGGTGTCCATCCCAGAGCGTTCGGCAGACAGGCTCGGCACGTGGAACGAAGAGTCGATCCGATTACTCAGCTCGGCCCAAAACTCGCGCAAGCTGCGCACCGGGGAGCTGGAAGGCAATCGTTTTCGAATCGTGATCCGAGATGCCGAGACCTGCACTCTCCCACGTAGGCTTTCTTTAGTCCTGCCGAACTACTTCGGCGCGCAGCGATTCGGAGATTCCCAAGACAACCATTGGCGCGGCCGAGAACTGTTGCTCGGAGCGCGACGAGAACCGCGCGGAGCTCGCCGACGCATGTGGTTGAGCGCTATCCAATCCGCATTGTTTAACGCGTACGTAGCAGCCCGCGTACGCGACGGTTGTTGGGAAACGATTATTGCGGGTGACGTGGCGTTCAATCCGGCAGGTCGAGTTCTGCGCACGGCAGAACTACGCGCGGATGATTCAGCCCGCCTGCGAGCCCGAGCGGCCGGGCCGATGTTTGGACCACGCATGCAGCCCGCTTTCGATGAAGCGCTGCAACGCGAGCACGATGTGCTCGACGCGGCTGGCCTCGAGCCGTCGAACTTCGAGCGCTTTGCCAGGCTCACCGCCGGCACCCGACGTGCGATCGTCTTGCCGGTGGAATCGATCGACGTCACGCTGATCTCACCGGGAGTCGTCGAGCTTGCGTTTCCTCTCCCCGCTGGCAGCTACGCATCGGTGCTCCTTCGGGCTCTTGGTGTCGATCGGGATTGATTTCGCGTCTGGAGCAGTGCTTTGTGCCCGGCGTGTCTGATCCAAACGTGCTCAAAGACGGCGACGCGGTCGTGGTTTATGACCGTCGCGCCAAGAAGCATCTCGTGATCCTCGAAGCCGGCAAACGGGTTCAGGTCGCAGGAGGCGCGGTCGATTGCGACGACTGGATCGGCAAGGACGAAGGTTGCCGAATTCGCACCCTTCGTGGCGGTGGAGTCGCCGCGTATCGCGCCACCCTCGAAGACTACGTGCTGCTCATGCCTCGTGCCGCGGCGGTGCTGCCACCCAAAGCCATCGCCTATGTACTGCAGTGGGCGGACATCTTTCCGGGGGCTCACGTCGCCGAAGCGGGGATCGGAAGCGGAGCGTTGACAATAGGGCTGCTCGAGGCGGTCGGACCGACCGGACGTGTGACGTCGTTCGATCTCCGGGAAGATCACGCCAAGCGTGCGCTCAAGAACATCGAGAACTGGCGTGGAGGAGTGTCGGATCGACTCGATTTCCGAGCTGGGGATATCGTGACCGAGCTTGCGTCGATCAACGTCGATCGAGTCGTCTTGGATGTTCCTGAACCTTGGCAAGCGATCGAGGCCATCGCCGGTTCGCTACGCAGCGGTGGGATCTGGGTCAGCTATCTGCCTACGATCCGCCAAGTGGACCAGCTGGTGCTCGCCCTGTTGGATTCGCACGCGTTCGCGCCGCCGGAAGTGATCGAGATCATGCTGCGCAAATGGGTGGCGGACCAGCAGCGATTGCGTCCCGAGCTGACCATGGTTGGACATTCAGGGTTTCTCGTGCGAACTCGACGACGGGGGGCGCTACACGCAGACACCGGAGAGCTCGGCAACGAGGAGCGATCGTAGATCGCACCAACCATCGCGCGCACGGTGTGAGGTCAAAACGCGGAGCGGAGTGAAAAAACGAACTCACTTGCTCTGGACACCCATCCCGTGAGGGCCTCGACCGGTCGCTTGGACCGCATCGCGATCAAGGCGCGCAAAAATGCTTGAGCCGTCTCGGTCATCAACAACAACATGCGCATTCGACGAACGTCGTAGTTCACCGCCTCGCCCGAGCTGCGCAGCACCTCGGCTTCCTCGATCGCGGCATCCAACGCCAAGCGAGCGGACTCGATCAGCATCCATTCGCGACTGCGCAACACCTCCGCGATGCTCGGCCAAACGTCGATGATCGCCTCGTAGGGGGCGTTGCGGCGCTCGCTGACCGGTCGCACCAAGCCCCTTCGTTGCAGCTCAGCGATCGCGCCGCTCACCAGCGAGCGACTCACCCCCAACAGCTCGGCGATCTCGGTCTGGGCCAGCGGCTCCGCCCTCAACGCGAGCAGTGTCCACACCCGCCCCAGGATCCCCTTGAAACCCCAGTATTCGATGAAGGCCCCGGTGGCATCGCAAACATCGAGAATACGGCGGGTGAGCGCATCTTGCCGAGGTGACTCACTTACCGCTCGGCGTTTGGGGTCCAGCATTGTCATGCAATGGAGATGGTATATATTGTTTAAGAAGTTGTGAACCGAAAGCGGAGGTAAAAAATGCTTGCCAGTCCAGCCGAAGCTCGGAATTTGCGGCATGAAACACCTTCGGAGGGTGCCTTGTCGCTCGCTGAGGAATCGACTTCACTGGCGCGTGAACTCAAATCGAGGGTTCTGTTGCGAGCTATTTTCGAGATCGGGTCGGTGGATCCGATCGACGCGTTTGCACCGGCTTTGCGGCACAACGAGGGGATGCTTTGGAGCGACGGTCGGACCGGCACCGTTGTAGCCGCTCGCGGGGTGAAGCGGCAAATGCGAGTCAGTCGGCAGGCCACGGCGAGCGCGGCCGCGTTTTTGGATCGCGAACGTCGAGCCTTGGTACAGGGCTGGTATGGAAGTGGTCAGCCAAGCTTGACCGAGTTGCCGCTCGCGCTCGGTGCCTTTTCGTTTCACGATGGCCAGCCCGAAGCGAGTGATCCTTGGAGCGGCTGGGCGACACACAGTCTCACCATTCCTGATCAAATGCTGATCCGATGGGCTGGGACCCCGACCATGGCGGTCCTCACCATGGATGTCGATCCCGATGATGACCCAGATTCGATCGCTCAACAGTTGGCCGAGCGTCGCGCAAAAATGGAACTGGCGATGCACAATACGTCCCCGTACATCGCCCAACACGCGAACGATGCCACCCGGATGCACGCGGAGTCTCGTGACAGCTGGTGTCAGCGGATTGAAGGGGTGAAACGAGCGTTCTTAAGCGACGCTCTCGAAAAAGTGGTGCTCGCGCGACGAACCCACTTTCGCGCTCCCGAGGGGCATGCCTTCGACGCCGCGGCAACCGTGGCTCGGCTTAGGCATGATCATCCCGATGCGTTTGTCTTTGCGGTAACGCAGGGCGACAACCGTTGGTTTGTCGGAGCTACCCCCGAACTCTTGGCACGGGTGAGTTCGGGTCGGTTCGACGGCCACGCATTGGCGGGGACGATCGCGAATAGCGATCATCCGGACGAAGACCGCGCACTCGCCGACGAGCTCAGAACCAGCGTGAAGAATCAGCATGAACATGCGGTGGTGACTCGCGCCATCGAAAGCACGCTGCAACGCCATTGCGACCGGGTCGAGGTGGCAGACGTGCCGACGGTACGACGGCTCACTGAGCTTCAACATCTGGAAACCTCGATCCGAGGACGCGTTCGCAGCGAGACCGCGCTGCTCGACATCGTTGCCGACCTCCACCCGACGCCGGCTGTCGGCGGGTTTCCCCAACTCGAAGCGACACGCTTTTTGGGCGATCACGAAGACCTGCATCGCGGCTACTACGCGAGCCCGGTGGGCTGGATCGGGGTCCGAGGAGAGGGTGCTTTTGCCGTCGCTTTGCGGTGCGCTCTACTCTCCGAGCATGAGGCGGTTGCTTTCGTCGGCGCGGGGATCGTGCCCGATTCCGTTCCTGAAGCGGAGTGGGACGAGACCGAGTTAAAACTGCGTACGATCGCTCAGGCGCTCGCGATCCGGCGGAATGCCCCATGAGCGCGACTGACAACGCGCAAGCCGCTTGCGCGTTCATCGATGCATTGCGGGGTCAGGTTCGGCACGCCGTGGTCAGTCCAGGTTCGAGAAACACCCCGCTTGTTCTCGCACTCCACGCTGCACCAGAGATCGAGACCCATGTGGTGATCGACGAGCGTACCGCAGGCTTTGTCGCTATCGGACTCGCGCGGGCAATCGGCGCGCCAACCGTGCTCTGCTGCACTTCGGGGAGTGCCGGCGGCCATTATCTACCGGCGGTGATCGAGGCATACGAGTCGCACGTGCCATTGATCATCATCACGGCGGATCGGCCGCCAGAGCTTCATGGGCGTGCGGCGCCACAGACCACAGATCAGAGCGGTTTTTTCGCACGTCACTGCGTGGCGTTCCTGGAATCGAAGCCACCTGAACCGGAGTCCGCCGGTCTTTTCTATGCCTTAGGCGCCGAAGCCGCAAAACTGTGCACCGGCCCGGTGCACGTCAACATGGCGTTCCGAGAGCCTTTGTGGTCGAGCGACGCAGTCTACGCCATGCCAGAGCCAGGCAGTAGAAGCCGTTCGGCGGCTGAAGCGATGACTCTGGGGGCAGCAACCGTCTCGAGTTTGCCGGACTCCGATCCCACCGCCCGGTTGGAACAAGCGCTTCGCGATGCAACGCGCGGCCTCGTGGTGTGCGGACCCCGGGCACGGCAGGATTCTCTGCGCGCAGAGCCGGAACTCGCGAGAAGTTACGCCGAGTTCGCGGGCCGGCTCGGCTGGCCTTTGTTGGCAGACGTCTTGAGCGGAGCTCGCAACCCCCCGGATCCTGGACATGGGTCGACGTTGGTATGCGGCTACGACACGCTGTTGCGCTCCGGTCGGTTTCGACTCGAACACCGCCCGGATGTCGTCGTATGGTTCGGCCGACCGGCAACTTCAAAAACTCTGAATCAGTGGTTGCGCGATGAGTCGGTTCCGACAGTGATAGTCTCGGAGCATCCGAACGAACACTTCCCAGGTTGGAATGTCGTCGAGGCACTCGAAGAGTCCCCGATCTCGG
>ERZ1740058.1467-NODE-1467-length-11018-cov-8.411201_pt1 | contig 11018 bp, 13 predicted proteins | sample MGYA00581745_ERZ1740058 | MGnify/ENA primary metagenome ERZ1740058 (study PRJEB43018, sample SAMN04849742) | marine metagenome | isolation source: floating plastic debris | place: Pacific Ocean | collected 2008-08-30 | study: EMG produced TPA metagenomics... | reverse complement strand
TCCGGCAGCCCGCACATGGCGTTCATGTTCTGCACCGCCTGGCTCGACGCGCCCTTCATTAAATTGTCGGTGGTCGCCAAAATCACCGCCTTGCCGGCCGTCCGGTCAGGCACCACCCCGATCCGCGCAAGGTTAGAACCCCGCACGTGGCGCGATTGCGGCGCCTCACCCAGCGGCAGCACCTCCACAAACGCCTCATCGGCGTAGGCATCGACAAGCACCTTGTGCATCGCCGCCGCATCACCTCGCGCCGTGATCGTCGCGTAAATCCCCCGGTTCATGGGGCACAGCAGCGGCGTGAACGTCACCCGCACATCATGTCCCGCAGCCTTCGACAGCTCCTGGTCAAACTCTGCCGTATGCCGGTGCCGCCCGACGCCATAGGCGTGCGCACCCTCCGAAACCTCGGCAAACAACATGCCCACCTTCGCCCCGCGACCGGCCCCCGATGTCCCGGTCGCCGACGTCACCGCGATTGTGTCGGGCTCCACAACGCCGGCGGAAACCAACGGCACCAGCGCCAGCAGGCTCGTCGCCGGATGACAGCCCGGATTGGCCACCAACCGCGCGCCCCTCACCCCATCGCGATAAAGCTCGGTGATGCCGTAAATCGCCTCGTCCTGCAGCGGCAGCGCCAGATGCTCATGGCCATACCAGTGCGCATAAGCGTCCGCGTTGCGCAGCCTAAAGTCGGCCGAAAGGTCCACGACCTTCAGCGTGGGCTTCGCCTCCAGCGCGGCAGCAATCGCCCGCTGCGTCGTCCCGTGCGGCAAAGCGCAAAACAGAACGTCAGCGTCCGTCACATCGGTATCGGCGATGGTCGACAACGTCGGAAGATCCAGCGCCGACAGATGCGGAAACAGATCGCCAACGCTGCGCCCAGCGTTGCTGTCGGCGGTCAGCGCGTGAATGCGCACCTCAGGGTGGCTGGCAAGCAGCCGAAGAAGCTCAGCGCCGGTGTAGCCGGACGCGCCGTAAATGATTGTATTGAGGGCCATGGGCCGTTCGTCCTCGGAGTGCGGATGGAAATGACAGGTGCGGTTAGTCTCGCTCTACCGTCGTCGCTCCATGGCCCCAGCCTCCGCGTTCATCCGTTCAACCCGCTGCGCGTGCCCCTACCGGGAACTCCCAACGCACGCGCGACACGTGCGGTCGATGTAACCCCGTTCGCCCCAAAACGCCATAGCGCATGAGCCAAGATACTCACCGTCGGCAGCTGCAACGCCAGCAAGCAAGCTAAGGCAGTTCTAGACGGGCTAACTGAGCCGACACCACCTCCTCCGCCAGTGTCAGCGCCGCATCAACCCGCGCAATCCGCCGCGCCCCCGGTCGAAACGTGATGAACACGGGATACGACCGCGACACATATTCGGGCAGGCAAGCAGCCACCGCCCCGCTCTTCAGCGCATCCTGCAAGATAAAATGCGGCAGGAACGCATAGCCGTGCCCCGCAGCGGCCATCTCCAACAAAACGCCGAAGCTGCGCACCGCAAAGCCACCGGTCACCTCAATCGGTGAGGCGTCGCCGTACTTAAAGAAGGTCCACACGGTATCCGTCTGCGCGCCATGAAAGACCAGACACGGCACCTTCAAAAGGTCCTCCGGCGCGCTCACCGGCCACCGCGCGACCACCTCCGGCGCCGCAACAAGGCACATCTGAATGGCCCCCAGATTGATGGCGACCAACCGGTCATCCACCACCGATCCCAATCGAAACGCCAAGTCCGTCCCAGGATCCTGCAAATCTTCAAAGTCGTACGCCGGCCGCAACACGAACTTCAGATCCGGATGACGCTCCCGCGCCGCCCCGCACAGAGCCGATGCCACAAACCCGGCAAACTCCGGCGTAGTCGCCACAGTCACCTGGCCGGACACCCCGCTGCTTTCTTCACGCGCGATGTCCTCCAAAAGGTCGACCTCCGCCAAGATCGACCGGATGCGCAAGCTCAGATTCTCGCCCACTGGCGTTAGCTTCACCGACCGCGCGCCCCGCTCCAACAACCGAACGCCGTAGTAGTCTTCAAGCTGCGACACGTGCCGGCTCACCCCGGACTTGGCCATCCGCAGGTGCTTGGCCGCCGCACTCACCCCACCAAGCCGGGCCACCGTGTGGAAACTCACCAGAGCCGGAAGGCCGAGCGTTCTAATATTGTGAACCATCAGTTCGATTTTCTCTCACTGTTTCGCTCAATCCGCAACAACCACCTCGGGGTCCTGAGACGCCCCCCACAGTCGCGGGCGCAATCTGGAGACGGAACCATGAACATACTTGTCACAGGCGCGAGCAGCGGTTTTGGCGAACTCATCGTCAACGACTTGGTGTCCGAGGGACACCGCGTCGCCGGAACAGTTCGCGATCCCGACGGCCGAAACGCAGAGGCCGCCGCCCGACTGCGCGCGAAAGGCGTTGCCGTCATCGACCTCGACGTCACGGACGACACCTCGGTCGAAAAAGGCGTGGCTGCCGCCCGCGGGGCCATCGGTGAGATCGACGTGCTAGTGAACAATGCCGGCGTCGGTGTCCTGGGCCTTCAAGAGAACTTCACCGCAGCAGACCTCCAAAAGGTCTTCGATGTGAACGTCTACGGCCTCCACCGCGTCACCCGCGCTGTCCTGCCGGCGATGCGCGCCCGCGGCTCCGGCCTTATCGTGAACATCTCCAGCCTCGTCGGCCGCGTAACCCTGCCCTTCATGGGCCCCTACAACGCCACAAAATGGGCGGTGGAAGCGCTCAGCGAAAACTACCGAATTGAGCTTAGCCAGTTCGGCGTCGACGTCGCCGTCATCGAACCCGGCGGTTTCCCCACGGCATTCTTCGGCAACCTCCTCACCCCCTCATCCGACGAGCGCAACGCGGGCTACGGCGAGATGGCGAGCGCCCCTCAAGCGTTGGTCGAAAGTCTGGGTGAAACGCTAGGGTCCATTCCCGAGCAAACGCCGCAAATCGTAGCCGATGCCGTCCTCAAAGTGATCAACACCGCGCCCGGCCAACGCCCCTTCCGCACCGAGGTGGACCGCAGCGGCATGTCCGAACCAATCGCCGCCTACAATCTCCAAGCGGAAAAAATGACCCAACAGATCTTTGCCGGCTTCGGCATGGACGCAATGCTACAGTTGAACATAAACGCAGCCAAAGCAGCGTAAGTGCGATGGGTCGGCCAGCCCATCAGCCGGCCGACCCGTCTGCCGACCAAAACTGGAGGACCGCCATGACCCACCCTGCCCTCACAGCGAACTCAGTCGCCCTGGTGACAGGTGGCGCCTCCGGCATCGGCCTCGCCGCCGCTCAAAAATTCGCGAGCCTCGGCATGAAGCTGGCGATCGTCGACCAAAACGACACCAAACTCGCCGCCGCTGAAACGCTCCTGCGCGACGCCGGCGCAGCAGCCGTCATGCTCTCCAAAACGGACGTATCCCAGCGTGACCAAGTCGAAGCCCTGAAAGACGCCGTCGCCTCATCCCTCGGCGGCGTGGACATTTTGATGAACAACGCCGGCATCGGCGGCAACTCAAGTTGCCTGGGCACCTTCGACCAGTGGCAGGCGATCCTCGGCGTTAACTTCCATGGCATCTTGAACGGCGTACAGGTCTTTGCCCCAGACATGATCGCGCGCGGCCGGCCAGGCGCCATCATCAACACAGGGTCAAAACAAGGCATCACCACCCCGCCCGGCAACCCTGCCTACAACGTCTCAAAAGCTGCCGTAAAAGCCTTCACCGAAGCTCTCGCCCACGAGCTGCGCAACACCGACGGCTGCCGGATTTCCGCCCACCTCATGATCCCCGGCTTCGTCTACACCGGCATGACCGGGATGGACAAAAACGGAGCTGACGCAAAACCCGCCAGCGCATGGACGGCATCGCAAACCGTCGACTTCATGGTCGAAAGCCTCAACAGGGGCGACTTTTACATCCTGTGCCCGGACAACGACGTGCCCCGTGCGCTCGACGAGAAACGCATCGCCTGGAATGCCGGCGACCTCATCGAAAACCGCCCCGCCCTCAGCCGCTGGCACCCCGACTACAAAGACGCATTCGCCGCCTTCGTTCAGCGCGACGGCTGACAGGAAACGACGCCCCAAACGCCTGCGTCACTCAGCGATTGTACTTAATGAACGGCGACAGACGCGCGACCTTATCGTAAAGCCTGCGCGCGTCGACGTTGTCATCCGCCGTCAGCCAATATGTCTGAGAGGCGTTCCCTTTGTCAGCCTCAGCATAAACAGCCTCAATCAGCGCACGCCCCACGCCCTTGCCCCGGCTGTCCACGGAGCAAAACAGATCCTGCATGTAACACCGCGGCGTCCAATCTGACGTCGACGGAACAAAGAAGTAATGGGTAAAGCCCAGCACCCGCCCCTGGTCCTCCGCCACAAACCCATGCGGCACACCAGTCCTCGCAATCAGATTATCCCAAAGCCGCTCCGTCGTGCGTGCTTCGACTGTCCTTTTGTAGAACTGATTGTACCCAGCCCATAGCTGAGACCAGTCATCAAAATCGCCCGCTTCCATTTCCCGGATCAGCACACCCGAAATCCCTCCCGTTTTTCGTCAGCTAGCAGTCTCCGCCGTCAGCATCGGCACTATGCCATCAATCGCCGCTCGCCGCGTCCAACAAAAAAGGGCCTGCAACTCAATGCAGACCCTTGTTTCGGTGACGTATTTCGAACGCTCGGATCAGCGCTTCGAGAACTGGAACGAACGACGCGCCTTCCGGCGACCGTACTTCTTGCGCTCCACGACGCGGCTGTCGCGGGTCAGGAACCCAACGCGCTTCAAAATCCCGCGAAGCTCCGGCTCATAGTGCGTCAGCGCCTTGGAAATCCCGTGGCGCACAGCACCCGCCTGCCCCGACAAACCACCGCCCGACACCGTCGCCATGATGTCGAACTGACCGTCGCGCGAGGCCACCAGCGTCGGCTGGCGAATGACCATCTGCAGCACCGGCCGCGCGAAGTACTCGTCGTACGGCTTCTTGTTGACGATGATGCGGCCCGTGCCCGGCTTCACCCAAACCCGCGCCACAGCATCCTTACGCTTACCCGTGGCGTAGGCGCGGCCATAGGCGTCGAGCTTTTGCACGTGAACCGGTGCGCTCTCGGTCTCGCCGCCCTCTGCGCCGCCGGCGTTCATGGCCTGGCCCAGATCTTCCAGCGATGTGACGGTCTCGCTCATTGGTCCCTCACATTCTTGCGGTTCTGCGCGCCGATATCGACCGGGGTCGGCTGCTGCGCCTCATGGGGATGTTCCGCGCCAGCGTAAACACGAAGGTTGCGCATCTGCTGACGGCCCAGCGGACCGCGCGGCATCATCCGCTTCACGGCCGCCTCGATCACACGCTCCGGAAAGCGACCCTCAAGGATCTGCTTCGCGGTGCGCTCTTTGATCCCGCCCGGATAGCCGGTGTGCTTATAGTAGGTCTGCTGCTCGTACTTGCGGCCAGTGAACTTCACCTTGTCGGCGTTGATCACGATGACGTTGTCGCCGCAGTCCACATGGGGCGTGAAAATGGGCAGATGCTTGCCGCGCAGACGAAGCGCAATTTGGCTCGCCAACCGGCCGACCACCAAATTGGTGGCGTCGATCACGACCCACTGCTTCTCCACTTCCGCCGGCTTAGCGGATACCGTTCGCATGAGTGCTTTCCCGAAAACAAAAAAGTGCCGGCGAACCGGCGACACGCAGCCATATGCGTTGCCAACGCCATAGCGTCAACAAAAATCTATTTCCCAAGCAAAATCAATGCGCAACAATCACGGTATTATAATACCCTAATCCACGGGCATCGCATAACTCACCGTCGCGTGCGCCAGCAAACGCTCATCCTCCGACAGCGTCTGACACGTCACCACCGACAGCCGACGCCCCACCTTGATCACCTTCGCATCCTGAAACACCCGCCCGCCCGGCGCCCCACCGCGCAAAAAGTGGATCGTCAAGTCCGACGTCACCGCCATCGTCGCGCGCTCATCAAGCGACATCAGCGCCGCATAAGCCGCACCGTCCGCGAGCGTCATAATTGTTGGGCCGGAAATGATGTTGCCGGGCCGCAAATGCGCCTCCCCCGGCGTCAACGCAATCCGCGCCTCGCCCCCGTCCGCCGACACCACCGAAATCGCGCCATCGCCAAACACCTGCGGGAACTCCACGCGCAAAAACTCGCGGATCGCCGGCACACTCATCGCCGCCATTTGACTTGTCTCCCGCCCCGGCGCTTTGGTGCCGTCATGGATTATGTGCTCACCGAAACCGACGGCCGCGTGCGCCGCATCGTGCTGAACCGCCCGGCGCAGCGCAACCTGCTGACGCCCGAGATGATGACCGCGCTCGCCGACGCGCTGAAAAGCGCCGGCGATGCCCGCGTCATCGTGATCGCCAGCGATGGCCCCGCCTATTGCGCGGGCCACGACATGAAGGGCATGGCCAGCCACTTCACCGATGAGGACGGGGGCCGCGCCGCCTTCACCGCGCTTTTCGATCAGTGCTCGGACCTCATGAGCACCATCGCCACCCTGCCCCAGCCCGTCATCGCCGAAGTCCACTCCGTGGCCGTGGCCGCCGGCTGCCAGCTCGTCGCCGCGTGCGACATGGCCATCGCCGCCGACACCGCCAAATTCGGCACCACAGGCGTGCGTTTCGGCCTTTATTGTTCCACGCCCGCCGTCCCCCTCACCCGCGTCGTCGGCGCAAAACAAGCCGCCGAACTCCTCATGACCGGCGATGTCATCGATGCGGAAGCCGCCGCCGCCATGGGCCTCATCAACCGCGCCGTCCCCGCCGATCAGCTCACCGCCGAGACCATGGCCCTCGCCCACCGCATCGCCGCCAACTCCGGCGCTGTCCTGGCGCTTGGCAAAACAGCAGTGCGCGAACAAGCCGGCGCCGACCTCACCGCCGCCTACGCGAGAGCGAGCCGCGCCATGGTCGACAACCTGATGCTGAACGATGGCCGCGAGGGCCTCGCAGCATTTGCCCAAAAGCGCCACCCGGAGTGGCACGACAGCTGATGAGCGAACCCGCCACGCGCAACCCGGCCCACGATCGCTACACCGACGCCTTCATCGAAGGCATCCTCGCCAACGTCAAAACGGTCGCGATGGTCGGCGCATCGGCCAACGCGGCCCGCCCGAGCTACTTCGTCCTCACCTACCTGATGAACAAAGGCTACAGCGTCGCCGCCATCAATCCGGGCCGCGCCGGCAGCACCATCGCAGGCGCGCCAGTCTACGCCACCCTCGCCGAGGCCCCCGGCCCGTTCGACATGGTCGACGTCTTCCGCGCCCCAGACGCGATCCCCGGCGTGGTCGCCGAGGTCCTCGCCATGGACCCGCTTCCCAAAGTCCTGTGGCTCCAGCTCGGCATTCGGAACGATCCCGCCGTCGCGCCCGCCGAAGAGGCCGGAATCACGGTCGTCCAAAACCGCTGCCCAAAAATCGAATACGGCCGGCTCTCCGGCGAAATCTCCTGGGCTGGCGTCAACTCCAACCGCGTCTCGGCGCGCAAATCCAAGCTCGGCGCCGGCAACCAACACCTGATGTTGCGCTAGGCAATGCCCCCTCAGCGCCCGCGCAAAGCGAAAAGGCGCTGCTCCACCTCCTGCGGCGCCATGGCGAGCGTGTGGAGCTGAACCTTCACCGTGTCGCCGCTCACCCGCGCGTTCTGCGCCGAAAACTTGCCCCAAAACGTCCCGTCGGAGCGCTCCAGCGCCTCGCTCACCTTGCCCTCGGTGCGCACAATCAGCGTCGCGAGCCGCATCGTGCGCAGCGCACGGTGCTGAACGAACATCTCCGTCACCCGCGACCACGGCAGCACACCGACCTTGGCGATGAACAACTCATCCTTGCTGGCCCCCAGCTGAGGCGAGCGCACATCCATCGTCGGCACAAAATACACCGCCGACATCGTCCCCACCGCCGACGCAATAAACCCCAGCGGCGAAGCATGAACGATGGTCCCAACGACGCCAAAGATCGTCAGCGCCCCGCCACCATAGACCATCATGTCGCCCTGATGCGCTTTGTAGCCGACCGCAAACGCGGACGCGTCCGACCCCGGCTCTTCCGGACGGAAGGACGGTGTATCCATCACTCCGCGCCCTCGCCGGCAGCCGGCAACGGCTCGGTTCCGGTGATCGCAATGCCAAAGCCTTCAAGGCCCACGTACCGCCGGTCAGTGGAGGACAACAGGCGGATCGAGCTCACACCAAGGTCGCGCAAAATCTGCGCCCCCAGCCCCACATCGCGCCACTCGCGCGCCCGGCTTTGCGCCGTCCCGTGGTCCTCATCCTCAGGCCCAGCAACGCCCACAGCGCCGTGCCGCAAATAAATCAGAACCCCGCGCCCACGAGCGCCCAAGTGCTGCACCAGCTCCGCCGGCCCGTTGCCAAACACGTCAAGCATCACATCCTCACGGATGAGCCGCACCGGAACGTCAACGCCATCGCGAATATCGCCCACCACAACAGCGATATGATGCAGCGGATCAAACTGCGTGCGGAACGTCACCACCTGCGCGCGCACACCCGCCAGCATCTGAACGTCTTCGCCCACCCGGTCGACGAGCCGCTCATGGCGTTGCCGCCAGGCAATCAGATCGTTTACCGACACCTGCACAAGGTTGTGCGTCCTGGCGAACTCATCCACCTCCGGCCCGCGCATCACGGTGCCATCGTCGTTCACCAGCTCAGCCAGCACCCCCACCGGCGGCAAATTGGTGAGCGCGCAAAGATCCACCGCCGCCTCAGTGTGGCCGGACCGGATCAGTACGCCCCCAGACCGCGCCACCAGCGGAAACACATGGCCGGGCCGCACAAAGTCCACAGCACCCGAGTTGTTGTTGGCGAGCGCACGCACAGTATTGGTACGCTCCTCCGCCGAAATCCCGGTGGTCAGCCCATGGCGCACATCCACCGACACGGTGAACGCGGTCGACAGCGGCGCATCGTTTTCCGCCACCATCGGCGAAAGATTGAGGCGCCGCGCCACGTCCGCCGTCATCGGCGCACAGACAATCCCTGAGGTGTGGCGCACCATGAAGGCAATCTGCTCAGGGGTGGCGAGAGACGCGGCGCAAATCAGATCGCCCTCGTTCTCCCGGTCATCATCGTCGGTGACAACGATCATCTCGCCGCGCTCAAACGCCCGCAGCGCTGCCGCCACCCGTTCCGTAAACTCGCTCATGCAGGCTCCTTATCCCCAGAAGCCAATAGAGCCGGGGGCGCCGGCAGGCTAGCCCAACAGCGCCGCACCGCCGCAGCCCTGCTATCGCTGCCGCCCGGTTTGCCCCCGATCGCGCAGGAAATGATCGGCGAGCACCAGCGCCATCATCGCCTCTCCCACCGGCACCGCACGGATCCCCACGCACGGATCATGGCGCCCGCGCGTCGACACATCCACCTCTTCCCCGCTGCGCGTCACCGACTGGCGGGGCGTCAGGATCGAGGACGTCGGCTTGATGGCAAAGCGCACCACCACCTGCGCCCCATTGGAAATACCGCCCAAGATTCCGCCCGCGCGGTTCGAGCTGAACACAGGCCCGTCTGGCCCCGCGCGCATCTCATCGGCATTCTCCTCGCCGGTGAGCCGCGCCGCTTCAAATCCCTCGCCGATCTCAACGCCTTTCACCGCGTTGATCGACATCATCGCCGCCGCCAAGTCCTGATCGAGCTTGCCGTAAATCGGCGCACCCCAACCGGCCGGCACCCCATCGGCCACCACCTCAACGATGGCGCCCAGCGACGAGCCGGCCTTGCGCGCTGCATCAAGCTTCACCGCCCACCGCTCGGCCGCATCGGCATCCGGCGCGAAAAAGGGATTGCCGTCCACAATCGACCACTCGCGGGCCTGAGCCCGGTCGCCGCCCATCTCGATCAGCCCGGCCCGGATCGTCACGCCCGGAATGCCCGCCCGCGCCACCGCCCCAGCCGCCACGCGCACCGCAGTCTCCCGCGCCGAGGCGCGCCCGCCACCGCGCTAATCGCGCGGCCCATACTTCTCGTCATACGTATAGTCGGCATGCCCGGGCCGATACCGGTCCGCGATCTTGGAATAATCCTTCGACCGCTGGTCCACATTTTCAATCACGAGACCGATGGGCGTGCCCGTCGTCACAAGCCCCTCGCCCTCATCCATGACGCCCGACACAAGCCGCACCTGATCGGGCTCCTGCCGCTGCGTGGTATACTTGCTTTGCCCCGGCCGACGCCGATCCATAGCCGCCTGCACAGCCGTTGGATCCAACGGCACGCCCGGAGGACACCCGTCAATCACCCCGCCAATCGCAGGCCCGTGGCTTTCCCCAAACGTCGTGACACGGAACAGATGCCCAAACGTGTTGTGGCTCATACCGCCGTCACCCGGCCGCCGGAAAACACCAAAAACTTGTCCTGCGGCGCCGGCAAATCAGGCACCAAATGCCAGGGCGTATCGACCAAATGCCCGTGCAAAACCCGCAAAATCCCGCCGTGTGTCACCGCGACAGTGTCGCCGTTCAGCGTCTCCAGCCACTCACCAACCCGCGCCGCAAGATCGGCATAAGTCTCACCGCCGGGCGGGCGAAAGTTCCACTTGTCTTTCTTGCGCTGGTCCACCCGACCGCGCTCCCCACCCGCCGCCAACTCCTTGTAGGTGGAGCCAGACCAACGCCCAAATTCGATCTCCTTCAACCGATCATCCGTCTCAAACACATCGTCCAAACCCAACTCGCTGCGCACAATCCGCATCGTGGTCGATGAACGGTTCAGCGGCGACGCAACAAAGTGAAGCGTGTCGAGCGCAATGCCCTCCGCCTGCAGCCAAGCCTTCAGCGCCTTGCCATTGCGCGCCGCCTGGCTGAGCCCACGCTCGTTCATGGGGATATCAAACTGCCCCTGCAGCCGCCCCTCAACGTTCCAGGCTGTTTCCCCGTGGCGGATGTGAATCAGCCGCGCATTCTCTGGAAGCATCGCCGCCTAGACCACCTTCGCAATGTCCGGCGCGTCCACAGACTTCTTGCCCACCACGTGATAGCCATCGTCAACG
>ERZ1740058.1466-NODE-1466-length-11030-cov-4.930752_pt1 | contig 11030 bp, 8 predicted proteins | sample MGYA00581745_ERZ1740058 | MGnify/ENA primary metagenome ERZ1740058 (study PRJEB43018, sample SAMN04849742) | marine metagenome | isolation source: floating plastic debris | place: Pacific Ocean | collected 2008-08-30 | study: EMG produced TPA metagenomics... | reverse complement strand
ACAATGGTCAGAATCTCAACATCCTGGGCTCCAATCAGCTTTTAACTCACAGAACTTGAGTGGTGAGGCCCGAAACTGCCTGCAGGCCCAATTTTGGGCAGCTGCCACAACAGAAGACAAAAACCTGAAGAATGGGAAAATTCGGCAAATGTCATAGATTTTTTAGAAAGCACCACTTCGCTTCAACCCCCGTTTTGGTACATAGAAAATATCAAGGCTTTTGATCAGTTTAATGACAAAAAATTTCTCATTTATTATGAAGATATGATTTCGAATCCCATCCAAACTTTTGGGCAATTTATTGATTTTCTTGGAATAAGTTACAGTGATGAAAAACTGAAGGAATTTGAGAGCAACCTTGCTTTTCACAGAAAGGCATCTGTTGGGCTTTATGAGACAAATCAAGAATCTTTGACAGGCGGTGAAGCTGGCAAACTCTTACATCATTCTAGGAAGTTGAGTTCGAGCGAGAGAGTTGGGTTTGATGAGTACTACAGGGATAACCACTTGCATTTATATCGAAAGTATTTAAAAAGATATAGCGAATAACTGAGGGCGCATACATAGATTTTTTCTAAGTTGCGAAAGCTTTGAAGATTGGCGTCACTCAGTTTCAAGGAACATTGTATTTGATTTCTTTCCCCTAATATTGGTAATGGCAAAGACATGTTGAAGATTAATTTAAAGGCTGTTTCAAAATCTCTTTTGAATACTGTAGGGAAAATGTTTGGAAAGTGTTAGTTCTGCCCAAAAAATTGTTAGTAACCTTCAGACGTCTTGCAGAATTTTCTCGTTTACGCTCACTTACGCATTCACTTATGGGGGTCTGAATTTATAGACTATAGTTATGTACGATTATTTCAAAAAACTTCTGTTTATCTTGCCAGCAAAGAGATCTTCTCTCTTTTATATGGCCTTACTCTTTCTGATGACCTCTATTGTTGAGGTTATTGGAATTGGTATTGTTGGTCCTTTTATCGCCCTTGCCACGAACCCATCATTTATTGATAAATATTCTGCTCTTTCTTGGGCATTTACTCATTCACCATTTACTGATGAGAATTATTTTCTTGCCATTCTTGGTGTTTTAGTGGCAGTAGCGGTTTGTTTCAAAGCCTTTGTTTCCTGGTTCACACAGGCAAGCATCGTTCGCTTTAGTGACAAGCAGCAGCGTTTGATAATTGTTAGGCTTGTCCGGGAGTATTTGTTCGCTCCGTACGTTTACCATACTTTAAAGAATAGCTCCTCTATTGTTGATAGCGTGATAGAGATCGCTAGTACTTTTACGATGTCCGTGCTGAGCCCATTGTTATCGACAATATCTAATATATTGGTTGCGTCGGCTCTTCTCATCCTACTGTATGTAACTAGTCCGTCTACCATACTAATATTGCTTCTAACGTTAACGCCAGTGTTTTTATTTTTTAATTCTTTCAAAGCTAAGGTTAAGCGCTGGGGAAAGCAAGTTCGTACTAGTAAAGAGAGCATTATAAGAACTATAAATCACTCTTTTGGTGGTATCAAAGAGACCAAGATTATCGGGTGTGAAAGTTTCTTTGAGCATCAAGTTGAGTTGCAGGCAGTAAAGTTGGAGCATGCTCACGGCGATTTTGCAGCCTTTAAAATGCTTCCGCGTTTTGTTGTGGAAGCGGTTATGGTAACGGTCATCTTAAGCATTGTATCTGTGTCTTTGTTACTGAGTAATGGGGCTGTTGAAAATCTCACATCAGTTCTAGGTATATATGCTTTAGCATCAATTCGGATGCTGCCTGCCATTAGTAATTCTATTGCAGGTGTTAATCAACTGCGAAATACTAGTTACACTGTCAATCAAATTTACACTGAGTTACGTGGACTTGAAGAAACTACGAGCGATCTCAATCCATCGGGATCTCAAACTACGGCCCAATCAAAGATGCAGTATGATCGACAAGTTGATTTGAAAGACTTAGTTTATCGGTATCCGAGCGCGAGTGAGGACTCTTTGAAAGGTGTTTCACTTACGCTGAATAAAGGAGAATCGATTGCTTTTATTGGTAAATCGGGAGCAGGCAAGACTACGCTAGTGGATATTATTTTGGGTCTTTTGGAGCCTCAATTTGGAGATTTATTAGTCGACGGTCATTCAATCTTTCAAGACAGGCGCGGTTGGCAGAATCTGGTTGGCTATATTCCTCAGTCCATCTTTTTGATGGATGAGACTTTAGAACGTAATATTGCTTTCGGCGTTCCTGATCACCTTATAGATTCTGAACGGATGATGAGAGCGATCGCTGCAGCTCAGTTAAAGGAAGTAGTTGATGGTCTACCAGAAGGCATTCACACAAAAGTTGGCGAGCGTGGTGTGCTTCTGTCAGGTGGACAAAGACAACGAGTTGGAATTGCTCGCGCTCTTTATCATGAGCGTGAGATTTTGATATTGGATGAAGCTACTGCGGCTTTAGATAATGAAACTGAGAGATTAGTTACAGAATCAATAAAAGAACTTAGCGGCAAGAAGACCATAATAACGATTGCTCACCGTTTATCAACAATAAAACACTGTGATCGCATATACTTACTGGAGCGCGGGAGTATTGTAAAGTCTGGTTCTTATCATGAAGTTGTTTGTGACACTACTCTTGCTTGAGATAGCTTTATGTCTGTACTGGATAGTTAAAAATATGCAAAGCGCATAGACCTTTCCTATTTTAATCGGCAAAGTTTAAGTTATTTATTTATGCGGAAGCAATATAGAAGCAGTTGCAATGTTTGATGAATTGGATCAGCTATCCTCACCTTTTTTGAGGGATTTCAGATAATTAATATTGAAACGCTTGCAAGCACTTTAGAACCTGATGGGATAATATCTGGCTATTCGTTAGATAGTCGTTTCATTAGCTCTAAACCTGTACTTCACGCAAAATGATAGAAGCTATATTTTTACGGAGGAATATATTTCTTGCTAAATGTTTTAAGGAACTTGCAACTGTTAGACCTTTTTGAAACAGTTAGGTCGACTTATTTACGAATATGTGAGAACTTCCTAGGCCAAGATTCAGCTCACTCATTCGCTTTTGTTAAGCCGCTTTCGTTAGATCTGATTTTTATTTCCGAAGGCTTCATTTCTCTTTAGAGATTCGCAATATAGAATGTTGTCGAGTAAGCTAAGAACACAAAGTGAGTTTCCTTTATTGCTTATTAAGCCTATAACAGAGGACCTAACCCTATGATTTCTATGTTGGTTGATAAGCTAAATTTACTTTATCTGGTTGAGCCTAATACTTTCGTAAGGAGGCTTAATGTTAAGCTAAAGCGGGATTGGAATAATGAGAAATGGGCCGAAAAGCGATTTATTGTCAACCATGACTATAAGTTCATTTACTGTCCTATTTTCAAGAATGCGTCGACAAGTATGTTGTCAGCCATCTTGTCTATCAGTAATTGTCGACAGAAAGAGAAACTGTTGAGTGGATCAGAGGTGACTGTTCGTCTGTATGTCGATTTAAACTATAGTTTGGCGAGTTATTCCTATGAAGCTGCCCAGAAGTTTATTGAAGGTGATTATTTCAGGTTTGTAATCGTCAGGAACCCTTGGGCGAGAATCGCTTCAGCTTACTGCAATTTCTTCGTAAGATTATTGCAAAAAGGTATTGTTTCTGAATTTGCAAAGGATGTGTCAGGTTTTGTTGCTGACAATATTGGGACATCAGATGGTGCTCGTCATGTCACTTTTGAGCAATTGGTTGAATATGTATGTGCCACAGAAGATAGTCAGCTGAACAAACATTGTCTTCCTCAATACTTATTTATGGGCGACACGAAATTTGACTATATCGTTCGTATGGAAAACCTGGATGAAGGCTTAAAATATGTTTGCAACACACTGAACTTACCCCTAAAGCTTCCTGAGATAAACAAGACGAGGTACGACTCAAGTAAATTCAATGATGAGTACTATCGTTTTTCTAGTATGCCTGCATGTGAGCTTGCGAGTTTTTCAAACGGGTTACCTGATTATCGAGCGTTTTACAATCCTCGGTTAATTGACATGATTGGTGATCGATATGCGAAAAGCATCCAGTTATTTAATTACGATTTCGTGTAGTTAATACTTTGTTCTATTCATTTCCTAAATACCACTTGGGTGTCATGAATCTTTGCGTTTTCTGTGCAGTAATCAACTTTTATAGAGCTTAAGGTGTGTTCTTATTTTAACGACTTATTAGACTCAACCACATGTACGTGAAAAACCTAATGCATAAATAAAATCGACTCTTACCTTAAGGAGTTTGCCATGTCAACAATGCCTAATTTTCTCATTATCGGTGCTGCTAAAGGTGGGACGACGTCTTTGTATCACTATCTTAGCCAGCACCCGCAGATATACATGAGCACGGTTAAAGAACCTCGTTTTTTTGCGCTGGAAGGTGAAGAGTTAAACTTTAATAATCCCGATCAGGGCATTAATAGAGATTCCATTACACAACTGAGAGAATATCAAGACCTATTTAAAGATGTGAAAGATGAAATAGCTATCGGAGAGGCATCTCCGCTTTATCTTTACAGTGCTAAAGCTGCTGATCGCATTAGGCACTATATTCCAGATGTTAAGTTGATTGCGATTTTACGGGATCCATCGGAAAGAGCTTATTCATGCTACACGCATCTGGTGCGAGAGAATTATGAATCTCTATCCTTTGAGGAAGGACTGTGCGAAGAGTTTAAGCGAATTCAGGACAACTGGGCACATCTCTGGCATTATCGTCAGGGTGGCTATTATTATTCTCAGCTCAAACCGTACTTTGAGAAATTCAGTCGTGATAACATCAGAATTTATAGGTTTGAGGACTTGAATAACGACTCAATGTCTGTTGTTTGGGATATCTACCAATTTTTAGGTGTTGATGATGCATTCATTCCTGACTTGACTCGGATGAACGTATCAGGAAAGCCAAAGATCAAAGCGTTGCAAACTTTGTTGGGAACTGGTAATACTACTCGGTCTCTCATAAAGCGAATCTTACCTACAGAGTTTCGTAAAGATATCGCTCGTCGGTTACGTTCCTGGAATCTAAAGCAAAAGGGCGAAATGCCTGCTGATATCCGAGAAAAGTTGATTCATGACTATCGTGAGGATATTTTACAACTGCAAGAGCTTATTAACACGGATCTTTCAGCTTGGTTAGAGTAATGCGATTTGTTGATAAATGGGTATTTCAGTTGGCGTAAGTTACATCGATTTTCCTTCTGTTATTGATAAATACTTGATTTATGTAGAGATGATGTCACCCATGCTAATCCCTCAGGACAGGCTGAATATTACTAATGAGTTATAAGAGTTTTTCAGACAAAACCATCTATTTTTATTGTATTTCACCTGAGTCAGTGCACAACGCAGCCTACCATCACCTAGCTATTTGCATTGCCGAAGGATTGAAAGAACTGGGAATTAAATTTTACTCAAATATCAACTATTGGCGCTTGTCACTCAGTGACGATGAATTTTTATTCCAACATGATCCCAATGTGGGGCCGGATGATTGTTCGGTCGTCGTTGTCAGTATGCAGTGGTTTGCCCGACAACAGCCTTTTCCACACCACCTGTTTAAGAGGTCACGAACTTATTCAACAGTCTATCTTGATCGAGAAGATGGTCTAGAAACGATGTCTTGGCAACCCGACTTTAAGAAATTTGATTTCATCCTAAAGACCCACTATTCTCAAAAACATAGTTATCCATTTAATGCCTATCCATGGGCTTTTGGTATAACGAACCGAATAACAAGAGAGGCTGCACGAGCCACGTTGGATTTCGGTGATCGAGATGCAAAAATTTTGCTCAATTTTAGAGATAAGAGAAACCCTCACACGGTAAGAAGAAATGTCTATAGGAATTTCGGCCCAAAGTTCTCAAACTCCTTTGCGGTCGATAGAACTATCGATACACTTAATACTCCTCCTCCTGGCGAATTGGAACATTTATTTTGGTTTCAAACGGGAAAGCGTCATAATCCAAACTACTATAATCGACTTGGACAGTCACAAGCCTGTGCCTGCTTTGGAGGATATTTTGTTAGTCCTTGGCCACGAGATAAAGGTAATAGGTTAAGTTTCTTGCAGGAACGAATTATTGCTAAATTGAATTTGACGACACGTTTTATTAGTCAATGGGACAGTTGGAGATTATGGGAATCTTTTGCGTCTGAATGTGTAACTTTTCATTTGGACTTTGAACGCTATGGTCTCACGTTACCAGTGATGCCTGAAAACTGGAAACATTATGTTGGCGTGGACTTGCAACGCCCAGAAGAAGCGATTGAAAAATTCGTTGAGCGTATTGAATCGTTGGGTGAGATTGGAAGAAGTGGAAAGGAATGGGCATATAAGCATTACAGTCCTGTACCCACAGCGAAAAGATTCTTGGAGTTGACTTGTGCTTAGACTCAGTCTTCACAAGCGAAAATGAATAACAATTTAAAATCTTTATTGCTAATGGCTTCTCTGCTAGATTATTTTTAAAGCGAAAATGTTACAATATTTCATCTGCAATAATACTGTCCTTTGGTGTGTTGATTTAAATGATTTTTGAGTATCGCTAGTAGGAGATATAGTCCTTCTGTCTATGAGAGTCTGTCTATGAGAGATAGTTATATTTAAATCTGATTGATAGATATCGTAATTAAGCCTGAACACTTTTTTCTATTGGTATTTTTTTAGGCTACCTTTTAGCTGGCTTGATATTACTGCTGCTTCTGCTTTTACCGATAATTTCATGTCATATGAACAAAAATCCTAGTGTAAGTGTCATTATCAATAACTTTAACTATGCACAATTCGTGGGATATGCAATCGATAGTGCATTGAATCAAACTTATGAACCGATTGAAATACTTGTTGTTGATGATGGTTCGACAGATGATTCTCGTGATGTTATCGCTAGGTATGGCGATCTCGTCCACGCCATTTTTCAACCAAATGGAAAGCAGGCTGCCGCTCTAAACACAGGATTTTCTGCGAGTCAGGGCGAAATCATCTTGTTTTTAGACGCAGACGATTTTCTGATGCCTTCAGCAGTGGAGAAGATTGTTGCGGCTTTTCAGGCAGGTGTGGGTAAAGTGCACTTTCGCTTACAAGTAGTTGATGGTCAGAATGAACCGCTGGGATATTCAATTCCCTCTGAGGGGATGCGATTGGCTACAGGCGAAATTTGGCGCAAGCTGTTACAGACCAGCAGCTATGTCAGCTCACCGATGAGTGGGAACGCCTATCGGCGCGATACGCTCGTTCCTGTGTTTCCTATTCCCGACGACTATAAGACCACTGCCGATGATTATTTGATGATTTCAACGCCCTTTTATGCCGGCGAGTTGGCAAGTGTGAATGAACCCATTGGTGCCTACCGGGTTCATACCAACAATCAATGGGCGTTGACGGCAGTTTCGGGAAGTCGATTTCGTCGATTTGTGAAACATGACTTGCAGAACTACATGCTACTGCAACAGCGGGCAAAAGCACTCCAATTGGATGTGCCAGTTGATCTTGAACGGCGATCGCTGGGGCGGATTTGGTCTCGCCTGGCATCACTGCGGCTAGAACCGCAAGATCATCCGGTACCTTCAGACCAAGTGACACAGCTTGTTGGTTGGGGACTCACCGCTCTTTGGCAATATTCCAGCCATAACTTACCTAAACGTATTATGTATAGCCTGCTATTTTTGTGGGTCGGTTTTATGCCCATTCCTTTAGCAAAGCAAGGCATTACCTATTTGTATGCGCCCCATTTGCGCCCCAAGCTCGTGGATTCTACCTTAAAGCGGCTCCGGGCCGTCATTAGCTAGAAATTGCTCAGTCGTTAATTGTGCCCCTTAGTTTGGGAGTCCTTCATGCGTGTCGCTATTCTTCGTAGAGCCCCAAAAGCCTCGGTTAGCATGGATGTCTATGCTGATCGATTGGTACAGGGGCTTAAAACTGTTCGTCCTAACTGGATCATCACAGAATACTATCCCCAGTTTCCATCAAGGTCATTTGCTCCAAGCAAAATGCTGGCAGGTATCCAAAAATACTATGAACGCTATTGGCGCTATCCTAATCGTCTAAAACGCGTAGATGCCGATATTTTTCACATTATTGATCATACTGACGGGGATCTGAGCCGATGGTTAGGTCGATCACACAATGCCACCGTCGTCACCTGTCACGATCTGATTAATCTGATCAAACCAGAAACCTTTAAGGGGCGGGCGAAGTTCCCACTGATTAGCATGACCGCCTGGCGTTGGGGCGTCGAAAGTATGCGACAGGCTGACCATGTCATTACGGTCTCAACACACACAAAACAAGATGTGGCTGAGCATCTACAAATTGCATCAACTGCCATTACCGTGGTTCCCAATGCCGTTGATAAAGGGTTTCACCGATTATCTGTTGAAGCTATTCAAACTGTGCGAGATCGCTACGGCCTGACGCCTAAGACCTTCTGCTTGCTTAATGTGGGTTCCAATAATGCCCGCAAAAACATTTCGGGTATTCTGGCAGCGATTGCGATGGCAAAACACCAGGGCCTGCCAGTGCATTTCTGGAAAGCCGGCGCGGACTTTACCGATGAGCAAACTCAATTTATTCAGACGAATGACCTGGCTGACTGCGTTAAGTATGTCGGTAAACCAAATGAGCCAGCTTTGATTGAACTATATAACGCTGCCGATTGTTTGATAGCTCCATCCTTATATGAGGGATTTGGCCTGACCATTTTAGAGGCGATGGCTTGTGGCACCCCTGTCATTACCGCCACCACGTCGGCGATGCCAGAGGTGGCGGGCGACGCTGCTATCCTGGTCGATCCGACCGATCAGGCGGCGATCGCGAATGCTATTCAACAACTTTATACCTATCCTGAACAGCGTCAGATGCTGGTTCAAAAGGGACTGGAGCGAGTTCAGCAATTCACCTGGGAAAAGACAGCCCAAGCCGTAGCCAGTGTCTACGAGCAAACGCTAGCCGCCCAATCGCCTTCGACTCAGCCTGCTTCTGTGTTTGAAATGCCGTCCCAGTCTGATAGTCCCTCTCCATCGATTTCTTCAGGTGACAGAGCATGAGTTATCAAATTCAAGACATTCTCCGGTTACATGGTCGCGATGCCGTATTTGCGACCCGATACTGGCGCGGCAAGCTATACGACCAACTTCGGGGCAAGGTCAGTAAATCGCTAGTCATTTGCAATTCTTACCCCAAAAGTGGCACCCACTTGCTATATCAAATCCTGTATTCCATTCCAGGCTTGCAAAAATGGGACGACATCGTCTCAGTTCAAGCCTTATGCGGCGTGATGAATACAGTTTCCCATGTCCGCTGGAAAGTCGGGGCAGCACCAGACGGCTCAATTATTAGGAGCCACCTTATGTATTCAGATGAAATTCGCAATGTTCTCAGAGAGTTCAATTGTAAGGTGCTCTTTATCTATCGTGATTTGCGCGATGTCGCTGTGTCCCACGCTCGCTGGATCACCAAAGAAGAGCGGATCTTCCTGCATGATATCTATACGGACTATCCTGGTTTTGATGAGCAACTCATGAGCTCGATCAAGGGCGTTCCCATTGGGACTCCGTTTGGCTCAAATGTGTCACAGCCTGACATTGGGACGGATTTCTCTCGATGGCAGGGCTGGGTAACCGATCCCGACACCTATGCCGTGAAATTTGAAGACCTTGTCGGTGAGCGGGGAGGCGGCTCAGAAGATAAGCGGCTCCATATCGTGGAACAAATTTTAGATCACTTGGAAATTAATCTCTCTTCCCAAGAAGTTCATAAAAAGTTTGCTTCCACCGCATTGAACCCAGAAGAATCTCATACCTTTAAGAAGGGTGGGAAAGGCAGCATTGGTGGCTGGAAAGCCACTTTCAAAGAAGCTCATAAAGAAGCCTTTAAGGTACTGGCTGGGCAAACGCTTATTGATCTGGGATATGAACAAAATTTCAATTGGTAATTATCTTTCTTTAATTGTGATGTACAGCACGACCTGGAGATCAAAGTTATAGAGGCTGTTTTTATGGTTCAGTGTGAGCTTAGGTTTAAACTTCCTGCGGTATTTATTGGTAGCTCAGGAAGCTCAGGAACAACCCTGTTAGCCTCTATTTTGAATGCGAGTGGACAGATTTACATTCCCTACGAGAGTGATTTCGGAGCTCGTGCTTATCCTCATTATCAAGCTAAGACAAGCTTTACAGACGGCGACTATCGGGATCTCTTCAGAATCTTTAAGCTAGCCAAGAAGAAAGATGGTTGGGATCTGTCAGAAGACCAAGTTGTGTCTCATCTCAAGAAGCGATCACCCCAATCATTTATTGATGTTAGCGCAGCCGTTTACGAGATCTTTTTTCTCCCCTATAGGCTTTTTTATATTTCTTTGCGAGACAGTTTAATCATCTAAAATACAACAGGCGCGATCGCAAAATATAAGAGCAAGCAAAGCAAGTAAATTCGTCTACTTGATCTGACTACAAGACAAATAAAATCCCAAAGAAGAACATCATAAGAAAAATACGGAGCATTATGGAGACTGATAAATTTCGCTTAGGGGTTGTGTTTACTCACCCAACCCAGCATCATGGACCACTCTGGAGAAAGCTCGCTGAGCAATCTGGCGTATCTCTGAAAGTTCTTTATTTATCGAGTGAAAATCAAAACAGTGGCGACCCCTATTTGGGAGAAGCAGCAAAAGCTTGGGATGTCGATCTCACGGGCGGTTATGACTATGAGTATCTAAAGAACTTAAGGGGAAAAGTTCCAACGAAACGGACAAACACTGTTATCAGTCCTGGGTTACTTAGTCGCCTAACGCCTCAAAATTTCGATGCTATTTTTATGCAGAGTTTCGTTAACTACTCTTATCGGCTGACGGCCATGCTCTGTAAGCTGCGGGGTATTCCACTCATCATGCATAATGACGCCAGCATGATGTCAGACCAGCGCTACAGTCGAGAGCGATTAGTCGCCATGGCCCTGCGGTATCACAGGATGAATGGCTTGGCAGATTATTGGATTGCTTGCGG
>ERZ1740058.1464-NODE-1464-length-11043-cov-19.457499_pt1 | contig 11043 bp, 11 predicted proteins | sample MGYA00581745_ERZ1740058 | MGnify/ENA primary metagenome ERZ1740058 (study PRJEB43018, sample SAMN04849742) | marine metagenome | isolation source: floating plastic debris | place: Pacific Ocean | collected 2008-08-30 | study: EMG produced TPA metagenomics... | reverse complement strand
CAAGCTAATGATGGGGGTTCGATTCCCCCCACCCGCTTTCTGAAACTTCTGTGCTTTAGCTCTAGTTGGATGGCTTACTGTCGTGAAGCTGAAGCGTGGAATCGCTTCTTCTCCGGTTGGGAGCCACCTCTGAAGAACAACGGGTGAAAATCCTCAGCATTGCCCGCTACGTCAAAGAGAATCCAAATACAAGGAACAGGTGGAGAACAGCCCCGGCGAGCAAAATCGCAAGATCGCCTTCAAGGAACTCATCAAACAAGCCATGATCCAACGCCGTAGGCAAGATTTAGAACTCTATCGGATGTATGCCTCAGATACCGACTTCGAACGCACCTTCGACGCTGGCATCATCAACCTCTTCTCCAGACTCACCCTCGAACAGCCTGATGACCTCCTGAGTGCATAGATCAGCAAAGCGATTGATAATATTGGTCTGTGAGTGGCGAGCACTTGAGTGAATGTTTTCTGTAGATGCAACTCGCATATCTTCATCAGCTAAACTCTAGACAGGTTTGGATTGAAAACTTAATAGCCTAAGCATCTTGTACAATCAATTCTTGTCTTTTATAAAAATCGAGGTTTATATATCCAAAAACCGTGAATATCATACCAAAAGGAAATCAACATAAATGTATAAAATGATTTATTTGGATTTCAAATGAACCTCTTCATATCCCAAGACATAAGACACATTCTTCCTAACATTTTAATCTTAATTTTAGCCTTTTTATTATGGGCAAATCAAAGCTCGTATGCTCAAAGCCCCTTAGATGCTTCTCATGTTGTCCTTGATGGTCGGCCTATATTTAGGGTTGCCTCAATAGAAGGACATGACGCGGATAAACGAGCAGAAATTTTCAGTCGACAGCTAGAAACAAAAGCTTCTTCCGGAGATGAAATCTCTGTCACACTGCAGATACGAAATAAATCACCGGTCATTCTGCTTAATGACCAGTATTTAATGACAGTCACCCCTGAAGATGCTCAATTAAATAACAACGGAATTAGTCCTAGGCGTCAAGCTGAGATATGGATTAAAATTATCAGTCAAGAGATAGAGTACGCCCAACAAGAAAGAAGAGCTTCACAATCAAGAGTACCCTTAGCTTTTTTTCTAATATTGCTTATTTCAATAGTAACAGTAGCTATAAATTGGATTTCAAGAAAGGTCTCCAAAACACGTTTTCTAGGCAAACTAAATTCTCTACGGCCAATAGCAAACGTGACGTCTTTCTTCGCAAAACTAACAATCTGGTTGATGGGGATAATTTATATTGCAACCTTGTTTCCTTTAACAAGAAGATGGTTGTATTTCTTTCAAATAAAAGTTTCTTCTGCCATATTCGGCCCTTCAATCACTATAGAAAGCTCTGAAACATATAATGAGTATTCTTTATTTGAGGTAACTCTTTTCTGCCTGATATTACTATTTCTCATTCGAGTTATTGTTTATTTCTCCAATCAGATTTTGAGAGACTTGTTATCAATCCTGAATTTCTCAGAGGAAGACAAGAAAATGTACTCCGCCATTTCAGGCTATATCTTGACAGGATTTGGAATTGTTATTTTATTCAATATCTTTGAAGTCGATTTACGATTATTAGCAATCATAGGTGGAGCAGCAGGAATTGGGATAGGGTTTGGAGTTCAAGGATTTGCACGAGATTTGATAAGTGGATTATTGCTGGTAATTGACAAGCCGTTTGTAGCTGGAGATTTCATAGAGCTAGATCGATTTACTGGGACTGTTGAGTCTGTCGGGGTGAGGACTACTAAAGTGAAAACTACTAACAATCTTCATATAGTTGTTCCCAACGCCCAATTTATGGAGCAGGATTTTGTGAATTGGAGTCACCAAAGATCTGAATCAGGGATCTATTTACCTCTATCTATTGACTCTGAAGAAAACATTTTGAATGCTCAAATTATAATAAGGCAAGCTGTGAATTCACATTCAGAGGTGCTGCACATACCTGAAACACAGGTTCTCGTTGAAAATTTAGATCTTGATTCCATTCAGCTCAAGGTATTGACTTGGATTAAAAAACCTGATCGCCAAGCGGCCATTAAAAATGATCTTTATATTCTTATTAAGAATGCGTTGGAGAAAAATGAAATTGAATTTTCTGATGAGTAGCTTAGCAGTATCCCACCAATGATTCTTTTTTACAAAGTGAGTTTTTCCAAACTCATTTTGTAAATCACTTCTCTATTCTTAAATGCCAAGAACCATGCTTGGTGGTGACTAGTCAAGCTTCCGGATGTAATATCCGTTTTGTCAGTATCCGCATCACCTTACCCGGATTCACAGTAGGCAACGGCTGTGACCATTCCTCAGAACGGTCATATCCCAAGTGATACAGCGTCAACACACAAGACTGAACGGACTTGGGAACTGCCGATCGCTAACACCCGCAAAATATCCGGCGATGGCCTATCTCTAAGGAATCAAATTATCCCAATCTATCAAATCCTCACGATTAAGACGCTACCGTCTGAATTGATGGGCCAGTTTGGGATAATGATTTTAGGCATAAGCTGATCCACTACTCATATGCAAAACTCATTACTATTACTCGGCGGTCTTTCTGAAAACTCAATGAGTTGGCTTAGGGAAACGGGTCAGCGCTTAATCCTTGAGCAAGGAAAAACCCTGATTCAAGAAGGGGTGAGGATTGAAAACGTTTACATTCTTTTGTCAGGCAGCTTATTGGTGACAACCGCAGCTCCTGAACTTCCTGAAAAGCGTCGCCTAGTAGCCCGCCTAACGGCTGGAGAAATCATTGGCGAAATGTCATTGATTGATCAACGTCCGCCATCAGCAACGGTGACGGCAGAGGATGACTGCTCGCTACATGCAGTTTCTCAAAAAACACTCCAGGACAAGGTAGAACAAGATATAGAGTTTGGAAGAGAGTTGTACCAGGGTTTGGCATACTGCCTGTCCAATCGGCTCCGCATGATGAATGTCAGTTTGCCACAGGCAGGCATTGAAGTTAGCGGCACCCTGCCTCAAGAATTAGAGAATCCGGCAATTCAAGCGAACCTCCCCATCGCGAGGGCTCGTTTAGAGATGCTGATAGGCACAGAACAATAACGCATCCCAATTTTGATTGTGCTGGTATTTGCGTGCAGCGACCATGAAGCGAGTCTTTTGGGTGTAATTTTTCTCGGCAAAGCCTGAAAGCATTGAAACAGAAGGATTATTTTTATCCTTCCAAGCTAATGATGGGGGTTCGATTCCCCCCACCCGCTGGCAAAGTGTTCAGCCTGCATCTTGAAGCAGGCTTGCTGTCAAGCGGCGTATTCATTATCGTGCTTCACGCTGTCGACAGCGGAGCGAGTTGAGTCGCTAAGGAGATCGCCAGCCACACGATGCCTAATCGTCGTCAGTTGGATGGACGGCAGGTAAGGTGGGCGATGGAGCCTGATCTGCTTCATCATCCGTTCTGGCCACCTGGGTCACATAGACCTCAACATCTTGTTGAATAATCTCTTCAACCTGATTCGCGAAGGACATAAAAGCCTCGCGGTGAGAGGGATATTTCACATAAGGGCCACTCAGCTGCGAAAATTGCCAGCCATAGGTTTTGAGCGATTCCACTGTGCGGCGATAGTGATACCAGCGTTCACCATAGTGAAAGAACTCTTCAACCGCAGCACTGACGGCAACCACAGCACTCAGACCAATGGTGATGGATTGCTTCGTCTGCCAGAGGATTTTGCGCTCGGGATCCACATTGATGCCAATCAAAATAGGGACAATAACGCCCAAGATGATGGCCGAGAGGCGCAGGCGATAGTGGCGATCGCGCGACACGTTCGCTTTCTTTTCCATCCACAGCACTTGATCGAGCCAGCGTGAATTCAAAAATTTTCGTTGGACATCGGTGAGATCAAGCTGACCAAACAAGTCTTTGAAATCTTCTTTGAGAAATTCGGTATAGGGGTCTTTTTTCGCCATCGGTTCACCCAGATTGCCTTAGTTGCTGCGATAGTAAGCGCCAATCTCTTTTTTAAACGGGAATGCGATCGTAATTTCCGTTTATGGCGAATTGTTTATGTTTAGTCAACAGATGTTGTGATGGCAATCAATATCGTTAGGGAGATTGCGCGATCGCCTGCCCCGCCAGCCACCCCGTCGTCCACGCGCTCTGAAAATTGAAGCCCCCCGTGACGCCATCAATATCCAGTACTTCACCCGCCAAAAAGAGCCCCGGACAGCGACGGCTAGCCATGGTCTTAAAATCAACTTCAGCCAGTTTGATACCGCCACAGGTAACAAACTCATCTTTAAAGACACCCTTCCCCTCAATGGCAAATGTGCCGCGACAGATGGCCTCGACCAGTTGATTAAGCGCTTTTTTCGGCAGGTTCGCCCAGGTCACCGCGTCATCCAAACCCGCTTGGGCGACCCAATAGCGCCAGAGTCGTTTGGGCACTTCTAGCGGACAGTGGTTGGCGATCGCCCGTTTGGGTACCGCCCCCTTCGCCGCCAGCAGTGCGGCTCGCACCTGCTCTAGGGGCATTGCCGGGAGCCAATTCACCTTCAGTTCTCCTCGATAGCGGGCCTCATGCAGCAGGCGAGCCCCCCAGGCTGAGAGCTTCAGCACCGCTGGCCCACTCAGCCCCCAGTGGGTAATCAGCAGCGGGCCAGTCTGGGGCAAGGGTTTCGCCCCCGGCACCACCAGCTTGACAGCCACCGGATCAACCGCCACCCCGGCTAACTGCCGCAGCGCCCGGTCAGGAATGTTGAAGGTAAACAGCGAGGGCACTGGCGGCACAATGGTATGGCCCAGGGCGATGGCGATGCGGTGGCCCTGGGGACTGCTGCCCGACGCCAGCAGTAGACGATCGCACCGGAGCTGCTCTCGCGATCGCAAGGTGATAACAAAGCCTGACGCCGTCCGTTCCACGCTAGTCACTGCAGACTTCGGGCGCACGGTCACGCCGACGCGACGCGTCTCGGCCATCAGGCAGTCCACAATGGTGGCCGAGTCATCTGTGGTCGGAAACATGCGGCCATCCGCCTCAGTTTTGAGCCGCACACCTCGGCGCTGATACCAGGCCACCGTATCGCGTGGCTGAAATCGGGTAAATGCTCCCCGTAGCGCCTTGCCCCCCCGTGGGTAATGTTGCACGAGCAGTGCCGGATCAAAGCAGTGATGCGTGACATTGCAGCGGCCCCCGCCCGAAATTCGCACTTTACCCAAAGGTTCGGGCGCCGCTTCTAAAAGCGTCACGTGGGCTTGAGGGGCGGCTTCGGCACAGGCGATCGCCCCAAAAAAACCGGCGGCCCCACCCCCAATCACAATCACCCGCATCCGTATCCTCTCTGGCTTCTCACCCAATTTTTCTGAGCGCGTTCTTCATCTTGTCACATCTGGTTTTGGCCAACGCTCCGGTTCCAGAACTGGGGATGATAGCCGCAACATTGGCCCCGCGAATCACGTTACCCAATTGCTTCATCGCAAAAGTCTCCCTGCCCTTGGGCAGCCACCGATTCTGAGCCCGGAGCCTTTACACAGTCATTGCTAACAGCTGACCGGTTTGCACCACCCTCTACCAGCGATCTTTCTGCAGCCTGCCTCCCGAGTCTAGACCGGTCATCCAGTATGCTTAGAAGACGCCATGCCTCTTAATTTGGCGGCGGCAGCAAAAACTTTCAGAGCCGCTCTTTTTCCAAGTCATAACATTGCGCATAACTGCCATATTTCTTAGCAATTGGGGATAGCCCTTACAACATATAGCGCTTGAGCAACTCAATAGATCCACATCTGGCGTTTGTAGAGCATTTGTATCTATGAGTTTCTCAATCATCTGCCTTACAGTGAGCAAGTGTTCTTCGATTATTCCTGTGATTTTCCTCCCAGCCATTTCATTGAGGTGAGGTTCACTCATGCAGCAGTTTACGCGCCGCGAGACCGTGATTTTGACCCACACGAGTCCGAGTCGGTTGGCCTATTTGGCCCGCATTGGCGTCGTCATCCCCAAGGGTGACGAAAGCAATGTCACCCGACCGACAGGTTACTCGTGGGAACAGATTTTGGAACTGAGGGCAATTCGCCACCTCCGGCGGCAGACATCGCTGCAGATGATTCGCAAAATTTTGGCGTTCTTAGAGGACACTGAGGGCGATCGCACCCTTCACAATAAACACTTAATAGTTGCCGATGGTGAAGTGACTTGGGTGCAGACCCGGCCTGATGTCGGGCCGCAGGTTGTGCAAGTCGCAGACAAAGACAACCGCCACGTTGGCCAGCTACAGCTGATGGCCCTGCCCCCCTTCAATCATGTTGCGAACGACCGATGGCAGACTACTCGACCAACTCGACGTCCGAAGGTGGTGCCTCTCGACCGGTTTCGGCATCGGGTGGTGCCCCTGCATCCCAAATAAGCGGCGGCCAGCTATCCCCAAAACTGGGATGACACAGATCACAACACCCACCGGGATCGCCTCACAAAATCCTGAGGGGTGCAGTCACCGCCAAGGTTTCAGTTAATCACCAGACAGCAGAGCAAGTATCACGCGAGTGTCGCCCGTGGAATCACTGAGTTGCCGTCAATCTTCATCGATACTTAAAACTGTCAAGTTTGTATGAGTTCCTGGTGAAAGATCATGACTTCAATGATGGCAATCGCCTCCTCGCCCGATATCCCGCCGACGGCCGCTGAACTCCCCCAGCACTTAGCAGCCCGCATGAACATCGCCAGCGACTTTAGAGTTCGCGGCATTACCTATTGGCAAAAGCTGGTCAGAGAGGGCGTGCCCAAGGATGAGGCCCGCAAAATTGCCAGCGCGATCGCAAAATTTGAGCTGTTTGACAAACCCCCGTCTCCAGACCAAAAACAGCTCATTTCACGGTTCAGTGCCTTTATCTGTCGAGCTCAGCTCTGGCGTAGCGATCTGCTGATTTGAAGGAATAACTGAAAGGAATTCATCGCCAACGAGACCATGCCGCTCAAACGGTCACCGTCTGTCCCGGTTCAGCCGTGACTGACTCAGTCAGCTTGAGCATGATGCGTTGGCTGCGGGTGAAGTGACAGTTGGTCAAATCAGCCTCGGTTAAATCGGCCCCGGTTAAATCGGCTGTTCTGAAGTCAATACCCCTCAGGTTGGCTCCCACCAGGTTGGCGTAACACAGCTGCGCATTCTGCAAGTTAGCGCCGCTCAGATTGGCATGGCGTAGATCCACCAACCGGAGATCAGCTTCTGTAAAATTCCCTTGACGAATATCGCTGCTCTGCAATTGACAGCGAATTAACGTCGCGCGCTTAAACTGGGCTTGACCCAGTTGGGCATGGGTGAGATTGGCTCGCCACAGCATCGCCCGCGAGAAATCAACCTCCTGCAGCAGGCTGTGACTCAAGTTACTGCCTGTGAGGTCAGCTCCCTGCAGGGCCGCATGAGTTAACTTCAGCCCAGGCATCCAAGCTTCTCGGAAATCAACGCCGCCAAAATCTCGCCGACCCGCTGCGTAACTGGTTAAGAGCTGAACAATTTGCATGAATTTGGGGATTTTATGAGAGCGACCCGAGCAATTGCCTGAGTGGCAACTGCCTCAGGACAGGTTGTAACGCTTTTAATGTTAACTAATGTAACGACTTTTGGCAGCGATCGCAATTGGCGGCCGCTAAATTTGTAGAAAATCTCGGTGAGCCAGGCTGCTCCTCTCGCTGCGCCCCTCAGCTGTCTCAACCGATTCGCTGGGGTGTTCTGACGTTCCTCTGCCCAATTCACACGACAGTTCTTGGTAGCAGTCAGCCCTTTCCTGAAGGCTGAGTAGAGCAAGATCCCTACCCGAGGCAGACGGATAGTACGACGTCTTACCCTGAGCCCATTGATTAAGATCAGTCAATCAGCTTATTGAAAGGAAACATCGACATGGCTTCGTCTGCAAGCAGTGAACGGCTTACGTTGTCTTATTTGCTTTGGCTTGGCGGTTTCTTTGGTTTGTCAGGCTTGCACCGACTCTACAACGGCAAAATTACGAGCGGTCTGATCTGGTTTTTTACGCTGGGCTTGTTTGGCGTCGGTCAGTTTGTCGATGTGTTTTTGGTGCCGGGTATGGCGGAAGACCATCAGCTCCGACGTCTGAAGTCTCAATACGGCAATGATCTCTATGATGTGCTCAACCAGCCCATCACCACGGGCCAGACCTTGAAACAGCCGACCCGCGAAGCCAAAATGGTGAAGCTGCTCAAAGCTGCTAAGCAGCACCAAGGGCAGTTGTCCGTCACCCAAGCCGTGTTAGAAACGGGCCTCGGCTTTGACGAAGTCGAAGGTTTGCTGCGCGATATGGCCAAATCGGGATACGTCGCTGTTGATAACCATCCTCAAACTGGGGTAGTCATCTACCGGTTTGAAGAACTCGTGGTTTAGACTCGTTGCGGACGACCGCTTGCCCCCATCCTCTAGGCATTGTCAGCCCACAAAGGTCGGATTCATCGCCGCTCACTCAGTCCGTTGCTGACCCCAGATTGGCCTCAATGTCACCAGCACTGTATGTCTCAGATTTTCTAAATTGTTGCCGTGTCCCCCGCCCAAATAGATGCCAGGAGTTTGAGCGGAGGTCTCTATTGTTTCATTCACTGCCCTGCTAGAGGGGCTCGTTCGTCATCCCTCAGCCCGATCCACCCCTATTGAATGGTCAGCACAGCCTTGCCACTAAACTTACGCGCTAACAAATCACTGGCGAGTTGCGGCGTTTCTGACCAATCGGCTTCAGTGATGGCCGGGACTTGAAGACGCCCATTCTCCAGCAATCTGAGTAACCGTCCCAGACCAACAGATGACGGCTCAACCTCAACTTCACTGTAAAGGGTGAGGCCATAAATTCGGCGTTGTCCACCGCCACCAAACAGGGTCATCAAATTGATCGAAGTTTCTGTACTTTGCGAAACTCCGTAAGACACCAGAGTGCCACCCTTATCCGTTACCTGCAGTAGCGGGCCAATCAAGTCACCGCCGACACCATCCACAATGAGTCGATACGGGCCTTCGGCCTCAAACCCCTGCCCGTCTGCCGTCACCACGACGGCATCGGCCCCAATGTCTCTAGCGAATGCCTCCTGCTCTGAACGACGTACCTGAGCGACTGCTCTCGCCCCGCTGAGTTTGGCTAGCTGCAAGGCGAAGAAACCAACGCCACCGGTGACACCCGTGACCAGGGCTGAGTGACCCAGAATTCTGTCTCCCTTGTCGACGGCAGCTAGAGCGGTCAGTCCGGCGACGGGGAGCGTCACCGCTTGGCGATCGCAGACCCCATCGGGAATAACAGCCAAATACTCGCGATCGCCGATAACGTATTCCGCAAACGCATCCATCTGCGGTCGCCAGCCCACCACTCGGATTCCTTGCTGAGGCCCACTGCCATCGGCAGCCGGTACTTCAATTGTGCCGACGTAATCCCAGCCGATGGTTCGCCCTTTTGAATCGGGAGACTGAGCAAAACCAACTTCACCCCGATTGAGAGAGAAGGCCGTGACCTTCACTAGGCTCTGATGGGGCAGCGGTTGCGGACGCTCGGTCTCGGAAACTCCAATACCGCCGGGCTCGTCGGCATTCATCATGAGACGTTTCATGTTTTTATCCTCGATGGTTGAGTTGATAGACAAAGAATTGCGAACTGTCGTCGAGGGCGGATTATTCGACCTCGATCCCGCGAATGATCGGTGCAGGTTCAAAGTTCTGCGGGTAGTGCATCCCCCGTTCGGCAATGAGATAGGTCGTTAAATCGAGGGTATGGTCAGCGACCCAAAATCGAGTAACCTTTCCCGCCTCATGGGACAGAATAAAGTACTCAATCGAGGTGCCCTTGCGTCCCGTCGGTGCTAAACCGAAAAACTCCCCAACGTGTTGCCAGACGAGATTGACCGCAATCACAGCTCGATTAACCCCATAGATTTCATCGACCAGGTCGAGCCGGGGCTTGAATTCAGTTTGAAAGGCAGCCGCCCAAGCCTTCAACGGTTCAATGCCCCGAATCGGTTGAGAACCCACGGTGCTGCGAAGCTCAACATCGGGGGCAATGACCTCGTCCCAGAGTTCCAGTTTTCGCTCGTTGAATCCTTGGTAGATTTGACGACCGATGTGCTTGGACTGAGCGATTGCATCGAGCGTATCTTGTGCATTCATGAGGGTCTGTCTCCTTGATGAGCGATGTCATCCGCTCTTTCTAAAATCAGAATAATCGGGACTCACCTGCGGAAAAATGGGGCTAAAGTGACTTTACTATTTACCTATAGTTATCAATAACGTCTACTAACGATGAAAAGCTGGAGTAACATCGCCACCTTTATTCAAGTCGCGGCGTCTCAAAGCTTTGTCCAAGCCGCCAATGTCCTCAGTCTGTCGCCACCAGCGGTGAGTAAGGCGATCGCCAAACTTGAAGAGGAGTTGGGTGTAAAACTTCTACACCGCACCACCCGCAGCGTCAGCCTCACCCCCGAAGGTGAGCGCTTTTATGAAGGTGTCAAACCGCTGCTCGCTGAGATGGATGCGCTGACAACTGAGTTAAGTGACAGCGCCAAAGCGCCCAAAGGACGACTGAAAATCAGCATGGGCTCTGCTTATGGCAGAATCTGGGGCACTCGGCTCATGCCAGATTTTTTGAAGCGGCATCCCCAAATATCGGTTGAGTTGCTGCTGGATGACCGGAATGTAGATCTGGCGGCAGAGAGTATTGACATCGCTCTCCGTATTGGGCCACTGCCGGATAGTGCCAATCTCATCGCCCGTCGATTATTCACTGACCCGTTGATTACCTGTGCGACACCTGACTACCTTGAGCGAGCAGGCTATCCCAACCATCCCAACGATTTGGAGCGTCACAATTGCCTGAACTTTCGCAACCGCAAAACCGGACGTCCGATGCCCTGGTTGTTTACCCTCAATGGTCAAGTAGAGCGAAAATTAGTCAGCGGTAATCTCACTATTAACGACGGTGAAGCGGTGGGGAGAAGCGCGACTATAGGACTCGGAATTAGTCAAATGCCGGGTTATATGGCCGCTGAAGATCTCAAATAGGGGCGGATAAAGGA
>ERZ1740058.1463-NODE-1463-length-11051-cov-7.450800_pt1 | contig 11051 bp, 7 predicted proteins | sample MGYA00581745_ERZ1740058 | MGnify/ENA primary metagenome ERZ1740058 (study PRJEB43018, sample SAMN04849742) | marine metagenome | isolation source: floating plastic debris | place: Pacific Ocean | collected 2008-08-30 | study: EMG produced TPA metagenomics... | reverse complement strand
TCCTGCCCTTCCATACCGTGTTCTCTGCCGGCGGCTTAGCCCCTAGCGTCCCATCCTCACAGACGGCTCGATCTACCTCTACCCACGCCGCGGGCCCCTCCGATCGACGGAGGGGCCCGCTTTCGTTGCCGCCTCTGGGTCTGCCTGCGGGCCACGACCGGCATATCATCGAGGCCACGCTTGGCAGCGGAGCCGCACGCGGCCCCACTCCAGCGATGGCGACAACACGGGGTGTGGCGCAGCTTGGTTAGCGCGTTTGACTGGGGGTCAAAAGGTCGCAGGTTCGAATCCTGTCACCCCGATTCGTGAAGAGCATCGGTGAAGAGTGCCGGTGCTCTTTTTGCATGGTGTCCGAGCAGCGCACCCGGCATGAGCGATTGCCCAGCGAGCCGATACCATCGGGCATGTTGTACGTCTTGTTCGCGTTGCTCGCTCCCGCGTTGACACTCGCCGATCCTGACCCCACGCTCGCCCCCATGGCCGGCCTCATCGAGCGGTACCGGGCCGATCTTGGCAGCGTCAGCCGCTTCCATGACACGCCGATGTCGATCCAGGATCTGGAACGCGCCGAGGCGTTCAACCAGGGCTGGCTCGATCGCCTTGACAGCGTCGACTTTCAAACGCTCGACGTCGACAACCGAGCCGACTACCTGTTGCTCCGTGAGCATCTGCGATTCGAGGTGGACCAAGCCGAGTACGAGCTTGCGCAGCTGGCGGAGATCGAGCCGCTCGCGCCGTTCACGAAGCCGCTCGTTGCGATGCTCTCGGCCCATCGCCGGATGGAGCCCATCGAGCCACGAGACGCGGCCGAGACGCTGAGCAACCTCGCCCCCCGAATCGCTGAAGCGACCGAAGCCCTCGCAAAGGCGGACACCGAACGCGATCGCGTGCTCGCCCGACGTGCGGCCATCAAGCTGGATCGCCTCGCGTGGTCGCTCCGCCGGTGGTACAACTTCTACAGCGGCTACGACCCCATGTTCTCGTGGTGGTGCGAGAAGCCCTACGACGCATGCGCCACAGCGCTGCGCAAGCACTCCGAGAAGCTCCGCGAGACCGTCGCCGGCATCACGGCGAGCGAGGACCCGGTCATCGGTGATCCCGTCGGTCGCGATGTCCTCCTTCGGATGCTGCAGCACGAGATGATCGCCTACTCGCCCGAGGAACTGATCGAGATCGCCGAGCGCGAGTACGCGTGGTGCCTCGAGCAGATGCTCCAAGCCTCACGCGAGATCGGCTTTGGCGACGATTGGAAGGCCGCGCTCGAGCACGTGCGTGACCAGCACGTCGAGCCCGGCGAGCAGCCCTCGATGATCGCCGAGATGGCCCACGAAGCCGTCGAGTTCCTCGAGGCTCGAGACCTCATCACCGTGCCCGAGATTGCCAAGCAAACGTGGCGCATGTCCATGATGTCGCCCGAACGCCAGAAGGTCAGCCCCTACTTCCTGGGCGGCGAGACCATCATCGTGTCGTATCCCACCGCGGGCATGGAGCACGACGACAAGCTCGCGAGCATGCGCGGCAACAACCGCCACTTCTCCCGCGCCGTCGTGCATCACGAGCTCATCCCCGGGCATCACCTCCAGCGGTTCATGCTCGACCGCTACCGCACACATCGCAACCTGTTCTACACGCCGTTCTGGATCGAGGGCTGGGCGCTCTATTGGGAGATGCACCTGTGGGACCTCGATTTTGCGAACGGCCCCGAGGATCGCATCGGCATGCTCTTCTGGCGGATGCACCGCTGCGCCCGCATCATCTTCAGCCTGCGGTTCCATCTTGGCGAGATCACCGCGGCCGAGGCGGTCGACTACCTCGTCGAGAACGTCGGGCACATGCGCCGCAACGCGACCGCCGAGGTCCGCCGCTCGGTCAACGGCGATTACCCGCCGCTCTACCAGGCGGCCTACATGCTCGGCGGCCTCCAGATCCGCGCCATGCGCGAAGAGATGGTCGTCAACGGCGACATGACCGACCGCCAGTTCCACGATGCCATCCTGCGTCACGGCTGCATCCCCATCGAGATGCTGCGGCTCATCCTGCGTGACGAGCCAATCGAGCGCGACTACACACCAGCGTGGAGGTTCGCGGGAGAGCTTCCCGGTTCGTAGACTGCGTGATGCCCGATCCATTCCATCTCGCGTTCCCCGTCAACGACCTCCAAGCCGCCCGCGCCTTCTACGGCGGGCTGCTCGGCTGCCCCGAGGGACGCAGCAGCGACCACTGGATCGACTTCGACTTCTTCGGCCACCAGATCGTGGCCCACCTGTCTCCTGGCGACTCGGCTGGCGACACCGCAACGAACCACGTCGACGGCCACGGCGTGCCCGTCCCACACTTCGGCGTCGTGCTCGACATGGACACCTGGAAGAAGCTCGCCGACACGATGCGTGCGGCGGGCACCGAGTTCGTCATCGAGCCCTACATCCGCTTCGAGGGCCAGCCCGGCGAGCAGGCGACCATGTTCTTCCGCGACCCATCGGGAAACGCCCTGGAATTCAAGGCGTTCGCGGATCGATCGCAGCTGTTCGAGAAGTAGGCCAGATGGTGCTCAGTCGCTATCCGGACGCGGGCCACGTCCACGCCGGCGCGGGCCTCGCGGTCGATCACGCTCGCCGTCAATGCGCCGCGGTCCACCGCCCCGACGCGAACGCAGGCTCTCGTCCGGCGTGCCGCGCCACATGCGTGGGATCTGCGGGAAGTCCTCAGTGATCACGTAGTAGTACGTGCCCTCAGGGAACTCGGGCGTCACACCAAAGCGGCCGTTGCACTCATCAAGATCGCCCGAGCCTTCGAGATACTCATAGTCGAGTCCAAACGTGCCGTCGTACGCGCCGCCCGGTCCTTCGGGAGGCGCCGGCCGCTCGCCATCCTTCACGGCATAGCTCGAGGTGAGCATGCGCACTTCCGAACTCGCGTCGTTGGCATCGCTGTAGCCATACGGGCCATAGATCGGGAATCCGTCGAACGCCCAGCCCACCAGGATCATGCGCTCGACGCCTTCCTCGCCGCCGAGCCGGTCGAGCAGCCCGGTCGGCACGCCGTGGTAGTGGTACTTGCCCGTCGGCTGCACGTGCGCGTGGTTGTCGTCGAGCCCCAGCGGCACATCCCCGCCGAGGGCCTCGTAATTCCAATCAGACCCGCCACCGAACGTGCGTGTGCGGTTCGCGGTCCAGAACTCGCCCGTCCCCGCATCGAAGACCACGCCGTTGACCCCGATGCCAAATTCGGGCCGTGCGGCCGTCGGAGCCTCGGCGATCTGCGGATTCAGCGGAACGCGATACTCATGGTTCTGCGCACGCAACGCGTTGGGATTGCCGCGGTTGGGAAACTCGCCGGTGTCGTGCCCGGGCAGCCCGTTCGAGCGGATGACGCGAAAGTCGCCCTCAACGGTGATCGTGACCTGCGGAACCGGGAGGCCGGCCTCTGATGCTTGGTGCCGATGCTCCTGCCCAGGCGAGCCAGGCTCATGCTCGTGGTCCGGATGCGCCGGATGGGCTAGCGCATGCCCGGCGATAAGGGCGACGATGGTTGCGGTGGTCAGCGAGACACGACCTCGATGGCGGGGCATTGCAGCCTCATGCTTTCTCCCGTGCTTCATGATGCAGAACGCGAGCGTCCTGCGTCTATTGCTCGATTACGGTGCACTTGTGACATGCCTCGCCACGCTCTGCCCCGCGATCCACCCGCTCGCCCATGCCCACTGGAAGTTGAAACCCCCGATGCGGCCGTCAACATCCAAGACCTCGCCCGCGAGCCACAGATTCTCGCACACGCGGCTGGCCATCGTCGCCGGATCGATCTCTCCCAGCGGAATGCCGCCGGCCGTCACCTCGGCATAAGTGAACCCGCGATCGCCGGCGATGTCGACCGGCGTACCAACGAGCGCATGCGCGAGACGGCGTCGCGCGTCGCGACCAAGCTGCGAGCCCGCTGTAGCCGGATCGATGCCGGCATGCTCGCACAACGCGCGCGCCAAACGCTCGGGCAGGTTTTCACGCAGATACGAAAGTGGCGTTCGTTGCCCAAGCCCCTGCAGCGCTGCGTCCACACCCTCAAAGTCCTCGCCGATGAGCCAGGAAACGTGCAGCGAAGCGCCCGGTTCTTCGAGTCTCGCGGCGGTCAGATACCGCGACGCGTCCATCGGTGCCGGTCCACTGAGACCAAAGTGCGTGCACAGCAGGTCGTTCTCGAACCGCGCAAGCCGCTTGCCGGTCCCCGCACGAACCTCGACGCCCGCCCGACAGCTCACGCCGCTCAACTCGGTGATCCAAGTCGACTCTGGCCCCGTCGTCATCGGCACAAGGGCCGGAAAGATATGGTCGGTGATGCTGTGCCCCAGCGTGCGCGCCAGTGTGTAGCCGCCACCGTCGGATCCACTGCGCGGCAGCGCCTTGCCACCCACGCAGAGCACGAGCCGGTCCGCTCGCAATGACTCCTCGGCGTCCTGCCGCCTGAGCACGAATCCCTCACCGTCGCGCTCGACTGAGCCCACGCGCCAGGGGTGCACCAACTCGATACCAAGCCGCTCGGCCTCGCTGAGCAGTGCGCCGAGGACGGTCTGTGCCTTGTCCGTGGTCGGGAACAGCTTGCCCGTGGGCTCTCGCTTGAGCGTGACGCCGAGTTCCTCGAAGAACGCGACCGTATCCGCCACGCCAAACCTACGGAGCACCTTGCGGATCGTGTTTCGAGACGTGCCCGCGTACTGCTTTTCGTCGATCTCGTGGTGCGTGACGTTGCATCTCCCGCCGCCAGCGACGAGGATCTTCACGCCCACCTTCTTCGCGCCATCCAGCAAGACGATGCGCGCCCCCGAACCCCTGGACTCGACGACGCGGCCGGCAGCGATCGCGGTCATCAAGCCCGCCGCTCCCGCACCAACAATGGCAATGTCCTTGTGCATCAGCGGCCGGCTGCCTCCGACGAGATCGGTGTGCCTTGGTGGAATCGCATGCGCCACGCACCATCGTGCCACACCCATACCGAGCTCCGCAAGGCAGTACGTCCGCTTGCCGGCTCGGCCGACCGGTATGTCAGCAAGGCCACACCACGACCAAGCTCGCATACATCGCACTCGGACATACCGATCTCTTCGGTGGCCCTGGTTGTGCTCAGGCCGAGCAGCGTGCGCTCGCGTGACCAGGCACGACCCGAAGCCCCAAACTCGACAAAGTCAGGATGGAGCACCCGCTCTAGGGCCTCGTAATTGGCGCGAACATCGGCTTCGAGCAGCGACGATTCCAGTTCGATGATGGCGCCCGGATCGTCGATGGCATGTGGCGTGCCGCTGGACACGAATCGCCTAGTTCTTGCGGAAGCCGTGCACGGCGTGGCGCAGCGGCACGCCGTACGCGCGCTCGGCGTGCGTCGCGTTGGTCAGGGCTTCATCAAACGCGCGGGGCGCCAGGAGCATCGCGACCGGCGTGATCGGTCGGCCACCAGGCCCCGAGGCTCGCGACAGCGACGCCACGCGCTTGCGAAATCCACGGCCGCGCCCAATCGCCGCGCACAACAAGATCGCAATGCGGTCAACTTCCGGAAGGCTGCGCCAGAACCGACCTATTACGATGATCCCCATCGGTACGCCGATAGCCACCGCGATGATGCCCAGCCGAGCCTGTGCCGGAAGCGATTGGTGCCACGGCAGTGCTTCGGCTGCCGGTTCCATGGGCGCGCCCAAGTCCTCGGGCGCACCCGGATTCACAAACTCGATCGGCCCGATCTCGATCCGCTCTTGCTGCCCAAGTGCGGCAGCCGCGATGCAGCCAACCAAGAGCACGGCAACCAACGCAATCAAAGACCTCATGCCACGGCCCCCTTCTCCCGCTTCGAGCCAGAGCCGCGGCCGTTGGCGCCGCGTTGCCATCGTTGCCGTGCCTCAGCCTCGAGGCTGCCAAGGCACGCCGTCGCCCGGCTGCGTGCAGAGGCATCGGCATCATGCCGCGCCATGTCTGCGATCACCGCGGCAAGGTCCGTCCAACGCCCGCCCAACGAGAGCTCCGGTCCGCGCCGGAGCACACGCGACGCCACCCAAAGCCCCGATACGCGGTGCGCGGCCCGCTCATCGCCAAGCATCGAACGCAATGCCGATTCGCACGCACGCCGGGTGGACTGATTGGGCTTGCCCTCGACACCGACCAGCCCCGCGCGCACGGCGTTGGCACGCACACGCTGGTGCTGGTCGCTCGACAACTCAATGAATCGTTCCGCGGGCGTGTCGATCATGCCGCGACGTCGCCGATCTTCGAGCGCTTCGACTGCGTTCGCGCGCACACGCGGCGACGGATACGCGCACGCCGCCTCGATCGCCTTGCCAATGTCGCGGCCCGGCGCGATGGAGAGCGCCCGCACGGCCGTCGCCGCCACCCGCTGCCGCGGATCGTCCTCAGCCAAGCCACCGGCGGGACCGGCGACCATCACCGCGGCCAGCAACGCATCACGGATGCCCTGGTTCCGCGTGGGCAGAAGCAACCGCTTGGCGAGCGTGATAGCCAGGACCCGTTCGTCCGCATCGCCCTCTTCGATCGCGCCGATCATCCATGACGCGTGTGGGTCCGTCCGCTTGAGCGCCACTCGAGCCGCGCACGCCGCCAGTGGTCCGGCCCCGCGCCGACCCATGCGTTCCAACTCCGTACGGCCGATTGATCGCACCACCGGATCGGCGTGCCGCGCGAGCGGCGGCATCCACTCGTCTACGGCCTGGGTCGCGGCCGGCGTGGCTTCCATCGGCTCACCGATCCGGCTCATCGAGAGCACCGCCGACCGAGCGATCGAAGGATGCGGATCGTGCGCCAGGTCCTCGATGAGCGTCGGTGGCGCGTGGCGCGCGAGCGAGTACCTGACCCGCGGCTCGTCATCACCCAGCCGAGGCGCCAGCACGCGCGCCTGCGTCACTCGGTCGACCTGCAGCGCCGAGAGCCACTCAGCCAGCCCCGCCCGAGCATCGGTCGAGAGCCGCTCGATCGTCGCCTCGTTCGGCACCGGGCACGCCTCGGGCCAGTCCAGCGGCGGCGTGGAGTCCTGGGCCGCCGCAAGCGTTGCGGCGCTCTGGCGGATCTTGGGCCGCGCCTGCAATCCCGCGACTCGGCTCGCCCGAAGCCGCCGTCGCGCCAAGAACGCTCGCTCGAGGATGATCTCGTGCTCCGCCGGTGTATTCGCCCGGCTTAGGCGGTCCGCTGCCGCCTGATTCAGCCCGTCCATGACGATCCACGAGAATGCCCGCCGCCTCGCCAGTGGCAGGCTTGCCTTGCGAAGCACCGTCCGCAGCGCGCCGTGCGCGGCCGTCGGCTTACTCGCCAGCCACAGCGCCAGCGGGCTCCCGATGCCGCGCCGTCCGGCCGACGAAGCCGGCTCACCCAGCAGCGCCACTGCAGCCAATAGCACGCCGAATCGTCGGTGCTGGTCAAACGTCGCCACCGCTTCGGCGATGACCGCCTCCACGCCGTCCACCGTCACAACGTCGCCTGACGACAGGCCCTCACCGTCTTCTATGGCGAACTCGTTCTCGAGCTCGGCCGCCCGGCCGGTCGCCCGCACCAGCGCCCGTTCGGCCGCCCGCACCACGCCGAGGTCATCATCGCCCAGCAGCGGCCCGACGCGCTCGAGTGCCGCCAGCGACCCAAGGTGGGCACCCACGAGACCGGCCAACTCGGCTGCCGAGGCTCGGGCGTGCGGGTCGTCGTCCGCGATCGCGCGATCGATGGCCCGGATCCACCGGCTGGAGCCCGCCGCGTCCAGCGCTCGCTCGCGCATCGGCTCGGGCACCGCGTGCCATCGCCGGGCCAGCTGGAACACCGCCTCCTGCCCCGCGGGCACGCCATGGCCGCCAAAGACCAAGCTGCCCACTCGCGATGCCACGGCCGACAGGCCCTCCAGCCCCTCGCCGCGCTCGGCTCGCCTGATGAGCCACGCCGCCGCCCGCTGGCGGTCCACGCCGTCGAGCCAGGGCAGGGCTTCACCAAGCGCCATGGCTCGCAGCGCTGCTGGCAGCAACCGGGCCCGGCGCAGCCCCTCGGAACGCCCCAGATCGCTCAGGGACTCGACCGAAGGGGTTGGGCGGCTGGCGGCGGCCATCGATGTTCCAGGAGCCTCGATTCAATCAGATGCGGGAATGTCTCGGCGCGGCCAGAAACATAGCGGCCCCGGCGCGGCAGGGCAGCGCAATCCAACCTATCGACAGACCATCTCGGGCCGGGCCACAACGGGCGAAGCCACGCAAGTGCCGCTACCATCATGGGATGCACCGTGCGCCGCGAATTATCTTGCCCCGTTGAGGGGCCCCCGCCGAGCCGCCGTCCCAACGGGCGGGTCGCTCGACCCGCGCGCCGATACTGAGAGCATCCAAACACCGATCCCCACAGCCCGTGCCAGGCCCCCTCGGCCTTGCCCGGGAGAGTCGATCCCTTCGCGGAGCGTCAGCCATGTCAGACTCAGCCCAGCCCGCCGCTCAAGAGCAATCCCAGCAACAAACCGAGCCGAAGAAGCAAAAACCCGACAAGAACCGCTACCGCCCCACGCTGAATCTGCCCAAGACCGACTTCCCAATGCGGGCTGGGCTGGTGAAGAACGAGCCGGCCAGCATCGAGCGATGGAACACGCTGGGCCTTTATGAGAAGCTGCGCGACCGCCGCAAGGACGCGCCCGACTACGCCTTCCACGACGGCCCGCCCTACGCCAACGGCTCGATCCATCTCGGCCACCTGACCAACAAATGCCTCAAGGACTTCGTCGTCCGCAGCCAGGGCATGCTCGGCAAGGACTGCCCGTTCGTGCCAGGCTGGGACTGCCACGGTTTGCCCATCGAGCACAAGGTCATGGGCGAGCTGGTCAAGAGCAAGAAGATCAAGGAGCTCGACGGCCTGGACGTCTGGGAGCGCCGCGCCCGCGTGCGCGCCGAGTGCGAGACCTACGCGCGCAAGTACGTGGACCTGCAGAGCGGCCAGATGGCCCGCCTGCTCACGATGGCCGACTACGAGAACCCCTACCTGACCATCCAGCCCGAGTTCGAGAAGGCCGTCACCGAGGTGCTCGCGGACCTGTGCGCCCGCGGGCTCGTCTACCGCGCGCTCAAGCCCGTGCACTGGTCGATCGCCAACGAGACGGCGCTCGCCGAGGCCGAGCTCGAGTACATGGATCGCGAGGACACGTCGGTCTACGTCGACTTCGAGGCCGCCGACAAAGAAAAGGTCTACGACGCCTTCGGCATCCCCGACGCCGAGCGGCCCGGCCAGACGCCCAGCTTCATGATCTGGACCACCACGCCCTGGACGCTGCCGGCGAACCTCGCCGTTGCGGTGGGCGCCAAGTTCACGTACGCGCTCGCGCGCATCGACGGCAATCTCACGGTGGGCTGCGAGGACTTGCTCGACCAGGTCGCCAAGATGGGTGGAGCCGAAGACGTCCACGTTTTGGCGACGACCAAGGGCAAGTCGCTCGTCGGCCTCCAGTACAAGCACCCCTTCTTGGAGTACGCGCCAACGCCCGTCGGCGAGCCCGACGCCGATACCAGCGGGTGCTGGGCCATCGTCGACGCCGAGTATGTCACGCTCGAGGACGGCACCGGGCTCGTACATACCGCGCCCGGCCATGGCGCCGAAGACTACGACACCGGCAAGCGCGTGGGTCTGCCGGTCTACTGCCCCGTGCTCGGCAATGGCACGTACGACGAGAGCACGCCCGAGTGGCTGCGCGGCCAGAGCATCTGGAAGGCCAACGACGCCATCACCGAGCGGTTGCGCGAGAGCGGGCACCTGTTCCACTCCAACCGATTCACGCACAGTTATCCGCACGATTGGCGTAGCAAGACACCGGTCATCTTCCGCTGCACGGAGCAGTGGTTCGTTGCGATCGACGGCGAGTTTAGTGTCGATGGCGACGAATCGAAGAGCCTGCGCGATCGCGCGCTCTGGTCCGTTGACGCGAGCAACCCCGACACCGTGGACTTCCATCCCGGGTGGGCGCGCAACCGCCTGCGCGGCATGCTCGAGAGCCGGCCCGACTGGTGCATCAGCCGCCAGCGTGCCTGGGGCCTGCCCATCCCCGCGTTCCATACCGCCGACGGCGACGCCGTTCTGACCGCCGGCCTTGTTCGCCACATGTCCGAGGTCTTCGGCGAGCACGGCTCGGACGCGTGGTTCACCAAGAGCCCGGTGGAACTGCTCGACGGCTGGGACCCGGCGACCGATCCGGACCTGCCCGATGAATTGAAAGGCCTCGACATGTCCTCGCTGCGCAAGGGCGAGGACATCCTGGACGTCTGGTTCGAGAGCGGCGCAACGTGGAACGCCGTGATGCGACGCCGGCTGGGCGTGTTCCCTGTTGAGCTCTACCTCGAAGGCTCCGACCAGCACCGCGGCTGGTTCCAGTCGAGCCTCGCGTGCGCGCTCGGCTCGGTTGGCCGCCCGCCGTACAAGGCGGTCGTTACGCACGGCTTCATGGTCGACAAGGACGGCCAGAAGCTCAGCAAGAGCCGCGGCGACACCATCGAGGCGCTGTTCACCAAGTACGGCAGCGACGTGCTGCGGTGGTGGGTGGCGTCCCTGAGTTATGAGAACGACGCGAAGGTTGACGACGAGTTCTTCGCGATCGCGGGTGACGCTTATAGGAAGGTGCGCAACACGCTCCGCTTTATGCTGGGCAACCTCGGCGATTTCGAGCCCGGTGACGCCGTCGATCTCGGCTCGATCGAGGCGACCAGCATCGACGCTTGGGCGCTCGAGCGATTCGAGGCGATGTCGCGCGAGGTGCTCGCGGCGTACGAGCGGTACGAGTTCCGGGTCGCACACGCCGCGCTGTACACGTTCTGCAACGACACGATGAGCGCGATCTACCTCGCGGCCATTAAGGACCGTCTCTACTGCGACAAGCCCGACAACGCGCGACGGCGGCGCACGCAGACCGTGGTACACCGCATCGCCGACGGCCTCTGCCGCTTGCTCGCCCCCATCCTGCCCCACACCGCCGACGAGGGCTTCCGGGCGCTCCACCGCGTGCCGGCGGACGACACCGAGGCCTGCGTGCACCTCGAGCCCGTGCTCCAGGACACCGGCATCGCG
>ERZ1740058.1462-NODE-1462-length-11052-cov-7.277621_pt1 | contig 11052 bp, 5 predicted proteins | sample MGYA00581745_ERZ1740058 | MGnify/ENA primary metagenome ERZ1740058 (study PRJEB43018, sample SAMN04849742) | marine metagenome | isolation source: floating plastic debris | place: Pacific Ocean | collected 2008-08-30 | study: EMG produced TPA metagenomics... | reverse complement strand
CACCTTCAGGGATCTCTCCATCCGCCTGAATCGTAAAGGTAACGCTGGATACGCCGCCTGCCTCTACATGCTCGACTACCGCATTGGTGAAGTTGCCATCGCCGTCGGTGGTGGTGGGATTTGCAGTTAGAGACAGCGTGGGCGGGTTGGTGACATCGGAGTTGCTGACTGGTGGGGTGGGCGTGCCTGTTTTACGCGGATTGTCTTCGGTGAGTAGGTTAATTTCTATGCTGTAGTCACCAAAGATGGCGCGGTTGCCGTTGCCGGAACCAGGGTCGTTTGGATCATAAAAAGGAGCGACTTCATCCCAAAAGTTTTGCACTTGGCCATCGTCACCAACCGCAATAAAGTAAGAGCCGTCTGCTGGTGCGGTAAATTCGTCGTAGCTGTCGGTTTCGTTGACATCAAACGGGCCAGTCCCGCCAAATAGCTTATCGGGCGCTGCCGCTGGATCGAACCCAGTGTTGATGTAGTCTTGGAGTGGGTTGCCTTCAGCGTCAAAAACAAGGGCATTGATGGCAAAGCCCACGCCAAATTCGTCTACATTGGTGTCAAAGTCGAAGGTTTCAATGGTGATGGTATCCCCAGCCGTTAAATCGACTTTGTAGACATCGACGTCCTCGCTGTGGTCGATGTAGGTGTAGGTGCCATCTTCATTGAGGTAGCGGTTGCCAATGTCGAAGTAGACTGCGTCGGTGCCGAAAAAGGTGGGATTTTCGGGGCTGATTTGGGTTTCTGTGGCATTGGCAATATCATTATTCGGCTCATTAATCACACCCCGAGGAATATCCAAACGGGTATCCACCAAGCTAAAGCTGCCGCCGCTGTAGTCAGCAATAATCTCGTATCCATCGCCTGCGGCCAAATTAAAGCTTGCGGTTTCTCCTGTTTCACTTTCACCATCGTCAGCAATCGGAAGATTCACGAGCGTGGTGTATTCCGTCATCCGCAGATCAAAGCCGCCCTCTCGAACCGCCGCAATCTCGCCACCTTCAACAGAAATGCCGTCTAGGTCAAACTCACTCAGGTCAGGCGCATCCACCGAAACAACAAGGCCACCTTCAGGAATCACCCCATCGGTCACATTAAAGGCGTGGGCGCTGACGGTGCCCTCGTCTTCAATCAAATAGCCTGGGCCAGTAAACAGACTGACCTGGGGCACTCCGGAGCCAGACGGTGGCGGTGCTCCCGGCAGCTGGGTGGCATCGTCGGCAAAGAGCACAACGCTAGTGGCCGCTGCCTCATCAATGGTGTAATTGCTTAGCGTAGGCAGCGGACCTTCCGCATCCCGATCTACCTGGTCTTCTGTCAGGAGCGAGAAGGTCGCTTCGACTAACCCGTCAAAGGTGTCAGGCAAGAATGTATCGGGTTCAGAATTATCAAAAACACTCAGCGTTGCCGTCCCAAAGGTGGCTCCTTCATCAATTGTGGCAACAAATCCTGAGCTGTCGCGGTTGGGCAGAATACTGCCAAAATCGATATTCTCGGTGACGGGATTGAAAGCAAACGCGGGTAAATCTAGCCGATTGAGCATTTGCTCAACGCCTGCGTCAACAAACAGGGTCAACCCGCCCGCTGGAGCAGGTTCGTCTAAATCAAAGCGAAAGGTAATGGCTGTACCCTGAGTTTCTACTAGGGCATTGAGATCACCGTCGAAGGTGGTTGAAGTAGAGAGGCTAACTTGCATAGGTTTTGTGGTTGAAAGGAACGGTACGCTAGCGGGTGCTATGCGCTGTTGGGTGGACTGCTCGTAGTCGTAGGCAAAGCTAAGGAGTAAGGCTTCGCTGAAAGGCTCCCCGGAAAATTCCAGGCCGACAGGAAGCCCCGCTGAGGTCATCCCAGCGGGGACGACAATCCCTGGCAGTCCTGTGATGGAAGAAAAGGGATTGTCAGAGTCTGGCGACAGTTCGCCCAGAAAAGGGGCGGGCAGGGTCTTCATCGGATAGACCAGCGCGTCTAAATCGAATTCTTCGAGCAGATCAACGGTGGCCTCCTGCAAAAATTCTCGCTGCGATAGGCGCTCTAGATACGCTGGATTCTCTTCAAATGACGAGCTAAACCCTTGAGACAGCCCAAAGATTAGGCTAGTGCGGGGCAGCAGCCTACCGTCGTCAAGAATCTCCTGTAAATTTTGGACTGGAGCGCTAGAGTTAGGACTCTGGCCAAGACTCTCAAGATAATTGTTGACGGCAAACTCTGTTTCAAACAGATTTAGCCGAGCATTGTCGAGCAGACTAAAGAGATCAACGTCTAGGCTGACGTCATCAACAATCACCGCCCCTTCTGCGGCCAGATCGTCAATAGCCTGCTCGATGATAGCCAGCGATTCTGCATGAGGCTCACCTGTGCGAAACAGATCTCGAAAGACGCCAATACGTGCCCCCTCTAGCGCTTGATCGCTGAGGAGACTGGTGTAGCCTGCCGCTGGAATGTTGCCCTCGCTCTCAGCGGTGATAGGGTCACTGTCGTCGAATCCGGCGATTACATCGAGTGCGATCGCCGCATCTTCCACCGTCCTGGCAATCGGGCCAATCCGATCAAGGGTAAAAGAAATTGGCACGGTGCCATCGCGGCTCACCAGTCCGGCAGTGGGTGCAATTCCCACCAGACTGTTGTTGGCAGCAGGATTGCGAATAGAAACCCCGGTTTCTGTCCCCAATCCCAAAACGGCAAAATTAGCCGTAACCGCCGCCGCCGTGCCGCCGCTGGAGCCCCCCGGCGCACGGGTAAAGTCGTAGGGGTTGAGGGTTTGGCCCCCGAGGGCGCTCACGCCTTGGACATTGCGAGCAAACTCATCTAGGTTTGTTTTACCGAGAATAATCGCTCCTGCCTCCCGCAGTTCTTGCACCACATAGGCATCGTTTGGCGGCAGGGAGTTTTCTAAAACAAATGCGCCTGCCGTCGTCGGTAAATCGGCGGTGTCAATGTTGTCTTTGATTAAAACTGGGATGCCGTGAAGCGGGCTTCTGGGGCCTTGCTGCTGGCGTTCTTGGTCGAGTGCGATCGCCGTCTCTATCGCATCAGGATTAAGCGCAATAATACTGTTGAGCGCAGGCCCGCTCTCATCGTAGGCTGCAATGCGATCAAGATAAAGCTGCACCAGCTGTTCAGACGTTAACAGCCCAGCCTCAAAGGCTTGATTAATCTCAGCAACGGTGGCTTCTTCAACCTGAAACATAACGACTCTCCCAGTAATTGCCCAAAATCAAACAAGCTGGACGCGAGTTAGACCTCACTTCCAGCGATAGTCGTAACCTAAATGAGTGCTAGCGCCTCCTCTGGATTTGACACATCTACAACAATCTCAAAGCTGCTCTCGCTCAGCGCCGAGGCTTGAACATTTTGCATAATGGCCAAAACTTCACTACTATCGGCTACACCCAGCAGGGTATTATTACCGTTTTGAGTAATCGTCAAGTCGGCAAAGGTGAGTTCACCTTCAACTAGGCCAATGCGATCTGTTCCTACCTTAAAATCAACAATCGTGTCGGTGCCATCTCCATTGCCAAAGACAAACAGATCGCTGCCGCTGCCGTCAGAGAAATTGTCTCCAACCAGGGTGTCGTTCCCGCTGACGCCCATGATGATATCGTCGCCATCGTCGCCCCAGATAAAGTCATCGCCTGCGTCGCCGCTGAGGATGTCGTTGCCGGATTTGCCGCCAATACGGTCATCGCCGTCCCCACCAAAGATAATGTCATTGCCGCCAGCATCACCGTCTTGAGGAGAGCGATCTTCTAGATCACCGCGCAGCACATCGTCGCCATCGCCACCGAGAATAATGTCATTGCCAAATCCGCCCGCAACCGTGTCGTCGCCAGCCATCGCGTCGATGGTGTTGTCGCTCAGGTTACCGAGTAGCACATCAGCGTCGTCTGTGCCGACAAAATCGTCAGGTGGGGGCGGGCTGTTGCCTTCAGTAAGGGTTGCGGTCAGCTCGTAGTCACCAAAGAAAACGCCGACTTCTGGGAAAATCCAGCCGCTGCCGCTTGCTTCAACCGTTGGATCGTAGCTGCGGTTACCGAGCTGGCTAACCCCAATGTAGTAGGTGCCCGCAGTCTCAGCCGTAAACTCTAGGTAGGGGTCACGAGAGAAGGTCTCGCCAGGCGCTGCGCCATCGTTGTTGGCGGCAAGTTCTTGACCCCCAGCATCAAACAAACGCAGTTCGCTATCGGTCGTTTGGAGACTGTCTTCTAACGCTAGATCGATGGTAGAGGGATTTTGAGCGATCGCAGTATCACCATCTACATCTAGCGCAATTGTTTGCCCCGCTGCCAGCGTCACCGAATAAACATCAACATCCTCGGAGTAGCCAAAGGCCAGCCCTGGAAAGCTGGGCGCGTAGCTAAACAACGAACCGCTGATAGATACGCTTGGGTTTTGTGCACTCAGCGCCAGCGCATTCGTCTCCGATAGCGTATTGTTTTGCTCAATTTCTGCGGCCACACCAGCCACCTGGTCAGGCGTATCCACCACGCTAAAAGTCGCCTCAGTCGCTGCTTGGTTAAGCTCATAACCGTCGCCAGCTTCCAGCGTAAAGCTGGCAATCTCTCCTTCTTCAGGTATGCCATCGTCAGTGATGGGCAACGCAACGGTGGCTGTTCGTTCAGTGATTGTTAGGTCAAAGCTACTTTCGCTAATGTTGGAGATTGTACTGCCAGTAGTGGCCACTGCCTCTAGATCAAAATTTGCCAGTGAAGATGCATTGACCCGCACAGTCAATCCGTCTGCTGGCGGCGGCGCACTCAGGCTAAAAGTCTGAACGCTAACGGTGCCTTCCGATTCAACCAGCGTCGTGCTGGCCGGATCGGCTTCTGTTGAAGCAGCCAAACTCACCTGAATTTGAGACTCAGGGGTGTCTAATATGTTGAAGTCAACGGCATTAGCTTCACCGTTGATGGTGTACCCATCCAACGGCTGAAGAGCAAAGTTCAGCGCCAAAATCCCCTCTTGAACCGTGAGCGGATCGTCAATCACGGTTAGCTCATCAAACACTGAAAGCGTAATTGTGGCGGTTTGTTCCGTAATATTAAAGAAAAAGCCAGAAGAATCACTATTTGGAACAGGGAAATCGCCACCGCTGATTTCAGCTTCTAAGACATCAAACTGGCTGAGCGCGCTGCCAATCACCGGGTCATCTGCGCTATCAACAAAGACTGTGATTCCGTCTACAGGTGGCGGCTCCGAGAGGGTGAAGGTCAAGGTTGTTTCTGTTCCTTCCGATTCAATTAGAGTCGTTTCGCTCGCCGAAACGCTTACCTCCGGCAACGTTTCACCGCCGCCTGTCGTATCAGGGATATCTTCAATTGCATCGTAGTAAGTCACCTCTGTTGTTCCCGCATCAGCCGCGATGTTGTACCCCTCTCCGGGCAACAGCGAGAAAGTTACCGACTCTTCGCCATCGGTTTCAAGCGGCTCAAACTGATCGAGCAATGGCCCTGCACCGAAGAAATTAGCTTGACCAGGGTTCCGATTGGCCGACTCATAATTAACCGTCATTGTCGGCTCTTCAATCCGAAGTCGAATCCCCGTAGGAATACCTTCTTCGTTGTAGTACGCGCCCAGCGACTGTCCGCCGATAGTGCTAGGCAGGTTGGTCTGCCCCAGAAAAGAGACATAGTCGAACAGATTGGCATCACTGTTCAGCACAAACTCAATCCCTTCTTCTGGAATCTCGCCCTCAGCTCGAATCGTAAAGTTAACGCTAGAGACACCGCCCACTTCGACAAACTCAACTACGCCGCTCGTAAAGTTGCCATCGCTATCGACGGTTGAAGAGTTTGCACTCAGTGAGAGCGTCGGCGGTGCGGTGACGCTAGGGTTACTTACCGGAGGCGTTGGCGTTCCTGTTTTACGAGGATTCGCTTCAGTGAGTAAATCAATCTCAATACCGTAGCTGCCGAGCACAATGCCGCTGTCTTCACCCACACCGGGCGTTTCACTATCAAAGGCATAGTTTTCACCGAAGAAATCGAGCCCGGCAGAGATATAGCTCGAAACGCCTACGTAGTAAGTGCCATCTTCCGGGACGGTGACTTCTAAGTAGCCATCGGTTTCGCTTTCATTGACGCTGCCGTCTGGGTTATATGCACCAAAGCTGCCGAAGAGTTTATCAGGCGCAGCGGGGGCAGAGAGTCCGGTGGCGCTGAGGCGATCGCCTTCCGCAGTCAGCAAAGACAGTCCTGTTAACAGACCAAACTGTTGATTGCTCGAACTCATTTCAAAGGTTTCAACCGCAATCGTATCGCCTGCGCTTAGCTCTACCTGATACAGATCAACATCTTCGTTGTAGTCGATATAGGTATAGCTGCCATCTTCGTTGAGATAGCGATTGCCAATATCAAAATAGATAGAATCTGTTGCAGCGAAGGACGGATTTTCAGCGGTAATCCCGGTCTCTGTGGCAACTCCCACAACGTCATTTGGCTCAGTCACCACACCGCGTGGAATATCTGAGCGCGTGTCTACCAGCTCAAACGTGCCGCTGCTGTAGTCTTCAACAATCTCATAGCCATTCCCTGCGGCTAGGCTAAAGCTCGCGGTTTCTCCTACTTCTGCTTCACCATCGTCGGCAACTTCCAAATTTACCAGCGTCGTATACTCCGTCATCCGCAGGTCAAATCCACCCTCACGAACCGCCGAAATTTCTCCCCCTTTTACCGAAACACTATCAAGGTCAAACTCACTCAAGTTTGGCGCATCCACCGAAACAACAAGCCCGCCTTCCGGAATCGTGCCATTCGTCACCAAAAATGCATGGGCACTCACCGTCCCCTCATCTTCAATCAAATAGTCCGGCCCGGTAAACAAACTCACCTGTAGCGCATCCGACATCGGCGGTTCGGTTGGCGGTTCTGTTGGTGGCTCGGTTGGTGGCATGTCAGTAAGCTGACTCGCCTCATCCGCAAAAATAATCGTACTGCTCGCTCCTTCTGGATCAATTGTATAGTCGCCCACCTCCGTAATATCATTCTGGTCTGCTGGGTCTACCTCGTCCTGCGTCCTCAGCGACAGCGCCGCTTCCACTAGTCCGTCAAATGTCTCGGGTAAAAAGGTGTCTGGCTCCGGATTATCGAACACGTTAATGGTAAAAGTGCCAAAGGTTGCACCCTCCTCAATCGTCAGGGCAATGCCTGAATTGTCGAAGTTGGTGACAAAGCTGCTTGGATCAACGTTCTCCACCGTAGGACTAGCCGCAAACCCTGACAAATCGAGCCGATTGATGATTTGTTCTACCTCGCTATCGACATACACCTTCAGTCCACCAACGGGGGCAGGTTCATCCAGGTCGAAGCGTACGGTCAGGGCCGTGCCTTTGTCTTCGATGAGGGCATTGAGGTCGCCGCCAAAGTTAGTAGAGGTGGATAGAGATACTTGGGGCATGAGGGTGTCCTTAAGACTGAGTTTAATTACGAGGACGATTAGAAACTGCGTACGTGAAAGACGCCGACGTTGCTGAATAGTTCTATTAGATAAGAAAGCAGGGATACAGCTCGCTGACTTTCTTCAACACATCAGCGGCTCAGGCAGCAGCTTACAAAGTTGGCGCTGTCTACCGCTATTTATATTCTTTACACGTACTGACTACACCTTGATTCCAGGTCTTTGACTGGCTTTTTGATTGCCCCGATAAGAGCGCATCAACCACAGGTACGTCAACTAGCGCAGCCCTGCATTAGCTGGATTCGGCACGTTCGTATAGAGGGTTACGGAACAGTACCTTTATGTCAAAAGTTAGAAGCTGATTAATTGAGAACAAGTACCAACAAGGACTCTCATAATCTTACAACGCAAACGTACGCACAGAAGGGCTTAGCTTCATAAAACTAACTAAAAGAAAGCCGATGACCATAGGCTTCGAGCCTCTCTGGCTTATTTTTCCGCGCTTCTTAATTTATTAAGCTGAAATAAATCAATGGATTCTTTATGTAGCCTACGAAACCAGCACCTTTATAAGTCAGACATTCATTAAGTCATTTCACTAAACGTTTTATTGATATTCATTCCTGTCTATATCTTTAGAATGAGACTGATGTGCAATGTTTCGGCAAGGAAGCTTGTGGCGTTTGACTCAGCACCCGTGGCAGTACTTCTCGATAAATCGGATTCGCAGCCACCAGTCCGCCCTGAGAGCTGAGACGGCAAAGCTCCATTGCGCATTGCGCCAGGATTGCAGGATAGTCTGCTCTGCCCCGGCTAAATCACGCGAAAAGGCCGCGCCGACTTCGACGGAGAGCATGACTGCTGTGTACCGTCCGCCGGCGGCGAGCTGCTTTGCCAAGGCCAGCATAGCCGTGGTTTTTCCCGTTTGCCGAGGTGCGTGAAGGATAAAATACCCCTGTTGTGCAATTAGGTGCTCCAGGTTGGGCAGCCGTGACAGCGGCGGCAGCATGTAGTGAATATCGGCCTTGCAGGGGCCAGCGGTGTTGAATCATTTGGACACAGGAGCGGTCGCACGATTACTTTCTTCTCTTAATCGGTGCGGTGTATTTGTCGTTGACCAAAGCTTCCTAATAAAAAATCCAGCCGCGCTTCTGAAGAAAGAAGCACAGCCAGACTAATGGTTTAAGTTTGCCAGATTCAAGTTTGCCAGATTAGATAATCGCCAGTGCTTCCTCCACAGTCGAGATATCAGCAACCGTCTCGAAGCTGTTTTCACTCAGCGCTGAGGCTTGAACATTGTTCAATATTGCAAGTGTCTCACCTGTGCTAATGACACCCAGCAGCGTATTGTTGCCGTCTTGGGTGAGGATGAGGTCAGCAAACAACAACTCACCTTCGACGAGACCAATGCGATCGCTCCCCGCTTCAAAGTCAACAATGGTATCAGTGCCGTCGCCATTGTCAAACACGAACAGATCGCTGCCGCTACCGCCAGAGAAGTTGTCGCCGACCAAGGTGTCATTGGCAATGACGCCCATGATGATGTCGTCACCGTCGTCGCCCCAAATGAAGTCATTGCCTGCGTCGCCGCTGAGGATGTCGTTGTCTGATTTTCCTCCGATGCGATCGCTTTCTTCATCGCCAAAGATGATGTCATTACCACCTATCTTATCGTCTTGAGGATCGCGGCTATTAGCATCACCCCGAAGCGCATCATCACCATCGCCACCCATAATAATGTCGTCGCCCACTTTACCTGCAACTGTATCGTCGCCGCCGAGTGCATCGATCCTATCGTCAGTTGCATCATCGACAAGCGTATCGGCCGCATCAATTATCCTATTTCTTAAGCATGTGTCTTGCGGTAGTGTGGCAACCGTGATGTGACAAAAAGCACTGCCCACTGTAAAAGCGAGTAGAATTAGAGGATGAATCCCGTTGAAATTTCGGCTCAGTTAAGAAAACCCTCCGGCACGAACGCGACAGCAATGGGTGAGCGGATGACTCGTTCCAATGCAAATGTCATTGCTGCCTGTATTGAGCTGCTTCAAATTGCAGCCGATGATAACGTCCTAGAGATTGGGCCAGGTAGTGGCGCGCATATTTCATCAGTGGTCAGCGCTGCTGATAATGTCCGCTACGTTGGAATTGACTGGTCGGCGGCTATGGTTGCCGATGCAAGAAAGAACAATCAATCTCTGATTGAACAAGGTGTAGTTACCTGCTGCGAAGGCAATGCCATTGCTACACAGTTTAACGCTAGCTACTTCGATAAGGTCTTTTCTGTCAATACGATTTACTTTTGGGAAAATCCACAGCAACAGCTAGGAGAAATCAGTCGCATTTTAAGGCCAGACGGAATTTTTTGTTTGGCTTTTGGAGATCGTGGCTTTATGCAAGCGCTGCCGTTTACAAAAAATTTTACGCTCTACAGTGAGTCAGAGGCTACGGGCTTATTAGAAAGCTGTGGTTTTACGGTGCTTCAGCGCAGGCAGCACACTGAAGTTGGCCAGAGCAACGCAAATGAACAGGTGAGCAAGCGGTTTCATCTGATGCGTTGCGGACGGGTTCAAAACGGGGTAACACTTTAGATCGATCAGCTCATCTTGGGGCTTATCGTCACCCCATCGTCTTGTGCGATCGCTTCAAGGGTGAAGCGCATCCACAACGATAGTCTATTTCGTGTTGTGAGTGTGACCTAAAATCAGCCAATTTTGACCCATTCCAAAGTAAGGATAAATTCTTCCTTTTCTCGTCGAGTTGTCCGGTGCAATATAGCGGTTTCAGTCAATAAAAGTTCAGTCAATAAAAGTGCCTTAAGCAACTTGATAGAAGCTAGAGAGGGGTTGACACAGTAGTTGAGTACTTTGCCGGAACCCCTCCCTTGCGGTTCCTCTTACCAAGGAGGAACCAAGCTAGGACTAGCCTAGAAGGTTTTGAGCTTCTTCAGGGTTTGACACATCGGGGACAACAGCAAAGCTGTCTTCTCCTAGCGCTGAAGACTGGACACCATTCAACACAGCGATGGTTTCTCCACTGCTGGTTACACCCAATACAGCGTTGTTACCGTCTTGTGTGATTGTCAGGTCTTCGAAAGTGAGTTCACCTTCTACAAGACCAATGCGATCAATGCCGACTTCAAAGTCAACAATGGTGTCGGTGCCATCGCCGTTGCCGAAGACGAACAGGTCGCTACCGCTACCGCCAGAGCCATTGTCTCCAACGAGGATATCGTTACCGGTGACACCCATGAGGATGTCATCGCCGTCGTCACCCCAGATGAAATCGTCACCTGCGTCGCCGCTGAGGATGTCGTTTCCGGACTTGCCGCCAATGCGATCGTCACCATCACCCCCAAAGATGATGTCGTCGCCACCTGCAATGTCATCTTGAGGACTGGAGTCATTGAGATCGCCGCGCAAAATATCATTGCCGCTGCCACCGTCAATGATGTCGTTACCCAGTCCACCAGCGACTGTATCGTCACCATCAAGAGCATCGATAGAGCTGTCAGCCTCAGAGCCTTCTAGCTCATCAGCATCATTAGTTCCTTCAATCTCTTCGGGCTCAGGTTCGGGCTCAGGCTCAGGATCGGGTTCTGGCGAGTGAGAGTAGAATAGCGAAAGCGAGACAGAACAGTATCAAAATAAGGAATAAGAATAAACTTCA
>ERZ1740058.1461-NODE-1461-length-11059-cov-5.017266_pt1 | contig 11059 bp, 5 predicted proteins | sample MGYA00581745_ERZ1740058 | MGnify/ENA primary metagenome ERZ1740058 (study PRJEB43018, sample SAMN04849742) | marine metagenome | isolation source: floating plastic debris | place: Pacific Ocean | collected 2008-08-30 | study: EMG produced TPA metagenomics... | reverse complement strand
ATGCTTCCCTGGCGGGGGGCATGTACGCACTATGTTACCCGATTTTCACGGGCTGCGTCAGCAGTCCGACAATAGCACCGATTCGCGTTCTTTAAAACCCGTCTCTGGCAAAGGCTTCAGCCAACCACAAAGTTTTCATCAAAAATCACAAAAGTGCGATCGCAGCACAAAAGAAGGACATCGCACACCAAAAAAGAAGAAAAAGAAACGCTCCAAAGGTGGATCTAAATACATCGTTGAAACCCTCAGCGAATTCCTCGCACTGTGGCCCCATCGCTTCGACTACATATACGCACCCCATCCTGACCCTGGCACGAAACCTGAGTGGCAAACCGAGTCTAGGCACCCGCTGACAGACCGGCTATTTCTTCAAGGCGCTTATCTCTATGGCGTTCGTCCTGGCTCCAATACCTGCTACGGACTGATCGATATCGACAAGGGCAGTCCTTACCATCCACAGCGAGATCCGATGGCGATCACACGCATTGTGGAAGCCCTCGAACCGCTGGGCCTGGTCACTTGCCTCAAGCTCACCAGCTCCGACAGCAAGGGGCTACACATCTACTTTCCGTTCTTTGAAGAAGTTCCGTCTTGGCAGCTCGCCCTTGCGGTGGCCACGCTGCTCGAAAATGCTGGCTTCAAACTCATGCCGGGGTGGTTAGAGATCTTTCCTAACCGTAAGGCTTTCTCACCCGATGGCAGCTTTAGCCTATTTAATGGCCATCGCCTGCCCCTTCAGCAAGGCTCTTACTTGCTCAATGACGACTTACAGCCTATCGCCAGCTCTCACCTTACGTTCGTGCGTCAGTGGCGAGCAGCAGCGGCTCGTAACGATATCTCTATCAAGGTCTTAGAGCAGACAGTTAGTCAGGCTAAGCGTAAGGTTTACCGAGTCTCTAACAAGGCAGAGAAGTTTCTCAACGATTTGAACACAGATATCGAGCCGGGATGGTCTGGCCCTGGACAAACCAATTACATCCTCGGGCGCATCACTATGCGCTCTTACATCTTCGGCCACATACTCGGCGCTGAGGGGCCGCTGAACGGTAAAGCACTGGTTGATGAGATCGTTAAGGTCGCCAAGGCGCTACCAGGCTTCAAAGACTACTGTGGCCATCAGAGAGACCTCGTGAAGAAGGCTAAAGACTGGGCGCACTCGATTGAGAATGGAAGCCGCTACTTCCCCTATGCCAGCGGTAAAGCATTCAAGGCGAAGCAGGGGCCGACCTGGAATGAGCAGCAGGCGGCTGAGGCGAGGGAGCATATCCAGCAGTGTGTGATCGAGCTATGCAAGCAGGGTGTCTTTCCTGATGGGATTACACCGAGGTTTGAGTTGCTCTGCACCTGTCACATCTCAGGAGAGACACTCTATAAGAATCGTGACCTCTGGCATCCGGTCTATATCAGTGAGCAGCAGCTGGCCCTTGTGGAGTTCCCCCCGCACCCCCCTGGTCTTCATTCAAGAGAAGCGTCTACTTGCGCTGGGGGCGCAGCAGACACTTCTAAAGGCACAAGCTTATTGGGGGCAGCAGGCCGTAAGAGACCCAATAGCAAGGGTTCTAGCGGTGATATTGCCTCGAAAAGCGAGCAATTACCGGCAGCAGGCCGTAATAAACCATCCGACAAGGCTTTGAGCGCTGTTGAGGCAGCTAAAAGGGCTCAGCAGGTAGAAAGGTCTGCGCCACCTGAGCAGCTCTCGTTGAATATTCAGTGGGCTTTGCAGATTGCTCGCAGATAATACCGTGATCAGGAGTAGGCTAACAAGCAGCAATATAGGCAGGAGCGAGGGCAGCAGTCTCAGGCTGAATATAAAGCCCAGCTACAGGCGTGGATGGACTCGGGCGATCCGGTCTTGGTCGCTGAGGCTGAGCGAATACTAATCAAGATAGAACAAGCAGCAAGCGCAACGTAGCTGCTGAACCTTACACTTGCCCTCACAGGCGAGACACAGCAATGAATACGAGGGGGTATGGCAGCAATAAGAGTCTGAGAAGGCGCGCTCACAGCGAAAAACGTTCAGTGATTCAAGACGTATTTCAACAAAGAAATACGCACGTATTTCTTTACTGCAAAAAGTACGTCAATACATGCTTAAATACATGCTTGAAATAGCAAGGAAATATGTATGCCCGTTGAATGCTTTGTCAATCAAAAGGGTGGATGCAGCAAATCTACTAGCAGTACACACTACAGCCGGTGGCTGCATAGCAAAGGCCACTCTGTAGCGGTTATAGACTGTGATGCTCAGAAATCCAGCGCTATATGGGTAGAAGCCATGCGCTCGGATTCCTTCGATATCCCTGTGTTCACCCTGACAACACCTGATGACGTTCTGGAGCAAGTTCCAGATATCTCCGATCAACATGACTACGTTGTAATTGACGGTCCTGGAGGTATTAGCGAACTCACAAGAGCCATTCTTCTTGTTTCAGATGTAGCCTTGGTTCCCTGCCAACCTAGTGGACTCGATATTCGTAGTGGATCTGATGCAGTAAGGCTTATTAAGCAAGCTCAAAAAGTACGGCAGGGAGAACCTGTAGCAGCGCTATTCCTTTCCCGAGCCGTCAAAGGGACAACGCTGAAAGATGAGGCTTTAGCTGTACTGAATGAGCTGGGATATCCCGTATTGAGCACCGTCATTCATCAAAGGCAGGCGATCGCAGATTCCTTCGGTCAGCAGGCAACCGTTTTCGATATGGGCGGTCGAGCTGCTTCCGACTGCGCTCGTGAGTACGACAAGCTGTTTAAGGAGATTCAAACATTATGGCCCGCAAAAAGCTAAACGCAGATGTCAGAGCTTTCCTAAGAGGTGATCAGGCGGATGAGACGCCCCAAACAGCCCCTGCCCAAAAAGACAACGAACAAGCAAAAGCAACACCGACAGTGAGCACGCCGATTCCAAACGAGGCAGCGGGCAACGAAGGGCTACTTGCGGACATTTTAGGCCCTGACCAAAAAAGCGAAGCAGTTGTCAGGTACACAGCTGACTTACCCGAAAGCTTGCACCAGCGGTTAAGCTATGCCGCAGTAAAAAATAAAACCACAAAGATTAAATTACTCAGACAGATTCTAGATAAAGTTTTACCAGATTTACCTGCGTAAAGACGTAAATATTTACGTGCATTTTTACTGCAAAAAATACTCATAAGTCTACGTTTTTACGTGCTTAAATAATTGTGAGCAAGAACTTACCTGAAAAGAAGATAGAAAAGTATGCCAAACTTGTTGGCGATATAAAGCAGCGAATACGCTCTGCTCAGTATAAAGCGTTAAAGGCTGTAAACCGCGAGCTTATTGGGCTCTACTGGGATATCGGTGAGATAATCGTAACCCGACAGCAGGAGGATTCATGGGGGAAATCCGTTGTCGAGACACTGTCTAAAGACATCAGAGAAGAGTTTCCAAAAATAACCGGCTTCTCCGCGAGAAACATGTGGAGGATGCGTGAATTCTACCTAACCTACTCTTCAAACGAAAAACTGTCACCAATGGTGACAGAAATAGGATGGAGTCATAATCTGGTCATCCTAACGAAGTGCAAGGATGATTTAGAACGAGAGTTTTATATACGTATGACTCGTAGATACGGATGGACTCGAAACGTTTTGATACATCAGATTGAAAACCAGTCGTATGAGAAAACGCTGCTCAATCAGACCAACTTTGACCGGAATTTGCCTGAGCATCTTCAAAGTCAAGCTGCACTGGCGGTAAAAGACGAATATACATTCGACTTTCTTGAACTAGGTGAGGAGCATACAGAAAGAGAGTTAGAACATGCTCTGATAAGCAAAATAAACTCATTCCTCCGAAAAATGGGAGGGATGTTCGCCTTTATGGGTAGTCAATACCGCATAGAACTTAAGGGAAAGGAATTTTTTATTGACCTCCTCCTATATCATCGGCGGCTAAAGTGCCTAGTAGCTATTGACTTAAAGGTAGGCGAGTTCCAACCAGAATACGTGGGCAAAATGCAATTCTACCTAGCCATCCTCAATGACAAGGTTCGCCTAGAGGATGAGAACCCAACTATCGGTATTATTCTTTGCAAGTCTAAAGACAAGACATTCGTAGAATACGCGCTTAAAGAATCAGACCGCCCTATTGGAGTCGCTACCTATCGAATGGTGTCATCGCTACCTTCAGAGCTTGAAGGTGAGTTGCCAGATCCAGAGGAGATTGCTCAGCTCCTTGAATCTATCGATTGAAGAGCAGCTCTGCGGTGAGGTATTGCCATATAACCAGCTACGCGATCGCAAAGACGCGGAAAGCACTTAAATAAGTATTTTTTGCAGTAAAAACGTACGTCACTGTTTACGCTTTTGCTGTAAAGATCACTGCTAGCTTGGCTGTAGGCTGCAACCCAGTTTTAATGCGACTTCTAGCCTATGGCTGGATTTTGCGCTAGTCGGGGCCGCTTCCTTACAGCCCCTCGTCGAAATGGAGCAGAGAAGAGCATGATGTTTGTCAAAGTACTGAGGCTCCATCTCGATGAGGGGCACAGTCTGTAAAGTTGCTATGGAGCGAGGTTGCAATACTCAGGGTTGTAGTTAAAATGTTGCCGCTAGACGTTACTCACTAAGCTTATGACGGTTGAAGTATACAAGCCTTTTCTTAAGCCTAGATCCGGGCAGTCAGTACCGACGCGCCCTGTGATTACCGCTCGCCTCCCGAGCAGCCCCTCTGGGGACGTTCCATCTAGAAAAGTCAGGCACACTTATACGCCTATCAGCCCCCGAATGGATCTAGTCATCGGCATCGAAGAACTAACCCATCCTGATAAACCTAGTTTTGCTGAGTTAGAAGCACTTCTCACAGCTGAAGACTTGTCGTAAAAAAGTTAAATTATTACGACGGAATTGATTATCCAGGCTAACACTACAGAGTTGAGCTGGATATCGATGTTGATTATCATTGCGATCGCACGGTCTGCTCTGCCGACATCGCTAAATTAACGCCCCTTTTTGCGACAGATGAAACGCCTAGACTCAAGCATTGGCAGTCGATCCAGAAACTCAGACAGCAGCACTTCAGACCGCTCAAAAAACGACCATTTTTGGAACTGTAGCAGCACGAGGATTCAGAGCTTTGACTCCAAATAAGTGCAATTCGGATGTGTTTTACATTTCTATACAATGCTAGTGTTCGCTGTCTTCGTCGATGAATATCTTTCGTCGTTGATGGGGTGCTCTGCCGACATCGCTAAATTAACGCCCCTTTTTGCGACAGATCAAACGCCATACTCAAGAACTGACAGGTGATCGCGCAGCCCAGGCAGCAGCATTTCAGACATCAAGAAAAACCACCGTTTTTTAGTCTGCCGAGCTGCTACAAGGCCCTAAGACTTTTAAGTACTCTCCCTTTCAACTACTTAGCTGGGTTCCAATTGAAATCTGGTCGAATTTCTTGCAGCTGCTCTATCTGAGGTTGAAAGATGTCAGCCGGGATAGATAGCTTTTCAGATAGCTCCAGAACGTTATTGGCAAAATCAGTAGCTGTTGCAATGTGAGTGCCGGTCACAATCGCAATCCCGAGTAAGGCGATGAATCTAGTCTTTAGCTTAGCGAAGTTAGGTTTAGGCTGTTGTAAATCGTTACTCAAATCTTCGACACAAGCCAGAGCCGTTTCTTTATCGCTATCGGGAAAAAGCTGTGCCAATTCCTGAATTCGATTCAGGAGTTGGCACAGCTCATCCGCTTGTGTTCCGTAGTTTTTATGAATGGCGGTTTTCATCTCGCCATGGTTGACGTTAGCGACGTTACCAACAGAATCATAGAAGTATTGATTGCCCATTGATTTACCTGCTAGAGTTTTGACTATGCCCATCATCTCCCGATACACATTGATTTCTCCCTGAGCGCTACTGAGAGAAATTTGTGTTGAGTAGAGCTGTTTTTGAGCGGTTTCAATATCTCCTTTTAGCTTCTCTAGCTCTGTCTCAGCTACTTCCGTTTCTAGCTTTAGCCGAACAAGGAACACATCCCCTTTTTGCTCCATTCCCTGCACTTCAATATTGTAGCTAGGGTATTGCTGGCATAGTTCCTGGAATGATTGAAAGAATGCTCGCCAATTAACTCCATTAGTGAAGGTGATGTCGATAGTATCCCAAGCCTCTTGCCTGACTAATGTCCATTTCTCAAACTCTCCAGGGGCAAAGGTGCTTTCTAGATTGACAGGGAGGCGTCCCGTGAACTCTTTCGTTTCAGTATCATATGTGCGAAAAATATAATCACACTGAACACCATCAAAGCTAGTAGAGATACCTATTTGCCAATCAGCAATGCAGGCTCCAGTAAGGATGGCCTGCTTAAAGTTCGCTTTTAGAAGATGGGCCGCCCTGAGGTCTGCATGGCTAAGGTTTGCCTTTTTGAAATTTGCTCCAGTAAGGCTGGCGTTGCTGAGGTTAGCTCCTCTAAGGTCAGCTTGTGTGAGGTCTCTATTTATCCCACCTTCGTTGACTAAGGTATGTACGAGCTGCCACTTATTATCAATTTTTGTTCCTTGACCAAAGTTGGCTTCTTTAAGGTTAGCTCCTCTAAGGTCAGCTTGTGTGAGGTCAGTGTCATCACAGTATGTCTTTCTGAGATCAGCTTTTCTTAGATCGGCACCGTTAAGTTTTGCTTTTCTTAAATCGGCTGCAACAAGGTTTGCCTTTCTTAAGGTAGCTCTTTCGAGACAAGCTTCATAGAGATCAGCCCCGTATAGGTTAGCTTGAGTAAGGTTTGCCTTTCTTAAGGTAGCTTTTTCGAGACAAGCTTCATAGAGATCAGCGTTACTCATATCGGCATTACTGAAATTGCCGTTTCTTAAATTAGCGAAAATAAGCTTGGTACTGATCAGTCTGGTCTTCTTAAGATCAGACTGTCTGAGATCTGTACCTGTGAAGTCTGCGTTGCTAAGGTCTGCACTTGTGAACTCCACGTTTCGGAGGTCTGCGCTGCTAAGGTCTGCACTCTTTAATTTTCGGCCGCTTCCACCCTTATTAACTACTGTATGGACAAGCCGCCACTTTCTGTCAATTTTTGTCTCTCTGTCAAGACAGGTATTCCTGAGATTGGCATGAATGAGATTGGCTCCGTAGAGGTTAGCACTGCTGAGATTAGTGCAACTAAGGTCTGCAAAGTGAAGATTAGAACCCCTGAAGTCAGAACCGCAAAGGTCAGTATTGCCAAAGATGACCTGGCTAAAGTCTATGTTTCTGAGGTCTTTTCCAGTTCCATCTCCATTCACCAAGGTGTGGATGAGCTGCCACTTATCGTTCATCCTCGTTTGGTTATCAATTAGTATATCTTTGATGTTTGTTCTTTCGATGCGAGCTTCTCGGAGATCAGCTCCATAGAAACAGGCCTTTCGGATGTCTGCCCCTTTGAGGTTAGCTCCATAGAGGTCTGCCCCTTCAAGGTTAGCTCCATAGAGGTTTGCCCCTTCAAGGTTAGCTCTTACAAAGTTAGTACTGCTGAGATCGGCGTTGCTGAAGTTAATAAACCTTAGGTCACCTTTTCTAAAGCTGGCACCACTGAGGTTTATTTTTTTCTCAAGATTTCCTTCTCTCCATTGGTTCCACTTTGTCGGCCTTTTTTCAATGAGAAACCTGAGTTGGTTGTCATCTGCCATTCATCGAGTTCCAACGGGTTCTGCTTAACTATAGCTTTACTAGGCAGTGCGAAGTTCTTGTCGAAATCTGAGTTTCATCTTATGCGGCAATAGGCAGTTCATCTGTAGTTTCAGAAGGCTTGAATTTAGCGAGAAGTAAAGAGAGCTTACGATTCGCTAAAACCATCGGCTGTGAATGACCTCGCACAAGCGTAGCTATCACGGGGGTATTCAGGCGTTGTGGCTGAGCTAGTTGGCCCTCGCGACAGCTATACTGTCAACACTTCTGAAACTACCTAATAGTTGCAAAAACGAAGATTTTCGGAACGATCAAAAGTACTAACAGCGCCTAGCGATTAAGATACAATTGCTGTATTTCTGACCGCACCACAATCAAACCATACCTTCCACATGAAGAGAGTAGATATTTACGTATCGACTAAATTCTGTGGCCACCTTAGTAGGGAAAATCAACCTTGTTGCCTATGTCTGCCCCATTTCCTTTGGAAATCGCTCAGTCTTTGACCACGCAAATTGACGCTCAGCTCGCGGCTCTTGAGACAACATCTTCCCGCAACATGACTTTGCAGCGTAGCTTAGCTCCCGACAAAAAATCGCCGTTAGCCAAACAAGTGGCTGAGATTGAGCGTATCACTCAAGAGCCACCAGTGAGCTTTTTGACAAAGTTTCGCAAGGCAGCACAACAGGATGTGTGTGAAAAGGGAGGCGTGCTGAATGTGCAGTGGCAGAAGTGGAAGGACTTGGCCAGCGGCGATGTAGTGAAAAGCTTTGGACCCATATTGATGGCAATGGGCTTTTCTGGGGTGTTATTAGAAAGTTTAGTGGTGGCGGTTGGAGTAACGGTGATTCATATTGGGCTGACGGCGTTTTGTGAGGAGTTTGGAGAGAAAGCGTGCTGCGAAGGCGACGAGGAAAACCAGTAAATGAGTGTGGAGCTGAATTTACGGTTTCCTAATCCGAATCAGGTGGTGGTTACCTTTGATGAAGTAGAAGAAATTCTAGCGTTTGAAAATCCGTTAACGGTGAAAGATCGCGATGATATTCGCTGGTATTTAGAAGTGTACTCAGCACATTACACCACTGATGTGGATGATGCGCGGGCACATCGGATTGAGGCAAAGCTGCCGGATTGGGGCGTAGCTTTGTTCAACGCAGTGTTTGACACTCGCGCAACACAGCGAGCGTTTAATGCCTTTCAAGATACATGCGAGCGAGGACGTCTGCTCACCATTAGTGCTCGCCATCCAGATATTTTGAGCTTGCCGTGGGAGCTGTTGCGAGACTCAGTAGGCACGTATTTGGTGCATGACAATCCTCGCATTTCTGTGCGGCGACGGTTGGCCGGAGCTGGAGGCGGCCGCAGATCGTTGCAGGTGCGAGCCAAAGAAACTATTACCTTTTTGTTTGCGCTTAGTCGTCCGAGTGAGAGTGGCTTTATTGACCCGCGTGGAGAAGCTCAGGCAATAATACGGGCCATCGAGGAGACAAAGGGCCGGGTAACGGCGGAATTTTTACGCCCGGCTACGCTTGATGCACTGATAGAGCGGCTGGAAGATGAAAGCTTGCCTGCTGTGGATATTTTGCACTTTGATGGACATGGCGTGTACGACACAGACGGTCAGCATTGGGAAGATGCCAAACTTAGTGACCTTATGCTCACCAAGTTAAAAGAAGACAACGGCATGGGCTCAGCAACAGGAGCAGATACAGGCTATCTGCTGTTTGAAGAAACAAATGGAAAGAAAGCGCTAATTAGCGCCGAGACCCTGGGCGATATGTTGAATCGGCAAACGGTGGGGTTGATCGTATTATCAGCTTGCCAGTCGGCGATGATGAATGCAGGGAAAGGGAAACGAGAAACCGAGAAAGGAGAAAACGCTGGCGAGGCAGCGGTAGATGTAGAAAGGGCGGCTATGGGCAGTGTAGCGGCGCGACTGACCCATAGTGGTATTCCAGCGGTACTGGCAATGACCCATTCGGTGCTGGTAAGCACGACGCAACAGTTATTTGGTCAGTTTTATAAAAACTTGACACGGGGACAAGGGGTGGGGGAAGCGTTGGATAATGCTCGGCGGCATCTGTACCGTAACTCAGCGCGGGGCGAGCGAATACGAGGAACGCAGACTGTAACCCTGAAGCTACAAGATTGGTTTTTACCAGTGCTGTATCAGGCGGGGAAAGATATTCCATTGCTAACAATGGCTGAGGAAAATAAATCGATTACCCCATCTGATAACATCTCCTTCGGAAACTTGCCAGAGCTTCAAGAGGCAGGCTTTTGGGGACGTAGTCGGGAGCTATGGTCAATTGAGCGAGCCTTTGTCACAGGTACGCGACGGATTAGCCTAGTAGGATTTGGTGGGCAGGGGAAAACCTTTCTCGCGCAGGAGGTAGGGCGGTGGCTATATCAAACGGACCTATTTCAGTACATATGCTTTGTGGACTATGCCAGCTTTCAGGGCACCGATGCTGTAGGGCTAGCGGTCAGTACGCTAGGCACAGTGCTGAATGAAAGCTTGGTGGATGCGGATGCGGCAACGGCAGCACTGGCCAAAATGACAACGCTGCTAATTTTAGATAATTTGGAGGTGCTGGAAACGGATGCACTGAACGAACTGCTGGATGTGGCTCAGAACTGGTCGCAGGTGGGACAGTGCCGAGTGCTACTTACCAGCCGTCGGCCGGACTTTGAACACAGTGGTTATAAAACAGAAGGAAGCCGGATGCATATTCGCCTCACGCTCCGAGGCTTGGGTAATGAGAAATATCCCGCAGATGCGCTGGATTACTTTCAGGCATTGATGGCGCTGCCACCAGCGCCCAAGGTAGCGCTGCCGGAGCGCTCAGCGCTGGTGAATTTGTTTAAGCTGGTGGACTTTCATCCTCTTTCGATTGGACCGCTTGCGCGACAGCTAAAGTATCTGCGGATAGGGGCTTCATGCACGCGTCGGGAAATGTTGTTAGCAGAAATAGACGAAACAGATAAAAACAAGAGCTTGGTGGCTTCGCTGAAGCTGTCATTAGATCGGTTGAGTCCGGAGGCTCAGCGGTGTTTATCCAGACTAGGAGTATTTGAAGGCGGCGCATTTGAAGATAATTTGTTGGCGATTACTGGACTGGGACTAACCGATCAGCAGGTACAGACAAAACGCTTGAAACGAGCGATTGAAAAGTTACAAGAAGGAAAATCTGTTTCCAAGTCGGAAACAGGACTTTCCTCTGATCTATATCAAAAGCTTTTACGAGAGTCCCCTGAAAAACTATCAGCACTGTTAGAACGGATAAACGATATAGATGTAGCCGTAGACGTGAGTGAGAATACTTGGCCAGAGCTGAAGCAGTCTCTAGTGGCAGGTGGACTGCTACAACCGGAACAGATTCCTGGAGTGAACGTTCCGTTTCTAAAGTTTCACCCTACTCTTGCACCAATGCTATGGTCCAAGCT
>ERZ1740058.1460-NODE-1460-length-11059-cov-16.422210_pt1 | contig 11059 bp, 6 predicted proteins | sample MGYA00581745_ERZ1740058 | MGnify/ENA primary metagenome ERZ1740058 (study PRJEB43018, sample SAMN04849742) | marine metagenome | isolation source: floating plastic debris | place: Pacific Ocean | collected 2008-08-30 | study: EMG produced TPA metagenomics... | reverse complement strand
AAAGCCTTTAACAGTTCTCGCTTAATTTTACGCAAGCCCAAAGGTTTTCTTTTAGGCTTTTCTTCATATTGTCTAATTTTTGACTGTTGATGAGATGTCAATAAAGAAACTATTGTATCGTTAGATAATTCGCAAATTTGCCCATTCAAGAAATCTATTAGTTCTATGTTTAAACAGGAACAAATTTGCAATGCTTTAGTTAATGTAGGGATTGACTCGCCCGTACTCCATTTTAATAATCCTCCAGAAGATATCCCACAAATTTGAGCAAAAGCGGTTTGATTGGCTGGAGTTAATTGATTAATATAATCAATTATTGATTCTTTGATTATTTCTCTGTTAGGGAAAGAATTTAAACTAGGAGCTGTTGCTATTAACTTTCCAATATTTCTAATTACCCAGAGTTGCGATTCTATTTCGTTTTGAGGCAATTCTTGATTTTCTGATGTTAAAGGAACTCCAAGCCAGGAGAAGCACTTAGAGCAGTATCCAGGTCGAGAATTCCATTCTAGAAAGTACATCTGTCTCTTACAATGAGGACAATTAGTTTGCAATGCTTGGAGATGATGCTGACAAATATTAACTTGATTAAATGACCAGATTAAAGGCTCAAATAATACTTGCCCACTCCAAAGCCACTGTTGATAACAAATTGGGCACCAAGCCTTGAAAGTTCGGAATAAATCCTTTGGATACAAAACTTCCTTAAAAGGCAATAGTGTTAGAAATTGTAATTGTTTGCATCCGGTTAAAGTATGATAGGCATCGACAATCTTACTTGCCATTAAACCTGTACCATTATATGCTCTGCTTTGTTGTTCAGTAATAAAGTTTTTATATTCGCCTATACCAGATGCATATTCTGGTTTTAAAACTGGTATCACTTCTGAGGATATTAATTGCCCAGTAGGCATACAATGTGTTTGAGCTAAACGAGCAATGTAACCAGTTAAACTTTCTATATCAGGTGTTCCAAAACATATAGGCTCTAAGTTGTACAAACGACTGCGTTTTGGAATTGATGGTAATTTTAAATCCCATATTTCTAACGGTTTAAATTTTGAGTTCATATATTTTTCTTCCGTATAATTGCATCAAAAACGGGCATTACAAATAAAAGAATTGATAAATTTATTTCATCAATTTTCTGATTTTGGACTTCCAACTTTATCGCGTTTAGGATTACGTTGAATTGGTTTTCTTTTTTGTTTAGATTTGTGATTGCTCTTGAGTTGATTACCTTCACTATTTAAGGTATTATGCTTTTTCGTTTTAGCCTCACTATTATCAAACCCGAGAATGGCACGTAGACTCTTAGTTGTATATTTACTATCTATAAGCCTTTCTTCTCCCAGGATTGCTTCGGATGCCATTTGCTCGCATTCATGGGCTGATTTAGCTGTCTGTTGAAGATGCTCAAGTGTTAAAGTCGTTGCATTTTCATTTAGACATAGGTCATAAGCATCTGTTAGCCAACCTATAAGAGTACCAATATTACCAATACTACGTTCATAACAAAATTCCCAATATTTTTGTCTTAAAGGAGGAGTTTCTTTAAGTGGCATTCTCAATTGAAGATGCTCTAATACTCTCTTAAATTCATTAATATCTTCATCAAACTGCAAATTGTAACGCGGAAAATGGATAATTTTAGTACGTCGTGAAAGTTGTGGACTTAACTCCAAGAAGTCGATTAGTTGATAAGTTCCAAATCCAGTCCAAGGAACTTTAGTAATATTAACTGCTGATTTGACACAATCCATATGTGCTTGTAAGAGTTCTATTCCTGCTAATTTTCCAATATGCTGAAACTCATCTATGGCTAAAGTATAAGGATGCCGATGAATTAAGGCTTTTTCCATGGAAGAGCGCAGAGAATCTTCCGTCGCTTTTTGGCTAATAAGCAGCTTTCCATTACTACTTCGATGAACACCATCTGAATCGTAATCAATTTTTTGGTCGATTCCTGGTTCATCAACAGCAAGAAGTATTGTTCTATAGAAATTCTTCCAACGAAAAGTCGCTTTACCTGCTGGAGCGGGTGCTTCTACACAAACAATTGGAATCCAAGCAGGAGAGATTGACATTTGTACTAAACTCTCCTCCAAAATCTTTTTTTTGAGAAGTTGTAATAAGGTTGATTTGCCAACCCCTGATGGACCAATTACTAAAATAATTGAAGCTCCTGCGGATTCATGAACAGTACGAAAGAGCTTATTAAAAGCTATTTTTAATTGTTCGTGCATTATTGTCTTGTCTGGATTTTTAAAATATAGCAATCTTTGCTCTGGTGGCTGCGAGATTAGTTCCGGTGGAAATCCATATTGATTATTCATTACCATTCCTCTAATGGTTCAAAGGTTTCGTTTACAGTTTCTTGAGGTATATATTTAACTTCGGTTGAAACGGAAGATAATATTGGCTGTTGTTGTTCTTCAAATGCACTAAAGTTAGAAGAATCTTCTATATGCTCAACCTCAATCGATTTTCCTTCAACTATTGATATAACTTGTTTGAGTTCCGTATCTTTTAGACGCTGCTGCTCTATAGCTTTTTTTGCAGAAAGCCAAGGTGGAGTGAGAAGAGCTTCTTTCATTTCGATACGTTTAAAAAACGCAACCAGTTTTTTAGCTGTAATCTCTCCAAATTTTTGAAAATGAATTTTGTTGAGTTTTCTTAATTCAGAAGCAGCAATCATTAATTCTCGTACTGAATGCCCCGATAATTCCCATAAGTAGCGAGAAAAACATTTAACCCATTCACCTTGTACATAAGCATAAGCCACTGTAATGTCAAAAGGGTCATACTTAACGTCTACTTTATTCCCACGAATAAGTCTGAATGAGGTATTCCAGTAGTAGATATAGTTAATTTTGACACCATCCTGAGTTACCTTCCTTTTACCATTAAGGCTAGTTAGTGATGGTAGAGCTAGCAACTCAAACTCGGAGAGGTTTATTAAAGTGTGTTCTCGACTACCTGCATTTGCTTGTCCTATATTAAAAGCTTCACGGGGACTCATTCTCAATGCGGGGTGCGGACAACTATCGTACACTTCATAACAATATTCACAAAATTTTGAGTACAAGGACGGCAATGTCCAAATTGCATGGTTCTTGGGATTTACCGATTTAGTAACTTGGCGAACATTTTTCATTATTTGGGTATTTCCCATCAAGTTATGCCAAAATTCCTTATCAGCAACTCCAAAGAAAGATTCAATTACTGACCCATAGCGAGGTTTACCTGGAGGTCTTTGTTTTTTAGTAATTCCGAAATAGGCAAGGAGAGTTTCAAAATCAATACTGTCAAAATCGGCTCCGCAGTCCACTACGATAATTTGAGGTAATCTTCCATATCTAGAAACGCAAATCCTCAAAATCATCATATTAGAGCAATAAGAAGGTGGGTCGAAACTCATGTAGACTGCAAGTATTCGCCGGGAATAGGCATCAATCATTATTGTTGCCCAAGCCCTTCCCATATTAGTTTGTCCTGTTAAAGACTCTTCACCAATGCCATGCTGTCTCATTATTGAACTGAGCAGTTCAACATCTACTTCGGTATGGTCTATATGACATACTTCTAATGGGCGGTCTCCGTGAACGGGTGTCTGTGAATGATAAATATACCAGTGAAATGGTTCTTCTTTATAAGCCCCTCGACTACCCATGCGCTTGCTTTTAAGCTGATGTTGGGGTCGCTTTCTAACTGTTTTCCTGTATGTTTCTTTTGATGGAGCTTTGAATCCTAACTCATTACATTTTTCTTTAAAGGACTCGTATGCATGACGAATTGAAGGTTGTTTGATGTTCTCATAATTTTCTTCAATATCCGATAACATCAATTCAAATACTTGTTGTTCAATACCTTGCCTGTGCCATCCCTTATCCCGATGTTTAGGAATAAGCCCAATAAAACCTCTGCCGTAAATTTTGAAGGCATCTTGGTAATTTTTTATCCAACGTCTTTGTGTGCGAGTTGGTGATGTTGAAGCACTACCATTGATAAATGATTCTATTTCTTTTAAGCGATTATTGGCTGTTTTTAGGTCTTTTTTACAAGATTGTTTCAGTATTTTCTCAATCTCTACATTAATATCTAATTGTTCGGTATCTGATACAAAACTTATTTTTCCTGATTTAACTAAATGTTCAAAAGTTTTGTTGGGTAGTTCAATCAATTTTCCATTATTTTCTAATAATCCAATTGAAGAAGAACCTGGGTTCACTATTTCCCATTTGATACCGTCCCAGTTAATAACTGTTCCAACAGTACATAAGGAGCTACTAAAAATCCGAGATTTGCTATTGGTATTTAAAGCTAAATTCTTATAAGTTAATGCTTCATCTTGGTCTAGATATACTCTAACTTTTTCAGGCTCTCCTAAAAAAGCATTTTTCAAGTCAACATAAATTTGATTGGTAGCAATCAAAATATTTAAGTCATCAATACTTGCACTTGTTTGTTGAATTATTTGCGCTAATGTAATTCCTACTTTTTGGATTACTAGAGTACGGACACTTTTAGTTAACTCCTCCTTTACGAACAATGGCTTACTACTATGAAAATAATCTGATAACCAAATAAAATTGCGTAAAAATGTAGAATTTATTTGTGCTTCTGAGCGAACAACATAATAAAAACCAAATTGGGAAGCAACATCTATTCCTGGAGGACATAACCATTTACCTTCTGGTGTTCGTTGCCAACGATTTGGACTTTCTTGAAGCTTTTTAAACAATTCTTTCTCTGTTTTATATTCTTCCCAACCGCATTCCTCTTTTCTAATTACAAAGGTATCTGGCGTATGTTTATGATAATTTCTACGCCCGTTTTTGCTAAGATAATCTAAGAAAATTGGTGGTGGCTGGTCATAATATTCAAGCACATCTTCATCATATTCTAATTGATAAATATGTCCTAATTCGTTACGGTGTGATTCAAATTGGATAGTTACTCCCATCTTTTGACTGGGATAGCGACCACAAACATTGTTTTTACCACCACCGACAAGACGTGATGGTTCGAGAGAACGAATTTTTTCTATGTGCTTTCTCGCCTGCTCGTTTAATTTGAGGTGATTACACCAAATGTCGAACTCAACAGAAGTCATCATTTGTGATTCCTCCGATGAAGCTGATTGATTATTACTTATATGGCATGGAAAACCTTAAATATCAGAATGAATTATCCAAAAATAATGGCTTTTCTTATAAAAGCTAAATATCTACAATATTTAAGTCAATTTTATTTTATTTTTACTCTTTATAAACAGAAGTATTTGATATGAAAGGTTCTTATATTACTAATGCTATTTTAGATGCAATAACTTTGTTTAGGGGGCTTAATAAAAGTTATTAAATTGGTCATCAATAATAATCTCTTCAAAAAGACAACTTATGAATTGTTAACCCGTTTTTTGGTCAATTTTTAGTTGTAAGAATCTTTTTTACTCAAAATATTTAGCTTTTGGCTTTTTAAATAAGCTATCTTCTGGTCAACTTTTGGTTGTCACCTTGGACAACTTATGATTGTTGTCGCAGACAAGATTTTGTTGGATTATCCATGACTGTAATAAGTAACACTCAAATATATATTTATATAACAACAACAACATAATAGTTAGACTCCGTTGTAGAATTAGACTATACATGACAAAGATTTTTCACAACAATTCGATAAAACTATCTCTTCAGAGAGGGATAGACCCAAACACAGAGAAAGTAATATGGATAGTCTTAGATGGTGACTATCAGATAGTAGAACCAATCCAAAGATATCTAACTTTTCTTAGCACTAATAAGTCTCATAACACGGTAGAGAGTTATGGATATGATTTAAAGGCTTGGTGGGAATTTCTAAATATAAATCATTTAGATTGGCGAAGTGTTCAGATTTCAGATTTAGAAGATTTTGCTTACTGGTTGCGAGTCAACAGTAACACCACAAAAATTATTCCTATCAAGCCTTTTCAAGCGGTTAGGACAGAGAAGACAGTTAATAGAGCTATAAGTACAATAGGCGGTTTTTATGAATATCACATTGCGAATAAGACAGTAAATTTTAAACAGTTTGAGCGGTTTTTCATGCCGGTAGGAATTAGACGTTCTCGTTTCTTACAAGGTATATCTAAAGCAAAACCAGCAAGGAAGAAATTAGTTAAATTAAAAGAGCCAAAAACATTCCCTGGATGCCTCACAAATGAACAGGTAGAAGTCTTAGTGAATGCTTGCCATCGGTTGCGAGATAAACTGATTATATTAATGTTAAATGGTACAGGAATAAGGAAAGGAGAGTTATTAGGACTTAAACATGAAGACATAGGGGATTATGGAGATAACTTTATTAAAATCGTAAGCAGAATTAACCCTTATGGTATTAAAGTTAAAGGTAGGGAAAGAGTAATTCCCATAGCTCCAGAAATGTTACAAATTTACAACGATTATCTAATTTATGAATATCCAGAAGTTGAATCAGATTATGTGTTTATAAACATCTGGGGAGGAGAAATTGGAAAACCAATAAATCCCAGAGTTCTTAACACCATGTTTCGTAGATTATCGTCTAAAACAAATATTAAAGTTCATCCACATCTTTTTAGACATACATACGCTACACGTCTTTTAAAAGCGGGGTATTCAGCAGATAGAGTCAAGCATTTACTGGGTCATTCATCAATACAAACCACATTAGATATTTATTCTCATGTCCAGCATGAAATCAATTTGATGGAAGTAGTAGAGAGAGAAAATAATGAATAATTTAGTCGCTTCAGAATTTGGGCATTTATATAAAAACACAGCAGCACAAAAGCTTTTACAAAATCCATTATTGGACAAAGATATTTGGGATATAGAAGTTGATTTAGGATTGGAAGTTGCACAACATAAAACTCTACGGAATTTTTCTTTCAAATGTTTATCTCAAACTTGGTTAAAATTACTTGCAAAATTTTATATCCTGTCTAAAGCTCATACTTATAGTTCTGGAACTCTTGCAAAGTATTTAGATTCATTAAAACTTTTCTCTAAATTTTTGAAAAAGTTTAATATAAAAAGTTACAAACAAATTGATAATCAAGTTTTTAATGAATTTGATTACTATTTACATAGCTCACCAAAATCAGAAGATACTATTGGCGGTTACTATAGCGACTTGTCAAGTTTTTTTGATAGCTGCCGTGTAGAGGGTTGGCTAGATATCAACACTTATTGGTTTAAAGGTAAACGAATAAGAACAAGTCAACCGAAAAATGACGAAATTAACTACATACCACAAGAAGTTTGGAATCAACTGCAAGAAAATCTTCACCTGTTACCAGAGCAAATACAAAGGATGGTAATGATTATTCGAGCTACTGGTTTAAGAATTGGAGAACTGCTTAATTTACCACTTGATTGCCTTAGAAATAGAAATAATCAGTGGAGGTTAAGATTCAAAACAGAAAAATATAGAATAGAAGATGAATTGCCACTAAATTCAATAGAATTGGTAGCCATTATTCAAGAACAGCGTAATTATATTATCAAATTGTTTGGCAATAGTTACAAAAACTTGTTTTGTAGTAGTAGACGTAGAAAAACACATGACTTTACAGAATTCGGTACACCTATCCCAAAAGTTATGTATTTAGGCACTTTTAATAAATGGTTAAATAAATTGAGTGAAAAAGCAAACATATGCTCTAAAAATGGTGAACTGTGGCATTTTAAATCTCATCAGTTTAGAAAAACTTTAGCGACAGTAATGACTAATGCAGGAGTTAGAGATTTAATTATCCAGAAATATTTAAGACATCGTTCTCCTGATATGCAAAATTATTATAAACATCTTCTTAAACAAGTATTAGGCTCGGAATATCAAAAGTTAATCCAAGAAAAGAAATATGTAGATATTACAGGAGAAGTGGTGCATTCACATAAACCTAAAAATCCGATAACAGAAATGCTTCGTCGTAGGATGTACCAAATAACAACGCAGTATGGAGAGTGTCATCGTCCTACTTTAAAAAAGCCTTGTCCAACGGTTAATGCTTGCTGGAAATGCTCTCAATGGCGAGTATGTAGTGATGATTTACCCTATCTCAAAGAAGATTTAGAACGAGTAGAAAATGAACTAAAAACTGCTAAAGATTTTGGTATGTCTAGACAACAACAAGGTTTAGAAGACGATAGAAATGCTTTGAATAATTATATTAAAGGATTGGAATTAATCGGATGATTAAAGTTGATTGGAAGAAGGACTATAAAAGAGAATTTATTTGTCCTAAATGTGAAAAAGATTTTATGAAATTAGATGGTAGTGGTTATAGAGGAGAACAAATGTTCAAATGTTGCTCCTGCGGTACAACAAAAAAAGCATCTTGTTTTTCAAGACGCATATGGCTTGCTCCAGATACTAATTTAAGATGGGTTAGTGGTCAGAAAGTAAGTGATTTTATATGTCCTGAGCCTGAATGTAATAGCAAAACTATTGAATTCTATGCGATACAAAAATGTAGAACATATTTTAAATGTAGTCATTGTCACACAGTAATTTCTGGCTCAGTTGAAAACTCTCGTAATAATCGTAGCCGTTTTAGTAATGAAAAATTCACCATAATGCCATTTAATTATGATAGTAACACTTGGGATTTAAGAAGTATTAATTGCTCAATAATCGATGAATCTGATACTAAATATATGATTAATTTTGAACCCGTTAAATATATATGGTTTAGAATATTAGTAAAAAAATACATATATTATCTTTGCAAAGTTGGCATGTCTTTAAAAACGATAAATACCCATATGTCAGGACTTCGCTCATTTTCATTTTATTTATCTGATAATTATATTATTGATATTGAACAAATCAATCGCAGCCTTATACTTGATTTTCGGCGTTGTCAAACCACTACGAACATCACTAGACTGAGAATACGGACATTAAGAGATTTTTTGACTACTGGCACAATTCAGAAATGGTTCAAATTTGACCAGGACATAATTAGAGATGAAGATTATCCAAAGTTGGTAAAAGCAAGTCCTGACCCAATATCTGATACTGTTAGAAAACAGATTGAAAATAAACTACATCTAATACCATTACCTATTGCTCGAATGTGGATTATTGGATTCTTTACTGCTATGCGTCCAGCGGAATTAGCCTCATTAAGAAAAGATTGTTTAATACAAGAAGGGGATAATTGGAAGATTGTATGGAATCGTTCAAAAGGAAAAGACCAACACGAAGTTCCAGTTACTAGAGTGATTGCTAAAGTTGTTCAAGAACAACAAGAATATATTCACAATTTATGGGGTTCGGATTGGGATTATCTGTTTTGTCATTATCGTAATCTTTCTACAAAGGTTCCAAGTCAACCAAAGATAAAGCCAGTAAAAATACAAATTAATAGTGACAATAAGGCATTTATAAAATGTATAAGATGCTTAATAAATGCAGAAAATATTAAGGATGAAAATGGTCGTTTAGCCAAGTTTACAGCTAGTCTAATAAGACCTACAAGACTTACTCAACTATTTGAACAAGGGCATCCCACCGCTGTAGTTAGTTCTTGGGCAGGGCATAAAGAATTAGCTACAACTAGCCTTTACTACATAAAAGTAAGTTGTGAATTAATCGAAAAAGAAGCAGGACATATCCAAAAAGCTTTATTTAATGATTCCGGTAATCCTTTGTATTATGAGTCAATGCCCGATTCATTTTGGAAGAATCCAACTGCACATAAATTGGATTTACCATCAGACCATATAAACACTCCTATTTATGGCTATTGTGGATTACCTTTAGACCAACGTTGTGAAAAATTTCGTGCTTGCTATACTTGCTCTTGCTTTGTTGCCACCCAAGAGAAGTTACCCCAATACAAGAAAGTCCTTTCTCAATTAATACAGAAGAAGAAAAATGCATTGGCTGACGGTCATGACGTATTAGTTGAACAGTTTAGTAAGCAAGCAGAACAGTTAGATAAAATTATTAATGCTTTGTCAGGTGTACAATGAATAAAGATAATCTGAAACAATACCGAATTGACAATTTAAAGCAAGCACAAGCAACGCGTAAACAAGATTCTTTGAACCGAGTAAATGAAGCAATTAGTCAATTGCAGAAAAGGCATGAAAAGATTAATTTTCGTACTATAGCTTCAGTTGCCAATGTTAGTGTTTCTTATTTGTATAAATATCCTGAGATTAAACAACGCATAGCAGAAATAAGAAATGAGCAATCATCAATGGTTCGTCAGCAATTGAAGCCAACTGTATCAACATCCCAAGTCAAAGTACAAGCTCGTCTTAAAGAACGCATCAAAGGATTAGAGAATGAAAATAAAGAGCTACGGCGTAAAAATGAAGCATTAGCAGGACAAGTTTATCGCGTTCATCAATTAAACGAACTTATAGAACGTCAGCAATCGACTATTGAAGATTTAGAAAGTCGGTTGGAGCAATGTTCCTTGAATAATCCAAAATTATCATCAAAAATTACACCAATTACTCAAAAGCGTACTAAAAAGTTGCTTGAAAGTCGTAGTAAGATTGATTCAGAATTAAAGACTTTAAATATTAGAATCAATTCTACGTTATCTAAGCTGATAGATAATAATCCAGAAGAAGTAGTTTTAAATGCTATTTCTTCACTTAAAGAAGGATTATCTAATAAAGCTGTAAGGAATAAAACAGGTTTCTTAGTCAAAGCAATTGAAAATCAATGGATAGCTAATGATAATTTTGAGGATAAAGTAGAACAGAGCATATTTAATGAATGGTTTCTACTAGCTAACTCTCAAGGATTAGTTTCAGCTTCTACCAAGTTTGATGGAGTATTGCACGTTCTTACTCCAGATGATGAATGGGTTCCTTTTGAAAAAATGATTAGTAAATACCCTTTAGAAACATTGAAAAATTAAGATTCAGATTGTAATGCTTGATTGCCAATTACTCGGAGCTTTTGTTGAAGAAAGGAACGTTGTAGAAAATGAATTTATGTTGTGTAAAGCTTCAACAACATTGGAAGTACCGTAGAATAAGTGTTGTTGTTGTTATGTATTACATAA